>JAESGK010000136.1_pt1 | contig 75100 bp, 73 predicted proteins | sample 9269681 | NCBI WGS metagenome assembly JAESGK01 (sample SAMN14515347, study PRJNA621673) | algae metagenome | isolation source: Timaviella obliquedivisa GSE-PSE-MK23-08B and co-occurring heterotrophs from... | place: USA: Grand Staircase Escalante National Monument, Utah | collected 2006-08-15 | reverse complement strand
AGGTCGGACTTCCAGCTCTCGTCCATGGCCGGCCCTCCTGAAGCCGACCACCCATGAATCACGCAAACCGCTCCGCGGGAATCCCGAAAATCACGCCCAACTCAAAAATCTGCCAAAGTAGTGCTAGTCGGGACAGGCAAAACCCGCAGCTTGGCTGCGGGTTTTCTGTTTGTGACAATCCTTCAGGGTTGCGCCAGGGGTTTTCGCTCCGGCAACGTCATAGCCACCACGCCTGCGACCACGAGGACAAGTCCGGCCCAGGCGCTGGGCGCGAGCGCCTCCCCGAGGAGGACGATGCCGAACGCCACGCCCGCCGGAACGCGGAGATAGGCGACCGAAGTCGTCGCCGTCGATCCGAGCCGGGCGATCAGCCGGAAATAGATCACGAAAGCCAGTGCCGTCGAAAGGACAGACAGCGCGATCAGCGCCTTGATCGACTCGGTCGATGGCGCGAGCGTCCAGGGTCGATCCAGCAGCAGGCTGAGCGGGATCAGGACGGCCGCGCCGCAGACCAGCGAGCCCGCCGCCGGCATGATCGGATCGAGCCCCTTGAAATTGCGTCCAAACAGCGCCGCTCCGCCGTAGCAGAGGCTTGCCGCGACGAGCGCCAGTTGCGCCGCAAATTGCGCGCCGAAGCCCGAGAGGGCTTGCACGCCCACGATCAGAGCCGTGCCCGCCAGGCCTGCAAGGACGCCGAACAATCTGACGCCGCCGACGCGCTCGCCTGTGACCAGTACACCGGACAACAGGACGACGAAGATCGGGCTGGTCGAACTCAGGATCGTCGCCAGCCCGGCGTCGACGCTGCGCTCGGCCCAGGCGATCAACGTGAACGGCACGACGCTGTTGAGGCAGGCCTGCGTCATGAACAATCGCCAGATCGCCGGGTCCGTGGGAAGGCGAAGTCCGCGCATGCGGAGCACGAGAAGAAGCAACGCCCCGGCGATCAGGGTCCGGGCCGCGATCAGCGATACAGGCGGGATCGTCTCCACGCCGATCTTGATGAAGCTGTAGGAGCCGCCCCACAGCACGGCCAGAACAAGCAGAAGGACGACATCGATGACGCGGCTCGTTCCTGCGGCCGCGGGCGTCGTCGTCGCAAGTGTGTTCATGACAGGAGTGGTCACGGCAGGTGTGTTCACAGCAGGTGTAGTCATGGCTCTCTCCTTGGTTTGGAAAGACCATGCCTGCCGCCCTGTCGCCTGGCTCGCCGCAACGCTACGGTTCCGACCGTAGCTTCAGACGCTGATTCAGGTGCGTCCGTTCCCGATTCAGGATCGCGCCGCAATCCCTTGGACGCACAACGAAAAACCCCGCAGATCGCTCCGCGGGGTCGCTTCGCTGTGGCCGCCGGCAGGCCGGCTCAGCTATGGGCGAGGATCGCCAGCAGCAGCAGCGCGATGATGTTGGTGATCTTGATCGCCGGGTTCACGGCGGGGCCCGCCGTGTCCTTGTAGGGGTCGCCGACGGTGTCGCCGGTGACGGAGGCCTTGTGTGCCTCCGAGCCCTTCATGTGGCGCACGCCGTCCTTGTCGACGAAGCCGTCCTCGAAGCTCTTCTTGGCGTTGTCCCAGGCGCCGCCGCCCGAGGTCATCGAGATCGCGACGAAGATGCCGGTGACGATGACGCCCATCAGCATGGCGCCGACGGCGGCAAAGGCCTGATTCTTGCCGGCGATGGCGTTGATCGAGAAGAAGGTCACGATCGGCGCGAGCACGGGCAGGAGCGAGGGCACGATCATCTCCTTGATCGCGGCCTTGGTCAGCAGGTCGACGGCGCGGGCGTAATCGGGCCGCTCCGTGCCGTCCATGATGCCGGGCTTCTCCTTGAACTGACGCCTGACCTCTTCCACCACCGAGCCGGCGGCGCGGCCGACCGCTGTCATGCCCATGCCGGCGAAGAGGAAGGGGATCAGGCCGCCCAGCAGCAGGCCGACGACGACATAGGGGTTGGACAGCGAGAAATCGACGACCACGCCCTTGAAGTACTGGAAGGTGGTCGAGCCCGCCTTGTTGGCCTCTCCGATGAAGAAGTTCAGGTCCGAGGTGTAGGCCGCGAAGAGCACCAGCGCGCCCAGACCCGCCGAGCCGATCGCATAGCCCTTGGTGATCGCCTTTGTGGTGTTGCCGACGGCGTCGAGCGCATCGGTGGAGTGGCGGACCTCCTTGGGCAGACCGGCCATCTCGGCGATGCCGCCGGCATTGTCGGTGACGGGGCCGAAAGCGTCGAGCGCCACGACGACGCCGGCCAGCGCCAGCATGGCGGTGGTCGCGATGGCGATGCCGAACAGGCCGGCAAAGCCATAGGAGACGATGATGCCGGCGATGATCACCAGCGTCGGCAGCGCGGTCGATTCCAGCGAGACCGCGAGGCCCTGGATGACGTTGGTGCCGTGGCCGGTGACCGAGGCCTGCGCGATCGAGACGACCGGGCGCTTGCCCGTGCCGGTGTAGTATTCGGTGATGACGACGATCAGCAGCGTGACGGCGAGGCCGACGAGCGCGCAGGCGAAGAGCCCGCCCGAGGTGAAGGTGACGCCCTGCACAGTGGTGAAGGAAGCCGAGAAGCCGCCGAACATCAGATAGTTCACGGCTGCGATCGCGCCGATCGAGAGCACGCCTGCGGCGATGAAGCCCTTGTAGAGCGCGCCCATGATCGACTGGTTGGCGCCGAGCTTGACGAAGAAGGTGCCGATGATCGAGGTGACGATGCAGGCCGCGCCGATCGCCATCGGATACAGCATCATCGTGCCGAGCGTCGCCTGACCGGCGAAGAAGATCGCCGCCAGCACCATGGTGGCGACGAGCGTCACCGCATAGGTCTCGAACAGATCGGCCGCCATGCCGGCGCAGTCGCCGACATTGTCGCCGACATTGTCGGCGATCGTGGCGGGGTTGCGCGGGTCGTCCTCGGGGATCCCGGCTTCGACCTTGCCGACGAGGTCGGCGCCGACATCGGCGCCCTTGGTGAAGATGCCGCCGCCGAGGCGGGCGAAGATCGAGATCAGCGATGCGCCAAAGCCGAGCGCGACGAGCGAATCGATCACGACGCGGCTCGACGGGGTGAAGCCCAGCATCGAGGTCAGGACGCCGTAGTAGCCGGCGACGCCCAGCAGAGCGAGGCCCGCCACCAGCATGCCGGTGACCGCGCCGGCCTTGAAGGCGACGTCGAGGCCGTCACCCAGCGACTGCATCGCAGCCTGGGCGGTGCGGACATTGGCGCGCACCGAGACGTTCATGCCGATGAAGCCGGCCAGGCCCGAGAGCACCGCGCCGATCAGGAAGCCGACGGCGACCCATTGACCGAGCAGATAGGCCAGCACCACGAACAGGACAACGCCGACCATGGCGATGGTGATGTACTGGCGCTTCAGATAGGCCTGCGCACCTTCGGCGACAGCGGCGGAGATCTCCTGCATGCGCTGGTTGCCGGCGTCGCGCTTCATGACGTCGGCATAGGCCCAGACGCCATATGCGATCGACAGCGCACTCAGGAGGATGATGATGAGCAAAGCGGACATTCGGTTTCCTGACCTCGAGATTTCGTCCCGGACGGCCGAGCGGCCGCGCCTTATCGGTTCTTGAACGCCAAAGATGCAGAAACGGGGCTAGGAGACTTAGCCCCGGATTTCGGATCGCCAGTGTCGGCGGGCTTTCTGCCAAGTTTCGGACAAAATCGCAAACGGCGCGACTGACAATTGGGATGCGATGTCAGGCTGGCGGAGATGACGGTGCGTGGGTGGCTCCTCAACGCAATTGTGCTAGCTTGTGTACAGGCGCAAAGGAGAGATGCGGATGACCAGCACGACGATGACGGTGCGACTCTCTGTTGACGTGAAGGAGCGCCTTCAAAAGCTGGCGGCGGCAACACGGCGCAGCCGGTCGTTTCTCGCGGCAGAGGCCGTCGAGGCCTATGTCGATCGCGAAACCGCCATTGTCGAGGGAATCGAGGCCGGACTAGCCGACATGCGTGCGGGACGCGTCATCGGCCATGACGAGGCCATGGCACAGATCGGTCAGACCATTGCGGCGGCCGAAAAGTGCAGGGCATGACCAGAACCGTCGTCTGGTCACTTACGGCGATCGACGATTTTAATAAAGCGACCGAATACCTTGCGGACAGGAACCCGCATGGGGCGCGGCAGGTAGCCGCCGCGATCGGCGAAGTCGCGAGCAAGCTCGGCGATCTGCCCACAGGCCGGCCCGGACGCGTCGAAGACACCTACGAAAAGCCCGTGCCGCGAACGCCCTATGTCATCGCTTATGCTATGCCGGACACCGAGACGCTCGTCATCGTGCGGGTCATCCACATGGCGCGCGATTGGCCCGAAGGAGCTTGGCCAAGCTCAGCCTGATCGCCTGCATTCTCAGCGACCGAGACCTCACAACGCCACGTCGCTATTGACGTTCTTGTAGAGCAGGCAGGCTGCGTCGGAGAAACTGACCAGCACGCCCTCTGGCGGCATGAACGCGTCGTTTTGCCTGTCGACGCTGCGGTTGTGGCCGATCGCGCCGGGCGGAAGCCGCTCCGCCGGAACCGTGAACTGATGCGGCCGCATCCGTCTCTCCCGCGCGCTGTCAGTTGTGGGGCTGCAAGGATCAGACCGCCGCCGCGCGCCGCTGCAGCGCCTGCCAGCCGACCAGCGCCAGCGCCACGGCGACGGGCGGGAAGACCAGCCAGTTGACGCTGTCCCAGCCGCCGGCGTTGAGCAGGCCGCCGGCCGAGAAGGAGGCGATGGCGACCGAGCCGAAGACGAGAAAGTCGTTGGCCGCCTGGACCTTGACGCGTTCTTCCGGCCGATAGCAGTCGGTCACCAGCGCGGTCGCGCCGATGAAGCCGAAATTCCAGCCCAGCCCGAGCAGCACGAGCGCGATCCAGAAATGGCCGACGCTGAGGCCGCTCAGGCCGACGATGGCGGCGAGCGCGGTGAGAGCGAGGCCGATCGCCGTGATCGTCTCCTTGCCGTAGCGGGCGATCAGTTTGCCAGTGAAGAAGCTCGGCCCGAACATCGCCAGCACATGCCACTGGATGCCGAGCGCGGCGTCGCCGACCGAATGGCCGCAGCCGACCATGGCGAGCGGGGCGGCCGTCATGACGAAGCTCATCAGCCCGTAGGCGACGAGCGATGCCGTGACGGAGGCGATGAATTTGGGCTGGCGCATGATCTCCGGCAGCGGGCGCCCGCCGCCCGACTTGACCGCCGCGACCGGCGGGGCGCGCAGCAGCAGCACGACGCCGATGGCGAGAAAGGCGAGTGCGCCCTGCGCCAGAAAGCTCGCGGCAAAAGGTGCGTCGGGCGTCATGTCGCGCGTCCAGTAGACCGATTGCGGGCCGATGACCGCCGCCGCCAGCCCGCCGATCATCACCCAGGAGATCGCTTTGGCCTTGAAGGCCTCGCTGGCGGTGTCGGCGGCGGCGAAGCGATAGCTCTGCACGAAGGCGCCATAGACCCCGCAGAGAAAGGTCCCGAGGCAGAACAGCCAGAAGACGCGCATGCCCGCTCCGGCCGCCGCAATGCTGGAGGCGACGACGCCGGTCGTCGCGCCGATAAGATAGCCGCTGCGCCGTCCGTAGCGCCGCATCAGCATGGCGGCCGGGATGACGCCAGCCGCGATGCCGAGCTGCATCAGGCTGACCGGCACGGTGGCGAAGGTCTTGTCGGCGACGAGGCCTGCGCCGACGATGCCGCCGAGCGAGATAACGATGGCCGGGCTCGCGCCGCCCAGCGCCTGCGCGCCGGCCAGCACCAGCGCATTGCGTTTGGCGAGAACGTCGCCTTCGGTCGCGGTCACAGGCTTGGTCATCGCATCGGCCGCCGGTCTGCGAGCGCGGCCGGTTCCGGAGCCGTGCTCAGAAATGGGTGAAGGACCGGCGCGCGAACTCGCGCGGCTGGCCCTGCTGGAGATAGCGCATCGTCCCGACCTCAGTCGTGATGCGCCCGATTACACTCAGCGGAACGCCGGCCGCCTCGCCTGCCGCCATCAGAGATGGATAGTCTCTTTCCGAGGCCGTGCAGAGAATTTCGTAGTCGTCGCCGCCAGTCCAGGCCAGTTCCAGCAATGCGGGATCGGCCATGATCGCGGCGCGGGCCGCACCCGACAGCGGCACGGCGTCGAGATCGACCTCAGCTCCGACGCCCGACGCCGAGAGCAGCTTGCCGAGATCGCCGATCAGCCCATCCGAGACGTCCATCGCGGCGGAGGCATGGTCCTGCAGGGCGGCCGCGAGCGCAAGGCGCGGGCGCGGATGCAGATAGCGGTCGGCGAGATGAGCCCGATCGGTTTCGCTGAGCGCCGCGACCCAGCCGGGGCTGTCTGGGCCATGGACCTTCAGGCCGAGCGCGCCGTCGCCGATCGTGCTCGAGACGAGCAGGACGTCGCCGGGCTTCGCGCCCGAGCGCGGCACCATGCGCCCCGCCGGCACGCTGCCGAAGGCGGTGATCGAGAGCGTCAGCGGGCCGGGAGTCGAGACGGTGTCGCCGCCGATCAGCGGGCAGCCGCCCTCGTCGGCGATCTGTTTCAGGCCTCCTGCAAAGTCAGCGAGCCAGTTCTCGGTCCAGCCATGCGGCAGGACGAGCGACAGCACGAACCCATCCGGCTTCGCTCCCTTGGCCGCGAGGTCCGACAGGTTTACCGCCAGCGCCTTGCGCGCGATCGAAGCCGGCGGATCGTCTGCGAAGAAATGCACGCCGGCGACGAGCGCATCCGCCGTCACCACGATCTCGTAGCCACGCGCGGGGCGGATGAGACCGGCGTCGTCGATCAGCCCGAGGCCGCCCGCGCCCGCGATCGGCGCGAAGTGGCGGGCAATGAGTTCGAACTCACCGGGGCGCTGCGCGTCGTCGGCCATGGCGGCGTCACGCCGCCGGCTGGTCGAATTCGTCGGTGCGGAAGTCGCGGGCCATCTTGTCGAGGACGGCGTTGACCATGCCGATCTCCTCGCCCTCGTAGAAGGCGCGCGTCACGGCGACATATTCGGAGATCACGGCGCGGCCGGGCACGTCCTTGCGGAAGGCGAGCTCATAGGCCCCGGCCCGCAGCACGGCGCGCACCACCGCCTCGACCCGCTTCAGCGGCCAGCCGGCGGCGAGCGTCTCGTCGACCGAACGGTCGATCAGGCGCTGCTCGCGCACGACGCCGCCGAGCAGATCGCGGAAGAAGGCGATCTCGGCCTTGGGAAGCTCGATGTCCTCGACCTCCTTGCCGATCCAGAAGGCCTCGAACTCGGCCATGGCCTCGACGACGCCGCGCCCGCCGATCTCCATCTCGTAAAGCGCCTGCACGACGGAAAGCCGCGCGCCGCGACGCAGTTCGGCCCGGCTCATTTCGATTCTTCCCCGAGCGAGCGCTTGTAGCGCAGCACGGCCAGCGCCGCTTCCGCCGCGCCGCCGCCCTTGTCCATCTCGGAGCGGTTGGCCCGGGCCCAGGCCTGCGCTTCGGTCTCGACGGTGAGGATGCCATTGCCGAGCGGCAGCGCGAAGGCGACGGAGATGTCCATCAGCGCACGCGAGCTTTCGCCGGCGACGATGTCGTAATGGCCGGTCTCGCCGCGGATGACCGTGCCGAGCGCCACCACCGCCTCATAGGGATCGACGGCCTCGTCGGCGGCGCGCATCCCGATGATGATGGCCGAGGGAATTTCGAGCGCGCCCGGCACGGTGACGACGTCGACGCGGCACTCCGCCTTGTCGAGCACGGCAAGCGCGCCCTCGAGCAGTTCGTCAGCCAGCATATCGTAGAAGCGCGCCTCGACGACGAGCACGCGCGCGCCATCGAGCGCGACGGCAGGAGTTGCGGCCTTGTCGGCCGAGGTTTGCCGGGGTCCGGCCATGGGTTCTTGTCCTTGCAGGGTTGAGGGCGCTGGTTAGACCTCCCGGCGCGCCTCTGCAAGCCGCGCGGCGTAACGGGCCATCAGATCGACCTCGAGATGGATGCCGTCGCCGGCCTTGCGCGCACCCCAGGTGGTGACGCTGAAGGAGTGCGGGATCAGCAGCACGGTGAAGACATCGTCGGCGACGCTGTTGACCGTGAGCGAAGTCCCGTCGAGGCAGATCGAGCCCTTGGTCGCGATGAAAGCCGCGAGCGTCCTGGGCGCGCGGATGTGGAAGCGTGCGGTCGCGCCCCAGGGCTGGTCGGGATCGGCGGGAAGCGGCTCGATCGTCTCGATGATGGCGACGCCGTCGACATGGCCTGTGACGAGATGGCCGCCGAGTTCGTCGCCGACCTTGAGCGAGCGTTCGAGATTGATCTGCGTGCCCGCCATCCAGTCGCCGACAAGCGTCTTGCCCAGCGTCTCGGCCGCCGCCTCGACCTGGAAGACGCAGCCGGGCTTGCCATCATTGCGCGGTCGCAACGCGGTGACCGTCAGGCAGACGCCGGCGCAGGCGATCGACGCGCCGATCTCGATGCCGGCGGCCTCCCAGGGACAGGCGATGGCGAGCCGCTTCAGGCTCGGCCCTTTCGCTTGCGCTTCCACGACCGTGCCGATGGCGGTGACGATGCCGGTGAACATCAGGCGATCCTCGAAAAATGCTCGAAACGATCATGGCCGATCAGGCCGGTTTCGACGCGCTGGTAGATGTCGGGGCTGGCCAGCAGCGCCGCAAGGGCCGGCCGCACGGCGACGACGCCTTGGTGGCCCAGCGCGTTCGGCGAGGTCGAGACGACGACCTCGTCGGCAAGGCCGGCCTGCGCCAGCTTTTCGCCCACGGTCGGCCCGCCCTCGGAGAAGATGCGGGTGATGCCGCGCGCGCCTAGCAGCCGCAGCGCCTGCGCCAGATCGAGATGGCCGTCGGGACCCGCCCCGACGCGCATGACCTCGACGCCGGCGGCGACCAGCGCCGTCTCATTGGCGATCGGCGCGGCCTCCGTCGCGATCACCCAGACCGGGACCTCGCCTGCCGTGCGCACGAGCGTACCGTCGAGCGGCAGGCGCAGATGGGAATCGAGGATGACGCGGATTGGCGAGCGACCGGCCATGCCCGGCAGCCGCACCGTCAGCAAAGGATCGTCGGCCAGCACCGAGCCGATGCCGAGCATGATCGCATCGTGACGGGCGCGCTGGAGATGCACCCAGGCCGACGCGGCCGGGCAGGACACGGCGAGCCGCGAGCCCCCTGCCCCGCCGGCATAGCCATCGGCCGTGCGCGCCACCTTGAAGGTCACCATCGGGCGCCCTTGCGTCACCCGCAGCACATGACCGCGATGGGCAGCCTGCGCCTCGCTCTCCAGCACGCCGGTCGTCACCTTCAGTCCGGCCGTCCGCAGCAGGGCGAAGCCGAGGCCGCGAAACAGCGGGTTGGGATCGGCCATCGCCGCGACGACGCGTCTGACGCCGGCGAGGATCGTGCGTTCGACGCAAGGCGTCGCGGCCCGGATGGTGCGGTGCGAGCAGGGTTCGAGCGTGACATAGAGCGTGCCGCCGGCCGCCGCATTGAGGCTGGCGCGGTCGAAGGCGATCGCCTCGCCGTGCGGCCGGCCGCCGGCTTGCGTATGGCCGCGCGCGACCACGACCGGGCCGCCCGGCGAGCCTCGAGTGACGATGGCGCCGACGCAGGGGTTCGGCCAGGTCGTCCCCTGCCCACGCGCGCCGAAATTCAGCGCCTGTCGCATGAAGGCGCGGTCGATCGCGGCCTGCGCGGGATCGGCCTCAATCATCGTTGCGGACAGGCGGCGGCGCGTCCGCGTCGTCCTCATCGGCGCTGAGCTGGCCCAGAATCTCCTCGAAATCGCGGGCCTCGCGGAAATTCTTGTAGACCGAGGCGAAGCGGACATAGGCGACGTCGTCGAGCGCCTTCAGCCCTTCCATCACCAGTTCGCCGATGGCGGAGCTGGCGATCTCGCCCTCGCCCGCGCTTTCGAGCTGGCGCACGATGCCGTTGACCATGCGCTCGATCCGCTCGGGCGCGACCGGGCGCTTGCGCAGCGCGTGCTCGATCGAGGTCTGCAGCTTGTCGCGGTCGAAAGCGGTGCGCCGTCCCGAGCGCTTGACCACGACGAGCTCGCGCAACTGCACCCGCTCGAAGGTGGTGAAGCGGCCGCCGCAATCGGGGCAGACCCGCCTGCGGCGGATCGAGGCATGGTCGTCGGTGGGGCGGGAATCCTTCACCTGCGTGTCGAGGGAGCCGCAATAGGGACAGCGCATGGCGGGCTTTCAGGATTGGGCGGCGGAGGCGGCGGCCTCCTCGCTCAAGGCAGCGGCCAGGTTGGCGCTGGACCACGACGGCCAGCCTGTGCCGGCGAAGTCGCGGTCGTGCGACCAGATGTCGGCGTCGTAGGTCCAGGCCAGAGCAAGGATGTGAGCGTCGCGCGTGCTGCCGTTCCTCGACGCAGGCGCAGCGAGAAGTGATTTGCGAGCAGCCTGTAGATTCATGGCATATTTCGCCGGCTCGATGATCTCGATAGTTGTCAGGATGCGTTCGAGTCGTTCCGACTTCGCAGCTGCTATTTTGGTTATTACAAGCCTCGCTTCGCTCGCGGCTTCGAGCGAGCAGACAAGTATCCTCCTTGCGCCGGCCCGGCTCATCGTTTGAGCCGACCTGACACCCAGCACCGCACTCAGGACGATATTCGTATCGATGACCAATGAAGGCGTCGGCGCGAGAGCGCGCATCAGTGCTCCCGCTCATCAAGGAAGCGCTCGATACGAGCCTGCATCGCTGGTGACAGGCTTTCAAACTCGTCCCGCGCTTCTTGCTCGATGCGGGCGAGCGCCTCACTGTCGGTCTTCTTTGTCGGAACTAATAGCCCGATCATGGCCGACCCGCTCGTGATCGGCACAGGGTGCGGCAAAGCCTGGATCGCGGCTGCCGACATCTTCTGTAACTCGCGCATCGTGACGCTGCGCCGTTGCATGTCGACCTCCATCGTCGACATGTATGTAACCCGGTAGGGCAGCGTTTTCAAGCCAGCGACAGTCGACCTTTCAATAGATCGGGAACCGGCCCGTCAGCTCCTTGGCCTTGGCCTTCACCGCCGCCTCGACGGCCGCGTTGCCCTCTTCGCCATTCGCAGCCAGGCCGTCCAGCACCTCGGCGATCAGCTCGCCGACGCGCTTGAACTCGACGACGCCGAAGCCGCGCGAGGTGGCGGCGGGCGTGCCGAGCCGGATGCCCGAGGTGACCATCGGCTTCTCGGGATCGAAGGGGATGCCGTTCTTGTTGCAGGTGATGTGGGCGCGGCCCAGCGAAGCCTCGGCGGCCTTGCCGGTGACCTTCTTGGAGCGCAGGTCGACCAGCATCAGATGGTTGTCGGTGCCGCCGGTGACGAGATCGAAGCCCTTGGTCTTCAGCGTCTCGGCCAGCGCCCTGGCATTCTCGACCACAGCGCGGGCATAGAGCTTGAACTCGGGCGCCAGCGCCTCCTGGAACGACACCGCCTTGGCGGCGATGACATGCATCAGCGGGCCGCCCTGGATGCCGGGGAAGATCGCCGAGTTGAATTTTTTGGCCAGCGCCTCGTCATTGGTCAGGATCATGCCGCCGCGCGGGCCGCGCAGGGTCTTGTGCGTCGTCGTGGTCGCGACATGGGCGTGCGGGAAGGGCGAGGGATGCGCTCCGCCGGCCACGAGCCCGGCGAAATGGGCCATGTCGACGAAGAGATAGGCGTCGACCTCGTCGGCGATGGCGCGGAAGCGGGCGAAATCCCAGTGCCGCGCATAGGCCGAGCCGCCGGCGACGATGACCTTGGGCCTATGCTCGCGGGCGAGCCGCTCCAGCGCCTCGTAATCGATCAACTGATCGACGACGCAGACGCCGTAGGAGACGACGTTGAACCATTTGCCGGACTGGTTGACCGGCGCGCCATGGGTGAGATGCCCGCCAGCGGCGAGATCGAGCCCCATGAAGGTGTCGCCGGGCTGCATCAGCGCCATGAACACGGCCTGATTCGCCTGGCTGCCCGAGTTCGGCTGGACATTGGCGAAGCCGCAGCCGAACAGCCGGGTGGCGCGTTCGATCGCCAGCTTTTCGGCGATATCGACGAACTGGCAGCCGCCATAATAGCGCCGACCCGGATAGCCCTCGGCATATTTGTTGGTCATCACCGAGCCCTGTGCTTCGAGCACGGCGCGGGAGACGATGTTCTCGGACGCGATCAGCTCGATCTCGTCGCGCTGGCGGCCGAGTTCGAGCTCGATGGCGCGGGCGATCTCGAGATCGGCGTCGGCGAGCGAAGCGGCGAAGAAGGAGTTCGACAGATGCTGTTGGGCGGCTTGGCTCATCGAAATCTCCATGGCGCAAAGACTTGGCGGCACGATCGCGGGCGCAACTGACTCTACGCCTGATTGCAGGCCGCACGGGACGAGGCAAAACGCCCCGTGCGGCGGCGCGTCCTTAGCACGGGGTTGCCGGCGCTTCCAAGCCGGGCTTTGCCAGCGCAGCAATGGATTTCCGGACGGTGACCACAGGCCTCATCGGTTTCGACATGTGGCTGTTGTAGAGGTCAGACCACATGGCCGGACAGGAAGGATCAAAGCGGATGCAGGACCAGACCGAGACGTGGCCGCCGACCCGCCGCTCGCCCCTGCATGCCTTCCTCGAAAGCGGCGCCGCCGGCGGCGTGCTGCTGTTCTTCGCCGCGGCCAACGCGCTGGTCATCGCCAACTCGCCGCTCGGCATAGCCTATTTCGGCGTTCTGAACGCCAAGGTCGGCGGCCTCGACATCCGCCACTGGATCAATGACGGGCTTATGGCGCTGTTCTTCCTGGTCGTCGGGCTGGAGATCAAGCGCGAGTTCATCGAGGGCCAGCTCGCGACCTGGTCGCGGCGCGCCTTGCCCGCCATCGCGGCGCTGGGCGGCATGGTCGCGCCGGCGTTGATCTATGTCGCGTTCAATCTCGGCGATCCGGCGACGCTGCGCGGCTGGGCCATTCCGGCAGCCACCGACATCGCCTTCGCGCTCGGGGTGCTGGCGCTGCTGGGCTCGCGCGTGCCCGTCTCGCTCAAGGTCTTCCTGACGGCGCTGGCGATCCTCGACGATCTCGGCGCGATCCTGATCATCGCGCTGTTCTACAGCGGCGGGCTTTCGCTGCCGATGCTGGCCGGGGCGGCGCTCTGCCTGGCCGCACTCGTCGCGCTCAATATGGCCGGCGTCAGACGGCTCCTGCCCTATCTCCTCATCGGCGCGGTGCTCTGGGTCTTCGTGCTGAAATCAGGCATCCACGCGACGCTGGCTGGCGTGGTGCTGGCGCTGACGATCCCGCTCCATGGCCGGGGCAGCGAAAGCGACGAGCCGGAGCACTCGCCGCTGCACACGCTGGAGCACTGGCTGCACAATTACGTCACCTATGCGGTCATCCCGATCTTCGGCTTCGCCAATGCCGGCGTCTCGATCGCCGGGATGACGCCGGCCTCGCTGCTGATGCCGGTGCCGCTCGGCATCACGCTCGGCCTCGTTCTCGGCAAGCAGATCGGCGTCTTCGGCTTTGCTTTTGTGGCGGTGAAGCTCGGTCTCGGCACGATGCCGGCCAAGGCGACATGGGCGCAGGTCTACGGCGTTTCGCTGCTCTGCGGCATCGGCTTCACCATGAGCCTGTTCATCGGCGCGCTCGCCTTCGCGGGCAATGACGCGCTGAACGACGCCACCAAGATCGGCGTGCTGGTGGGCTCGTGTCTTGCGGCCGTGGCGGGCTGGCTCGTGCTGTTCTTCGCGGGAGCAGGTCTCGTGCCCGAGGAAGAGCCCGAACCGGCTCCCAAGGCGCGGGTCGCGCGCAGGGCGCTCTGACGAAAAAGAAACCCCGGCCTGTCGCCAGGCCGGGGTTTGCGCAACCTCTATAGGCGGAGCCTGTGCGCTCCGGACGGATCAGATATCCTGTTCGCCCTGCAGCGCGGCGACAGGCGCGGGTCCAAGCCCGTCCTTGTTGTAGATGTCGTCGCGGAACTGGACGCCGCCTTCGGGCGAGGCCCAGGCGGTGACATAGACCCAGTAGCACGGCACGGGATTACTGATGCGCGCATTGACGCGCTCGCCGGACTGGATCGTGGCGTCGATCTTGGCGCGATCCCAGCCGGGCGTCTCCTTGAGCAGCCAGGCGATGTAGTCGCGCACGTTCTGGACGCGGATGCAGCCCGAGGAGACGAAGCGGAAATCGTCGCCGAAGATGCCCTTGGCCGGCGTATCGTGCATGTAGACGCCATGCGGGCTGGGAATGTTGATGCGCACGAAGCCGAGCGAGTTGAATTCGCCGCCCGGGTCCTGACGGAAGGTGTAGCGGGTCGCCTCGTCGGAGTTCCAGTTGACGCGCTCGGGCGCGATCTCGCCGCTGGGGCCGATGATGCGGATCCTGTTCTCGGTCAGGTAGGACGGCTCCTTGCGCATCTTCGGGATCAGATCCTTGCGGATGATCGAGGCGGGCACGGTCCAGGTCGGGTTGAAATTGACCTCGGGAATCTTGGTCGAGAGCAGCGGCGACTGCCGGTCGATCTTGCCGACGCCGGCGGCGTGGCGCGTCGCGACGACGCCATTCTCGACCGTCTCGACCATGGCGGCGGGGATGTTGGCGACGACATAGCGGCCGCCGAGATTGCCCGACCAGGTGCGCAGGCGCACGACGTTGGTCTCGAGCTGGCGGATGCGGCGGTCGATCGGCACGTTCAGCGCGGTGACCGTGGCGCGGTTGATCGCACCGGTCGTCGACAGGCCCATGCGCGACTGGAAGCGGCGCACGCCGGCCTCGACATAAGAATCATAGACGTTGCTGCCGCCGGCATTGGCGTCGAGGTCGCCCGTCAGGATGAGACGCTGGCGCAGGGCCACGACGCCGGGACCGCGCGATCCGACGGCGAGCCTGTCTCCGAGCTGCACGGCCGGCCAGCCGCCGCGCGCGGCGAGATCGCGATAGGCCGCGATCGCCTGTTCGGTTGCGGCCAGCGATTCCGGCGAGAGCATCGGGGTCGAGGAGCGCACGACCGCATTGCGCGATCCGGCGTCATAGTTCTGGCGCCATTCCGCCTGCTGGGCGAAGGCAGGCGCCGCCGCGGCGGCGGCAGCTCCCGAAAGCAGACCCAGCATGGTCTCGCGGCGGGTCAGGCTCAGATTCGACATTGTGGTCCTCATCATCGACGTCAGCGTGCCAAGACTGGCTCCGGGCGGTTTCCGCCCGGGCAAGCGCGCACCAATTTTGCGTCCTCCGCCGAAAGCCCGAGGGCGGCCAGCGCGGACAGCAATCGATGCGACGATCTCCTAACACAATTAACGTCGCGTGATGAGCGCGGCGATTTTAGGGCGGATGCCGCGCCAAGGCGCGCTTGCAGGCCACGCCCTGCAAAAACACCGGCCGTGTCGCCTCGACAGCACAGCCCGGCTGGTCGGCGACCAGCCGGGCCTGCGCGACGGGCGCGCCAGACAGTGCGGGAAAGCGGCTGGTTTCAGAGCTTGTAGCGGATCTGGTCGGTCCAGAAGCGCTCCAGGCGAAGCAGGGCGTTGTTCATGCGCTCGAAATCGTCCGAGGCGATGCCGCCGATCTGCTCGACCGTGCGGACATGCTTGTCGTAGACGCCCTTCACGAGATTGTGCACATCCTTGCCCTTCTCGGTGAGGCTGATGCGCACCGAACGGCGGTCGATCCGCGAGCGGGCATGGTGGAGATAGCCGAGCTCGACCAGCTTCTTGACGTTGTAGGAGACGTTGGAGCCGAGATAATAGCCCCGGGTCCGCAGTTCGCTGGCGCTGAGCTCGGCATCGCCAATATTGTAGAGCAGCAGAGCCTGAACGCTGTTGACGTCGTCGCGGCTGCGACGCTCGAATTCATCCTTGATGACGTCGAGCAGGCGGCGATGCAGCCGCTCGACCAGCGTCAGGGATTCGAGATAGAGAGGCTTGACCTTAAGATCAGCATCATCCGCAACGGCCGGAGCCGAAGTCTTTACGCTCGATTTCATGGTATATCCCGCCTGTTGAATACCGGCCAGGATTTCTCTCCCAGTCCGCTTCTGAGAAACACCATACCCAGAGCGGGTGAAAACGAGTTTAAATATCAGGATGAATCAGATATTTAGCCGTTTCGGTGAATCCAAAATGAACCCGGAATTGCTTAAGCTAAAGTCTTTGTTACCGTGACGCGCGGCATTCGATCCGCGCACGGAGTCACGACGCCTCGTTCTCGGCCGCCCATGTCGCGACGAAATAGGCCACGATCAGGGTGACATAGCCTGCAGCCAGCAGCGTCGTGACCGGCAGCAGCTGCGGGAAAAAGAAGCCGAGCAAGAGCTGGCTGATCGCCGCAAGAAGCCAGAGCACGCCGCCCCAGGTCGAGACCAGCCAGAGGCCCACCGCCGCGACGAGGTCGATCACGGCGAAATAGACGGTGATCGCCTGGAAGCTCAGGAGCCTCGCCTCGAAGGGCGGCTGATTGGGCGCGCCGATCCCGAAGATCACCGCCCAGGCCATCAGCCCCTTGGCGAGCCAGACGACCGAGAGCAGGCGCAGCAGCCAGACCAGGAAGCGGCGAAAGCGCATCGGACGCGCCGCGCCCCCGGGCGCGCCCGACATCTCCATGGCGATCGACGTCGCCTCGCCATCGACGCCGGGCCCCATCGCTCAGACCGCCGGCACGAGGTCGTCAGCGCCGAGCGGGGCGAAGTAGGCCGCGATCGCATCCGCATCGAGCGCCTCGATCGTGTCGGGCCGCCAGCGCGGCGCATTGTCCTTGTCGATGACGACGGCGCGCACGCCCTCGTAGAACTCATGGCCGGCGACGATGCGCGAGACGATGCGGAACTCGATCGTCATGGCTGCCGCGAAACTCATCGCGCCGCCCCGACGCATCTGCTCGAAGGCGATGGCGACGCTGGTCGGCGATTTGGAAAGGATGGTCTGCAGGGCCCTGGCCGTGAAGGCGCTGCCGGCCGTCGCCTCGCCGGCGAGGCTCGCGAGCACGGCCTCAAGGCTCGGTTGGCCGAAGCAGCGCGCAATGACGCCGCGCTCGGCTGAGAGCTTCTGCGGGCCGGGATCATGGGCGAAGCGGCCAAGGATGTCGTCGAGCGCTTCTCGCCCGGTGAGCGCATCCGCCAGGTCGGCCATGCGGGCGCTGGGCACGGCATGGGTCGCGAGACCGAGCGCGAGAGCGTCCGCCGCGCCGACGCGGTCTCCGGTCAGCGCAAGATATGTCCCAGCCGCCCCCGGCAGCCGCGGCAGCGCATGGGTCGCCCCGACATCGGGAAAGAAGCCGATGCCGACCTCGGGCATGGCGAAGAGATAGCGCTCGCCGGCGATGCGGTGGCTGCCATGCAGCGAGATGCCGACGCCGCCACCCATGACGATGCCGTCGATCAGCGCGACATAGGGCTTGGGATAGGTCTTGATGCGGGCGTTGAGGATGTATTCCTCGCGCCAGAAAGCCAGCATCTCGGCATGGCGGCCGGCGCGGCCAAGATCGTGCAGGGCGCGGATGTCGCCGCCGGCCGAGAACGCCTTCTCGCTCGCGCTGGCGACGACGATGCGAGAGATCTGCGGATCGTGCTCCCATGCGTCGAGCGCGCGCGCCAATTCGCGCACCATGCCGAAGGACAGCGCGTTCAGCGCTTTGGGCCGGTTCAGAACGACGACGCCGGCGGCGCCGCGGCGCTCGCAGATGATCTCGGCGTCCAACGCGTCTGCGTCTCGGGTTTCAGCGTCTTGCGACATCGCGGTTGGCATCCTCGGCATCAGCGGCGGTTCTGGTCCGCGCAGGCTGCGCTTGTCAACGCGCTCGCGCGGCCAGACGCGTCCCGCGCAGGCAGGGCTTGCGACGATCGCGCTTGTTTTGGAACGGTTCCGATGTGTTAACATCGCTCCAAAGTCGAAATGGTCGCCAAAGCAAGCGGCAAGAGGCGGGGCGGAGGCAAGCATGGCATCTCGGGTGGTACAGCCGTTCCCCACGCCTCAGGCGCGGCAGGACGAGGCCGTGCAGAAGGCCGTCGACTCGCTCGGGCTGACGCGGCGCATGCGGCGCAACCGCAAGGCCGAGTGGTCGCGCCGTCTGGTGCGCGAGACCGTGCTGACCACCGCCGATCTGATCTGGCCGCTCTTCCTCGTCGATTCCAGCGAGGCCCGCTCGCCCGTTGCCTGGATGCCGGGCGTCGACCGGCTCAACATCGAGGAGGCGGTGCGGCAGGCGGCCCACGCCGCCGAACTCGGCATCCCTGCGATCGCGCCCTTCCCCTTCGTCGAGAAGTCGCTGCGCGACGCGACCGGCTCGGAGGCGCTGAACGCACGCAACCTGATGTGCCGGGCAGTGCGCGCCATCAAGGCCGAGGTGCCGCAGATCGGCATCATCTGCGACGCCGCGCTCGACCCCTACACCTCGCATGGCCATGACGGCGTGATGCTCGGCGAGCGCATCCTCAACGACGCCAGCGTGCGCATCCTGACGCAGCAGGCGCTAGCTCTGGCCGATGCCGGGGCTGACGTGATCGCGCCGTCCGATATGATGGACGGGCGGGTCGGCGCGATCCGGGCGGCGCTCGACGCGTCGGGCCATGAGGACGTGCAGATCATGGCCTATGCCGCGAAGTATGCCTCGGCGTTCTACGGCCCGTTCCGCGACGCGATCGGCACCAACGCCACGCTGATCGGCGACAAGCGCACCTACCAGATGGACCCGGGCAATTCCGACGAGGCGATCGCCGAGGTCGCGCTCGATCTGGAGGAAGGCGCCGACATGGTGATGATCAAGCCCGGCCTGCCCTATCTCGATATCGTGGCGCGGGTGAAGGACCATTTCCGGGTGCCGACCTTCGCCTACCAGGTCTCGGGCGAATACGCGATGATCATGGCCGCCGCTCAGAATGGCTGGCTCGACGGCGACAAGGCGATGGTCGAGAGCCTGATGGCGTTCAAGCGCGCTGGCGCGGACGGCGTGCTGAGCTATTTCGCGCCGAAGGTGGCGGCTAAGCTGAAGGCGGGCTGAGCGTTGTCATCCCGCACGCGCTGCGGCATGCAATGCCGCTGCGCAGATGCGGGACCGTGATCCGAATAGCGCGCCTTATCGACGCATTGGATAGAGCGCCTTCTCGACGCGGTCCCGTGTCTGCGCAGCATCGCTGCGCGCTGCGGCGCGCACGGGATGACAGCGCCTCTTCGCACACGCTAGCGTCTCCACGATGCGTCTCCTCCTGCCGATTCTTCTGGCCCTCGTCCTCGCCTCCTGCAGCGAGCGTTTCGACACCGACCAGCAGCGGCTCTGCCGGCAGGCGATCCTGCCGTTCAATGCGCCCGGGGCCCGCATCGTGGTCGAGCCGCCCGAGGCCGGGCTGACGCAGAACACGCTGCGCATTCCCTACCGGATCGAGCGCTGGGGCGGAACGCCGCAGCGGCGGGTGATCGACTGCCTCTTCGCCGGCGAGGGCCGGAGCCTGCGGCGCGGCGAACTGATCGGCGTGGCCTCGGACGGACAACCGATGCCGGACGCCAGCTTCTACCTGATGCGGCGCTTCTATCTGGAGAACCGCGAGGAGCCGCCGCCCGACCCCGGCGCGGGGCGTCCCGAAACCCTGCCCGAACTGCCGCCCGGCCTCGCCTATGGCCTGCAGCAGGGACTCGCCGCCCTGCCCTCGGCCGCGATCTACGCGCTGCTCGCATCGGCCTACGCGCTCGTCTACGGGCTGACCGGGCGGATCATCCTGAGCTTTGGCGAATTCGCGGCGCTGGGTGCGCTCGCCAGCGTCGTCGGCGTGGCGCTGATGCTGTCGCTGGCGGTGTCGACGCCGGCGTCCGGCCTCGTCATCGCCTTCATCGTGGCGATTCTGGTCTGCGCGTTGCAGGGCTTCGCCATGAGCCGCTTCGTGCTGCGCCCGCTCGGTCGCGCCAGCGGGCAGCAGGTGCTGATCGCCACGATCGGGCTCGCCATCGCCTTGTCGGAATATCTGCGGCTGGCGCAGGGGCCGGATCTGCGCTGGCTGCCGCCGGTGTTCAACCAACCGTGGTCGCTGGCGCGCTCAGGCGATTTCGTCGTCACCGCGACGCCGCTCGGGCTTGCGCTGGCTACGATCGGACTGACCTTAACGCTTGGGCTCGTGCTGCTGATCCGTCGCTCCTCCTATGGCCGGGTCTGGAGGGCGGTGTCGGACGATGCGCGCACCGCCGCGCTGTTCGGCGTCGATGCGCGCGCCGTGCTAGACAAGGCCGTCATCCTGGCCTGCGCCGCCTGCGGGGTCGCCGGCGTCATCGTCACCGCGATCTATGGCGGCATGGGGTTCGCCGGCGGATTCTCGCTGGGCCTGAAGGCGCTCGTCGCGGCGGTGCTGGGCGGCATCGGCTCGGTTTCGGGGGCGGCGCTGGGCGGGCTTTGCATCGCGCTGTTCGAAGTGCTCTGGTCCTCGACCATGCCGCTCGAACAGCGCGACATCGCCGTCTATGCCTTGCTGGCGGTCGTGCTGGCGCTGCGGCCGGGCGGCTTCTTCGGCGACCGCGCGCTGTCGCCGCGACAGGTCTGAGGCGGCGATGGGCGGGACGGGCGATGGAACGGGGTCGATGAAGGAGCCTTTCGCGATCAGCTTCGCCGATGTCGAGGCGGCCGCCGCCCGCATCGAGGGCCATGTGCTGCGGACGCCGCTGATTCTGGCTCCGCGCCTCTCCGAGCTCACGGGCGCGACGGTGCTGGTCAAGCACGAGAACATGCAGGCGACGGCCTCCTTCAAGGAGCGCGGCGCGGTCAACAAGCTGCTGACGCTGGACGAGGACGAGAAGGCGCGCGGCGTCATCGCGATGTCGGCCGGCAACCATGCCCAGGCGGTCGCCTATCACGCCCGCCGCTTCGGTATCCCGGCCACCATCGTGATGCCGGAGACGACGCCGCTGGTGAAGGTCGAGAACACCCGCAGCCATGGCGCGCGCGTCGTGCTGCATGGCGAGACGCTCTACGAATCGGCTGAGACAGCACGCGAGCTCGCAAGCGAGGAAGGGCTCGTCTTCGTCCACCCCTATGACGACACTGCCGTCATGGCAGGCCAGGGCACCGTCGCCTGCGAGATGCTGGACGACGAACCCGATCTCGACATGCTGATCATCCCGCTCGGCGGCGGCGGGCTGATGGCTGGAAACGCGGTCGCCGCCAAGGCGCTGAAGCCAGAGATCGAGTTGATCGGAGTGGAGGCCGCGCTCTATCCCTCCTTCTACAATGCCGTGAACGCCGAGGATCTCGACATCGGCGGCGCGACGCTGGCCGAGGGCATCGCGGTCAAGACCGTCGGCGTGCAGACGCTGCCGATCGTGTCCAGTCTCGTCGCAGACATCGTGCTGGTCGGCGAGGACCTGATCGAGCGCGCCGTCAACGCCTATGCCTGCCTGCAGCACACCCTGGCCGAAGGCGCGGGCGCGGCCGGGCTCGCGGCCATGCTGAAGGAGCCCGGGCGCTATGCCGGCCGCAAGATCGGGCTCGTGCTCTGCGGCGGCAATATCGACACGCGCCTGCTGGCGGCGATCATGGTGCGCGAACTGGAGCGCGAACACCGCATCGTCGCCTTCCGCCTGACCACCAGCGACCGGCCGGGGCTGCTCGGCAAGGTCGCGAGCCTGCTTGGCGCCGAGGGCGCCAACATCCTCGAGGTCAGCCATGGCCGGCTTTTCCTCGACGTGCCGGCCAAGGGCGTGACGCTGGACGTCACGGTCGAGACCCGCGGCGACGACCACAGCCGCATGATCGAGCACGCCCTGCGCGAGAACGGCTACGCGCCGCGCCGCATCTTTCCGCGCGGGCAGGCGGCAGGCGGCTGAGCGCGCCGCTTTTTGCGATGCGGTCTTGCGGAACCGGGCCGCCGATCAAACATTGTGTCGTATGGGCAGTTTCGCCCGGCATGGCAAAGGATCACGACCCAAGATGAGCGACACCCGTTATGGCGCCTCCCCGATCACGCCGATCGAGCAGCGCCCCTTGCAGGATGTCAGCGGCGTGTTCGGTTCGCGCGTTTTCGCCTGGATCGGCGATATCGTCGTGGTCTTCATCCTGAGCTGGCTGCTTGTCGTCGCAATCAGCGTGCTCGGCGTGCTGACGCTGGGCCTGGGTTGGCTGCTCTTCCCGGCCGTCGCGGCGACCGCCTTCGTCTATGCCGCGATCACGATCGGCGGGCGCAAGCAGGCGACCTGGGGCATGCGGATGGCGGGCCTTCGTGTCGAGACCGTCAATGGCGGGCGGCCCGACGCGCTGGCCGCCGCTGTCCATGCCCTGCTGTTCTACGTCGCGGCCGGCACGGTCGCCCTGTGGGTGCTCGACATCCTCATCGGCTTCGTCCGCTCCGACAAGCGGCTGGGCCACGACATCCTGACCGGGCTCGTGGTGGTGCGGGCCTGAGTTCTGGCGGCGGCGTGTTGCCGCCGCCATCGCCCCTGCTACACTGCGCACTGACGCGGTGCCCGGAGCGAGCCGAACGTGACGAAGCCATTGCGGGACGCCCCGCAATTCTACCTGACGTCGCCGACCGCGTGCCCCTATCTGCCGGGGCGCGAGGAGCGCAAGGTTTTCACCCATCTCGTGGGCGCGCGGGCGCGCGACCTGAACGACGTGCTGAGCCAGGGCGGCTTCCGGCGCTCGCAGAGCATCGCCTACCGGCCGGCCTGCGAAACCTGCCGCTCCTGTGTCTCCGTGCGCGTCCGCGTCGCCGATTTCAGGCCCTCGCGCAGCTTCCGAAAAGTGCTCTCACACAACAGCGACTTGATCGGCGAGGTTCTGCCGCCGCAGCCGCGCTCGGAGCACTATTCGCTGTTTCGCGGCTATCTCGACGAGCGCCACCCCGAAGGCGGCATGGCGACGATGTCGGCGCTCGACTTCGCCATGATGATCGAGGACAGCCATGTCGAGACGGCGCTGATCGAATATCGCCGACGCGGACCCGATTCAGGCTTCACCGGCCGGGGCCAGGGCGACCTGTTCGCCATGGCGCTGACCGACACGCTGAGCGACGGGCTCTCCATGGTCTATTCGGTGTTCGACCCCGCGCTGGAGGCGCGCTCGCTCGGCACCTTCATGGTGCTCGACCATATCGAGCGCGCCCGCCGGCTCGGCCTGCCTTACGTCTATCTTGGCTACTGGGTCGAGGGCTCGCCGAAGATGGCCTACAAGGCGCGTTTCCTGCCGCAGGAGCGCCTGAGCCCGCAGGGCTGGGAACGCGTCGACTGAGACGCCTAAACCGATTGAAACGCATCCTCGCCGCGCGCCTGACGCACTTGCCCTTGGGCTCGTCTTACGCCCACTCTGCCCTCGACAGGCGACACAAGCCTGCACGGGAGGATTTATGAGCGACGACCTGACCCAGCGCCTGTCGCGCTGCTACACCGGCATCATCCATGACGTGATGCGGGCCATGGGCCTGTCCGACTTCACCCTGCCGCCGGAACTGCGCCCGCTGCTGCCGGGCGAGAAGCTGGCCGGGCCGGCCTTCACCGTCGAGGGCAAGACCGGCGATTTCGACGCGCATGAGACGCTGCTCGGCTGGACCGGCCTGCTCTCGGCGGCAAAGCCCGGCCATGTCTGGATCTGCCAGCCGAACACGCAGGAGGTCGCGCTGATGGGCGAACTCTCGGCCGAGACGCTGAAGAACAAGGGCGTGCGCGGCTGCGTCATCGACGGCTTGTCGCGCGACACCGAATTCATGATCGAGATGGGGTTTCAGGCCTTCTTCAAGGCCTATACGCCGCGCGACATCGTCGGCGTCTGGCTGCCCAAGGCGATCGACGAGCCGGTCAAGATCGGCGAGGTCTGGATCAGGCCCGGCGACTACATTCTCGGCGACCGCGACGGCATCGTGCGCATTCCCGTCGAGGTGATCGAGGAGGTGCTGGAGAAGGCCGAGAGCGCCATCGGGACCGAGAACAAGGTCCGCAGCGCGATCCTCTCAGGGATGGACCCCAAGGAAGCCTATCTGCAATACGGCAAGTTCTGATGTCGCACGATCCGCGCCTGATCCTGCTCGACCCGCGCGACAACGTCTTCGTCGCGCGGATGCGGCTGAAGGCTGGCGAAGCCGTCGAGACAGGCGCTGGCACCGCCGTCATCGACCACGACATCGCGCTCGCCCACAAGCTCGCGCGCCGCTCCATCGCTCCCGGCGAAAAGATCCTGAAATACGGCGCGCCGATCGGCGTGGCGACGCAAAGCATTGCCGCCGGCTGCCATGTCCATGTCCACAACATGAAGAGCGACTACACGCCGACCTATCATCTGGAGGATGAGCGAAGCGAGGCGGGGAATCCTTCTCCCACCCATCTCGGGCTTGCCCGAGATGGGCAGACAAAAGCACCCATATCGGTAACAGCCGATATGGGTGCGGGAGAAGGTGGCCGCGGAGCGGTCGGATGAGGGGTGGTCGCGTCCTCTCCGGCCAACGTGGCGCCGCTCTTGTCGGAAACGGCAGCGCGACCCCTCATCCGTCTCGGCTTCGCCGAGCCACCTTCTCCCGCAAGGGGAGAAGGGGAGCTACGGCGACCAATGGAACCGCCTCATGACCAACCTTCGCGGCTATCTCCGCTCCGACGGACGCAAGGGCATCCGCAATGTCGTGGCGGTCGCCTATCTCGTCGAGTGCGCCCATCACGTCGCCCGCGAGATCGCCCTGCCCTGGCGCGAGGAAGGCGTCCACGTCATCGGCTTTCCCGGCTGCTATCCCAACGGCTACGCCGAAAAGATGATGGAGCGGCTCTGCACGCACCCCAATGTCGGGGCGGTGCTGCTGGTTTCGCTCGGCTGCGAGAGCTTCAACAAATACGCGCTGGAGCGCGCGGTCGCGGCCTCCGGGCGGCCGGTGAAGACGCTGATCATCCAGGGCACCGGCGGAACGCGCGCCTCGATCGCCGACGGCAGGCGCTGGATCGAGCAACAGCGGATCCACCTCGACGCGCATGAGACAGTGCCCATGGCCGTCTCCGACCTGATCGTCGGCACGGTGTGCGGCGGCTCGGACGGCACGTCGGGCATTACCGGCAATCCGGCGGCGGGGCGGGCCTTCGACCAGCTCATCGCGGAAGGGGCCGCCTGCATCTTCGAGGAGACCGGCGAACTGATCGGCTGCGAGCACATCATGGCGGCGCGCGCGATCACGCCGGAACTCGGCGTTGTGCTGGAGCAGTCGGTCGCCAAGGCCGCGCGCTACTATGCGACCCTTGGCTATGGCTCGTTCGCCGCCGGCAATGCGGAGGGCGGCCTGTCGACCATCGAGGAGAAGTCGATGGGGGCCTATGCCAAATCGGGAGCCTCGCCGATCTCGGGCCTGCTCAAGCCGGGCGACGTGCCGCCGCGCGGCGGTCTTTACCTGCTGGACGTGGTGCCCGATGGCGAAGTCCGCTTCGGCTTCCCCAACATCAACGACAATGCCGAGATCGCCGAGTTGATCGCCTGCGGAGCGCATTGCGTCCTCTTCGTCACAGGGCGCGGGTCGGTCGTCGGCTCGGCGATTTCGCCTGTGGTGAAAATCTGCGCCAATCCCGAAACCTATCGCCGGATGGCCGACGACATGGATGTCGACGCCGGGCGGATACTGGAAGGGCGCGCCGGGCTCGACGAGGTCGGGACCGAGATCCGAAATCTCGTCGTGTCGCTGGCGCAGGGCGCGCGGACGAAGTCGGAAGAACTGGGCCATCAGGAGTTCATTCTGACCTATAAGAGCTTCGAGCCGCTCGGGCCGGCCTGCCTGCCGGCGGCGTGACGCGGGAAGCTGAAACATGTCGATGCAATTTTAGATTGTATATTCAGATGTCGCATCTTTAGGTAGCACTGACGTTTTGAATCCGCAATTCGGCAAGCGGATTAAGAGTAAAGCAAGTCCGCCTATAGCAAAGTCCTCGTGCTGAACGATCGCCTCGGGGGGCTTCATGCTGCGCAATCTGACACGGATGCCGGCCGACATGTCGTCGGATTCCCGGCGGCAGTTGCTCAATGCGGTGACCGACCTGTTTCTGCTCGACGAGGAGCCGTCCGAACTCGCCAAGGCTCACTATGGCGAAATCGCCGTCCATTCGCTTTCCCATCTCGAAAGCGCCGACCGCAAGGGCTATGCCGACCAGGTCGCGGCCGTGCCGAGCCTGCCGCGCGAGGTCGCCGTGACGCTTGCCAGCGACAGCGATTCCGATGTGGCGCGCCTTGTGCTGAAGCTCTCGCCGGTGCTGAGCGACAGCGACCTCGCCGCCATCGCCGTCAGCCAGTCGCAGCCTCACCTGGTTGCCATCGCCGAGCGGGCGCGCCTCTCCGAGGGCTTGACCGATCTGCTCGTCGAGCGCGGCGACACAACCGTCCTGCGAACGGTCAGCGCAAATGAGGGCGCAGCGTTCTCGGAAGGCGGCTTCGACCGGCTGCTGCAGCGCGGCGGCGACGACGCCATCGTCACTGGCGCGCTGACGCAGCGTTCCGACCTGTCGCCGCAGCGGGCGCAGCGCGTGCTCCATATCGTCAGGCAGCTCAACGAGACTGGCGACGCGGCGCAGAGCAACGCGGCTCGATCGCTGGCGCGGCAGGCGCGGCAGCAGCGCTTCGAGGTCCGGCTTCTGCTCTCGGACCTCGCCGCCGGGAAGCGGCCGCTCGACGAGATCGTGACCATGCTCTCCGACGAGGACCGCGCCTATCATCTTGCGGAAGTTCTGGGCCAGGCAGCCACGATCAGCACCGAACAGGCGCTGCGCGTGCTGATGCAGCGCGATGTCAGCGGCATCGCGGTCGCCTGCCGTTCGCTTGATGTCGGGGCGGATGCATTTCGTGCGCTGCTGGAACTGCGCGCGCGCCGCCTGTATTTCTCCTCGAAGGATATTGACGACGCGCTGGCCGACTATGCGCGGCTCGATGCCGCGACCGCCGACCGGACCCTGCGCTTCGTCAAGCTCAAAACGAAAATGGCCTGAGCTGCACGATCCCGCCGCCTTGCCGTGCCACAAATCCGCGACAATCGGGCGACCTTCTGGTAGGCTAATGACGATTGGCGCGGCGAGGACGGGTTCGACGTGAGATTTTCTGTTCCCTTCGGCGCGCTTGGCGCTCTGCTTCTCGCCGGCGCTACGGCGCAGGCGCAGGCCTTTCTGCCGATGACGGGTTTCGCGACCGTGCCTTCCTTCGCCTGGTCGGAGCCGACGGTCGCGCCCGGCGGGGTGAAATGGGACGGCTCCTATGCCCGCATCTCGACTGGCTTCCAGGTCAGCACGTCGAAGCGGTCGGGCACGCAGGCCGGGCCGACGATCGGGCTGGAAGCCGGCAAGATGTGGCGCGAGGGCAATGTCATCTACGGCGTCGTCGGCGCGGTCGATTACATGCCGGCGATCGGCGGCTACAACACGCCAGGCTTCAACAGCGTCGCCTATAGCCGCGACTTCGCCGGCGCGTTCCAGATCAAGGCCGGCGTGCTCGTGACGCCGGACGTGCTGCTCTACACCAAGGTTGGCGCGGCCGCCGTCAACGAGAGCTGGCGCTTCGGCGCGAATTCGTTCTCCGGGCCGTTTTCGCGCAGCGAACTCGCGGTCAGGCCGGAAGCGCGGGCCGGCGTCGAATGGGCGGTCACGGACAAGCTGACGCTGGGGCTGGAAGTGGGCGTCGTCGGCGCGCCGATCCGGTGAGAGTTTGAGTCAAGGCGTTGCGGGGGTGAATCCGCGCGCTGCTTCAAGTCTTTGCCCGAAATAGTATTTCCTGCCTGAGCGCTGACGCCTTTTCCCTTCTCCCCTTGCGGGAGAAGGTGCCCCGGCAGGGCGGATGAGGGGTGTCGCGCCCTATCAAGGCCGGCGTTCCGTTTCGCCTACAGGGACAGCGCAGCGCGACCCCTCATCCGTCTCGGCTTCGCCGAGCCACCTTCCCCCGCAAGGGGGGAAGGAAGGACCCTACCCCCCGAACCTGTTGTTCTTCGGAAAACCCTTGGGCGGCAGGCGGCCCGCCTCGCCCCGGTGCCCGATCCATTCGGTTAGCTCGCTCTGCGCCACGGTCCAGGTCCGGCCCGAGGTGTCGCGCCAGGTCAGGCCGTCAATCAGCGTGAAGACCTTGGCGTCGGAGAGGCCGCCATCCTTGTAGCGCTGCAGCCGCACGCCCTTGCCGCGCGCCATTTCGGCGATCTCGGCGAGCGGGAAGCAGACGAGCTTGCGGTTCTCGCCGATGACCGCGACATGGTCGCCCTCGGCGGGCACGGCCAGCAGCGCCTCGACCGGCATCTCGACGTTCAGCACCTGCCGCCCCTTGCGGGTGTTGGCGACGATGTCGTCTGTGGGCGCGACGAAGCCGCGCCCGTCCGTCGTCACCATCAGCAGCTTGAGGCCCGGCCGATAGGGGAAGGCCGAGACGATGCCGGCATGCTCCTCCAGCTCGATCATCAGGCGGATCGGATCGCCGAAGCCGCGCCCGCCCGGCAGCTTCGAGGCCTCCAGCGTGAAGACCTTGCCGTTGGAGGCCAGCACCAGGATCTTCGCCGTCGTCTCGGTGAAGAAGGCGAGCTTCAGCCCGTCATCGCCCTTGAAGGCCAGCGTCGAGAGATCCTGGACATGACCCTTCAGCGCGCGGATCCAGCCCTTTTTCGTGATGACGACCGTCACCGGCTCGCGCTCGACCATGGCCTGGGCGAAGTCGATATCGGTGGTGTCGGGCATGTCGGCGAAGGAGGTGCGGCGCTTGCCGATCGCGGTCTCGGGGCCGAACAGCTTCTTCACGGCGCGGATGTCGTGGGCGATCATCTTCCACTGCGTCGCATCGGAACCCAGCAGCGCCTCGATCTGGCCCTTCTCGACCGTCAACTCGTCGAGTTCGGTCTTGAGCGCCATCTCCTCCAGCTTGCGCAGCGCGCGCAGGCGGGTGTCGAGGATGGCGTTGGCCTGCACCTCCGACAGCTCGAAATAGCGCATCAGCTCGATCTTGGGCTCGTCCTCCTCGCGGATGATCTTTATCACCCGGTCGAGGTCGAGATAGACGATCAGCAGGCCGCGCAGGATCTCCAGCCGCTTCTCGATCTGTCCGAGCCGGAAGCGCGAGCGGCGCAGCAGCACCTCGCGGCGGTGGTCGAGCCAGGCGCGCAGGGCTTCGTTCAGACCCAGCACGCGCGGCACCAGCCCGCCGGTCAGCACGTTCATGTTCATCGAGATGCGGGCTTCCAGCTCGGTCAGCCGGAACAGCGATTCCATCATCAGATTGGCGTCGACCGTGCGGGCGCGCGGCTCGATGACGACGCGGATATCCTCGGCCGATTCGTCGCGGATGTCGGCGACGAGCGGCAGCTTCTTGTCGTTGAAGAGTTCGGCCAGCTTCTCGATCAGCCGGCCCTTCTGGACCATGTAGGGCACTTCCGTGACGATCACGACCCATGTGCCCCGGCCGAGATCCTCGACATGCCAGCGCGCCCGCGTGCGGAAGGCGCCGCGCCCGGTGCGGTAGGTTTCGATCATCGAGGCGCGGGTTTCGACGATGACGCCGCCGGTCGGGAAATCCGGGCCGGGCACGAAGGTCATCAGCTGTTCCGATGTCGCCTCGGGGTGCTGGATCAGATAGAGCGCCGCGTCGCAGAGTTCGGCGGCGTTATGGGGCGGAATCGCGGTCGCCATGCCGACCGCGATGCCCTGCGAGCCGTTCGCCAGCAGGTTCGGGAAGGCGGCCGGGAGCACGACCGGCTCCTCGTCCTCGCCATTATAGGTCTCGCGAAAATCGACCGCGTCTTCCTCGATGCCGTCGAGCAGGAGGCGCGCGACCTCGGTCATGCGCGCCTCGGTGTAGCGATAGGCGGCGGCGTTATCGCCGTCGATATTGCCGAAATTGCCCTGTCCGTCGACCAGCGGATAGCGCTGGGCGAAATCCTGCGCGAGCCGGACCAGCGCGTCATAAACCGACTGGTCGCCATGGGGATGGAACTTGCCGATGACGTCGCCGACGATGCGGGCGCATTTCTTGTGCATCTGGCCGGGGTCGAGCCGCAGCAGCCGCATCGCGTGCAGGATGCGGCGATGGACGGGCTTCAACCCGTCGCGGGCGTCCGGCAGAGCGCGGTGCATGATGGTGGAGAGCGCATAGGCGAGATAGCGCTCCTCCAGCGCGGTCTTCAGATCGATGCGCTCGGATTCATCCTCCGGCGGCGGCTCGACGGGTTTGCCCATGGTGTCCGTTCCAAAATCCGCGGAGGGCTCCGCGCGGTTGCTATACCGCGCGATCCCAGGGGTTGAGCAAGGGGATGCTCAGCGTTTCGAAATCCTTGACGTTCCGCGTCGCCAAGGTGCAGCCCCTCACCAAGGCCGTCGCGCCGATCAGGGCGTCAAGTTCCGCCAGGATGCGTCCTGTGGATTTCTCGAAAGCCCGAAGCCGTCCCGCCATCTCCGCGATTTCGAGATCGACATCGATGATTCGGCCGATGAATTGCCGGCGCAGCGACACCGCGTAAGCCTGCAGCCTGGCCCGCCGTTCGGCATCCGCGGCGCAGTGAATGCCGAATTCGAGTTCGTGGAACACGATCACGCTGATGAAGAGGTCCGGGTTCTCGCTCAGGAATCCGAGCACCGCCGGCGATGGATCGCGCTTTGTCAGTTCCGAAACGACATTGGTGTCGACGAGATAGGGCACGGCTCAATCAGCTTCGAACGGGTTACCGCGACCGCCAGACCGTTCCGGAGCATCGAAAACGAGCCCACGCGGCGTGTTGTCGACCAGCCAGCGGCCAAGATGCACAGCGCCAGCCTTTCGCTGCAATTCGTTGAAATCCGCCATCGAGAGAACGACGCATGGCTCTTGGGCGCCGATGATCTGGCTCTCCCCCCGGCGCGCGCGGCGCAAAAGCTCCGACAGTTTCGACTTGGCGTCCGGGATACTCCAGATCGGCATCTGCTCGGCCATGACCACCTCCTCGGAAGAAACATAGACTACTCTAGTCTAGTCTGACTGACAAACGCGGCCGCCTGATCAGGACCAGGGTTAGCGTCACACGCCGCTGAGGTGCTTTCGCGTCGATCCATCACGCCCTTCGCCGCCAGATCGACCAGCCGCGCCCGTTCCGCCGGCTCCAGCAGCCCGCGCGGCTCCCAGAGGTGGCGGCGCAGGAAGTGGCCGGTCAGCGCGAAGCCCGCCGCGATGTCTGCGACCGAGGGCGTCCGTCCGCCCTGCCCTTCCGAGAGGAAGGCCGGCAGCGCCAGCAGGCGGTCGAGATAAGGCGCGGCCGCCGCGCGGCTGACCGCCTTGCCGGATTTCGGCGAGACATGGCTCAGGTCATCCATGCTCCCCGTGACGGCGCAGCGCGTCAGGTCGAGGCCGAACCCCAGTTCCGCCAGCATCGCGATCTCGAAGCGCACCACCAGCGCCGGCGCGAGGGCCGGCTCGTGCAGATGCTCGACGAGAACCACCAGCGCCTCATGCAGGCCGGGATGGGGGTCGCGCTCGGGCAGCAGGCGCAGCAGGGCCGATACGGTCGCGAGGCCATAGAGCGCGACCGGGGCCTCGATCAGCCGGGCTGCATGCGAAGTCAGGAGTTCGACCCGGTATTCGCCGAGATGCTCGTCGATGCGCGCGCGCCAGGTCAGCGAGACGGCGTTGCCGGGCTGAAGCGCCGCCTGCCTGCGCGCCGAGCGCCCGCCGCGCACAAGGCCGAGATGGCGGCCGTGATCGCGGGTCATCACCTCGAGGATGAGCGAATTTTCGCCATGCTGGCGAGCGCCGATGATCGTGCCGTGGTCGGCCCACTCCATCGTTCAGGCTGTGGGGCGCGGGGAACCCCTCTCCTGTAAGGAGAGGGGCAGGGGTGAGGTGACGGGCGTTGGACCAGCGGAGCGTTGGTTGGCGAGCGTCGAAGCGGCAAGGTCACAGCCGTACTGCCCAGCGTCCGTCACCTCACCCTGCCCTCTCCTTACAGGAAAGGGTTCCCCGTGCTTCTCATCGAAGGTTAGCGACTTAACCAACCACCCGCTCCACGCGGCTGATCACGCGCTTCTGGCGCAGTTCGCTGATGATGGCGCTGAGATGCTTCAGGTCCCAGACCGTCAGGTCGATGGTGACGTCGGTGAAGTCGGGATTCGGCCTGACCATCGCGACAGCATCGATATTGCCGTCATGCTCGGCGATGGTGGTGGTGATCTGGGCGAGCGAGCCGGGCTCGTTGATCGATTTCAGCGCGATGCGGGCCGGGAAGCGCTGCGGCGCCTTGTCGTCGAGGTCCCAGCGGACATCGAGCCAGCGGTCGGGCTCGTTGTCGAAATCGGCCAGCGCCGTCGACTGGATCGGGTAGATCGTCACGCCCTCGCCCGGCGTCAAAATGCCGACAATGCGGTCTCCCGGCACCGCGCCGCCATCGGGCGCGAAACGCACCGGCAGGTCGCCGCTCAAGCCCCGGATCGGGATCGCATCCGCATCCGGCGTCTCACCCGGCAGCTTGAATTTGAGGTTGTCGCCCTTGCGCAGCTCGAACCAGCCCTTGCCGTTGCCCGTGGTCGCGCCGGCCTTGGGCTCGGGCGGATTGCGCTTCTCGGGCTCCAGATCGGGATAGACCGCCTTGACGACGTCGCCGGAATACATCTCGCCACGCCCGACCGCCGCAAGCACGTCGTCGACCGCCGTGCGGGCGAGCCGCTTCAGCGCGGCCTTGAGCTTGTCGTCGGAGAAGACGCGCTCGGCGCGCGAGAAGGCGCGCTCCAGAATCTGGCGGCCGAGCCCCGCATATTGACGGCGCACGGCCGCGCGCGTGGCGCGGCGGATGGCGGCGCGGGCCTTGCCGGTGACGACGAGCGACTCCCACGCGGCCGGCGGCGCCTGCCCCTCGGCGCGGGTGATCTCGACCTCGTCGCCATTCGCCAGTTCGGTCAGCAGGGGGGCGATGCGGCCGTTGATCTTGGCGCCGACCGCGCTGTTGCCGACATCGGTGTGGACGGCATAGGCGAAGTCGATCGGCGTCGCCCCACGCGGCAGGGCGATGAGGCGGCCCTTGGGCGTGAAACAGAAGACCTGATCGTGGAAAAGTTCGAGCTTGGTGTGCTCGAGGAACTCCTCGGGGCTGTCGCCCTCGGCCAGCAGGTCGACCGTGCGCCTGAGCCATTGATAGGCCCGGCTTTCATCGGCGTATTGCGCGAGTTCGGTGGTGCGGCCATCCTTGTAATGGGCATGGGCGGCGATGCCGTATTCGGCGATGCGGTCCATGGTGTCGGTGCGGATCTGCAGCTCGACGCGGCTATGGCCCGGCCCGACCACGGTGGTATGGATCGAGCGGTAGTCGTTCTGCTTGGGCGTCGAGATGTAGTCCTTGTAGCGGCCGGGCACCATCGGCCAGGTCATGTGGACGATGCCGAGAACGCGGTAGCAATCCTCCGGCTGGTCGACGAGGACACGGAAGCCGAAGATATCGGAGAGCTGCTCGAAGGAGACCGACTTGCGCTCCATCTTCTTCCAGATCGAATAGGGCCGCTTGCGCCGCCCCGAAACTTCGGCATGGATGCCGCGCGCGGCGAGCTTTTCCTTCAGATCGCGCTCGATCTCGCCGATGACCTTGCCCTCGCGCTCCGTCACCTCCTCCAGCCGCTTCGTCACCGTGGCGTGCGCCTCGGGCTTGATGTGGCGGAAGGCCAGCTCCTCCAGCTCCTCGCGCAACTCCTGCATGCCCATGCGGCCGGCGAGCGGCGCGTAAATCTCGGCCGTCTCCTCGGCGATGCGCAGGCGCTTGTCAGGCGCCATGTAATGCAGGGTGCGCATATTGTGCAGCCTGTCGGCGAGCTTGACCAGAAGCACCCTGACATCGTCGACGATAGCGAGCAGCAGCTTGCGGAAATTCTCGCCCTGGGCCGCCTTCTTGGAGACGAGGTCGAGCTTCTTGATCTTGGTCAGCCCGTCCACCAGCCGGCGGATATCGGGGCCGAACATACTCTCGATCTCTTCGAGCGTCGCCTCCGTATCCTCGACCGTATCGTGCAACACGGCGGCGACAATGGTGGCGTCGTCGAGCTTGAGATCGGTCAGCAGCGCCGCGACCTCTAGCGGGTGTGCGAAAAACGGGTCGCCGGAGGCGCGCTTCTGCGTGCCATGCGCCCGCATGGCGTAGACATAGGCCCGGTTGAGCAGGTCTTCGTCGGTGTTGGGGTTGTAGCTCCTGACCCGGTCGACGAGCTCGTATTGCCGCATCATGCCCATGCGGGCCCTCTCACCTGCCTGACCGATTTCACGCCATGTTCCTTCCGCTACTCAATATCGGTGCGGCCAGCGTAGGCGGCAAGGCGAATTCCCGGATGGCGGGCATGAAAAAGCCCGGCAGGGCCGGGCTTTAGCAAATGCGGTGAAGAAACCGATTCATATTCTGCCGATGATGTGATCCGAAAACCGGTTCCCACTTTTCGGCATCATCGGATGGATCAATCCTCGTCGTCGGCGCTTTCGGTCGGCGGCACGAGACCGTCGAGGCCGCGCAGCAGGTCGTCCTCGCTCATGCGGTCGAACTGGACCTCGGAGTCGGAGGTGGAGGCGTTGGGCGCCGCCAGCAGCGGCACGGTCTCCTGCTCGGGCTCGTCGACCTCGACATGCTTCTGCAGCGAGTGGATCAGGTCTTCCTTCAGATCCTCGGGCTTCAGCTTCTCGTCGGCGATCTCGCGCAGCGCCACGACCGGGTTCTTGTCATTGTCGCGATTGACCAGGATCGGCGAGCCCGACTGGATCATGCGGGCGCGATGGCTCGCGAGCAGAACGAGCTCGAAGCGGTTGTCGATCTTGTCGATGCAGTCTTCAACGGTGACGCGAGCCATGGTGCGGCTCCTTCCAGTCTCGGCGATGCAGGGAGAATGAGTTGGTCCGGGCCATACAGGCAAAGCAGGAGCGATGCAAGATTTCTCCACCTGCCGCGCCGGATCGCCTCAGCTCGTCCCGCGCATCCGCCGGATCATCTCCTCCAGCAGCGGCTCGCCTCTCGGAGCCGCGCCGCCACGCGCCAGCGCCATCTCCGGCAGTTCGTGGGGCTGCAGCTCGGCAAAGCGCATCCGCATCGTCGTCGCGACGCCCTCGCCGAAGGCGATCGCCTCGCGATTGCCGATCGAGGACAGGAAGGCGATCGTGCTCGCCGACGCATCGGCGATGGCCGAGCGGATGATCTGCTGGTCGCGCTCATTGGCGAGCCGCATCGCAAAAATGGTCGAGCATTGCGACAGGATCGTCGAATCGAGTTCGCCTGGGCGCTGCGTCACCACGCCGAGATAGCAGCCATATTTGCGGCCTTCCTTGGCGATGCGGGCAATGGCCTGGCGCGTCGGCGCGAAGCCGAGCGCAGCGTCCGAGGGGACGTAGCGATGCGCCTCCTCGCAGAGCACCAGAACCTCGTAGCCGCCCTGGCTGGCCAAGGCGAGATCGAAGGCGAGGCGCGCCAGCACGGACGCGACCGCGTTGACGACCTCTGACGGCAGCCCGGCCAGTTGGAACACGCTGATCGGCCGGCCGTGATGCGGCACCCGGAAGATCTGGCCGACAACCGGGGCCATGGTCTCGATCATGTTGGCGCGAGCGAACATGAAATGATAGCGCGGATCGCCATACAGCGTTTCCAGCCTCACCCGGAGCGAGCGCAGCGCGGCGCGCGGATAACGGATCTCATGCAGGCCGATCAGCTCGTCGACGATCGCGAGCGCATCCTTCATCCGATAGGGCGTCGGCGCGTCGGCGGACCCCGCCGTGGCCTCGGCCGTCGGGCGCGGCGCATTGGCGTCAAGCGGGCGCTTCAGCAGCGACGCCCCGAGATCGCGCGAGAGATCGTGGTTCGCCACCGCGCGATAGCGGCCGCGTGCGCTGGCCACAACCTCGCGCAGAATATCGGCCTCGTCATCCATCGCCGGGCGGCCGCGGAAGACGACATCGGCGAATTCGTCGAGCCGGAACATCCAGAACGGCAGGTCGAGCGTGTCCGCCTCCATCGACACCGACTTGTCGGGGAAGGCGTGGGCGTATTCGTTGTGCGGATCGAGGATCAGCACGCGCAGCTTCGGCTTGACCGCGATCGCGCGGCGCAGCAGCAACGCGACCGCGCTCGACTTGCCGACGCCTGTGGTGCCCAGAATGGCAAAATGCCGCGCCAGCATGTCCTCGATGCAGACGGTGGCGGGAATGCCGGCATCCTGCGTCAGCGCGCCGATCGTGACGCCCTGTCGGGCTCCAAGGTCATGGACCAGCGCCAGATCGCCGGCGCGGATGCGATGCGCCAGCGTGCCGATCGGCGGATATGTCGAGATGCCGGACTGGAAGCGCGTGCCGCCGCCCTGCGCTTCGACAACCTCCCCGAGCAGTTCGACGTCGATATGGATGGCGTTGTCGCCGGCCTCGTCCCAGGCGCTCTTGACGGCGCGCATCTGGTAGACCAGCCCGACGAGACGGGTATGGCCGAGATTGACCGAGATCAGCTTGCCGATCGTCCATGAATCGGGTCCGAGCCGGCTCGCGCCGGACACTGCGCTGGCGATGGTCGCGCGCGAGCCGTCGCAGGAAATGACGCGGCCAAGCGCGCGCTCCGCGACCTGGCTCGCATCGCGGCGATCCTGCGCGATGTCCTGCTCGAAATTGTTCGATTTCACTGCAAGCTGCACGTCGCCCCGTCCACTCTGGTCGTCTCTACCCGCCACGGAGGCTAGCGCCGGGGGGTTTACGTTTGCCTTCGGTGACGCTGCGGGGCGAGCGATGACTGCCGGCGCGGTTACCAAATTGCGAAGAAAGCGTTGCGCCGATCGTTGAAACCATCAGCAAACGTGGCGTCGTCGATCAAACACCTTGCCTTGAGCGGCCTCGGCCGAGGGTCTATGCACGTCGCTCGGAAATGGGGATGAGCGCGATGGATCGGCTGCGGCTGGGTGTGAATATCGACCATGTCGCGACCGTGCGGAATGCGCGCGGCGGCGCCCTGCCCGATCCGGTGCGTGCGGCCCATCTGGCGATCGCGGCCGGGGCCGACGGCATCACCGCGCATCTGCGCGAGGACCGCCGCCATATCCGCGACGCCGACATGGAACGGCTCGCCGCCGAACTGACAAAGCCGCTGAATTTCGAGATGGCCGCCACCGACGAGATGATCGCACTCGCCGAGCGCCTGCGGCCTCACGCCGCCTGCCTCGTGCCCGAGAAGCGCGAGGAGCGCACCACCGAGGGCGGGCTCGACGTCGTCGGCCAGCAGGCGGCGCTGACGCCACAGATCGCGCGGCTGAAGGCTGCGGGATGCCGCGTCTCGCTGTTCATCGAGGCCGACGAGGCGCCCATCGCAATGGCGGCCAGGCTCGGCGCGCCGGTGGTCGAGTTGCACACCGGCACCTGGTGTCATGCTGTCGCCGACGGGCATCATGACAAGGCGCGGGCCGAGTTTACGCGGCTGGCGCGCGGCGCGGCCTACGCGGCCTCGCTCGGGATCGAGGTCCATGCCGGCCACGGGCTCGACCACGACACGGCCCGCACGCTCGCGGCCGTGCCCGAATTCGTCGAGTTCAACATCGGGCATTTTCTGGTCGGCGAGGCGATCTTCGTCGGCTTCGAAGCCGCAATCGTGCTGATGCGCGCGGCGATGGACGAGGGACGGAAGGCTGGATAAACCAGCGCCATGATCCTCGGCATCGGCTCCGATCTCTGCGACATTCGCCGCATCGAGAAATCGCTGGCGCGCTTCGGCGAGCGCTTCACCGAGCGCGTCTTCACCGCAGACGAGCGGGCGAAATCCGACCGGCGGGCGACGCGGGCGGAATCCTATGCGCGACGCTTCGCCGCCAAGGAGGCCTGCTCCAAGGCGCTGGGCACCGGCTTGCGCGCCGGCGTGTTCTGGCGCGACATGGAGGTGGTCAACCTGCCGGGCGGCCGGCCGACGCTCAGGCTGACGGGCGGCGCGGCCGCGCGCCTCAGGGCGATGACACCGGAGGGCTATGAGGCGATCGTCCACGTCACGATGACCGACGAGCCGCCCATGGCGCAGGCCTTCGTGGTGATCGAGGCGCGGGCGTTGTCGGGCGTTTGAGCCGGCCGCTCGTCCTCACCCCGGAAACACCAGCCGCGTCGACGTGCCGCCCGCGCTCTCGACGCTGTATTGCCCGCGCAATTGCGCGGCGAGCGCCTTGATGATCCGCAAACCCAGGCCGTGGCCGGGTTTTGCGACGCTGTCGGGATCGAGACCGACGCCGTCATCCACGATCGTCAGCTCGAGCGTCCGGTCGTCGGGACGCATCAGCCGGACCGCGATCTGTCCGCCGCTGCCGTCGGGAAAGGCGTGCTTGACCGAATTGGTCATAACCTCCGTCACGAAGAGCGACAGCGCCGTCAGGGTGCGGATGTCGAGCGTCATGGCTGGCGCCTCGACCTTGCAGGTCAGACCCTGCGCGCCCGAGGCCGAGAGCACGTCGCGGCAGAGTTCGTCGAGATAGACGCCGACCGCGAGATCGACGCTGTTGGGATCGTGCAGGCGGCGGTGGATGCGCGCCATCGTCTCGATGCGGGCGCGCGCCTCGTCGATCACGACCGGGGCTGCGGCCGGGTCCTGCGCGATGCGCCGGCGCGACATGTTGAGCAAACTCGCGACGAACGCCATGTTGTTGGCGACGCGGTGCTGCAGTTCCTCGAACATCGTGCGCTGCTGCTCGGCGAGGCCCGCCGAATGCGCCCTCTCCTCTTCGAGACGGCGCATCGCCTGGTGCATCGCATGAATCAGCACGATGTCGACCAGGATGATGAAGATGTAGAAGCCCAGCGCCAGCGCGCTTTGCCGATCGAGCGCGAAGCCGGCAGGAGGAATGAACCAGTACCATGCGGCGAGCCCGCAGAGCACCGCGCAAAGCGAGCCGGCGGCTGCGCCGCAGAACACGGCCGTGATGATGACTGCGGGAAAGAAGGTGAGAAACGGAAAGCCTGGCGGCAGAACCGCGTCCAGCGCGAAGCGCGCCAGGACCGCGACACCGCAGGCGAGGACAGCGATGGCAAGGCCGACGGCGATCTTGGGACGGGCGGCGGAGAGGAAGGCGGGCGCAATCATCGGGGCTGCAGGCTATTGTTCGGTCGGACAGGACGAAGGCGGCCGGATCGACCGACGGATTTGGGACTCTTGAGCATGGGCAACGCCGCCCGTCGCCATGAAATGACACACCGGTAAGCCAGCGTTCATGCAGGCACGCCGTTGTCGGTCGAGCAATAGTCGGCTAGACCGCGCGCTGAGAGCCGATACAGGAGCGCCCGCGTGGCCAACGACGCCGAGATCAAGAACAAGACGGCCCGGGACAAGCCCGCCAAGGACGAGGGCGGCGTTGTCGAAACGATCAAGGTCGTCATCCAGGCCCTTCTGATCGCGCTCGTCATCCGCACTCTGCTGTTCCAGCCGTTCAACATTCCGTCGGGCTCACTGATCCCGACGCTGCTGATCGGCGACTATCTGTTCGTCTCGAAGTATACATACGGCTATTCCAAGCATTCTGTTCCGTTCAGCCCGCCGCTTTTCTCCGGCCGGGTCTGGGCGGCCGAGCCCAAGCGCGGCGACATCGCCGTCTTCAAGCTGCCGACCGACAACAGCACGGACTACATCAAGCGCGTCATCGGCCTGCCCGGCGACCGCATCCAGATGATCGAAGGCATCCTGCACATCAATAATGCGGCCGTGAAACGGGAGCGCATCGCGGACTATGTCGCGCAGGACAATTGGGGCCGCAGCCGGCCGGTGATGCATTACCGCGAGACGCTGCCCAACGGCGTCAGCCACCAGATCATCGAGAACGAAGGCGACACCGGCACCTTCGACAACACCGCCGTGTTCACCGTGCCGGCCGGCCATTTCTTCATGATGGGCGACAACCGCGACAACTCGCTCGATTCGCGCGACCGCAGCGTCGGTTTCGTGCCGTTCGAGAATTTCGTCGGCCGGGCCGAGATCATCTTCTTCTCGATCGAGGACGGCGCGTCGGCCTGGCGCATCTGGGAATGGCCCTGGACCGTGCGCTGGAACCGCCTGTTCAGCGGGATCAAGTGAGCAAGAGCGGCGACGGCGCGCGCAAGACGCCCGATCTGGCGCGGCTCGAGGCGACGCTCGGCCACAGCTTCGCCGAGAGAACGCTGCTGATCGCGGCGCTGACCCATATGAGCCATGACGGCCCGCGGCTTGAGAGCTACCAGCGACTCGAATTCCTCGGCGACCGGGTGCTTGGCCTGAGCGTCGCCGACATGCTGTTTGCGCGTTATCCCCAGGCCGAGGAAGGCGACATGTCGCGCCGGCTGGCCGACCTCGTGCGCAAGGAAACCTGCGCCGAGGTGGCGCTGGGCTGGGATCTCGGCAGCTTCATGCGGCTTGGCGAGGGCGAGATCCTCGGCGGCGCGCGCAAGAACAAGGCGATCCTGGCCGATGCCTGCGAGGCGATCATCGGCGCGGTCTTCATCGACGGCGGCTATGGCGCGGCGCGCGCGCTGGTCGAACGGGCGCTGGGGGAGCGGCTGCTGAAGCCGGTGCGGCCTTTGCGCGACGCCAAGACGGCGCTGCAGGAATGGGCGCAAGGGCGGGGCTACCCGACGCCGACCTATAGCGAGCGCGGCCGGTCGGGGCCCGACCATGCGCCGGTGTTCCGGGTCGCGGCCCGGATCGCGGGCCTGACCGACGCCGAGGCGCAAGGCCCGTCCAAGCGGTTCGCCGAACAGGCTGCGGCGGAAGCCTTTCTTCGCCGCGAGGGCCTCTGGGCCGAGCAACAGGAGAACGATCATGGCTGAGCCGCACACGCCCACACGCTGCGGCTTCGTGGCGCTGATCGGCGCGCCCAACGCCGGCAAGTCGACACTGCTGAACCAGTTGGTCGGGGCGAAAGTCTCGATCGTCTCGCGCAAGGTGCAGACGACGCGCACGCAGGTGCGCGGCATCGCGCTGTCTGGCCCCGCGCAAGTGATCTTCGTCGATACGCCGGGCATCTTCGCGCCCAAGCGCAGGCTCGACCGCGCCATGGTGACCAGCGCCTGGGGCGGGGCGACCGACGCCGACCTGATCGGCGTGCTGGTCGATGTCGAGCGCTTCGCCCATGAGGAGAACACGCGCCTGCTGGAGAAGCTGGCCGAGTTGAAGCAGCCGAAATTCCTGATCCTCAACAAGATCGACACGGTGGCGAAGGAAAAGCTGCTCGAAATCACCACGAAGGTGAACGAGCAGGGCCAGTTCGAGGCGACCTTCATGATCGCGGCGCTGACCGGCTATGGCTGCAAGGACATCATGAGCTGGCTGGAAACCCGGCTGCCGCTCGGCCACTGGCTCTATCCGGAGGACCAGATTTCCGACGCGCCGCTGCGCTTCCTCGCCGCCGAGATCACGCGCGAAAAAATCTTCGAGCGGCTGCATGACGAACTGCCTTATCGCTCGACCGTCGAAACCGAGCAGTGGCAGCAGCGGCCCGACGGCTCGGTCAGGATCGAGCAGACGATCTATGTCGAGCGCGAGGGCCAGCGGAAAATCGTGCTCGGCGAAGGCGGCCAGACGATCAAGGCGATCGGCCAGAAGGCGCGCATCGAGATCTCCGAAGCGGCCGAGGCCAAGGTGCATCTCTTCCTGTTCGTGAAGGTGCGCGAGAACTGGAGCGACGACCCGGAGCGCTACCGCGAGATGGGACTGGAGTTTCCGAAGGGGTGAGCCGCCTCAGCGCCCTGCCCTGAACGCCGCCGCCAGTTCCCGCACGAGCGCGTTTCCGCGTGGCGTCGAGACGTTGCTGCGCAGGACGACATCGGACTCCCCAAGCGAAGGCAGGCCCCAGTCGGCCCCGACATTGACCGCGCCCGGAGGCGCGATGCGGGTCGCCAGCGGCGAGACGCCGAGCCCGCCCTGCACCGCCGCCAGAACCGCCGCCATGCCGCCGCCGATGAAGGCCTCGCGCCAGGCGATGCCGGCCTCACCGAGCGCCTGCGTCGCCAGACGGCGCAGGCCGCATTCCGCCATCAGGTTGACCAGCGGCAAGGGTTCGCCCTCCCGGCGCGCCAGACCTGGCGCGGCGAACCAGCCAAAACTGTCGCGCCTCAGCACCTCGCCCGTCCGGCCGGGGCCGAACCGTCGCAACACGACGATGTCGAGCCTGCCGGCCTCGAACGCCTCCTCCAGCGCCGCCGAGGCCGCGATCCGCAGGTCGATCAGCCAGTGCGGATCATGCGCCGCCAGCCGCGCCAGAATCGACGGGGCGTCGCTCCCCACCGCCTGCTCGCTGATGCCGATCGCGACCCGCTCGCGCGCCTCGCTGAACGCCTCGCAGGCGCGCCGATGCGCCGCCATCAGGTCGCGCGCCGCCGGCAGGAAGCGCTCGCCCTGGGCCGTCAGTCGCACGAGACGCGGATGGCGCTGCAGCAGGGCATGTCCGAGCATCGCTTCCAGCCGTTTGATGCGCGTGCTGACCAGCGACTGCGTCGTGCCGAGCGCCTGGGCTGCCCGCGTGAAGCTCCGGAGCTCCGAGGCGCCGAGGAAAGCGGCGACAGCCTCAATATCGAGCGAGCGATGGCGAACCATCATGTATCCATATCATTGATATCTGTTTTGATACGGTATCACGATAGATAGCGTGCGGCTAGATTGCTGCTGGCGGGGCCATCCGATCCCGCGCCCCGCAGGAGACGACCATGCCCCTCATCCGCATTTCCATGAGGCGGGGCCGCCCGGCCTCGGAGTCCGCGACAATCGTCGACGGGATCTACCGCGCCCTGCGGGAGACGTTCGACGTGCCGGAGGACGACCTCTTCGCCGTAATCCACCAGCACGAGGCCGAGGAGTTCATCTTCAGTCCCAGTTATTTCGGGTTCGAGCGCTCGGCCGGGCTGGTCTATATCCAGCTCACCGTGTCGAATACGCGCGGCGTCGCGCAGAAGAAGGCGCTGTTTGCGCGGATCGCAGAGAATCTCGGCCACGAGCCCGGCCTGAGACCGGACGACATCTTCATCAATCTGGTCGAGGTGGCGCGCGAAAACTGGTCCTTCGGCGCCGGGCTTGCGCAATACGCGTGAGATCGCCCCGCCGGGAGCGCCGATGACTTGCCAGAGCGGCCCCTATGCGGATAGCTGTCACGGACAGCAATGATCCGACACCAAGCAGAAACATGCGGCGTCGGACGCCTCGCATGAGAGCTTGAGCCATGACTGGCCTGTCCGCCGCCTGCCGGCCCGCGCGCCCTGCCCTCAGGGCGGCGCCATCCGCCTCGACGATCGTCGCGGGCGATCGGCGATGAGCGAGGTCGCGGGCAAGTCCGGCCTCGATCTCGCGATCGGGACGGGCGCATCCATAGCGGCCGCGCCTGCGGTCGCCGGGCAGCGCAACATAAGGCTGCAATATCTGCGCGCGGCGGCGGCGATCGCGGTCGTGCTCTATCACGCCTCGACCTATCTCAAAGACCTGCGCGGGGATGTGCGTTTCAGCACCGTGTTCGGCGACCTTTTCGGCTTGGGCGGCGTCGCGATCTTTTTTTCGCTCTCGGGCTATCTCATGGCGGATATCATCCGCCGCGACGACTGGGGAAAGTTCCTGACGGCCCGGATCGCGCGAATCTATCCGCCGATGCTGCTGATGGTGGGGCTGTTTGCCCTGATGTTCCTGGTCTGCGGGCAGCCGCGCGGCCTGAATGCCATAGGGCTGACCCTGGTGCCTGCCGGGCCACGGGACTATTTCCTCGCCGTCGAGTGGACCCTGCTCTACGAGATGACCTATTACGTCGCCCTGACGCTGCTCGGCCTGCTGGGCCTTGCCCGTTGGGGGCAAGCGTTCGCGCTGTTCTGGCTTGTCGCGCTGGGGGCCTCGTGGCTCTGGGGAACGGGCGCCATCGACAAGGCGACGCCCACGCTGACAGAACTGCCGCTGCTGATCATCAACCTGCCCTTCGTGCTCGGCTTCCTCTCCGCCGGAGCACAACGCCGGGGCTGGTTGCCTCCCGGTCTCGGCTTCGCCGCCCTGGCGATCGCGGGAGTTGCCCCGCTGCTGCCTGTCGAGATTCTGCGGCCGTTGTCGGGCATCGCCGCAGGTATGCTCGTTGCCGCCACGATCCGTCAGGCGACGCCGCTTTCCATCGGCCCAGCGGGCAGACTCGCCTCGCGCTTCGGCGACGCTAGTTATGTGCTCTATCTCTGCCATGTCCCGGTCTTTCTGCTGATCGAGATGGCGCTGCCAAAGTGGTTGCCAGGACCTGTGGTCTGGCTTGCGATGGTTGGGACGGCGCTCGGCCTGTCGCTTTTGCTGGGGCCTGTCGATGTCCGCTTGCATCGCTGGCTGAAGCGCGAGATCGACGGGGCGCCTGGGCGACGCCTCCGCGCCTGCGCGCTCGGCTACATCGCGTCCTTCCTCGCAATCAGCATCTATGCCGAGCGGGACGTCCGCGAAGATCGCGCCGAGGAGGCACAGGCACGGCGCATTCTGTCCGCGCCGCCGACCCCGGCATCCTCCAGCGTGCGGGCCGAAATCGATTCGGTCTCGCAGTTGGGCGACACGCGCTGGGTGGTGCGCGGTTATGGCGTCGATCTCGACCAGCCACAACTCGCGACGCATATCGCGATCCGGCAAAGCAGCGACCTCGTCGCGATCGACCGGATGCGGCGGATGCGCGTCGCCACCGCGCGCGAACTCGGCCGCAAGGACCTCGAAAGCCGGCGCTTCGGCTTCGCGATCATCCTGCCCGCCGACCTCGACTGCGCAAAGGGCAAGCCCGACGCCGTCTTCGTCTTCGCGGATGGCCGCACGGTTCCACTTCCGCCAGGCCCTCTCGCCACGATCTGCCCGTGAGGCGATCTCGCCCACAGCGGCTTTGACCGGCGCGCTTGAAAAGCGTCGCAGGGAGTCGCAAAGACGCGCGACGAGTTTCTTTTGCGATGGTTTTCGACGATGACCGATGACGAGGTTCTGGCCGAGTTCCGCGATGCCGGCGCGCTGCTCGAAGGGCACTTCATCCTGTCCTCGGGGCGGCGCAGCGCGATCTTCCTGCAGAAGATGTTCATCTTCCAGGATCCGGTGAGAACCGAGCGTGTCTGCAAGGCGCTGGCCGCAAAGATCGAGGCGGCGTTCGGCCGCGTCGACTACGTCGTCTCGCCGGCGGTCGGCGGCATCGTGCCGGGCTACGAGACCGCGCGCCACCTCAAGGCCAAGGCGATCTTCGTCGAGCGCGAGGACGGGCAGTTCCGCTTAAGGCGCGGGTTTGCGATCCCGGCCGGCGCGCGCGTCGTCATGGTCGAGGACATCGTCACCACCGGCCTGTCCTCGCGCGAGTGCCTCGCCTCGATCGCGGCCGAGCCCGGCACGCTGCTGGGCGCGGCCTGTCTCGTCGATCGCTCGGCCGGCCGGGTCGATGTCGGCGTCCCGCTGGTCTCGCTGATGAGCCTCGACGTGCCCGATTACGCAGCGGACGCGCTGCCGCCGGAACTGGCGGCGATCCCGGCGATCAAACCCGGCAGCCGGGGCCTGAGCGCCTGATCAGGACGGCGCGAGCGGCGCGGCGGTTGCGGCGCGATGCCACGGAACAAACCCTGAGTTGCTGGCGAAACGACCATCCTTCGACATTGTTAAACCGTCATCTTTGCCGATTCTTCAATTTCAACCGCATATTTCAAAACGGAGCATTGCCATGGCAGCCGAACCGCGCATCGCGCTTTTCATCGACGGGGCCAATCTCTACGCCACCTCGAAGCAGCTTGGCTTCGACATGGATTACCGTCGGCTGCTGAAGGAGTTCCAGGGCCGCGGCAACCTGATCCGGGCGTTCTATTTCACCACGCTGATCGAGAGCGAGGAGTATTCCTCGATCCGGCCACTGGTCGACTGGCTCGACTACAACGGCTACCGCGTCATCACCAAGGCAGCGAAGGAATTCACCGACGCGACCGGGCGGCGGCGGGTCAAGGGCAATATGGACATCGAGCTTGCGATCGAGATGCTCGAACTCGCCCCGCATCTCGACCAGATCTACCTGTTCTCGGGCGATGGCGACTTCCGGCCGCTGGTCGAGGCGGTGCAGCGCAAGGGCGTCAAGGTCTCGGTCGTCTCCACCATCACCACCAATCCGCCGATGGTCGCCGACGATCTGCGCCGGCAATGCGACGATTTCCTCGACCTCGCCCATCTGATGCAGAAGATCGGCCGCGACCCGGCCGAGCGCCATGCAAGGGCAACAACGGGCGGCGCGCCGGTGACGCCCGGCAATCCGGGGCTGGAGCGGCGCTACGGCATCCGGCAGGGCGACGAGCCGGTCGAAGGCTGACCGGCCCGTCCAAGGTCCAAGGCCGATCACATGGGCTGCGCCAAAGCGTGTCTTGACCGAGCGGAAAGTCCGACCAATGTGTATCTCAACCAGAACTTATCGGGAGGAATCACCGTGCATCGCCGTAATGTGATCAGTGGGCTCACGCTTGGAGCGGTCGCGCTCGCCAAGCCCTCGCTCGTCCTCGGTCAGGCCGCGCCGGCCCCCGCCGCGCCGCCGGCCCCGCCGACCTTCAGGCTGCCGCCGCTGGGCTATCCTTACGAGGCGCTGGAGCCGCATATCGACACCGCCACGATGCGGATCCACCATTCGGCGCATCACAACGCCTTCATCGGCAATCTCAACACGCTGGCCGGGCAGTGGGACGGGCTGAAGACGATGCCGGCCGAGGCGATCCTTGCCGATCTCAACGCCGTGCCGGAGGCGCAGCGCGCCGGCGTGCGCAACAATCTCGGCGGCCACTGGAATCACAGCTTCTTCTGGAACGTGATGACGCCGGGCGGGGCGAAGCAGCCTTCGGCCGAACTGACCAGCGCGATCGGCGCCTCGCTCGGCTCGACGGTCGATCTCGTGACGAAACTCAACGCGGCGGCGATGACGCGCTTCGGCTCGGGCTGGGCCTGGCTCGTGGTCGACAAGGACAAGAAGCTCGCCATCGTCGCGACGCCCTATCAGGACACGCCGCTCGAACTCGGCGCGCAGGCCGTGCTCGGCGTCGATGTCTGGGAGCACGCCTATTATCTCAAGCACCAGAACCGGCGCGCGGACTATCTGGCGTCCTGGTGGAAGGCTGTGAACTGGGACAAGGCCAACGAAAATTTCAAGAAGGCGATGGGGTGATTTCCTCCTTCTCCCCCATCGAAGTCGGCTGTTGCCGACTTCGACACTCTGAGTGACCCATCTCGGGCAGGCCCGAGATGCGTGGGGGAAGGTGGCCCCGCAAAGCGGGGTCGGATGAGGGAAGGGTCGCGCCAGCGGCCCATTTCTCGTTTCGGATAAGGCGCTGCCCTCATCCGTCATGGTTTCGCCATGCCACCTTCTCCCCCGGGGGGAGAAGGGTCGCTCCCTACCCACCCGCCTTCATGATACGGGCCTTGTCGCGGTTCCAGTCGCGGTTCTTCTCGGTCTCGCGCTTGTCGTGGAGCTTCTTGCCCTTGCCGAGGCCGAGTTCAACCTTGGCGCGGCCTTTCTCGTTGAAATAGACCTTCAGCGGGATCACGGTGTAGCCGTCGCGCTGGATCGCGCCCATCAGCTTGTTGATCTGGCGGCGGTGCAGCAGCAGCTTTCGCGGACGGCGAACGTCGTGGTTGAAGCGGTTGGCCTCAAGATATTCCGGGATATGCGCGTTGAACAGGAAGAGCTCCGTGCCCATCGGCCCGGCATAGCTCTCGCCGATCGTCGCGCGCCCGCCGCGCAGCGATTTGATCTCGGTGCCCTGTAGCGCGATGCCGGCCTCCAGCGTCTCGCTGATCTCGTAATTGTAGCGGGCCTTGCGGTTGTCTGCGGCGAGCCTGTAGCGGTCGGGATCTGGCTTGTTCATGGCCTCTCGCCCAGCGCATGCGCCTTGACCAGCGACGCCATCGCCTGCGATTCCGATTCAGGATCGGCGTTCAAGCCGTTGAGAACGCTGTGCTTGTCGGCCTCGGGCCGGTTCTGGCTGAGCTTGAATTTGCCGGCCAGCGACGCGATCTCGATCTCGATGCCGACGATGCCGCGCGAGAGGGCGCTGATGAAGGGCTCGGGCGCATCCGTAACGGCCCAGGGCTCCTCGCGCGGACGCTCCTGCTGAGCGGTCAGCGCTTCCAGATGGGTGTGGAGCCAGCCGCCGTCCTGAATTGCGCGCGCCGGTCCGCGCGCCTGCACGGTAACGTAGTTCCAGGTCGGCACGACCTTGCCATGCTCCTTCTTGGAAGCATACCAGGCCGGCGTGACATAGCGCTCGACGCCGGTGAAGATCACCAGCGTCTCGGCCCCGGCCGCGATCGCCTTCCATTGCGGGTTGGGCCGGGCGAGATGGGCGCGCAGGATTCCCTGCTCGCCCTCCTCGGCATGCAGCACGAAGGGCACGGGATTGGCGATCAAACCGCCCTCGCCCATCGTCACCAGCGTGGCGAGCGGATGGGCACGCATCACCTCGAAAAGGGCGGCGCGGTCCTCGACCTTGAAATGGCTCGGCTCGTACATGGAAACCTCCGGCAGTGGGCAATCGGCAGTAGGCAGTCGGGAAGAACCCATCGACTGCCGACTGCCTATTGCCGCCTGCCCCACTTAAGCATTCAACAGCCCGGCGAACACCATCGCCTCTGCGATGACCTTGCCGGTCGCCGGCGTCACCGGAACCAGCGGTAGACGGACCTCCTCCTCGCAGCGGCCGAGCAGGGTCAGGCCGTGCTTGGCGCCGGCGAGGCCCGGCTCTTTGAAGATCGCGTCATGCAGCGGGGTCAGGCGGTCCTGAACCTTGAGCGCCCCGGCATAATCGCCCTTCGCGACATGGCTCATCAGATCGGCGCAAAGCCGGGGCGCGACGTTCGCAACGACCGAGATGCAGCCATGGCCGCCGGCCGCCATATAGGCGAGCGCCGTCATGTCCTCGCCCGAGAGCTGGATGAAATCGGGACCCATGGCGTGGCGCTGCTGCGAGACGCGGGCGAGATTGGCGGTCGCGTCCTTCACGCCGGCGATATTCTTCAGCTCATAGAGCCGCGCCATCGTCTCGACCGACATGTCGACGACGGAGCGCGGCGGGATGTTGTAGATGATGATCGGGATGCCGATCGCATCGTTCACCGCCTTGAAGTGCCGGTACATGCCTTCCTGGGTTGGCTTGTTGTAGTAGGGTGTGACCACCAGAACCGCATCGGCGCCCGCCTTCTCCGCATGCTGCGCGAACTCGACCGCATGGGTGGTGTCGTTCGAGCCGGCGCCGGCAATGACCGGCACGCGCCCCCTGTTCTGGTCGATGACGATCTCGGTGACGCGCTTGTGCTCGTCATGGGAGAGCGTCGGGCTCTCGCCCGTGGTGCCGACCGGCACGAGGCCGGTGCTGCCGCTCTCGATCTGCCAGTCGACCAGCGCGCGCAGAGCCGCCTCGTCGATCCTGCCGCCCTTGAAGGGCGTCACCAGCGCGGGCATCGAGCCGGTGAAGGCGGTGAGCTTGGTCATGGGCGGCGGCCTCGAACGCGAAAGCTTTAGGGAAACGGGCGACAGACATAAACCTTTGGCCAGCCAAGGCAAAGCCGGCAACCCATCAAAATCCGTGGCCGCATGGTTAAGGCTTCGTCAACCCGCATGCCGGACCATCGCGCTTTGCACCTCGCGTGGAGCGCGCCATGGTCCTGTCCGCCGCCGCCAGGCTTCTGGCCTGCATAGCCTTCGCGATGCTGCTCGCCGGCGGCGCGGCGATGGCGGGCGACGATGGCGAGCATCGCACCCAGCAGGGCCGGCCCGACCCGGTCGACGTCGAGACGACGGCCGCGTTTCCGAGCGACGGCCTGCGACTTGCGCCTGCAGCCGATCCCGAAGCGGTCAAGTCCGCCATCGCCGCCTATCGCCGGGGCACGCTGGGCGAAGGCGATGTGCTCGCGGCTACGATCGAGGATCGCGCCATCCGCGCCTTGCTGGAATGGGTGGCGATCCGCAGCGGCGCGACGATGGTCCCGTTCAACCGCCTGAACGCCTTTCTGCAGGCCTATCCGAACTATCCGGCGACGACGCTGTTTCGCCGCCGCGCCGAGGAGGCGCTGGTCGCCGAGAAGCGGAATGCCGCGACGATCCGAGCCTTCTTCCACGGTCAGCGCCCTGTCAGCCCGGCCGGCCGGGTCGCGCTGGCGCGGGCGCTGAAGGCCGATGGCGAGCTGGCCGAGGCGAATGAACTGGCGCGTCAGTTCTGGCGGCAGGATCATCTGGGAGAGGCGCTTGAAAAGCTCGTGCTGGCCGAGTTCGGCGAGACGCTGACGAGCGCCGACCACCGGCTGCGGGCCGAGCGCTACATCTTCAGGAACAATGCCGGACCGGCGTTGCGAAATGCCGCCCGCGTCTCGGCCGACTACGTCAAGCTCGCCCAGGCGCGGCTCGCCAGCGTCAAGGCGAAGCGGCCGATCGCGCCGACCCTCATCGCGGCGGTGCCGGCTTCGATGAAGGGCGACATCTCATATGCCTTCCTTCTCGCGCAGCAGGCGCGGCGACAGGACAAGCCCGCCGAGGCCGCCAAGGCGATGGCGAACATCCCTCGCGACCCGGCATTGCTTGGGGACGGCGACGAGTGGTGGACCGAGCGCCGGCTGATCGCGCGAAAACTGCTCGACAGCGGCGAGGCGGGCCTCGCCTATCAGGTCGCGGCCGGCCATGGCGCGGAAGGCTCCGTCGCGAAGATCGACGCCGAGTGGCATGCCGGCTTCATCGCGCTGCGCTTCCGGCAGGATGCAGTGACAGCGCTGACGCATTTCGACGCGGCGGCGCGCCATGCCGAAACGCCGGTCTCGGTCTCGCGCGCCGCCTATTGGCAGGGCCGCGGGCTCGACGCGCTCGGGCGTGAGGACGACGCCAGGGAGGCCTATGGGCGCGCCGCCGAGCACCTGATCGCCTATTACGGGCAGCTCGCCCGCGCCCGACTGGGCTTGGGCGACCTGCCGCTGCGGCGCGCGGCCTCGACCTCGCTGGAGGCGCTGCCCGGCTTCCAGGGCGTGCGCATGCTTTACCGCATCGGCGCGCGCGATCTCGCCGCTCAGCTTCTGGGCGACCTCGCCCAGCGCCTGCATACGACGCCGGCGCTCGAGGCGGTGGCGGCCATCGCGGCGAAGGAAAGCGATGCGCGCGGACAGCTTGCGCTCGGCAAGCAGGCGCTGCATCGCGGCTTTCCGCTCGACAACGCTGCGTTTCCGACCAATGGCGTGCCGGATTTCCCGGTGCTGGGAGACCCGATGGAGCGCGCCGTGGTCCATGCCATCGCCCGGCAGGAGAGCGCCTTCGATCCGACGGCGATCTCGCATGCGGGTGCGCGCGGGCTGATGCAGATGATGCCGGCGACCGCGCGCGAGACGGCGCGGCGCGCGAGCCTGCCCTTCGACTGGCCCAGACTCGGGCAGGACGCACATTATTCGGCCCGGATGGGCGCCGCCCATCTCAACGACCTGCTGAAGGACTGGCGCGGCTCCTACATCCTGACCTTCGCGGCCTACAACGCCGGCTCTGGCAATGTGAAGAAATGGATCGAGGCCTATGGCGATCCGCGCAAGCCGGAGATCGACGCGATCGACTGGGTCGAACGCATCCCGTTCTACGAGACGCGCAATTATGTGCAGCGCGTGATGGAGAACCTGCAGGTCTACCGCCAGCGCCTGAACCAGCGCACCGCCTTCCTGATCGACCACGACTTGAAGCGCGGCGGAAAGCGGGAGTGAACATGCTATCGGGTCGTCAGGCGGCGATCGTGAGAGGCCTTGCGCGCTCTATCCGCATTCGTTCGCCCGGGTCGTGAATGGCCTCCCACAGATCGTTGCGGCGCTGCAGATTGAGCCAGAAGTCGGCGCTGTTTCCGAAAACCCGGCCAAGGATCAGGGCCGTGGGGGCCGTGACGCGCCTGCGGCCATGGCACAGTTCGTTGACGTGCTTGCGCGGCACGCCCATGGCCTCGGCCAGCGCCGTCTGCGTCAGGCCAAGAGGCTTGATGAACTCCTCCACCAGGATGTCGCCGACACTCACAGGCTTGCGTTTCGTCATGAGCATGACCAGACCTCATCGATAACTGTGGTCGTCCAGATAAACAGCCGACGCCTCGCCCTTCTCGCCGTCCCAAGCGAAGACGAGCCGCCATTGTTTGTTAACCCGGATTGAATGACGACCGGCAAGCGCACCACTGAGCTTCTCGAAGTGATTGCTCGGCGGCACACGCAGATCCTGATCGGTCGTTGCGTCGTCGAGCATCTGCAGCTTGCGGAAAAGCCTGTCTTCCAGATCAGCCGGTATGCCTCGCGAATGGACATCTTCGACAAAGAACGCCTGGAGCCAGCGATCCCGGAAACTGACAATCATGACGACCTCTGGCTGACAATTCTGTACCATAGGATGGGACACAATGCCAATCTTATGTTGTGACCTGAAGGGCCAGACATGTCAGACTGCCAACGGTCTTGTGAGCTTACCTGATGACACCTGAATCCGGCTTCACCTCGTTTTTCGTCACCGCCCGCGACGGGCTCAAGCTCCACGCGCGCGACTACGGCCCCCTCGCCTCCCAAGCGATCCCGGTCGTCTGCCTGCCGGGTTTCGCCCGCACGGCCGCCGATTCCCACGAGCTGGCGCTGGCGCTTTCAGGCGACGAGGCCAGGCCCCGCCGCGTGCTGGCGCTGGATTATCGCGGGCGAGGCCGGTCGGGCTTCGACAAGGACTGGCGCAATTACGACATCCGCGTCGAGCTCGACGATCTGATGCAGTTTCTGACGGCGGCCGGCATCGAGGAGGCCATCTTTGTCGGCACCTCTCGCGGCGGGCTTCTGACCATGGCTTTGGCTGCGGCGCGCCCGGCCATGATCAAGGGCGCGGTGCTGAACGATATCGGCCCGGTGATCGACGCGCGTGGCCTGTTGCGCATCCGCGGCTATGTCGGCAAGCTGCCGTCTCCACGCAGCTTCACCGAGGGCGCGGAGATCCTGAAACGGCTCTCCGACCAGCAGTTTCCGCTTTTCGGCGAGGCCGAATGGGAAATGATGGCGCGCCGGACCTGGACGGAGCGGGACGGCAAGCTCGCGCCCGATTACGACCCCAACCTGATGAAGGTGCTGGAAGAGCTCGATCTCGAAGCGCCGCTGCCGGTGCTCTGGAGCTATTTCGCCGGGCTGAACGCCGTGCCCGTGCTGGCGATCCGGGGCGCTAACTCCGACCTGCTCGCCGAGAAGACCCTGGTCGAGATGGGCCAGCGCCACCCGGCCTGCGAGATTTTCGTCGCGCCCGGCCAGGGCCATGCGCCCTTGCTCGGGCCAAAGGACATGGTCCGGCGCATCGGCAAGCTGATCGCAAAGGCCGAGAAAAAGGCCGCCTGAGGTTCAGCCCGGCGACTTCCGCCCGGCCTTGACGCTGCGCGAATGCGCGGTGTCGCCACCATGCCTGAGGATGTCGGCATCCTCGCGCCAGCTCTGCGAGGTCGCGACCGGCACATCGGCGAAGGCGCAGAGATAGCGGATCTCGGCGTCCTTCAGCGCGGCGATCTGGTCGAAATGCCAGATGCCGAGGCGGTTGAGATCGGCGGCGACAGCCGGGCCGACGCCCTTGAGAAGCGCCAGATCGTCCGGCTTGCCCTCCCGCGCCTCGCCGATCAGATTGGCGGGCCTGTCGCCGTCGAATTCGCCATCCTTCAATGCGGCGACATTGCCCTGCCCCTGCATGCCGTCGTCTTGCGAGGAGGCGACCTCGCCGGCCTTTGCCCTGCGGGCGAACTCCGTCTTGACGCCCGCCGCCAGCGCCTTGGCCTGCCCGACCCAGTCCTCGCGCTCGATGCGACCGGGAAAGGCGAGATAACCGCCGACCCATTCGACATTCTCTGGCGTCCAGGCGGCGATCTGGTCGAAATGCCAGATGCCGAGCCCGTGCAGGCGGCCCTCGTTCTGGCGGCCGATGCCCTTGATCAGCTTGAGATCGTCGGGCGTCTCGGCCCGCGCCGCGACGAGGCCGGCCGGGCGCTTGCCGGGAATGGCGTCCTCGCCTTCGACCTTGAGCAGCGCCTTGACGCTCTCTCCCGCCGATTTGATGTCGCCGACGACCGCCTTGCCCTCGTCGAGGGTCTCCTTGGCTTGCTCGAGCCGGGTCGCGGCGTCCCGCGCCGTGGCGGTGATGGCGGCGGCGCGCTCGGCCGCATCCGGCCCGCTGCCCGCCAGAGCGGCGGCCGCGCCCTCCAGCGTCGGCATGCCGTCGAGGCCGAGCGCGGCCTGCGCCAGCGCCTTGGGCTGCATCGCGGCACGCATGGCGCCGGCCAGCGCGCAGCCGGCGAAATAGACCGCCAGGAACAGCAGCGCCGTCTCCAGCCAGAGCGCCGGCAGGCCGTTGAGCGCCTGCATCCAGCTCACCGCGCCGGCCAGAAGCCAGGCGCCGGCGGCCAAGACGAGCTTGCTGGACCAGAGTTCGAGCTTTTCACCGTTCTGGCCGATCCAACCCATGACGAAGCCGAGCGCGAAGGCCGCAAGCAGGAACCCGGCGAATTGCGAGGCGAGATAAAGCATGGTCCGCGCCCCTATTTCGCGACGGTGAACTGGACGCGGCGGTTGAGCATGCGCGCATCGGGTTCCGAATAGGGCTTCAGCGGCCGCTGGCTGCCGAAGCCCGTGACGGCGAGTTGCGCCGGATCGATGCCGCGCTGAACCAGTTCGTCGCGCACGCGCAGCGCGCGACGGCGCGACAGGTCGAGATTGTCGAAGCGACCGTCGCCATCCTGATTGGCATGGCCTTCGATGGTGATCCGCGAGTCCGGGCACTGCTTCAGGATCGCGAAGGCCTCGCCGATGACACGCTCGGTCGTCGCATCGAGATTGACCACAGTGGTCCCCTGCGCGAACAGCACCGTATTGCGCTTGGTGAGGGCGTCGAGATCGTTCTGGCAGGTATTGGGCGGGTCGATCATGCAGCCGGTCTGGCGCAGGCTGATCAGCGCATCGACCGTGAGACCGGCCGGCAGACCGCTTGCCGCCCCGGTTTCGACCTCGCTCTTGATCAGGTCCCGGCAGGTCAGCCCGCGCAGGGTGACCCCGGTTTCGCTGATGCTGGCCGAGCCGAGATCGAGCCGCAGCAGATTCGTCAGCGCCATGCGCGCAGCGTCGACGAAACCGGCCGGTGCGCCGGGTGCGATCCGCGTCTCGTCCGAAACCTTGCCGCGCAGCGGCGACGCCTCGACCAGTGCGAGCAGGCTGCCGCGCGCGGCCGCGTCCGGCAGGTAGCCCGACAGGCCGACGCCGGATCTGTCCGCCGTGACGGAGAGCCCGTAAGGCCGGATCGCCACCGCCGCGACGCTGGCTCGGCTGGTCAGACCGGCGGGAAGTCCGCCCTGGAGCAGGGACTGCAGCGCTGTCCAGTCATCGAGGGTTCCGGCCGCGCCCGACAGTGCGAGGTCGCCGCCTTCCAGCGACACCGAGCCGCTGCCGAGGCGGCGCAGAACGTCCAGCGCGAAGCGGGTGGCCGCCCCATAGTCCGGCGTATCCTTCAGGCGCGGCTCGATCGTGAGGCGATCGTCGAGTGTCGTGGACGGGAAGAGCGTGCGCGCGAAGCCGAGCAGCGCGTCCCGCGCCGCCCCGTCGCGGGCAAGGCCGGCGATGAGCAGCCTGCCCTCCGAAAGCGCCGCGCTCCAGCGCAAGGCGATGTCCGGCAAGGGCGGCGGCGGGAAAGCCGGCGGCGCGATCTCGGGCAGCGCCGGCACGATCACCGCGATGACTGGCGGCGGCTCGACTGGCGCAACGGCGGGCGCCGGCGGTTCGACAGGTGGGGTGGCCGGAGGCGGGACAGGCGCGGGCGGAGCCAGTTCGGCGACAGGCGGAATGAACAGCGGCGGAATCTCCGGCAAGGCCGGCATCGGCGGCAGAGGCGGCGGCGCGTCCGGACAGGCGATCGAGGCCTGCGCCACGGAATCGGGGCCATCCGTCTGCGCGATCAGCAGCCTCAGCGCCTGGCAGGCGTCGTAACCCTCGGGACCCTCGCCTGACAGACGGTAGACATCGCCGTCGAGTTCGGCCTTGCCGCTGCGCAGGCGGGCCAGATCGCCGATCGCGCGGGTTACCCGCAGCAGGAATGCGGCCGGCTCGCCGAGCGCGGGTTGCGTATTATTGTCGATGCGAGATGCATCGGGAAAACTGCGGCGCAGCAGCGCCAACATCTGGTCGAGCACGGCATCGGAGGGATAAAGCCCTTCGAGCGTCAGCGCGCCGTCGGTCCCGCGCGCCACGCTCCAGCGATAGGGTGCGACCACGGGTGGCGTCAGGGTGCAATCGACCGCTCGGAAACCGTTTGCACCGCCTTGGCCCATCGCCTGCCGCAGCTTGAGGAAGGTATCGGGCGTCGCGGCGCTGCCCTCGACGCAGAACCGGTCATCGTCGAGCGCCAGCTTGCCAGAGGCAATATCCGGCAGGCTGCGCAGCAGAGCCGCCGTCATCTGCGCAAAACCCGCCGGCGCGCCGAAGGCCAGCGTCTGGCGGTCCTCGACCCGCAGACCCGGCACGGCGGCGCGGGCGGCGGCGAGATTGGCCATGGCCGTCGCCTCGTCGGGCACGAAGCCGCCCAGCGTGACGACATCGCCGGCGCGGCTCGCCGACCAGCCATAGGGTTTTTGCGCTACGACCTGGGTCAGTTCGCCCAACGCGCGGCGGACGCCGAACTCGGCGCGCAGGCCCGCCAAAGCGCGTCCGCCGCCATCGCTCGACAGCACTTCGCCGCTGATCGAGACATCGCGCCCGGAAACGCGGGCGGATACCGGCTTCGCGCCAGGCGCTCCGGGCGCGAGCGCGGTGACGGCCGCAGTGGCGCGGCGGGCGACGTCGCGCTGGATGGAGTCGTCGAGCGCGAGATTGGCGATGCCCCAGAGCAGGGCCAGCGGCGCCAGACCCCATAACCACCGTGCTGGCTGCGCCATTCCCGTCCCCGCCCGAGCCCCGCCACGACGCTTCAGGAGTCGCGGCCTACCGTGCGGTCAACTCAGTCCGGAAGCGGCGGCGCTGTCAAGCGCAGCTTGAGCTAAGCATCGGCCCTTAAACGACAAAAGCCCCGGGTTTCCCCGGGGCTCCTGTAGACGAGACTTTGATCGGAAACCGATCAGAAGTCGCGCTGGATGCGGAAGCGGCCAGCGAAGGCGTCGTCGCTCGAGATGCCGAGGCCGGCAACGCGGGCGCCGGCATTGTTGACGCGGCCAACGCGCGAGCGCAGGTCGACATGCGAGTAAACAACCTCGACACCGATATCGAGACCCGAAACCGGGGTCCAGATCAGGTTGCCGGCGACGATCGTCTCACGCGGGTTGAGAGCGCGAACAACAGCACCGGTCGCGTAGGTGGCGAGCGGAGCGATCGAGCCGATCTCGAGCTGCGAGTACGAGCCATAGAGCTCCGAACGCAGCTGCGGGGTCCAGAAGTGACGGAACGCCGCGACGATCGAGAAGCCGGTCGTGTTCTTGATGTTGCCGAGGGGCGTGATGCCAACATCCGGAACCGCGATCGCGCCGAGACGGGCGATGCCCGAACCGCCGTAGCCGAGATAGCCGACAGCGCCGTCAGCGTAAGCGGCCTGCAGCCAGAAGACGTCGCCAGCCGCAAGGAACGGCAGGTTAATCTTCACGCCGCCCTGGATGGCGAAGCCGTACTCGTCGCCGCCGACCAGACCCGGAAGGGCGCTGATGACGGAACGCTGGGTGAGAGCACCCGACAGCTGGGCAGAGCCCCAACCCTGATCGACGCGCAGCGAAGCGACGACATCCGGGAAGTCCTGGCCGCCGACAGCGATGGCAGCGCCGGTGGCGCGGTTGGCGGCAGCGTTCTCACGAGCGCCGGTGCCGGTGACGCGATCTTCGAGCGAGATCGTGGCCGAGAAGCCCGAGCCGAACGTCGCGGTGTAGGCGAGGAGGTTCAGACGCGAGTCAGCCGTACGGACCGACGAGTAGCCGTAGTCGTTGGCGTAGAAGTCGAAGAACGACTGCGCGCGACCAGCGGTGATCGGGCCGAACTGGATGAAGGCCAGGTCGAGCAGCGAAGCGGTGGCGGTGCCGGTGACGCGAGCCGTGCCGGGGACGATGAGGCCCTGGTTGCCGCCGAAGGTGCCGCCGTAGAAGTTCGAGCTGTTGGTCAGCTCGAAGCGGAAGAACGTGCGCAGCGGGCCGTAGGCGGTCGCGGTGCGGGCGTCGATGTTGAGGCGACCGCGAGCGCGGGTGCCGTAAGCGTCGAACTGCTCGCCGTAGCGCTCACCGACGGTGTACTCGGCGCGAACACGACCGCTGACGCGCAGGCAGGTGTCGGTGCCGGGGATGAAGAAGAAGCCTGCGCCATAGGCGGAGCAGACGCGAACGAATTCGACCGGAGCGGCCTTCCGCGAGGGAAGATCGGCGGCCTGAGCCCCGGCAACCGCGGCGATACCGGCGGCAGAACCGAGGAGGAGGCTCTTAACGAGCTTCATTGGTAACCTCCAAAATGAGTTTCGAGACCCTCGGGCGTTGGTCCGTTCTGTTTCGGCGGCCCCAGGAGACCAAACCGAAGAACTCGCCTCTTCCCGGCCTTTCGCCCACGTCCCTGAACCATTCAGAGGCGAAGACGAAAAACAGCGACCGGGAATGTCCCGACGCAAGATCACCATACGAATGCCGGGTTGCCGATCAACCTCGATCACGCCGGCGAGAGCCTCGAGGGGGTGCTTTGGAACCCGGTGTTGCAGGCGCGCCACGCTTTGACCGGCGATTTTTACCACCCCTTAACCAGCATCGCCGGATCGGGCCGGAATCGGGGTTGCAGGAGAGGAGAATCACGAGCGCCGCCGCGACGTCCTCCCTTCTCTCCCGGAGGAGACCTCTGCGGCAGTGTGCGGGCCGGCTCGACAGGCCCTCTCCCCCCTTGCGGGGGAGAGATGGAGAGGGGGCTCTTTGGCACCCTCAACCTCGCAAGCTCAGTGCTGCCCCCTCCCCGACCCTCCCCCGCAAGGGGGGAGGGAGTGCGGAAGCGGCCAGGCGAACCGTTTCGCAGAGGTCCCCCGGGGGAGAAGGAAGATCTCACCATTCCCATTCGGCCCCGATGCCGACGGCCGCGCCGCCCTCGGCATTGGTCTCGGCCTGCAGTTTCAGCCGGCGGGTCAGGTCGATATTGACCGAAACGCCGCTGTCCTGAGGTCGCGCGCCGGCTTTCAGGCCGATCGAGACATTGTCGCTGATCGCGCGCGAGACGCCGACTGTCGGGCCGCCCTCGCCGACCTGGATGTCGAGATTGTCGACGCCGAGCGATTTGCGCAGACGCTCGAACGAATCGTCGCCGCCGCCGCCGGCGAACTGCGCCGCAGTCTGCGCCAGTTGCAGCGCCTGGAAGGGCGAGAGCGAGCCCGAGGCGCGCGCAAACAGGATTCGCGAGAGCACCTCGTCCTGCGGCAGATCCGGCGAGGAGCCGAAGGTGAAGCTCGGCTGGTCGGCCGGGCCGGCGACGATGATGCGGGCCGTCACGTCGGCAGCGCGCGTCTCGGCGACGAAATCAAGCTCGGGAATCGTGCCGCCGGCGAAGTTGATGCGGCCGCGGCTGAAATCGAGCCGCTGGCTGGCGATGTTCAGCCGCCCCCGGCGCAGGTCGAAGCCGCCCGACAGCGCCGGTGCGGCCGAGGTTCCCGCGACCCGCAACTCGCCGCCGAGTTCGGCGTCGATACCCCGGCCTCTTATAAAGACGCGGCTGGGAGCGGAGATGGTCAGCGCCAGCGCCGCGTCGAAGGCCGGCGCGGGACGGCTGCCCCGGCGCGCCGGCGTTTGCGCCTTGCGCTGGGCTGCGAGCCGCGCGGCTGCTGTCCCCGTCGGGCGGACATGCCTGATTCCGTCCACCGGCCGCAGGCTGCCGGGCAGCCGGTCGGGCACCGCGACCTCGAGCGAGACGACATCGACGCGTCCCTCGATGCGCGGGCGTTGCGCCAGCGGGCCGGCCAGGGACAGGTTCAGATCGGCGATGGCGGTGACGATGCCGTTGGAGACGAGCTGGGCGCGGTTGCCGCGCAGCGCGATCGTACCCGGGAAACCGGCTGCCGGATCGAGCCTGACCTGACCGCTGGCCGAGAGCGTGCCGCCATTGGCGGTGCTCGCGGTCGCGCGCTCGATCGCGACGGCGTCGCCGCGCGCGGCGAGTCTGGCTTCGATGCCGGTGAGGCGCAAACCCTGCAGCGCGTCGGTGAACGAGCCGCCCGACAGCGTCGCCGTTCCGCTCAGGCGCGGCGCGGCGGCCGTGCCGGCGGCGGCGACATCGACGGCGACCGCCCCGGTCAGGCGCTGGCCCCGGGCGGCGATCATCGTATTGGCGAGCGCAGCGTCGAGGCGGCCCTGCGCCGTCAGGTCGAGCGGCCCCGTCGCCGACAGCGGGGCCGTGCCGCGCGCCGTGAGGCTGACGAAGCGGCCGGCCGCCAGCGAGGCGGTGACGCTGGTGCGGTTGCCGCCGAACTGGCCCGAACCCGTGAGCTCGATCGGCGGCAGGCCGGCCTGCCGGGTTTCGGGCGTCGCGAGCCGCGCAATGCGCAGGCTCCAGGGGCCAGACAGGGCGTCGGGACGTCCGCCGACCTGCGCCTGCGCGGTCAGCGTGCCGGCGAGATCGAGTTTTGGCGCGACGATGCGCGCGGCCGAGAGCGGCACGTCGGTCGCGGCCATGCGGAGGTCGAGCGTGTCGCCGGCGCGGCCGTCGAGGGTCAGGCGGCCGCCGTCGATGCTCAGAGCCAACCCGGCGATGGCGACGCCGCCGGTCGGAAAGCTGACCGTGGCCGGGTTGGCCAATGCGATCCGCCGGCCGTCGCGGCTGGCGTTGAAGCTGGCGAGTTCGAGCCGCAGCGGTTCGGCCGGGACGAGGCGGCCGGCGCTTGTCAGCGAAAAACCGCGCGCATTGGCGCTGAGCGTCAGCTCGCTGCCCTGCGGGCTTCCCTTCGAATCGAGTCGGATCGCGGTGACGGGCTCGCCCGCCAGCACGGCGCGATCGATCGCGATGCCGGCATCGACCACCGGGCGGCCGAAGATGTCGGCGGCATTCACCCTCGCGTCGAGCCGGTCGATCGTGACCGACGGTGCGACCAGCTTTGCGCCCTTCGCGGTCACATCGAGGTTCTGCCGGCCCTCGACGATACTGAGCCCGAGATCGGCGTCGAGCTGTCCGCCGAGCTTCGTCAGCGCCAGAGCCGAGAGATCGTCGAGATTGCGCGCGGCCAGAACCAGCCGGCCGGCGGCGCGGCTCGCCTGATCGAGCGTCAGCGCGCCGTTCAGCCTGACGGAGCCGATCGTGAGATCGAGATTCGAGAGGTTCCAGCCGTCATCCGGCAGTCGCGCGAGCGCGACCGTGCCGCGCGCCGGCTTGGCGTCGATCTCGCCATCCAGCGTGGCGCGCGTGTCGAGCGCGCCTTGCAGATCGCGAATCGTCGCATCGACTGCGAGGCGCGGGATCGGGCGGCCCAGCGCCGACGCGTTCGTCACGGCAACATTTGCCGCCATGTCGAGCTTCGCTTGCGGACCGGTAATGCGCGCCGTCATCTCGCCGCGACCAGACAGGCGCGGATCGGCGCGCTTCATGTCGGGCAGCGTCACCGCCAGGCGAAGGTCGGAGTTGGCCTGGCCCACGCCGCCATCTGCGGTGAAGGCGACGTGGCGCCCGGCGACGCGCAGGCCGGTGAAGGTGACGTCGCCCGCCAGCGCACCGATTCTGCCAGCAAGGGTCAACTCGCCGGCCAGAAGCCGGTCCAGCGCAGGCTCGCCGGTCGCCAGCGCCTCGGTCTTTCCGGTCAGGCTTGCGCCAAAGGCGTTGTTCTTCGGCGTCGCATCGAGATCGGCGGCGATCTCCGCGCGACCCGAGAGCGCCCTCCCCGCCAAACCGCCAAGCCGGGCGAGATCGGGCAGGGTCGCAGCCAGCCGGCCGAGGATGCGGGCCTGTCCGAGCTTGCCGCGATAATCCAGCGCAAGCCCCGACATGCCGAGCGTCAGCGTCTCGAAATCGGCGGTGCCGTCATCATTGGCCGCGCCGCGCAGCGTGAAGGCGACGCGCTCGCCGACGGCCTGCGCCTGCGCCGGATCGGCCAGCGCGATGCCGGTGGCGAGGCCGTCCGAGACCAGCGCGATCCGGCTGCCGGGGTCGCCGATCCTGCCTGTCGGAGTCGCGGTGAAATTCAGCCCGAGCTTGCCGAGGCGGCCGAGTGGGAGGTTCGCATCCTCCGCGTCGAGCGAGGCGACGATGCGCGGGCCGGCGGCGGGACCCTGGATCGTCGCGTCGAAAGCCAGCTTGCCGATCTCCGTGCCCGACGCGACCGTCTTGCCGCCGTCATTGGGTCTCGCGGCGGCGGTGACGCGCAGATCGAGCGTGGCGTCCGCCCCGTAGCGGCCGGCGACATCAAGCCTTGCCAGCGTCGAGACCAGCGCGAGCTGGCGGATGCCGATGCCGCCATCATCGGCAAAGGAGACCGCGCCGTCGAGGCGGGTCGAGCCGGTAAACACGGGTGCGACGGGCGCGGGCATCAGGCCTTCGATGCGGGCGTCCAGCGCCAGAGCGAGTTCGCGCGCAGCACCAGCGCGCGAGAGATTGGCAGAGCCTTGCGCGCCGATGGTCTCGCCGGCGGTGAAGGCGAGGTTGGAGCGGAACGCGTCGAGCGGGCCGTCGCCATTCAGATCGAGCGTCACCGGCGGCAGGCCCGGCAGCTCGGCGAGCCGCGCGATCAGCCCGCCCTCCGGCTCTGCGACCTTGACCGCGAGCTGGAGTTGCGTCGATTGCGGCACGAAGCCCAGCCGGATGGTGAACTCGCCCGGCCGGTCGATCCGGCGCGCGGCGAAGGTCAGGTCCAGCCCCTCGGTCGGCGGGCCGAGCGTGGCGCGCCCGGTCGCGCCGATCTGCGCCGGCGCCCCGAGCACGGGCTCGCCGAGCGCGAGTTCGCCGAGCTGGAAGGCCTGGATCACAACTTTCAACGGCAGTTCGGGCAGGATCGGCGCCGTATCCGTGGTGGCCGGGGCCGGCTGCGGCACCGGCTTGCGCAGGATTTCAAGCTTGCCGAGTTCGAGGCGGTTGACCTCGAGGCGGCGCAGCAGCAGCGCGCTGCGGGTCCAGATCAGCCTCGCGCGGTCGAGCCTGAGCCAGGGGCCATCGCGGTCCGACAGCACGATGTCGCGGATCGTGGCGTCCGACGAGAGCGCGCCCTCGACCGCGCCGATCGAGACCTGGCTGGTCTCGGTCGACAGCGCCTTGGAGATGAGGTCGGCGAGGATGCCGCGCTCGGTCTGGGCGTTCTGGGCGACACCGGTCCAGCGGGCCGAGGCGACGAGCCCGACCGTTAGCAGCAGCGCCAGCAGCGCAAGTCGCGCCAGCGGTGAGCGGAACGAAAAACGGCGCGCCATCAGAAGGCCTGCCCGATGCTGATGTAGACCGCGACCGGCTTGTCGCCCTTGCGCGGATTGAGCGGGGCGGCGACGTCGAGCCTGATCGGGCCGATCGCCGTATAATAGCGCAGGCCGAGCCCGGCCGCCATCTGCAGCCTCTCCTTGAAGTTCGGCACCGCCGATTCGAAGGCCATGCCGGCGTCGAAGAAGGGCACGACGCCGATCGTGTCGGTGACCTTGATGCGGGCCTCGACCGAGCCCTCGAACAGGCTGCGTCCGCCGGTCAGCCGGCCGTCGGGGCCGAGCGGCGAGAGCGTGCGATAGGCATAGCCGCGCACCGAGCCGCCACCACCGGCATAAAACCGCCGCGTCGCCGGGATATCGGCCAGCCCCTCGCCGGCGATCGAGCCTAAGCCCACGCGACCGGCGAGCACATAGCGGGCGTCCTCGTCTAGCGCGTAGTAGGCCGAGAGCGTGGCCTTGCTCTGGACGACGCCGATGGTCGAGCCGAGGAAGGTCGGATAGGGCGTGACCGAGGCCGTGGCGCGGATGCCGCGCGTCGGATCGAGCAGGCTGTCGGTGGAATCGTATTTCACCGAGAGCGGAACGCCGACCAGAGTGTAATCGACCTGACCAAGCTGGTCGCTGGTCTGGCCGCGCTCGACCTCGATGCCGGCCTGCACCGAGAAGGTGTCGCTGAAACGGCGCTGGATCGCGGTGGCGACATTGGCGTAGCGCGCCGTGTAGCCGCCATAGCGGCTCGTCCCGATGCGCTCGCGGACGGCCGTTCCGTCGAGCAGCCAGTCATAGCGGCTGCCATAGAGCGCGGGCTTCAGGAAGCTGAACGAGAGCCGGCCGCCGATGTCGGAGCGTTCGAAATCTCCGATTTCCTGAATCTTGGTGCCGTCGATGCGCGGCGCGAGGAAGGTCGAGCCCTCTAGCCGCAAACGCTCGGCACCGCCAAAGAGGTTGCGGTGCTCCCAATAGGTTTTGACCGCCGGGCCATCGATCGTGGAATAGCGCGTCGAGAAGCCAAACAGCCGTTTGGGCCGTTCGGTCACGTCCAGCGAGAGCGGGAGATTGCCGGCGGCGTCCAGCACCTCGGCTTCGCGGATACGGACCGAGCCAACGGCCGGGATGGTCGCGATCGATTTTCGCGTGTCGGCCAGTTCCTTGGGCGAATAGGGATCGCCCGGCTCCAGATAGATGAAGGAACGCACCACGGCGGGCGGAATGTCGCCGGTCTCGCCGATGGTGATGTCGCCGAAGCCCGCGACCGGGCCGGGCGCGACGACATAGGTCACGTCCATGCTGCGCGCCGGATGATCGACGACGGGCCGCAATTCGACGATTTTCGCGAGCGGCCGCGACTGGTTGCGCAGATGATCGACGAGGGCGGCCTGCGCGGCGCGCAGCGAGGCCGAGGTCGCGGGATCGCCCGCCTTCAGCCGCGAGACCCTTGCAGGGTCGGCGATGGTGGCGCTCGTCTGCCCGCCGGCCTCGACGACGGCGACGGTTCGCAGCGCGAAGACCGGGCCGGGCTGAACCCGGACCGCGATCGGAACGGCCGAGCGATTGCGATAGCTCTCGAGCGCGCGCACCAGCGCGGCGTTGGGCTCGGCGCCGACGCGCAGCGACACGCCATCGACGACGATCTGAAGCTCGGCGTTGTAATAGCCCTGCGACCAGAGCGCATCGACCAGCGGGTTGAGGTCCGCCGCCATGCGGCGCGACAGCGTCTCGCCATCGGGCGGGGCGTCCTGGCGCAGGCGATGGAGCAGCGAGGCGTCCTGCAGGCTACGGGTCAGCGCCTTGGCGTCGGCGGCGTCGCCAAGGTCGAAGCTGAGCGCATAAGGCAAGGCTGTCGCCGAGACCTCAGGCGGTTTTTCCCTGCTGGTGAACAGCCCGAAGACGTCGAGGCTCGACAGGTCGAACGCCATAGCGGGGCCGGGCTGCAATGCCAGCAGGGTCGCGAAAGCACAGCCGCTTCCGCCCGCCCATCTGCGGGACATCCCACGCCTCAACCGCATCCGCCCTCCGACGCCACCACCCCAGCACGCCACCGAATAAGACCGAACTGTGTTCCCAACATGATCGGAAATACGCAACTCAACTTCTGGCCGGCACGGCTAATCCTAACGCAGCGTCAGCGATACTGTGCCGAGCGGATCGAGGCGGGTGACGATCTCGCCCTTGCCGGGCGAGAGCACGCCGCCGCACAGGCTGCCCGTGGTGACGATCTGGCCGGCGCGCAGACCGCCCATGAATTCGTTCGTGCGGTTCGCCCAGGCGAGGAACGGCGTCATCGGATCGCCATTCCCGTGGATGGCCGGCTTGTCGTAGAGCGTGACGCCGTTCAGCGAGATGAAGCAGGACAGGCCGGTCAAATCGTCCAGCGCCGCAATGTCGAGTTCGGGTCCGAGGATGTAGCCGCCATGGCCCATGGCGTCGGCGAGCCAGAGCGGAAAGGCGACGACGCCGACCCAATCGGCCAGACGGCTCTCGACGATCTCGATGCCGAGAAAGGCCTTGTCGCAGCAGGCCAGCAGTTCGGCGCGCGACCAGGGCTGGCCCGGCCGCATCGGAACGTCGCGTGCCAGACGCAAAGCGAGCTCGATCTCGACGCGCAGTTCGGCCCCGATCGCGCCCTCATAGACGTCGCCAGGCGCGAGATACGGCCCCGGCATCAGCCCGGCCACGGGCTCGCCCTCGACGATGGCGACCTTCCAGCCGGCTTCCGCCATACCGAGGCCATGGGCGATGGCGGCCTGCACGGCAAAGCCCTCGGCCACGGAGTCAGGCACGGGCTGGCTCGCCAGCGGCAGGATGGCCTTGTCGCGGCGGGCGGCGATCAGCGCATCGCGCAGCGTCTCGGTCGGTGTCGGCATCGGCGTATCGTCCCCGTGATCCGCTGCTCGTCTTGCGCGGCAAGGCGCGGCGGCTGACAACGGTGCTACAACAGCAGGCCGGCTGCGAATACCCCCGCTGCGGCAAGACGCTGCTGTCACAGGCGGTCAGCGGACCCGGTTTCACTGGCAGGGTCGAGACGTCAGGAGCCGAGGATGAGCGCATCAGCCAACGATCAGCGCATCGACTATCTCGAGTTCGTGGTCGCCGATCTCGGCCGCGCGCGGGCCTTTTATGCCGCCGCCTTCGGCTGGGCGATGACCGATTACGGACCCGAATACTGCGCCTTCGCCGATGGGCGGCTGGAGGGCGGCTTCACGACCCAAGGGACGCCGCAGCCGGGCGGCCCGCTGGTGATCCTCTATGCCGACGATCTGGCGACGACCCAACATGCGATCGAGGCGGCGGGCGGGCGGATCGTCAGGCAGGCGTTCGATTTTCCCGGTGGGCGGCGGTTCCACTTCGCCGATCCGGACGGATATGAGCTGGCCGTGTGGTCGAAGGGATGAGCGCGGCGCTTTTCAAAGCGCACCTCTTGACGAGATGTGTTGATCCGCCAGCGTCATTCGTTGGAAACGTGCTGCGCGTCACCCGATAATCACCTTTCGCGCCACGTGAGCAGCACCATGTTCAGCCCTTTTCAATTTTGCTTGGACGTCGTTGAACTGTTCGTCGAATACCGGGTCGAGCGCCGTTGGCTCGTCAAGAGGGAGGCCAAGGCGTTGCTGCGGCGAGACTGCGGCTCGGCCTATGACACGGCACAACGGGTCGCCGATCTTGCGCGAACACGCAGTGACCCAAAGACCGCCAAGCTATGGGATGACATCGCTCTTGAGATGGCCCGGAAAACAGGCAGGGCTGCTCGCGAGACCACAAGAGGCAGGGCATGAGGGATGAGGTCAGGAGCAACCTGCCGAGTCTCTACTTCCCCCAGCGCAACGCCAGCGGATCGAGCTCGCGGGCCAGCTCGATCAAGCCCTCGCGCGTCTTCGGGTGCAGCGGCGTCAGCGGGTGGCGCACGGCCTCCGATTTGATCACGCCGCCCTCCTTCATCACCGCCTTTGCCGAACGCAGGCCGCATTGGCGGTTCTCGAAATTGATGATCGGCAGCACATCGCGGTAAAGCGCCATCGCCGTCTTGCGGTCGCCCGCCACATGCGCGGTCAGGATCGGCTTGATCAGGTCGGGGATCATCGCGCTGGTCATCGTGCCGGTCGCGCCGGCATCGAGATCGGCCATCAGGGTGATCGCCTCCTCGCCGTCGAAGGGGCCTGCCACCGCCGAGCCGCCGGCCTCGATCAGCGCGCGCAGCTTGTTGGCCGTGCCCGGCACCTCGATCTTGAAATAGCGGACCAGCGGCACCTCCTTCGCGAGCCGGACCATGAAGGGCACTGTCAGCGTGACGCCGGACAAGGGCGCATCCTGCAGGATGATCGGGATGCCGCAGGCGTCCGCGACCATCCTGAAATGCTCGATCATGCCCTGCTCGTCGGCCCGGAGCAGCGCGCCGTGATAGGGCGGCATCATCATCAGCATTTTTGCGCCGGCGTCGGCAGCCGCCTTGGCGCGTTGCGAGGCGATGCGGGTCGAAAAATGCGAGGTGGTGACGATCACCGGCACGCGGCCGGCGACCTGCTCCAGGCAGAGCCGCATGACCTGGTCGCGCTCCTCGTCGGTGAGCAGGAACTGCTCGGAGAAGTTCGCCAGGATGCAGATGCCATCGACGCCCTGATCGACCATCAGGTCCATGACGCGACGGTTGCCCTCGATGTCGAGGTCGCCGTTCTCGTGGAAGATGGTCGGCGCGATCGGAAGGATGCCGGCGTAGGGTTCGGTCATGGGAAACTCTCGGTCATGCGGGAAAGGCGAAAGCTATGCGGCCTCTTGGGACGCAGGGCGCGTGGCGGATCAGTCGGAGAGACCGATGACGAAGGCGATTGCAGCCGCGATCCGCGCCGTTTCATCGGAGTCCAGCCGCCCGATCGGGTTCGCTACGCGGCTGCGCATGAGAGTTACCGGCTTGTCGGCCATGACCTGCGAGCGTTCGCGCAGGCCGTTGCCCGGCGTCGGCTCGATCGTGATGCGGAAATCCGGAGCGTCGATGAGCAAGGACGTCATCTGGCAGAGAACCACGGAGGCGTGCGCATCCGGCATGGCCGCACTCTGCATCACGACCGCAGGGCGTGGCTTGCCATAGTCGCCGGCCGCCGAGACGATCACCACATCCCCGCGGCGAAGACTCATTCGGGATCTTCGGGATGATCGAATTCGGAGACCGCCTCGATCCAGCGCAGCGCCTCCAGCTCGTCATCGGGGTCGAGACGCGCCACCTGCGCGGCGATGCGGGCGCGCACCTCTGGCGACCGCGCGTCGGGCAGCAGCAGCCGGACCTCGCGCAAGCCCTGCTCGCGCCGTCGCTGGCGCATGTCGCGCATCCGCTCGGCAACGGCCACCATGTGTCTGCCTCCGACTTTGAGGCGAGACCGTAACGCGTTACGCGATGCGAGACAAGATCGGGCGTCATGGCGAGCCTCGCTCAGCCTTGCGCGGCTTTCGCCGTCGTCAGCCTCCTGACGCTTCGCCAGGCTCCGCCGAACACCGGGAACAGCAGCAGCGCCAGACCGATCGCCATCAGCGTCGAAACCAGCGGGTTCGACCAGAAGATCGTCAGCGAGCCTTGCGAAAAGATCATCGACTGGCGGAAGGCGTCCTCGGCCTTGTCGCCGATCACCATGGCGAGCACGAGCGGCGCGATCGGATAATCGAGTTTCTTGAAGACGTAGCCGACGAGGCCGAAGGCGAGCGCGATCCAGATGTCGAAGGATTTGGAGGCGACGGTGTAGGCGCCGATGAAGCAGATCACGACGATCACGGGGCCGACGATCGAGAACGGAATCCGCAGGATCGAGGCGAACAGCGGAACGGTCGCCAGCACGACGACGACGGCGACGACATTGCCGAGATACATTGAGGCGATCAGGCCCCAGACGAAATCGGGGCGGTCGGTGAAGAGCGTCGGGCCCGGGTTGAGCCCCCAGATCATCAGGCCGCCCATCATCACGGCGGCCGTGGCGGAGCCCGGAATGCCGAGCGCCAGCATCGGCAGCATGGCGGCGGAGCCCGCGGCATGGTCGGCGGTCTCGGGCGCGATCACGCCCTCGGGGTCGCCCTTGCCGAATTTGTCGGGGTTGCGCGACGAGCGCTTGGCCATGGCGTAGCTCATGAAGGAGGCCGCCGTCGGGCCGCCCGGCGTGATGCCCATCCAGATGCCGATCAGCGAGGAGCGCAGCAGCGCCAGCCAGTAGCGCGGCAGCTTGGCTGCGGTGCTGAGCACATCGCGGATGCGGACCTTGGCCGGGACGCCGTCGAACTTCAGGCCCTCTTCCATGGTCAACAGCAATTCGCCGATACCGAACAGCCCGATCACCGCGATCAGGAAGCTGATGCCGCCGAGCAGAACGTCGAAATCATAGGTCAGGCGGATATTGCCGGAGACCGAATCCATGCCGACCGAGGCGAGCGCGAAGCCGACGCCCATCGAGACCACTGCCTTGAGCGGAGATGTCCCGCCGAGCCCGATGAAGCTGGCGAAGGTGATGAAATAGACCGCGAAGAACTCCGGCGACGAGAAGCGCAGCGCAAAGCTCGCGACCCAGCCCGAGAGCACGGTGATCAGGATGACGCCGGCCATCGCGCCGATTCCGGCCGACAGGAAGGCGAAGGAGAGCGCCTCGGTCGCCCTGCCCTGCTTGGCCATGGGATGGCCGTCGAAAGTCGTCGCGACAGAGGAGGGTTCGCCGGGAATGTTGAACAGGATCGAGGTGGTCGAACCGCCGAAGAGTGCGCCCCAATACAGGGAGGTCAACAGGATGATCGCCGAAACCGGGTCCATCGAGAAGGTCAGCGGCAGCAGGAGCGAGACGCCGTTGGGCGCGCCCAGTCCCGGCAGCACGCCGACCAGGATGCCGAGCAGGACGCCGGCCATCATCAGCAGGATGTGGTGCGTGGTGAGCGCGACCGAGAAGCCGTGCATCAGGTTGGCCAGATTGTCCATGAAGCGCCGCCCGTTCCGATTGTTCTGGTCTACAGACCGAGGAACCGCTCGAGCGGCCCCTTGAGCAGGCCGATCTGGAAGAACTTCTCCAGCGCGAAATAGAACGCCAACGCCGCGCCGAACGCGGTCGCCAGCGTCCGCAGCCAGCCGAAGCCGCCCTGAAAGCGCATGGCGAAAACGAGATAGACGACGGTGGCGACATACATGCCGAGCGTGACGCTGAGCAGCACGAAGCCGAGCAGCGGCAGGAAGAAGGAGGCGACGCGGCGCGTCCTTTCGCCGTCGAGGAAGGCCTCCTTCAGGCCGGCGTCGCCGGCGAGGCGCTTGCCGATCGTCAGCACGATGGTGCCGAGGCTGGCGAGCGCCACGAGCAGGCCGGTGTAGAACGGAAACGCGCCGGGCTGCGGCCCCGACGAATCCCAGCCGATGCCGAAATCGAGCGCGCCCCAGACGATGCCGAGGCCGAAGATCATGGTCGCCAGCGCGGTCGCGGTTTCGGCCTGGAAGCGGGTGATCATGGCTGATCCTCTGTTGTCGACCCGGAACCATCACGCGTCGTCCCGGCCGCAGCGGAGCGGAGAGCCGGGACCCATTCCGGAACGGTTCAGGAATGGGTCCCGGATCGGCGCGGCTTCGCCGCTTGTCCGGGACGACGGCAGTGAGACCGTCGGCTTTACTTCGCGATCCAGCCTTCGGCTTCGAAGACCTTCCTGTTGGCGGCCTCGTCCTTGGCGACGAAGTCGGTCAGTTCCTTGCCCTTCAGGAAACGGCCGGTCTGCGCGGTGCGGGTGATGAACTCCTTCCACTCGGGCGTCTGGCTGACCTTCTCCAGCACGCCTTCGTAGAACTTGACCGCGTCGGCCGGGACATCGGCCGGGAGCCAGACGGTGCGCGGCATCTGGAAGGTTTCGATGGCTAAGCCCGATTCCTTGCAGGTCGGGATGTCGCCCCAGCCCTTGCCCTCGAAGACGGGCTCGCCCTTGGCCAGCCGCACCGGCGAGAACACGCAAAGCGGCTTCACGGCGCCGGCCTTCCACTGGCCGATGTTCTCGTTGGGATTGTTGACGTTGGAGTCGACATGGCCGCCGGCGAGTTGCGTGGCGGCCGCGCTGCCGCCCTGAAACGGCACATAGATGAACTTCGCGCCAGTCGCATCCTGGATCATCGAGGTCAGCGTCTGGTCGGTGTCCTTGGACTGGCTGCCGGCCATCTTGAAGCCCAGCGGCTTGGCCTTGGCTGCCTCGATATAGGCCTTTGCGTCGGCGTAAGGGGCCTTGCCGTTGACCCAGAGCAGGAACTCGTCGAGCGCCAGCGCCGCGACCGGCGTCAGGTCCGAGAGCCCGTAGCCGAGCTTGGCGACGTAGGGCAGCAGATAGGCGTTGTTGGTGCCGAAGACGACGCGATGGGGCTCGCCCTTGCCGGCCTTGCCGTGGATGTAGCCCTCGGCGCCCGAACCGCCGCCCTTGTTGACGACGACGATGGGCTGCTCGATCAGCTTGTTCTTGGTGATGATCGACTGGATCATCCGGGCGAAATTGTCGGTGCCGCCGCCGGCGCCGGAGGTGACCACGAACTCGACCGGCTTGGTCGGCTGCCAGGCCTGGGCGGCGCCCGCCCCGGCCAGTGCGAAGGCGCAGGCGAGCGCGGTTGTGAGCTTGAAGTTGGTCATGGTGTTCTCCCGGTTGGCATATGTTGCGGAGCGGCTCTTCAGCGGCCGCCCTCTGGGGTGACAGGTTGGCGTCAGGCCGCAGCCTGCGTGCGCGCCTTGCCGTCTTTCGCCATCTTGATGGCGAGTTGCAGCGCCGCCCGGCTCGCGCCGAGATTGGCGATGCCCTTGCCGGCGATCTCATAGGCTGTGCCATGGGCCGGCGTGCAGATCGGGAACGGAAAGCCGCCGATCAGCGTGACGCCGCGATCGAAGCCGATCAGCTTCATCGCGATCTGGCCCTGATCGTGATACATCGTCAAAACGGCGTCGAAATCGCCGTTCTTCGCGCGCAGGAACACGGTGTCGGACGGGAACGGCCCCTCGACCGTGAAGCCCTTCGCCTTGGCGGCCTTGACCGCCGGCTCGATGGTCTCGATCTCGTCGCGGCCGAAATTGCCGCCATCTCCGGCATGGGGATTGATGCCGGCGACCGCGATGCGCGGCGGATCGAAGCCGGCCAGCCGCAGATTGGCGTCGGCCAGCGTCAGCGCCTTGAGGATGCGCTCCTGCGTGATGTTGGCGGCGACTTCCGAGAGCGGGATGTGCGAGGTGACGCGGGCATTCCAGAGCCTGTCGAGGATGTTGAACTCGCTGGCCGCGCCCTCGAAGCCGATCGCGTCGCGCACGAAGCGGATCTCGTCGTCATAGCCGGGATAGGCGAAGCGCATCGCCGCCTTGTTGAAGGGCGTGAAGAAGACCGCGTCGGCATTGCCGGCGGCGGCGAAGCGCAGCGCCCGGCGGAAATTCTCGGTCGCGGCCTTTCCACCGGCCAGCGTCGGCTCGCCGCGCCGCAGATCGGCCGGATCGTGGTTGCCGAGATCGACAAAGACTGGCTTGTCGGAGGCGTTGGGGATCGCGTCGCCGTCGCGGATCAGGCGCACATCGGGATCGACCTTGCCATCGGCGGCGCCCATGTCGAGCAGGCGTTTGTCGCCGAACACGACATAGCGGGCCACAGCGCGCAGATCGGGCTCGGCCAGAATGCGGGCGGCAAGCTCGGCGCTGATACCGGAGGGATCGCCAAGCGCGACCGCGATGACCGGCTGCGAGCCGTTCGCGTGGCTGTCCATGACCGCTTCTCCCATTTTTGCCGGCGTTGCCTCCAGCTACCACGACGAGGCGTCAGAGACAAGTATGCTGTATGCAGCATATTTAGCTTGATGTAGAGTTCGCCGACATGCGGATGCGCCGGCCTGTCGGATCGGCGTCACGTCAGGGGAGCCGGTTTTGAATTTCCACGATCACTATGCCCGTGTTTCGCAGCCCGTCGAAACCTGCCTCGTCGGCAGCGGCGGCTTCGGCCGCAGCTTCCTGGCGCAGGCGCGGCGGATAAGGCTGGTCAATGCGCGCATCGCTGTCGACATCACCGCCGAGGCCGCAGGGCGCGCCTTCGCGGCGGCAGGACATGATCGCCGCGAGATCGCGCTGTGCGGGACTGCAGCCGAGGCGCGCACCGCATGGGAGGCCGGACGCTGCGTCGCCGCCAGCCGGCTGGAGAGCGTGATCGACCTGCCCTTCTCGCTGCTGGTCGAGGCCACAGGCGGGCCGGAGGCCGCGACCCGGCACAGCCTGATGGCGATCGAGGCCGGTCGCCATGTCGCGCTGGTGTCGAAGGAGGCCGACAGTGTGGTCGGGCCTGGCCTCGCGCGGCTGGCGCGCGAACAGGGCGTGGTCGTCACGCCGGTCGATGGCGACCAGCCGAGCCTGCTCATCGGCCTCGTGACCTGGGCAGAGGTTCTGGGGCTGGGCCTCATCGCCGCCGGGAAATCGAGCGAATACGATTTCGTGCTCGATGCCGCGACAGGCGACGTCACCTGCAACGGCGTGACGAGGCCGCTGCCGGCGCTGACTGCGCAATGGCTGCCCGGCGACGACGGCGTGGTGGCCATGGCCGCGGAGCGGGCGCGCATTCTCGGCGAGGCGTTTCCGCTGCGGGCGGTGCCCGATCTCTGCGAGATGACGCTGGTCGCCAACGCCACCGGGCTGGAGGCCGATACGGCCGCCTTCCATGCGCCGCCGGCGCGCATCCCCGAGATCGCAGATCTCTTCTCGCAGCGAAGCGAGGGTGGGCTGATGGGCGGCACGCGTCGCATCGACGTGTTTCACCATCTGAGGCTGGCGCAGGAGGCGAGCTTCGCCGGCGGCGTCTTCATCGTCGTGGCCTGCGAGGACGCCGAGACCTGGGAGATGCTGGCCGGCAAGGGCCATGTCGTCAGCCGCTCGTGCAAGGCCGCGATGCTCTATTTGCCGCGCCATCTGCTCGGCGTCGAAGCCGCAACCTCGATCCTCGATGCGGCGGGCCTGGGCCGTTCCGGCTATGGTGCGGATTATCGCCCGCGGCAGGACCTCGTCGCGGTGGCGCAGCGCGACCTCGCCGCCGGCACGGTGCTGACCATGGGCGGCCATCATCACAGCATCGACGGGGTCGGCGCCGAGGTGCGTCCGGCGTCGGGCTTGTCGGACGAGCGGCCCGCGCCATTCTATCTCGTCGCCGACAGGCGGCTGACCAGAGCCGTCCGGGCCGGCGAGGCGATCAGCCTCGGCGCGGTCGAAATCGCACCCGCTTCAGGGCTGCTGGCGATGCGACGCCGGCAGGACGCGTTGTTCGCCTGAAAGTTGCGCCCGTGGTTTGACAGTCCCGGACGCACATGCCGTAAACGAGGCAAGGACATGACAATGATGGCGGCACGATGAGCGAGGCCCTGGAGCAGTATCCGCGCATCATGCGGCGCACCCTGCATGACGAGGTGCTGGAGCGCCTGCGCGACATGATCATCGAGGGCCGGGTCGAACCGGGCTCGCGGATCAATGAGGGCCTCGTCGGCGCGCAGCTCGGCGTCTCGCGGACGCCCTTGCGCGAGGCGATCAAGACGCTCGCCAGCGAGGGGCTGGTCGAGATCCAGCCCGCCAAGGGCGCTGTGGTGCGCAAGTTCAGCGCCCACGACCTCTACCAGATTCTCGAAGTGCTGAAGACGCTGGAGCAACTCGGCGGGCGCATGGCCTGCGAGCAGGCCAGCGACGCCGCCATCGCCGCCATCGACGAGCTGCACAGGCGGATGATGGCGCTCTACGCCACGCGCGAGCGGCTGGAGTATTTCAAGCTCAACCAGGCGATCCACAGCGCCATCGTCGCGGCTTCATCCAACACCGTGCTGATGGAGATGCACGAGACCCTGCAGGCCCGCATCAAGCGCCTGCGCTTCATCGGCAACGAGGGCCCGACGAAATGGGCCGGCGCGGTGGCCGAGCACGAGGAAATGATGGCGGCCCTGCTGAAGCGCGACGCAGCCGCGCTGAGCGAGGTGATCGGCCGGCACATGGACGCGACGCTGGTGCGGGTCAGGGAGGTGCTGTGAGGA
>JAESGK010000135.1_pt1 | contig 75137 bp, 84 predicted proteins | sample 9269681 | NCBI WGS metagenome assembly JAESGK01 (sample SAMN14515347, study PRJNA621673) | algae metagenome | isolation source: Timaviella obliquedivisa GSE-PSE-MK23-08B and co-occurring heterotrophs from... | place: USA: Grand Staircase Escalante National Monument, Utah | collected 2006-08-15 | reverse complement strand
CGACCGCGAACTCTTCGACGCCGGGATCGCCGCCTACAACAACACGCCGCGAAAGTGCCTGCGGTTCAGGACCCCGGCTGAAGTCTTTCTTGCCAAACTGTTGCACTTCGAACGTGAATCCACACCTCGGCTACGCTCGGGATGACGGGGAGTGCTGTTCAGGTTCTTGAATAACCCATCAGATGGGATATTCTCATGCCGACCGTCGATCGTGCCGGGAACCTGCGTTTCATGATCTATCTCGAGGATCACGGGCCGCCTCATGTTCACGTCTATTCGGCGGGAGCCGAGGCGAAGGTCCTCCTGGGGCCGCCGAACGGTCGCCCGGTGCTGGAGTGGATGCGTGGGTTCGACCGCGCTGGCCTGAACCGGGTCTTCAAGGAGGTCGTGGCACGGCAGGCCAAGCTTCTGGCTGCCTGGCAGCAGATCCATGGAGCGGCGGAATGAAGGAGGTCCAGATGCCGGTCGAAAAAGCTGTCGGAAAAGAACAAGGGTGGTCGAAGGCGGAAATCGACCGCGCCCTGGCGAGGGGCCGGCGTCGTGCGGCCACCGAGCCACAGGCCAGCAGCGCCCGCTACGATCGCCGCACCGGCCGAATCCTGGTCGAACTGACCAACGGCTGCAGCTTCATGTTCCCGGCGCGCGCGCTGCAGGGGATGGCGCGGGCGAGCGATGCGGAGCTGGCCGATATCGAGATCATGGGGATTGGCTATGGCCTGCACTGGCCCGCGCTCGACGCCGATTTCACCGTGCCGGGCCTGCTGATGGGCGTGTTCGGCACCCGCGCCTGGATGGCGTCGGAGCTGGCGCGCCGCGCCGGCCAGACGACGTCCAAGGCCAAGGCCGCTGCCGCGCGGGCCAACGGCCGCAAGGGCGGACGCCCACGACGCGCGGCGTGACGCCGCCCGCGCTCAGCCGACAATCTGGCCGAGCGCGGCGCGGACCGGGTGGGCGGTGTAGGGAAACGGCACCGAGACGATGTCGAAACGCTCAGAGGTCGGCATAGCCGGCGCAGTCCGCCTCCGAGGCCCATTCGGTGAAGCAGGCGAACGGGTCGCCGCCTTCGGCCGGGGCACGGATCACGCGCACGTCGTCGCCCCGGATGGCGAAGGCGAAGGTGTCGCCAGGAGCAAGGCTCAGGGCTTCACGAACTTCCTTTGGCAACACGACCCGCGCCCTGGCGCCGAGGCGCGCCTTGCGAATGGTGGGCGGCATGTCGACTCTCCTGCGTTCTACAGCGCGACACCAGAGTTGCGGACCAAGGTCCTGCAACGGTTGCAAGCACTGCCAGTAGCCCGGCGAAATCCGCAATGCTGCTTTGCAATCGGCAATTCACAGGTTCAGCAGGTTCTAGGCTATATTTCCGATATCGTCGCGCGAGGCCTGTCTTCTAGAATGCCGAGCCGACGCCGATCCGAACATTCGACCATGCCCCGCCCGGCGCGCCCGCCGGTATGTATCCCTGGAGGATGAGGGGAGGTCCCGCGGTCTTTACCGGGCATTCGTTGCCCGAGTCCCGAGCCGTGAGTAGCAAGCAAAGGCTGCCCCCGCCGACGATCCGTCCGGCAGGTGGGGTGGACCGAGGTGCGATCAACGCATCCGAGAGCTCTTTTCGACGGTCATCTGCGGTCGCTCGAGGTAGGGCCGCAGGGTCAGATTCTCGACGATGTCACAGGTGGGCGCTCAGCCTGTGTCACAACATTTGTCTCAACTTGGTGTGACACACGCTTGAGCGCGCAGGATGCGCGCGGTCCAGAAGAATGATGATCTTTTGGACCGCGAGCGTCCCGCTCGCTCATATTCATGAGAAGAAGCCCGAATTCATCCAGCCCTATCGGAAGGCCCCCGGTCCCGAGACCGGCGTCGCGCGCAGCGTCCCGGGGCTCCCCGGCGGCTCCATGTGCGCGGCGGTGGCGCGGTCGAAGCCCGCCGATGCGAGGCTGCCGCCCTTAAGCTGGCCGATCGCCAGGAGGCCCATGGCCAGCGTCGCCGCGAGCACGACGATGGCCAGCACGAAGCCCGCCTGGCCGGTGCCGATGTCGGGTGGCACCTCGTCGTAGCGGCTCCGTACGTCGTGCGGCATCTCGTGGCCGCGCGGCGTGGTGTCTGGCTCGGTCAGGGTCGGCAGGACGCGAGGGCGCATGGTCATGGAGGGCCCCGATTCGGGTGGGTTCTCGCTGAGCCAACGACTCCCGCCGCCCGCTTGTTCCCGCCGTCTGCGAATAGGTGCCCCTGGGGCCTCGCAGGGACCTAGCGGCGCGAATCGTGCTACGTTTTGGCCATCCTCCCGGAGAAAGCATCCATGCCCGACACTGCCTTGCCCCCCTCCTCGTCGCGGTCGCCCGCGCTGCTCGATGCCGCCGGCGCGGCGGCGCTGGTCGCGTCCTATGCGCCGGCGATGAAGACCGCGGCGCTGAAGGACATCGGCCGCATCGACGTCCACATGGCCCGGTTCATCGGCCTCTCGCCGATCTGTCTGGTGTCGACGGCGGACGCCACGGGCAAGCAGGACGTGACGCCGCGCGGCGACCCGCCGGGGTCGTTCATGGTGTTCGACGAGCGCACGATCGCCATCGCCGACCGGCCGGGCAACAACCGGCTGGATACGCTGAAGAACCTGCTGGAGAACCCCGAGATCGCGCTCATTTTCCTGCTGCCCGGCACCAACGAGACGGTGCGCGTGGCCGGCACCGCGCGGCTTTCGATCGATCCCGCGCTGCTGGAGCGGATGGCGGTGCAGGGCAAGGCGCCGAAATGCGCCATCGTGGTGTCCGTGCGGCAGGCCTATCTGCACTGCGCCAAGGCGCTGCTGCGCTCCAGGCTCTGGACCGGCGACTACGCCCAGCCCAAGGGGACCTTCCCCTCGATCTCGCGGATGGTCGGCGACCAGGTGGGCATGACCGAGGAAGAGAAGAAGGCGGGCGAGGCCAGGACCGAGCGCGCTTACAGGGACGGGCTATGGGAACCTATCAAGTAACCGGACAACGCGCCCGCCAGATGCGGGTGGTGCCGGCCGATGTGCTGAAGCGTCTTTACGGCCGGTCCGACGCCAAGGGGTTCGTGCAGACGGCTGCGCATCTCGCGCTGTTGGTGGCGGGCGGCTGGCTGGTGCTGGAAACGCGCGGCACCTGGTGGGTGGTGCCGGCGCTGCTGCTGCAGGGGCTGCTGATCAACGCCCTGTTCGCGGCCATGCACGAGGCCATTCACTACAGCGCCTTCAAGACGCGGTGGCCGAACGACGTGCTGGCCTTCTTCTCGGGGGCGGCGATCCTGAACAACGCCGGCTTCTACCGGCACTATCACTATGCGCATCACCGCTACACCCAGGATCCGGCGCGCGATCCCGAGCTGATCACGGCGGTGGTGCCGCGCAACTGGGGGCAATACCTGTTCCGCATCAGCGCCATTCCCTTCCTGCTGATCCGCGCCCGCGATCTCGCGGTCTTCGCGCTCGGCCGGCGCGGCGACGTCGACTACATCCACGAGTCCGGCTGGCCCGAAGTGCATCGCTGGGGCCGGCTGCTGCTGGCGTTCTATGCCGTGCTGATTGCCGGCTCGCTGCTGTTGCGGACGGATGCCGTCCTGTGGGCGTGGTTCCTGCCGCTGCTGGTGGGATTGCCGTTCCTGCGCATCTATCTCCTGAGCGAACACACGCTCTGCCCGGAAAGCGACGACGGCTTCGCCAATACCCGCACGACCTTGTCCAACCCCGTGGTGCGCTTCCTGATGTGGAACCTGCCGTTCCATGCCGAGCACCATCTGTTTCCCAACATCCCGTTCCATCGGCTGCCCGAAGCGCACTGGCACCTGCGACCGCATCTGAAGTACGTCGCCCGCAGCTACACCCAGGTCCAGGGCGAGATCGTCCGGAGTTTTGGGTGAGAACCAGCGAAGGCATCTTCGAGTGCGGCGATCTTTCGTTGCAACGAGGCGGCACGCTGAAGAACGCCCGGATCGTCTATAAAACCCATGGCACGCTGAGCCCAAAACGCGACAACGTCATCGTCTATCCGACCAGCTATAGCGCCCAGCACACCGACATCGAATGGCTGGTCGACGTGAAGCACGCGCTCGATCCGTCGCGCTACTTCATCGTCATTCCCAACATGTTCACCAACGGCCTCTCGTCCTCGCCCTCGAACACCGCGGGCGATTTCCCCGAGGTCACGACCTACGACAACGTCATGCAGCAGCGGCGCCTCATGGCCGAGCTGTTCGGTGTCGATCGCATCAAGCTGGTCTATGGCTGGTCGATGGGCGCGCAGCAGGCCTATCACTGGGCCGCCCTGTTCGGCGAGTCGGTCGAGCGCATCGTCGTCAACTGCGGTTCGGCCAAGACGGCGCCGCACAACTTCGTCTTCCTCGAAGGCGTGCGCAGCGCCGTGCAGGCCGCCCGCACGCCCGAGGAAGGGCTGCGCGCCATGGGCCGCATCTATGCCGGCTGGGCGCTCAGCCAGACCTTCTACCGCCGCGAGATGTGGCGCGGCCTGGGTTTTGGCAGCCTGGAGGATTTCCTGGTGCGCTCCTGGGAAGCCAACTTCGTGCGCCGCGATGCGCGCGATCTCATGGCCCAGCTCTGGACCTGGCAGAACGGCGACATCTCCGCCAACGACCTTTACCGCGGCGATCTCGAGATGGCGTTGGCGGGCATCAAAGCCAAGGTGCTGCTGATGCCTTCGGCGACCGACCTCTATTTCCAGACCGACGACAACCGCGCCGAACTGCCCCATCTCAGGAATGCCAAGCTGGTGGAGATTCCCTCGGTCTGGGGCCATCGTGCCGGCAATCCGTTGGCCAATCCCGAGGACGCGGCGTTCATCAACGCCCAGGTCGAAGCGCTGCTCGGCGCCTAGTCTTTCTCCGGTACGACTGAAGGAAGCACCACCGTCGGGTCGGTCGGTTGCTCGGGCGTCGGCGCTAGTCGCGGCAGGCGCCGTGCCGGCGTGGTGTCCAGGAAGGACGCCACCGCGGCCGCGGTCGCCTTCGGATCCTCCTCCATCGGGTTGTGGCCGAGGTTCTGGAAAATTTCCAGCTTGGCGCCCTTGATGTCGTTCTGGAAACGGAAGGCGTCCGCTACCGGCACCCAGCGATCCTTGGCGCCCCAGATTATCAGGGTCGGCACGTCGAGGCGCTTCAGCGGTGTGGGATCGAGCGGCTCCTGGGCGCGGGCGCGCTGCAGGGTGGCTTCGCGGTTGCCGGGGAAACGCTGCAGTTCGGAATATCGCTTGATCCGGTCGGGCGTCACCATCTCGGGGTCGGCATAGACTTCCAGGAGCGAGCGCCGCACGAGGCGGTCCGGCTTGAAGTAGATGCCGATGTCGCCGATCACCGGCATGCGGGCGAGCCGCATGGGCAACGGCGCCTCGCCCTGGCGCGGATAGCCCGCGGAATCCACCAACACGAGATGGCCGACCCGATCCGGCCGGGTGGCGGCAAAACTCCAGGCCACGGCGCCGCCCATCGAGTGGCCGATCAAAGCGACGCGCTCGAGATGCAGCGTGTCGATCAGCACTTCGATGAAATCGGTGTAGGCCTCGATCGTGTATTCGTCGCGTGGCCAGGCGCCGGTGAGGCCATGGCCCGGCAGGTCGACGGTGATCAGGCGCATGCGCGGCCCCAATTCGCGTGCCCAGCCCTCCCACATGTGGAGCGAGCCCAGCGATCCGTGGATCAGCACCACCGGGATCGTGTCGGCATTGTTCTTGTCGCGGCCATAGTCGCGGACATGGGCGCGCGCGCCGCCGACATCGATGAATTGCGAGCGCTCGTTGGCGTAGCGCGCGATCAGCATCTCTGCCGGCAGTATCGGCGCATAGGCCCACAGCGCCACGCCGGCCAGGACGGCGCCGGCAAAAAGCAGGACAAGCGGCCATCGCCGGCGCGGGGTCTCAATTCTTCGGCGACGAGGCGGCATCGTCCGCTCCTTCGCTGGTCATCTCCGAGCTGCCCTCCGTCTTCGGCCGTTCCGGCACTTCGCCGCGCATGGCGGCGCCGAGCTTGTCGATGTCGCGTAGCCGGAGTTCCGGCACCGCCCTGGGATCGATGATCTTCTCCTCGATCAGCCGGGCGAGCAGAGCGCGATTGAGGTCGTTGGTGACGGTCAGCCGGTCTTCCAGGTTCGACACGAACACGAACAGCTCGAAGTCGAGGCCGGCCGCGGCAACCCGCACGAAGCGCACGATCGGCATCGGCACGCGCAAAACCCGCGGATGTCCAAGCGCCGCCTCGCGCAGGATCGCCTCCAACTTCACCACGTCGGTCGACAGCGGCACGGCGATCTGGATCTCGACGCGGCTCGACGTGTCCGAATAGGTCCGGTTGATGACCGGGCTTTGCAGAAACATGCTGTTCGGCACGATGACATGCGTGCGCTGGAAGGTCTCGATCTCGGTGGCGCGGATGTTGATGCGGCGGACGAAACCTTCGTGGCCGTTGACCACCACCCAGTCGCCGGCCTTGATCGGCCGCTCCATCAGCAGAATCACGCCGGAGATCACGTTGTTGGCGATGTTCTGCAGGCCGAGACCGATGCCGACCGACAGCGCGCCCAGCACGATGGCGAGGTTGGTGAAGTCGACTCCCAGGGCGCCGATGCCAACCAGGATCGCGATCATGACGCCGGCATAGTTGAGGCCGGCATCGATCGACTGGCGCAGCGGCAGCGGGGCATCGACCGTCGGCAGCACGCGGTCGCGCACGATGCTGCGGACCAGGCGCGCGATCAGCATGCACACACCGAAAGCCACGATCGCCATGCCGACGTTGCCCAGCGAGATGGTGACGCCGCCCACCTTCACGCCGCGCAACAGGTGGCCGAAGCCCTGGAAGATGGCGTCGATATCGACGTTCCAGGCCGTGGGTATCATCACGGCGAGCAACAGGACGAGAAGCGTGTCGAACAGCAGCAGGACAAGATACTGGCCGCGGACCTCGGCATCGGACGGCAGACCGAAGCGTTGGCGCACCCAGCGGCCCGACGGTGTCTCGGGCGCGGCGGCGGTCTCGAGAACGTCGGCCGCCAGACGATGCAGCAGAAGTGCGACCGCGATCAGAAGCAAGGTTTCGGAGATCGCCGTATGTAGGTGGGCGGCCAGGGTGGCGTAGCCGGCCAGGGCGAAGCCGATCGACGACAGCACCACGACACTCAGTGCCAGGCGCGCGACCGACCACCAGGTGCCGCCGATCATTCTGGGAAGATCGGAGTCTTCGGGCCGCGCCGCCTGCCAGGCTCGATTCGACAGGGCCGGCAGCGTCAGCAGCGCCACGATGGTGGCCAGCAACAGGGCGCCGATCGCCGGCACCGCCTCGCGGCCCATTCCGCTGTGGGCGAACGAGACATAAATGAAGTCGAGGAGGAGACCGGCCACCATCAGGCGGCGGATCGAATGCGACAGCAGGCGCGCGCTGGCATCGGTAAAGGGCAGGACCCGCCATTGCGGCCGGCTGGGCGAGAGCGCCGTCGCGGTAAGGCCGAAGACCAGCAGCAGGACGATGAGGCGGGCGACGAGTTCCGGCACCAGTCTGTCGATGGGTGGCGGCGGCAGGCTTGCCATCAGAAGCTTGCCGATCAGCCACACCGCCAGAACAGGCACCAATACCAGTCCGAGGCCGTCGATGGCGGCGGCGACGGTGCGGTCGCGCTGATCGAGGTTGTTGGCGCTACCGCGTCCGAAGCGTCGGCGAAGTTCACGGCCGGCCCACCACAGGGCGATCGTGATCGCGGCCCAAACGGCCAGCCAGACGAGACTGCTTCCGTCCGAGCCCAGCGCCGAGAGCCCGTTGCGACTCCAGGCCGCCAGCCCCGACGACAGGGTCCGGATCGAGTTGGCGAGTTCCGGGCCGAGCTTGATCCAGACGTCGCGCGACAGAGGCGAGGCGTCGCGACGCATCAGCGTCTGCAACACCACTTCGCCGCGCAGCTTCGTCAGCCGTTCGAGCAACTGGTCGGCGCGGGCGATCACGACCTCGCCCTGCTTCAACCTTCCTTCGCTGATCGTTGCCAGCTCGGTCAGACGCTGGCGTTCGGCCTTCACGGCGTCCGATTCGGGCGGGGCGTCGGGTCCCGGTTTGGTCTCGAGCGGGGCCAGCAGCTTTTTGGTGTCGGCGAGGTCGTTGCGCGCCAGCGCGACGGCGGCCGTCGCGGCTGCGCGCACGTCGGTAGCCTGATCGCGCAACGCGTCGATCTCGGCCGGCAGGAGGTCGGCTTGGTCGGCACGCGATGCGATGCGGTCGAGCTGACGGGTCCACAGGTCCACGAGTTGCGAGAAGGGCCGCTGTGGGGGCGCGGCCGACTGGGCGAACGCGGCAGCGCCCATTAAGAGGAGGACGAGGCCCGCGAGACTGGACCAGGCGAGGCGGGCTGGAGATCGCATTCGGTTGTCGAATCCTGATGGTGCCGTAGGGTCTTTATCTTCCGTACCACGGCGGACGACGATCGGGCCATCGCGGGGCATGGATTTCGCGGGCTGCGAAGCCGTCATCTGACCCGGCACAACGGCGAAATCAGGGCATGCTTCAGGCCGCCTGCATCCTGTAATAGCTTCGTCGTTGACAGGACGGGATCGACGCGGAACCTTGCGCGCCGAAACGGGAAATTGGGGGAGAAACGGCATGGCCGACGGGAAGAGTGCGGTGGGCGAGGTTCGGATCAAACCCGACCGGCTGCACGCGTTCACGATGGCGATCTGCCGGGCCGATGGCAGCTCCGAGCAGGAAGCGAAGCTCGTCGCCGACCATCTCGTGCTCGCCAACCTATTCGGACACGACAGCCACGGCGTCGGCATGATGCCGCACTATATCCAGAACACCACGACGGGCGCCTGTATACGCAACCATCATGCGAAGATCACGCGCGACAACGGCGCGGTGATCGTGATCGACGGCGGCGCCGGCTACGGCCAGGTCGTCGCCAAGGAAGCGATGGACATCGGCATTGAGCGGGCCAGGAAGAACGGCGTCTGCGTCGTCGGCCTGACCAACGCCCATCACATCGGCCGCATCGGTCACTGGGGCGAGCAGTGCGCGCGCGCCGGCATGGTGAGCACGCACTGGGTGAACGTGCACGGCCACAAGTCGCTGGTGGCGCCGTTCGGCGGCGCCGAGGCCCGCTTCACGACAAACCCCTACTGCACGGCGGTGCCGCGCAAGGGCAAGGAGCCGATCGTGCTCGACTTCGCCACGAGCCAGGTGGCGGCGGGCAAGGTCCGTGTCGCCAACAACAAGCAGGTCCAGTTGGAGCCCGGCCTGCTGATCGATGCGGCCGGCAACGCCACCACCGATCCCGGAGTTCTGTATAATGCGCCGTACGGCGCCATCCTGCCGTTCGGCCTGCACAAGGGCGGTGGACTCGCCGTGATCTGCGACCTACTGGCCGGTGCGCTGACCGGCGGCAAGACGCATTCGCCGCGGACCATCAAGAAGGACAGCACCGACATCATCAACAACATGCTGTCGATCATCATCGATCCCGCATCGATGGGCGGCACCGACTTCTTCGAAGACGAGGTCGAGAACTTCATCGGCTGGGTGAAGTCGGCGAAACCTCAGCCCGGCGTGCCTGAGGTCCTGACGCCCGGCGAGCCCGAGCGCGCGCGTCGCGTCGATCGCGAGAAGAACGGCGTGCCGATCGACGCCACCACCTGGCAGCAGCTCGTCGACACCGCCCGCAAGGTGCGCCTGAACGATATCGACATTCCGCAAATGGCCGGCGCCTGATGCGGCCGGAAGACAGGAGACCGACCATGGCAAAGATGAAGCTCTATTACTCGCCCTCGTCGCCTTACGCCCGCAAGGTGCGGGTGCTGGCACTGCTCACGGGCCTCGACAAGAAGATGGAGACGGTGAACGTCGCGCTGACGCCGGTGGCGCCCAATGCCGATGTCGACAAGCACAATCCCATCGGCAAGATCCCGGCGCTGTCGGTCAAGGGCCTGGATCTCTTCGACTCGCCGGTGATCTGCGAATATCTCGACAGCCAACACAAGGGCCGCAAGCTCTTCCCGCGCAAGGGTCGTGAACGTTGGGTGGCGCTGCGCCAGCAGGCGATGGGCGACGGCCTGCTCGATGCCGCGCTGCTGGCGCGTTACGAGGGATTTCTGCGTCCCGAGGATCGGCGCTGGCCCGATTGGACCAAGGGTCAGATGAAGAAGATCGACGGCGTGCTCGACCAGCTCGAGGCCGAGTCTAAGTCGCTCAAGGGCAAGCCCAACATCGGCACCATCACCGTCGCCTGCGCGCTGGGCTATCTCGACTTCCGCTTCGCCAGCCACGATTGGCGCGGCAAGCGCGCCCGGCTCGCCAAGTGGTTCTCCGTCTTCTCCAAGCTGCCGTCGATGAAGGCGACGGTCCCGCCACCGGCGTGACCTCCATCGGATTGTCGGCCGATGCGATCGTTGCCCACCTCGGATTGCAGTCGCATCCTGAAGGCGGGCATTTTCGTGAGACGTTCCGCGCCGCTGGTGCAGGCCGCGCTGCCAGCACCGCGATTTTCTTCCTGCTCAAGGCGGGCGAACGCTCGCACTGGCACCGGGTCGATGCCGACGAAGTCTGGCACCACTATGCAGGCGCATCGCTCGAACTCTCGATGAGCGACGATGGCCATGCCACCCGGCACCGGCGGCTTGGCATCGACTTCGACATCGGTGAGACGCCGCAGATCGTGGTGCCGCGCGGTGTCTGGCAGTCGGCGCGCTCGCTCGGCAACTGGACCCTGGTCGGCTGCACCGTGGCGCCCGGCTTCGACTTCGCGGGCTTCGAGCTGGCACCGCCCGGCTGGCGGCCGGTCTCCTAGCCGGTCGTCTAGCGCTTCCAGAGCTCGCGCGAAGCGAGCGCGGCGCCGACGGTGACGAGGAGGGCGGCGAGCAGCAGCGCACCGGTCGGTTCGGCGAGACCGCAGGCGATCAAGATCGCCGTCGACAGGATCGGCGTCGCATAGCTTAACGCGCCCAGGGCGCGGATGTCGCCGCGTTTGACGGCGTGGTCCCAGAAATAGAAGGCCGATCCCGTCGGCCCGAGGCCGAGCGCCAGCACGGCGAACCAGGCAAGGGGCGTGGCGGGCCACACCGTGCGCTCGAACACCAGGTGGCAGACGAGCGAGAGAACGGCCGACGCGGCGCAGAAGCCCGCGATGGCATCGGTCGGCGTATCGCCGAAGCGGCGCGACAGCACCGAATAGAGCGCCCAGGTGAAGGCGCAGCCCAGCGCCAGCGCATAGCCCAGTGCATGCCCCATCGCATGATCACCGGCGAAGGTCAGTCCGCGGCCGGAGGCGAGCAGCGCCACACCGGCGAAACCCAGTCCGGCGCCGGCCAGATGGGTCCAACCTAGGCGCTCGCCCGCAAGCGGCGCCGACAGCAACACGATCAGGAGCGGCCAGAGGTAGTTGACGAGGTTGGCCTCGGCCGGCGGTGCCAGCTGCAGTGCGCCGAAGTAGAGTGCGTGGTAGCCGAACAGCCCGCCGATCCCAAGCAGCCAGACTTTCGCCGGCCAGCGCATCAGTCCTGCCCAGCTGACGCCGCGATAACGGGCGCGGACGATGCCGATCGACGCACCGACTGCGAACGTCATGGCAACCATCTGGAATGGCGGGACTGGCCCTGCCAGGACGGAAAGTGCTGCGAGCGAACCCCAAAGGCAGATGGCGGCGAGTCCGGCGGCCATCGCCCGCCGTCGGACGGTGTCGGGAGAAATCATGGTCGCCGCATAGAGAATGCAACCGGAATTGTCGAGCGGGTGCGTGCGTTGCGTTTCACGGTTACGATGCCATTACAGCGGAGACGGCATGTTCGTTCGACCGACCAACCCGATCAGTCATCGTCTGGCGCGCATGGCCTTCATTTCGGCCTGCGTGGCGGCGTTGATCGTTGCCGCCGCCGGCCCGCTGCATCGCTACCTCGGGCTGGACATCGAGGCGGCGATCGCGGTTTTTCGCTATGGCTTCTATGTCGCCGTTGCCGGGGTCGCGCTTGGGCTCGCGACCATCGTCCCGACGCGGCCCGGCGACCGGCGGCGCGGGTTCGTGGCGGCATTTCTCGCCATCGTGATTGGTGCTGTCGGGGCCTGGGTGCCGGTCAGCTGGTTCCTGTGGTCGCAGCAACTGCCGGTCATCAACGACATCACGACCGACATCGCCAATCCGCCGGCCATGGTCGTCCTGCTGCAGTTGCGGCGAGGCGCGCCCAATCCCCCCGCCTATCCTGGCGCCGCCGCTGCGGCACTCCAGCGCGAGGCTTATCCCGACATCGTGACGACCGTTCTGCCTATCGCCCCGGCCGAAGCCTTCAAGCGCGCCGACCGTGTCGCAATGGCGATGGGCTGGGACGTCGTTGCGCGCGCGCCCGCGGAAGGACGCCTGGAAGCCATCGACACCAGCGACTGGTTCGGGTTTCGCGACGACATCGTGGTGCGCATTCGGTCCGCGGGCACGGGCAGCCGGATCGATGTCCGCTCCAAGAGCCGGGCCGGCGAGTCCGATCTGGGCGTCAATGCACGACGCATCCGCGATTTCAGTGCCCGCCTCAAGACCGAGTACTGACTGCTTCTCCGATCGATCCCGTCAGATGTCGCCGAGCGGCAAGGTAAAGCGGAAGGTCGTGCCCGAGGGACCGGTCTCCGCGAGCGCGATATCGCCGCCGTGGTTGCGCACGAGGTCGCGTGCGATGGCAAGACCGAGGCCAGCACCGCCGGTGCGACCACCGGTGGTGAAAGGCCGGAAGAGCTGGGTCGCGACCGCCTGCGGCACGCCGGGACCATTGTCGGCGACGTCGACCAGAAGGTAGGCGCCGTTGGCCCGAGATCGCACGACGACCGTCGTGGCGCCGGCTTCGAAGGCGTTGCGGCCGAGATTGACGAAGACGCGGTAAAGCAAATCGCGGTCGGCGCGCGCCGTGCAGCCTTCGCCGACTTCGTTCACCCACGCGCGGACGACGTTGGGCGTACTGTCCTCGCCCTGCTCCTGCAGGGCGATCCCGACTTCGTCCACCAGATCGGCGAGGTCGAGCATGGCCAGGCGTGGTGCCGGCCGGTCGCGGACATACTCGATGGCATCGCTGGCCAGCCGCGCCGCGCGGTCGATGGTATTGAGAATGGTCGGCGCCAGCACCCGCGTGCGTTCGTCGCCGCTGCGTGCCATCCGATCCGACAGCAGCCGCGCCGTCGACAGCATGTTGCGCAGGTCGTGATTGATCTTGTTGGTTGCGGCGCCGACCTCGGCGAGGCGGGACTTTTGCCTGAGCGAGGCGCGCAGTTCGCGCTGCAGGTTCTGGAATTCGCGGTCGACGACGCCGATCTCGTCGTTGCGTTGCGTCGGCGCCCGTTCGGTCCCGCCCTCTTCGGGTGCGCGACGGAACGCGGTCATATCGGACGACAGATCCTGGAGTGGTCGGATCACCAGCCATCGCAGACCTAGATAGAGCAGAATGGCGGTGAACACCGCGATGATAATTGACAGTGCAAGGATGCGGCCACCATAGGCGTACATCGCCAACCGCATCGGCAGTTCATCGACAACGATCCAGACCATCGCTGCGGGCAATCGCATCGATTCTCCTCCGACCCGGATGTAGCGCGAACCGTCGTAGGTCATCGTTGCCAGGGCGTCCCAGATCAGGCCCAGAGCGCCGCGGTCCTTCAAATTGTAACTTGGCATGTCCGGCTGCGGCTCGATGTTCATCAAGGCGCGCTTGGGCCTGTTTGGTTCGACCAACACGACAGCGTCGACCCGGGCATGGTTGAGCAGGCTGCGCTTGACCTCTTCCGTCACCATGTTGTCGGGCGTGGCGTCGAGAGCGAGGGCTGCCAGGGTGCCGCTTTCGATCAACTGCTCGAGATTGACCGCACGGAAGCGGGCAATCGACGGCAGGAAGATGAAGACCTCGGCCGTCATCACCGCCGTCACGACGAGCGCGAGGATGCGCCACGACAGGCCGAAGGCCGGACTGCGGCGGCGCGTGGTGCGGGTCGCTTGTGCCGGGACGGTGACGTCGGTGGTCATGGCGGGCGAAGTCTACCGGAGACCGCGGGCCGGGCCTAGGCAGCGGTCGTTCACCACACCGGCAACCGCGCCAGGAAGCGCACCAGGGAGCGCGTCCGGGACCCGAACAGGGTCTCGGTGAAATAGCTGCCGGCGGCACGTTTGCTCGCCTCGCCAAGGGTGGGATAGGGCGGCACGAAGCTCGCCATCGCCGCGATCTTCAGGCGCTTCGAGAGGGCCAGGCACCAGGGCTGGATCAGCTCGCCGGCGTGCGGTCCGACGATCGTGGCGCCCAGCACGCGGCCGCGGGAATCGGTGACGACCTTGACCAACCCGTCGGTTTCCCGTTCGGCTTGAGCACGGTCGTTCTCCGCCAACTTCCAGCGCAGCACCCGGATCGCATCGCCCTGCTGCTTGCGCGCCTCGGCTTCGCTGAGGCCGACCTGGGCCAGTTCGGGATCGGTATAGGTCGCCCACGGCACGATCGCCGGATCGAGCTTTGCCGGCGCCCGGAACAGCGCGCCGCGAATGAACAGCGAGGCCTCGTAGCCGGCCATGTGCGTGAAGGCATAGAGGCCGTTGCAGTCGCCGATCGCCCAAACATTGCGGTTCGAGGTTTTTAGTGCACGATCGACCGTGATTCCGCGTTTCGTGAACGCCACGCCTGCCTTGTCGAGGTCGAGGCTCTCGACGTTGGGCGCGCGGCCAGCCGCCACCAGCAGGTGCGACCCTTCCAGCCGCTCGCCGCTCTCCAGGATGACGGCAATGCCGGAGGCGGCGCGTTCAATCCTGAGGATCTTCACATGGTCGCGCAGGTCCACGCCTTCCGCGCTGAGACGGCCGATGACGATGGCGGAGAGTTCGGGATCGTCCTTGGCGAGAAAGCCGAAAGCTTCCAGCACGGTGACGCGCGCGCCCAGCCGCCGGTGCGCCTGGGCCATCTCCAGACCGATCGGACCGCCGCCGATCACGACCAGATGGGCCGGCAGCGTGCGGTTGGCGAACACCGTCTCGTTGGTGAGATAGGGCACGTCGGCGAGGCCTGGAATCGTTGGTGCGGTCGGCCGAGAGCCGGTCGCCAGTACGATACGCTTGCTTCTGAGGCGATGCGGGCCGGCCTGCAATTCGGCGCGGCCGATGAAGCGTGCCTCTTCCTTCAGGACGCGTACGCCGAGCTTCTCGAAGCGTTCGACCGAATCGTTGGGAGCGATGGCTGCGATCACGCCGGCCACGTGGTCCATGACCTTGGCGAAGTCGACCCGCGGTTCGACCGGCGCGATGCCGAAGACGGCGCCGGTGCGCTGTGCCTGTGCGGCGCGGGCCGCGGCGATCAGCGCTTTCGACGGCACGCAGCCGAAGTTGAGGCAGTCGCCGCCCATCTCCGCCCGCTCGACCAGGACGACGCTCAGGCCGAGCTGCGCCGCACCGGAAGCGACCACGAGGCCGGCCGAACCGCCGCCGACGATGCAAACATCAGGTGTGAGAACGTCCGTCATATCAAGTCAGGTCGCCGTCTTGCCGCCGCGCCGGCGCGAATAGAGGACCGGCAGCAGCGACAGCGCGGCCAGCCCCAGCAGGGGCAGCAGGATCGGCCATTCGAAGATCACGCCGAAGTCGGGCCGCTCGCCGCGCTCGATCAGCTTGCCGAAGCTTGCGCCGACGCCGGCATAGACCACCGCGCCGGGAACGATGCCGATCAGGGTGGCCAGCGTGTAGGCGCCGAGCCGCATGCCGAGCAATGCCGGAACGATATTGACCAGCCAGAACGGGAACGCCGGCACCAGCCGCAGGAACAGGAGATAGTTGAAACTGTTGCGGCGAAAGCCGTCCTCGAGGCGGGCCAGCGTGGCGCCGGCACGCGCGCGGAAGAGATCGTGGAACGCCGTGCGTGCGGCCAGGAACAACGCCACGGAGCCCAGGGTCGCACCGACGATGGACAGAAGCGCGCCCAGCCAGATGCCGAACAGGAAGCCGCCGAACGGCGTGACCACCACGGCGATCGGCAGCGAGAACGCCACGACCAGCGCGTAGAGCAGCACAAAGACGAGCGCAGCCAGCGCGACGTTGCCGCCGACCCACGTCGCGAGCTCCGCATGATGGCGGCTCAGCATCTCGAAGGAGAAATACCGTTGGAGATCGAACAGCAGGAAAAGCGCCAGCCCCAGCAGCAGCACCGCCACGGGAAGTAGCCGGCGCAGCATCGGCAAATTCATGTGCGCTTTCGGATCGTGCATGACCGATATTGATCCTCATCGGCTCGACCTCAAAGCAAACTCGCTCACACCTGAGTGACCGGCGGGAGAGCGGCCGGCAGGCCAGGCGCGGTGACCGAGAAGGATGGGCGCGTCTGTAGACGCCGCCACCAGTCGGCGAGTCGCGGCTGGCAGCCGAGCAGAACGGCACCCTCGGGGGCGGCGGTGAAATAGGCCATCATCGCGCCGAGATGCAGGTCGGCGAGCGACAGGGTGGACCCGGTCAGGAAAGCCTCTTCGGTCGCCAGCCGCTCGAGGGCCGCAAGCACCTTCGTCGCTGAGGCGAGGCCGCTTGCCACTTCGGCATCGTCGGCCGGTTGACCGGTGCGGGGCCGAAATACACGATGCACGAAGACCTGACGGACGAGCGGCCAGTAGGCGTAGGAATCGACGACGGCGATGATCTGGTCCATCCGGGCCAGCGCCTGCGGGTTTCGGGGTTGCAGGGATGGCCCGGCAAAGGCGCGGTCGATGTAGCGGCTGATGGCACCCGTCTCGTAGAGCGCGAACCCGTCATGGACCAGGGTAGGTACCCGGCCGAACGGGTGAAGGGCGAGGTAGGCCGCCGGAACATCGGGGCCAAAAGGGTTCACTTCGACCCGGTCGTAGGCCACGCCCTTCTCGGCCAGGACGAGGCGGGCGATCCGGACATAAACGCTATAATGGTAGCCGTGCAGGACGAGGGGCATGCCGGCATTGTCCGGGCCTTTGGGCGCAGGCGGCAAGGCCCTCGGATCGTTGACTCTGGCCGGTTGGCCGCTTATTACCCTCGCCCACGGATTTCGCCCCCGACGCTCCGCGCGGGGGCATTGTGTTTGAAGGAGTTGCGTGATGAAACGCACCTATCAGCCGAGTAAGCTGGTGCGCAAGCGCCGGCACGGCTTTCGGTCCCGGATGGCAACGGTTGGCGGCCGCAAGGTTATCGCCAGCCGCCGCAGGTCGGGCCGCAAGCGCCTGTCGGCCTAACAAACTTGGCCTCGGCGCGCCTCGGGCGTTTGCCGAATCGTCGTGACTTTTTGCGTGTCCAGGCCGGGCGCCGCTGCGCCATGCCCGGATTTGTCCTGCAGGTCGCCCCGGCGCCGGCAGACCTGTCCCTCCCGGCGGTTCGGGTCGGGTTTACCGTCAGCCGCAAGGTCGGCAATGCGGTCGCCCGCAACCGGGTCCGCCGCCGCCTCAGGGAAATCGCCGGCATGATCATCCCGGGTGAGGCCCGTCCAGATCTCGACTATGTGCTGGTCGGTCGCCAGGCTGCTCTCGCCCGCGATTTCACGGCCATGCGCCAGGAGTTGCAGGAGGCGCTGAGGCGCCTCAAGGCGCTGGCCCCGGGAACGTCGTAGCGACGCCATGACCTGCCCCAAAACCTGTACTGGCGGCTTGCGCCGGCCCCGGCAAATCGCCAGTTTCCGGGCCGCATGATGTCATTGCTGCTGCGCGGCGCGATCCGTCTCTATCAGCTGACGCTCGCCTACTTCTTCGTCGGTGCGTGCCGCTACGAACCCTCGTGTTCGAGCTACGCCGCCGAGGCGGTGGCGCGTCATGGCGCGCTGCGTGGAAGCTGGCTTGCCGCCCATCGCCTGTGCCGCTGCGGGCCCTGGGGGGCCGGTGGCTACGATCCCGTACCGTCCCACCGTCACGCCGCCGAGCGCCCGACGCTTTCCTGCCATCCCGCCGAGCGCTGCTAGAAGCGTCACGAGAGTTAGCCTCAAATGGACCAGAAGAATTTCATCGTCGCCATCGTCCTCTCCGTGCTGATCATCGTGGGGTGGCAGGCAGCCTTTCCGCCTGCCAAGCCGCCGGTCACGACGACACAGCAGCAGGCCGCCACCCAGCCCGGCGCGCCAGGCGCACCCACGACGCCTTCCGGCCAGCCGGTTGCGCCCGGCGTGCAGCCGGGCGCCCCGGCCACTTCCGCGCAGCAAGTGGTGAGCCGCACGGATGCCCTGGCGCGGACTCCGCGCGTGTCGTTCAGCACCCCTGAACTTCTGGGGTCGATCTCACTCAAGGGCGCTCGCATCGACGACGTGCGACTCGTCAAATATCGCGAGACCATCGATCCCAAGAGCCCGCCCGTGCCGGTTCTGTCGCCGGTCGGGACCGCCCATCCCTACTACGCCGAGTTCGGCTGGTCGGCGTCTGACCCCGCGCTGAAGGTGCCCGGTCCGGAGACGATATGGACCGCCAGCAAGGACACGGTGGCGCCCGGTGCGCCGGTGCGGCTCACCTGGGACAATGGCCAGGGGCTGGTGTTCGCGCTCGACATGACGATCGACGAGTTCTTCATGTTCGACGTCAAGCAGAGCGTCGAGAACAAATCCGACAAGCCGGCCACGCTGTTTCCGTGGAGCCTTGTCGTGCGCTACGGCGAGCCGGTCTACGAGGGCATGTACATCCTCCATGAAGGCCCCTACGGCGTGTTCAACGGAGCGCTGAAGGAGTTCAGCTACTCCGACTTCAAGGACAACAAGGCGCAGAAGATCAGCACCACCGGCGGCTGGATCGGCATCACCGACAAGTACTGGATGGCAACCCTGGTGCCGGACCAGAAGGCCAAGGTCGACATGTCGATCAAGCAGACCGGTTCCGGCGCCGATGTAAAGTATCAGATCGACTATGTCGGCGGCGGCGTTGCAATTCCGCCCGGGGGCAGTGCCACCACCGAGGCGCGCCTGTTCGCCGGCGCCAAGATCGTGCGCATCATCGACGACTACGAAACGAAATTCGGCATCGAGAAGTTCGACCTTACCATCGACTGGGGCTGGTTCTGGTTCTTCACCAAGCCGTTGTTCTGGCTGCTCGAGTGGCTGTACGTCCAGCTCGGCAATTTCGGCCTGTCGATTCTGGTGCTGACCGTCATCGTCAAGCTCGTGTTCTTCCCGCTGGCCAACAAATCCTATGCGGCGATGGCCAAGATGAAGGCGCTGCAGCCGGAGATGGAGAAGCTCAAGGAGCGCTATGGCGAGGACCGCCAGCGCATGAACCAGGAGCTGATGCAGCTATACCGTCGGGAGAAGGTCAACCCGGCCGCCGGCTGCCTGCCCATCATCGTGCAGATCCCGGTGTTCTTCGCACTCTACAAGGTGCTCTACACCACCATCGAAATGCGCCATCAGCCGTTCTACGGCTGGATCAAGGATCTCGCCGCGCCCGATCCGCTGACCATTCTCACCGGCTTCGGCCTGCTTCCGTGGAACGTTCCCGAGTTCCTGATTTTCTTCAACATCGGCCTTTGGCCCATCATCATGGGCGTGACGATGTACCTGCAGCAGAAGCTCAACCCGCAGCCGACCGATCCGGTCCAGGCGCGCGTGTTCCAGTTCCTGCCGATTCTCTTCACCTTCATGCTGGCGCCGTTCTCCGCCGGCCTGGTGATCTATTGGGCCTGGAGCAACATGCTCTCGATCGCGCAGCAGTACATGATCATGCGTCGCCACGGCACGCCGATCGGCGGCGGCAAGGCCAAGCCGCCGGCTCTTCCGGCGGCGTCGCCGACACCCACTGCTCCGAACGGCAACGCGGGCAAGAAGGGCGGCAAGGGCTCCGGCAAGAAGGGCTGATGGCCTCTCAAGCGCCGGAAGGGCGCACGCCCGAGGAGATCGAGGCGGCGCGCAAACTCTTCGCCGGCCCGTGCGACTTCATCTCGGGCGCGGCCTCGGCCGAATCGCTGCCGCCGATCGCCTTGCCGGAAGTGGCCTTCGCCGGGCGCTCCAATGTCGGCAAGTCGAGCCTGGTCAATGCGCTGACCGGCCGCCGCACGCTGGCCCGCGTGTCGGCCCGGCCCGGCCACACCCGCCAGATCAATTTCTTCGATCTCGCCGGCCGTCTCCACCTGGTCGACCTGCCGGGTTACGGCTTCGCCCAGGTGTCGAAGTCGATGAAGGAGACATGGCAGGATCTGGCGTCGGCCTACCTGCGTGGCCGCCCGACGTTGAAGCGTGTTTGCCTTCTGATCGACTCGCGCCATGGCGTGAAGGACAGCGACCACGAGACCATGAAGAACCTCGATCGCGCCGCGGTCTCCTACCAGCTCGTCCTGACCAAGACGGACCAGCTCCGCCAAGCCGAGATCCCGCGCGCCATCAAGTCGGCCGAAGCGGCCGCGCGCAAGCATGGCGCCGCCCATCCCGAGGTTCTGCCGACCAGCAGCGAAACCGGCTTCGGCATCCCCGAACTCAGAGCCGAGATTTTCCGCGTCGCCTTGGGTTAAGCAGCATCGTGAAAGATGATGCCGAGGGTGAAACGCTCGCCCTCCCGCAGGCTCGACACGCCATGGCGCATGGCGGTGCGGTGGAAGCCGCGTGTCCCCTGCACCGGCCGCTCATTGACAGCGAAGATCACGGTATCACCCTGGCTGAGCGGGACCACCTCGCCGCGCGACTGCATGCGCGGCCGCTGCTCGACCAGCATGAACTCGCCGCCGGTAAAATCTCGGGTGGGGTCGCTCAGGAGAATGGTCGCCTGGAGCGGAAAGACGAGATCGCCGTAGAGATCTCGATGCAGGCAATTGTAGTCGCCCGGTCCGTAACGCAGCAGCAGCGGCGTCGGCCGTTTCTGGCCACCGGCATGGCATTCGGCGAGCCAGTCTTTCAGGGTCGGTGGAAAGCGCTTTTCCTGGCCCAGTTGCCCATTCCAGCGGTTGGCGATCTCGGCCAGCGATGGGTACAGGGTCTGGCGTAGTTGCTCGACCGGGTCGGGCAGCGGATAGCGGAAATACTGGTATTCGCCTCGGCCGTAGCCGTGGCGCTGCATGACCACACGACTGCGAAAATTGGCCTCTCCAGGCCAGAACGCTGCCAGGGCCCGGCACTGCTCGGGCCTGATCAGGCCGGGCACCACGACAAATCCGCGGGTGGCGAGAGTTTCAGTATCGATTGTTGGATTCTGGGGCATCCGGACATCCTGCCGCGTTGAACGACGCTCTTCTATCCGGCACGCGACTGATATAATGGCTTGCTGACATTGGCCCTCTCCCCCCCTTCCTAACAGGCGGGGGAGAGGGCTTTTCACGATCGGGGCACGAGAAATGGCCGAGCCGGTTCAGACCGACAAGGAACAGAGGCGGCTCATCCGCATGGCGGAGACCATCTCCAAGGCGCTGCCCTACATGCGCCGGCATAACGACGCCACTTTCGTCGTGAAGTATGGCGGCCACGCCATGACCGACCCCAAGCTGGGCGACCTGGTCGCCCGCGACATCGTGTTGATGAAGCAGGTCGGCATGAATCCCATCGTGGTCCATGGCGGTGGCCCGCAGATCAACAAGATGCTGGAGCGGGTGGGCATCAAGAGCACCTTCGTCAATGGCCTGCGGGTCACCGATGCGCCCACCATGGAAATCGTCGAGATGGTCCTGGCCGGCTCGATCAACAAGGCGATCGTGGCCGACATCAATGAGTGCGGCGGCATCGCCGTCGGCATCTGCGGCAAGGACGGCAACCTGATCCTGGCGCGCAAAGTCGTGGAAATGCGCGACCCCAAGACCGGCGAACTCCTGAAGGTCGATCTCAAGCAGGTGGGCGAACCCGCCAAGATCAACGTCATGGTGCTGGAGCAACTGCGTCGCGCCGACGTCATTCCCGTGGTGGCGCCGATCGGCTTCGGCGTCGACGACGAACTTACCTACAACATCAACGCCGACACCTCGGCCGGCGCCATCGCCGGCGCCATGCGGGCCAAGCGCCTGCTGTTCCTGACCGACGTCCCGGGCGTCCTCGACAAGAACGGCAAGCTCATCAACGACATGACGGTCGAGCAGGCGCGGGCCCTGATCGCCGACGGCACGATCTCCGGCGGCATGATCCCGAAGGTCGAGAACTGTATCGACGCGGTGAACAGCGGAGTAGAGGCTGCCGTCATCATGGACGGCCGGGTGCCGCATGCGCTCCTGCTGGAGGTCTTCACCGAATCCGGTGTGGGAACGATGGTGACACGCAACTGACCCGTCCGATTTGGGCTTGAAACGCCTGATTTCGCTGCATATTTAGGCATCCATGGCTCTCCTTCCCATCCTGACGGCGCCGGATCCGCGCCTGAAGAAGAAATCCCTGCCGGTCGAAACGGTGGATGCGGGCGTGCGCCAGCTCATGGATGACATGCTGGAGACGATGTACGACGCGCCCGGCATCGGGCTTGCCGCCCCGCAGGTGGGGGTCCTGAAGCGGGTCGTCGTGCTCGACATCGACCGCGAGGAGATCAAGACCGGGCCGCTGTTCATGGCCAATCCGGAGATCGTCGAGGCTTCCGACGACGACGTGATCTACGAGGAAGGCTGCCTGTCGGTGCCCGATCACTATTCGGACGTCGCGCGGCCGGAGACGGTCCGGGTGCGCTATCTCGACCGCGACGGCAAGCAGCAGGAACTGGCCTGCGAGGGTCTGCTGGCTACCTGTGTCCAGCACGAGATCGACCACCTCGACGGGGTTCTGTTCATCGACCACATCTCGTCGCTGAAGCGCAACATGATCCTCCGCAAGCTCTTGAAGGCGCGGAAGGAGAAGGAACGCGACGAGGCCGAAGGCAAGCCATCCGCCAAGGATCAGGCGAAGGACCCAGAGCACGCGCTTTAGGCGCGCCGTTCGTCGTCTTCAGTCGATCAATTTGCCGTCGGCGTCGAAAAATGGATAGGGCCCGTCGTAGTCGCCGATGACGGCGGTATGGGTGATGAGCTTTCCGGCGTTCCACCAGTGCAACATGAAGCCCGGTGGTTCCATGCGGAAGCAGCTCGGCGCATCGGGATCGATGTCGAGTGCTACCTGGTGCGCGGGACTGGGGCAGGTCAGTGCCGGCCGGCCGCCGACCTGGGCGCGGATCGTGCGATGCAGGTGCCCGCACAGGATGAGTTCGACCTGGGCGTGTCGCGCCATGATGGCCGCGAATTCATCGCGGCCAGTGAGGCCGATCTTGTCCATGTGACCGATGCCCGTGACGAACGGCGGATGATGCATCAGCACCAGGGTCGGTGCGTCGGGCTTCTCTGCCAGCGTTCGATCGAGCCAGTCGAGCCTTTCCGGGCAGAGTTCGCCGCCACCTTGCCCCGGGATCAGCGTGTCCAGTCCGACGATGCGCAAGGGATACTCGCCGTCGATGGCGAACTGCAGGAATTTGGCAGTGGCCGGAAGGTAGCCGCCGCCGCGAAAAGCGTCGCGCATCGCGTCGCGATCGTCATGGTTGCCGGGGATGCCGACGATGCGCTGCCTGATCGGCGCCAGGATCGATTTGAGGTGCTCGTATTCCTCGGGCCTGCCGAGGTCGACCAGATCGCCGGTCAGGAGCACGAGGTCGGGTTGCGGCTCGAGCGCCAGCAGCTCCTGTATGCAGCGCTCCAACATGGCCGCCGTGTCGACCTTCTTGTAGGCGAGCTTTCCCGGCAGCTTGATATGGGTATCCGTGATCTGTGCGATCAGCATGGCAGGGTCCTCACAGTACGAGCAGTCCGCGCGGATCGATGGCCAGGCCCACCGTTTCGCCATGGTTGAAATCGCGGCGCGCCGTGCTCTCGATCACCAGCGGCCGCACCTCGCCCACCTCGACGAACAGGCGCGTACGGTCGCCCAGGAAGAAGGCGGCCGCCACCGTGCCTTGCAGGCGAGAAGGCTCGTGGCTCTCGGCGATGCGGATATCCTCGGGTCGAAACAGGATCTCGGTCGCGTGGCCCGGGGCTTCGTTCCAGGCGAGATCGCCGGCGCCGCAGCGGAACACGCCGTTCTCGGTGGTGCCGGTCAGGCGATTCATCGTGCCAATGAACTCGGCGACAAAACGCGTGGCCGGGCGCTGGTAGATCTCGCGCGGCTTGCCGATCTGGGCGACGCGACCGTGCTCCATGACCACGATGCGATCGCCGAGTGCCATTGCTTCGGCCTGGTCGTGCGTCACGTAGATCGCCGTGATTTCGAGCGACCGGAGCAACGAGTCGATTTCCAGCCTCAGAGTATCGCGCAGCTTGGCGTCCAGTGCCGTCAGCGGCTCGTCCAGCAGGAGCGCACGGGGCCGCACGGCGATGGCGCGGGCCAGGGCTACACGCTGACGTTGCCCGCCCGAGAGCTGGTCGACGCGACGGTCGGCCAGCTTCGTGATCTGCATCATGGCCAGCATCTCGGTTACGCGCGCTTTGATCTGCGCCGCGGGTGTCTTGCGGATGTTCAGGCCATAGCCGACGTTCCCGGCCACCGTCATGTTGGGAAACAAGGCATAGGACTGGAAGACCATGCCGACGTTGCGTTGTTCGATGGGCAGGTGCGTGACGTCGATGCCGTCGAACAGGACCCTGCCGCCCGCATCGGGCTCTTCCAGACCGGCGATGATGCGGAGCGTCGTGGTCTTGCCGCAGCCGGAGGGCCCGAGGAACACGACGGTCTCGCCGGCATGGATGGCGAGATCCAGCGGCTCGAGCGCCTTGGTGCCGTCGGGAAAGGTCTTCGCGCAGTTCTCGAGGGCGATCGCGAGCGGCTTGGTGGTTTCGGTCATTCAGCTTCCTCCGCCACGAACTTCGCTGGGCGCGGCTTGGCGAAGGCTTGCAAGCCCAGCAGCAGGGGCATGATCATCAGGAAAAATACCAGGGTATAGGCGCTGCCGATCTCCAGGCGCAGCGACGCATAGGCGTCGGCAAGGCCAACGGGCAGCGTCTTGGTGAACGGCGTGTGGAGCAGCCAGGTCATGTTGAATTCGCCCATCGAGAGCGTCACCACCATCAGCGAACCGGCGAGGATGCCGGTCCGGCAATTGGGCAGCACGATGTCGCGGAAGCGCGGCCAGAAGCCGGCGCCCAGCGAGGCAGCGCCTTCCTCCAGCGTCTTGAGGTCGATGGCGCTCAGCACGGCGAGCACGCTGCGCACCATGAAGGGCAGCGTGAACAGCACGTGGCCCACGAGGATGAAGGCCCACGACGTACGGAAGCCCGGCAGACCGCCGTAGGTGACGATCAGAGCGAGCGCGGTGGCGAGGCCCGGCACGGCCACCGGCATCACCAGCAACTCCTCGATCGCGCGTGTGAGAGCATTCTGGCGTTTGGCCAGCACGTAGGCGGCGGGAATGCCGATGACGAGTGTAACGGCGAGGCAGGCGAGCGAGATTCCGATGGAGAGGAAGATGGTGTCGCGATAGCCGTTCCACACCTCGATGACCCAGCGCAAGGTCAGGCCGCTTTCCAATCCGACCAGGTAGTTCACGGTCAGGCCGGCGAGGATCGAAAGGATCACCGGCACGATCAGGAAGGCGCAGACCAGCAGGGTAAAGCCGAGCTGCAGGGCGAAGAGCCATTTGTTCTTCACGGCATCATCCTGCGGCCGCGACGGTGGATCCAGCGGCCGTGCGGGCGATCGCCAATACCGCCCAGGTGACGGCGCCCAGCACGAAGCTCAGTGCCGCCGCCATGGCGATGTTGGCCGATAGCGTGAATTCGGTATAGATCACCATTGGCAGCACGTTGATGCGGGTGGCCAGGGTGAATGCCGTGCCGAAGGCGCCGACGGCGGTGGCGAAGCAGATCGCGCCGGCCGAGATGAAGGCGGGTTTGAGGCCGGGAATGATCACGTCCAGCACGACGCGCCAGGGCGAGGCGCCGAGCGAACGGGCCGCTTCCTCGAGCTTGGGGTCGAGCTTCTCGGCGGCGGCCATCACCGTGAGGATTGTGCGCGGGATGGAGAAGTAGACGTAGCCCATGAACAGGCCGGCCATCGAATAGGCGAACACCACCTTGTCGCCGGTGATGGCCTGGCTGATCTGGCCGATCAGTCCCTGGCGGCCGGCCAGCATGATCACCATGAAGCCGATGACCACGCCGGGGAACGCGAGCGGGAAGGTCAGCATTGCCACCAGCGCGGCGTTTCCGGGAAACCTGTGACGCTGCAGGAAGACGCCCGAAATACCGCTGATGAACAGTGTCACGATCGTCGTGGCGGCGGCGACGCCCAGCGTCGCGACGAGGCTGTTGAAGTAGTTGAGATCGGTGAGGATGGCGGCGTAGGCCGCCCAGCCGGTCTTGCCGCTGCCGCCGATGAAGAAAAGCTGCGCCATTGGCAGCAGGAAGAAAGCCGCGAAGAACACGCCGGCCGGCAGCAACAGGAGGAGTAGTCGGCGGATTTCGGGCCGCATGGTTGGCAATTCCTCAGACGCTCAACGGCGGGACGGCCGCGAGATCGTCCCGCCGCGACTTCGATATAGACGTATCGGTCAGTTCACTTCCTTGCGGTAGCGCTCGACGATCTGGGCCTGCGCCTTCGCCAGACTCTTCAGGTCCACTGCCTTGGCGCGGGCGTACTCGGCCTCGGGCAGGAACTTGGCTTTGGCTTCGGCCGACAGCCTGTCGGCGAACACGGGGCGCAGAAAGGCATTGCCCCACATCGCCTGACTCTCGTCCGACAGCACGAAATCGAGCACCTTCTTGCCGTTGTCCGGGTTGGGACCCTTGTTCACGAGGCCCATCACGTAGGGGAACACCAGCGTGCCTTCCTTCGGGATGACGAATTGCACGGGTGCGTTGTCCTTGTACTGGCCGCGATAGGCGTTGAAGTCATAGTCGAGCAGGATCGGGATCTCGCCCGAGATGACGCGGGCGTAGGACGTCTGCTTCGGCACGATCGGCTGGTTCTTGGCCAATTCCTTGAAGTACTTGATCGCCTGATCGAGATTGTCGTAGGTGCCGCCCAGCGCGAGGTTGATCGCCATGACGCCGAGCTGGCCGACGGCCGCCGACGTCGGGTCGAGATATCCGACGAGGCCCTTGTATTCGGGCTTCAAGAGGTCGGCCCAGCTTTGCGGCACCGTCTTGTTGCCGAGCGCGGCCTTGTTCACGAACAGGCCCAAGGTGCCGGAGTGGATCGTGAACCAGTTGCCGTCGGGATCCTTGAGGTCGGCCGGGATCTTCTCCCAGTTCTTCGGCTTGTACGGCGCGAGCACGCCGGCATCCTTGGCCGGATCGGCTGCGATGCCGCCGAGATAGGTGACGTCGGCCACGGGGTTGGCCTTCTCCGCGATCAGCGCGGCGATCGCCTGGCCGGAATTCTTGTTGTCCGGCGGCACCTGGATGCCGAGCCTGGCCTGGATGGCTTTCAGCTGCGAGCCCCAGTCGGCCCATTCGGGCGGGCAATTGTAGCAGATGGCGCGCTGTTGGGCGGCGGCCTCCGTCACATTGGCCAACGCGGCGATGCCGAGTGCGGCGGCGATTGCGAGATGTTTCAACATGGGATCAGCCTCTCCTTGTTTGACTTGCTGCGGTCGTGAAAGCGATGTCGTCGGACCAGAAGACGAGACGCACGCCGGCGGCGCTCAACTGGTCGGCGATGACGGCGGGAACCGGGCGGTCGGTGAACACGACGCTCGCCTCGGCGATATGGCCGCCGCGCACGGTGGCGCCGCGGCCGAACTTGGTGTGATCGAGGACCAGGAAGCGCTGCCGGCAATGCCGGGCCAGTTCGCTGCGCATCGTCACCTCGTCGGGGCTGAAATCGAGCAGCGTGCCGTCCTCGGCCACGCCGCCCACGCCGTAGATGCCGATGTCGACGGCGAACCGACCGAAGAAGCCGTGCGCGTCGCCGGCCACCACGTCGCGGTCGAGATTGCGCAGGCGCCCTCCCGCCACGGTGATCTCGCACGAGGAGTTGCGGCTGAGCGCCAGGGCGACGTTGAGATTGTTGGTCATGACGCGCAGGCCCGAGTGGTCGGCCAGGGCGAGCGCGCATTGTTCGGGCGTCGTGCCGATGCCGAAGAATAGCGACGCCCCGTCGGGCACCTCGCGCGTCACGAGCTGGGCGATGCGGCGCTTGGCGTCGATGTTCAGGACCTGACGGGCGGGATAGGCAAGGTTTTCGCCCTCGGGCGGCAGCTCGACGCCGCCATGGCGGCGGCGCAGCAGGCCGCGGTCGCAGAGCTGGTTTACGTCGCGGCGAACGGTTTGAGGGGTGACCTCGAATTGGACCGCCAGGGCGTCGATGGCCTGGAAGCCTTGCCGGCGGACAAGCTCCACGATTGCGCGCGCGCGATCTTCCGCAAGCATTGCCGACTCCAAGGCCCTTTTCCCGTCACGTTGGGGTCGTGTTGTTCGAACGAACAGTGACGGGCGCTTATTTCATCCCTGGTGCTTTCATATGAATGTTGCGTGACACCGAATGAACCCGGGCCGAGCGAAGCTCGGCTCGCTGGCGTCAGGACATTGCGACGCAATGTCCGGCAGCGCCGAAGGCTAGAGCCTCCTACTGGGCGGCGATCCTGGCGGCAGCCGGGGCGAAATCCCGCTCCATCTCGCGGCGGATTTTTACCGCGGTCAGGCTCTCGTCCATCGCCACGTCGGCATAGGTGAGCGACTGGCCGGCCTTGATCGGCTTCAGGAGTTTTACGTTGTGGGCGAGGCCTAAGGGCAGGCTGCCCAGCGTCGTGGACTTCTCCGACGGGAACAGCTTGCCGTAAACCGTGTAGCCGCCTTCGCCATCCAGCATCTCGCCAGGTTTCAGGTCGCGCTTGGCGGTGGCGACCACGTCGGCATGGAAGCCGATCGGGCAGCCGGTCGGCTCCTTGCGCAGGCCGATCGAAGCCACCGACATGCCGACTTCCAGGCCGATCAGGTGCCAGCGCTTGTACATCACCGAGTAGCGCCCCGACGGGTCGGTGCAGAGCATGTACTCTTCGAAGCAGTTCTTCTGGTAGTCGGTGGCGGCCTCGAACACGACCCACACGCCCTTGCGGATTTCGTAGGGGATGGCGCGGCCGTCTTTCTCGAGCGACGAGGCCACTTCGACCTGGCCTTTATGATGGAGCTGGCCGCCTTCGGAGATCGGCCGCATCACGAACGGCAGATCGTCCACCGCGCAGGGCGGGAAGGCGAGGCCGTCCGGGGCCGGCGTGAGGCCGGTGGCGTTGGAAACCGCCGTGCTCTCGATGGCGGGTTTCGAACCGTCGAGGAAGGAATTGAACATTTTCGGGTTCAGTCCGCCGCGTTTGGCCTGATCTTCGTTCAAGCCCCAGTACTTCCACACCGTCTCGGGCGTCGACTGCGCGAAGTGCGGCAGCCACTTGTGGCCGCGGCCGGCCGCCGTCACCTCGAAGCCCGAGGTGCGTGCCCAGTCGACCAGCTCGCAGATCAGCGCCGGCTGGTCGCCGTAGGCCAGGCTATAGATCACGCCGGCTTGGGCCGCGCGGCGGGCGAGCAGTGGACCGCAGAAGGCGTCGGCCTCGACCGTCACCATCACAACGCTCTTGCCGTGCTTGAAGGCTTCCAGCGCATGGTCGACGGCGGCGATCGGGTCGCCTGTCGATTCCACGATGATGTCGATCTCGGGATGGCTGACCAGCGCGCGCCAGTCCTCGGTGAGGTAGGTGCTGCCGTGCTTGCGCGCCTCGGCGAACGACGTGGCCCCCGTCACTTCGGACTTCCAGCCGAGTCGCGCCAGGTTCTCTCTCGCGCGAGGCGGCGAGAGATCGGCGATGCCGAGCAGGTGGATGCCTGGCGTTGTCGGGATCTGCGACAGATACATCGAGCCGAATTTGCCGGCGCCGATCACGCCAATGCGCAGTGGCTTCGCTTCGGCCGCGCGGGCCAGGAGCATGCGATGGAGACTCATGGTTTCCTCCGGGACTGCCTTGTTATTCCGCAGCGACCTTGCGGCGGGCGGCGCGCGTCACGCAATCGTCTTCCCAGGCGTCGAGCGGCGTGAAATCGCGGTGGGCGATGTGGGCCGGGCGCTTGTAGCGGGTGATGGCGTTCTGCACGGAATTGTAGGTCACATAGATGATCTGGCGGTCCCACGGCGACATGTTGGGTGGGCTGCCGTGAACCAGCGTGCCGTGGAAGAAGATCGCCGAGCCTGCAGGCCCCTTGGGCGCCACGATGCCGCCTTGCTTCACCAGCTTGGCGATGACGTCGTTGTCGATCACCCACAGAGGGTACGACGTCGTGGTGAGGTCGTGCTTGGCCTCGATCGCGCCCTTCTTGTGGCTCTTCGGGATGAAATACAGAGGCCCATTGAATTCGTTCACCTCGTCGACGAACACCGCGAGGTTCATGGCGCGGGCCTCGGGCATGCCGTCGTCAGCTTTCCAGGTGCCGTAATCCTGATGCCACTGCCAGACGTCGCCGTCGAAGGCGGCCTTTCCGTTGATCTTGAACTGGTGGATGTAGGTCTTGTCCCTGAGCAGCTGCTCGGCCGGTTCGACGAAGCGCGGGCTGTGCACCAGTGCCTCGAACACCGGATGATAGGTGTGCACGGCGAAGGCGGTGCGGACCACGTCGCCGGTCTTCTCGCGCACGTTCTCCTCGCGGCGCTGGGCAAAGACGCCGGGGATCTCCGACTTCAGGATCGCCGTCTCGTCGGGCGAGAAATAGTTCGGGAAGAAGAGATAGCCGTCGTCGTCGAACTGCTTGAGTTGCTCCGGTGTGAGCTTCATGGCGGTTCCTCCTTTGCTTATTTGGGCCTCTCAGGCCGCTTCCGATATCACGGCCTTCAGGCGTCCGGTCAGGATGTCGGCCATCTGCTCGGCGTGGCCGCGGCAGAGCGCTTCGGCCTCGGTCACCTGGCCGGCCTCCAGCGCCCGCAGGATGCCTTCGTGTTCGTCCCACACGCTGACACGCAGATCGCTCTCGCTCAACGCCGCCGCCATGACCCGGCGCAGATGCTGCCAGTGCGGCTGGGCGGTCTCGCCGATCACGGGGTTGCCCGAGGCCTCGTAGATGAAGAGATGGAAATCGATGTCGGCCTCGATGACGGTGGGAATGTGCCCGCTGGCCACGGCGCGCCGGCCGACGTCGAGTAGCGCCCGGCCGCGCTGGACCAGATGCGGCGTGTAGCGTGCGGCTGCCAGCCGCGCGGCTGCCCCGTCGAGGGCCGCCCGCACGACGTAGAGATTGCGCGCATGGTCGACATCGAGCGGCATCACGCACACGCCCTTGCGACCCGCGTCGATCAGAAAGCCCTCGCGCCGGAGCATCATCATCGCCTGCAACACCGGCTGGCGCGACACGCCGAACTGCTGGGCCAGTTCCTCCTGGGTGATGCGGACGCCCGATCTCAGTTCGCCGGAGCAGATGGCGTCGAGGACGGCGTCGTGGATGCGTTCGGAAAGGTCGGGTTCGGGAGCAAAGGGGCGCATGGGTTCTGTATACAGAACACGGCGGCGCCGGAGTCAATCGCTTAGCGGACCTTCAGGCCCTTGGCCGCCAGGACGGGCCGTGCCCGGTCGGGGTAGTCGGTGATCAAACCATCGACCCCGAGGTCGATCAGGCGGGTCATGTCGGCCGGGGTATTGACCGTCCAGGGGATCACTTTCAGTCCAAGCGCCTGGGCTTCCTTCACGTTCTCGGCGCTGACGTTGCGCCAGAACGGCGACCAGGTGGCGCAACCGGCGGCCTTGGCCAGGCGCGGCAGCGATCCGCCGTGCGCGGCGAGGTCGAGGCCGCCCAGCCAGGGCGACGGGCGGCCGCTCGCGCGCTGCACCGTGTCGAAGTTGCTGCCCTCGATGGTGAGACAGCCGGTGGCGATCTCGGGCGCCAGCTTCCTCGTCTCCAGGAGCCCGCGCCAGTCGAATGACTGCACCGTCGTACGCTCCGCCGTCCTGGCCTTGCGGATCGTCTCGACAGTGAGGGCGGCGTACCGCGCGGGGTCGATCGCGAGGTCCGGCTTGTTGGGATCGGTCTTGATCTCGATGTTGAAGCGCACACCGGGACCGGCCATCGCGAAGAACTCGGCGAGGGTCGGGAAGCGCTGGCCGTCGACCGGCTTCTGCTCGGGCCACTGCTGGCCGTACTTGCTCGCGGGGTTGAGCCGGCCGATGTCGTAGCGCGCGAGGTCGGCCAGGGTGAGCGTGCGGATCACGGGGCCGGCCGTGGCCAGCCACTGCCCGTCCGGGCCGCGCGTCAGATCCGGATTGAGAATCGGATCGTGACTGATCACGACCTGGTCGTCCCTGGTGATCGCCAGATCGGTTTCGAGCGTGCTGACGCCGAGATCGAGCGCCAACTTGAAGCCCGCCAGCGTGTTCTCCGGCGCGAGGCCGCGGGCGCCGCGATGGCCCTGCAGGTCGAAGGCCGCGGCGAGGCCTGCGCTAGCCGCCCAGATTGCGCAGGCGAGCGATGCGATCCTCGATGTCGGGATGCGTGGCCAGAAGCGCCGGCGACTTGGCTGTGAAGGTCTGCACGGGATTGACGATGAAAAGATGCTGCGTGGCACGACTCACTCCGGGAAAGGGTGCGGCCGCCTCGGCGAGCTTGCCGAGAGCCGAGATAAGACCGTTGGGGTTGCGGGTGAACTGTACCGAGGTCGCGTCGGCAAGATACTCGCGCTGCCGCGATACCGCCATCTGCACCGCCTTGGCGGCCAGCGGCGCCAGGATCGCGACCACGAGCAGCACCACGATCAGGAGGCCGCCGCCCGATTTGCCCTTGCTGTCGCCGCGGCGCTGCACCGATCCCCAGTTCAGGGTTCTAAGCGCCATGTCGCAGACCAGGGCGATCAGGCCCACGGTCACGCCGACCACCACCATGTAGCGGGTGTCGAGATTGGCGAGATGGGCCATCTCGTGCGCCACCACGCCCTGCAGCTCGTCGCGGCCGAGCTTGTCCAACAGCCCGCGCGTGACGGCGATGGTGCCGTTGCCGACCCGGTTGCCGGTGGCAAAGGCGTTGAGTGCGGCGGTGTCCAGCACCATCACCCTGGGCATCGGCACGCCCGACGCGATCGAGATCTCCTCGACCACGTTGTAGAGCTGCGGTGCCTCGGCCTTGTCGATTTCCTTGGCGCCGGCCATCGCCAGCACCATCCTGTCGCCGGCGGCGAGCGAGATCAGGCTCCACAGCACGCTCACCACCGCAAGCAGCCCCGCTGCTGCCACGCCCGTCGGGCTTACGACTGAATCGCCGCCTTCAAGGAGCATGCCCAAGAGATAGCCGACGCCCGCCGCAAGAGCCGTCAGGCCGGCCAGCAGCACCATGGTGTTGCGGCGGTTCTGCTTCTGCGCAGCAATGAAGTCGGTGGTGGCGGCCACTAGCGCAGTGCGACCTTGGGCACTTCGCGTTCGGCCTCGGGCATGTTGAACAGCTCGATCGGCCCGAAGCCCAGAGACGCAGCGGCCAGCACGGCCGGGAAGGTCTGGCGGCGGGTGTTATAGCTGTTGACCGAGTCGTTGTAGAACTGGCGCGCGAAGGCGATCTTGTTCTCGGTCGTCGTCAGCTCTTCCTGGAGCTGCATGACATTGTCGTTGGCCTTGAGCTGCGGGTAGTTCTCCATCAAGGCGAAGAGACCGCGCGTGGCCTGCGTGAGGGCCGCTTCCGCGGGCCCCGCTTGCGCCGGGCCGCTGGCCGCCACGGCATCATTGCGCGCCTGGACGATCCTGGTGAGCGTTTCCTGCTCGTAGCCCATGGCGTCCTTCACCACCTGCACCAGATTGGGGATGAGATCGTGGCGGCGTTTTAGCTGCACGTCGATCTGGCTCCAGGCGGTCTGCGACTGGTTCCGGCTGCCGACCAGGCCGTTGTAGACGGCGATCAGCCACAGGCCGATGGCCACCAGAATGCCGACAATGATCCAGAAACTCATGCTCAAAGCCCCTCCCTTGCCGCGAGCGCCAGTTTAGTCATGATTGCGGCATATCCGGGAGGAATAACGATGGAAATCCCAGCGTTGCTGAAGGCTTTCTGCGCCGCCGTCGAACGACGCGACGGCAAGGGCTTCGCCAGCCTGTTCACCGAGGACGGCGTCTATCACGATGTTTTCTACGGCGACTTCAAGGGGCCGGCGAAGATCGCCGAGATGATCGACGACTGGTTCTATCGCACCGCGCAGGACTTCCGCTGGGAGATGCACCGGCCGGTGAGCGACGGCAAGTTGCTCTACGCCTACTACACTTTCAGCTACGTCTCGAAGCTGCCCGAGGCCGCGGGCAAGCGCGTCGGCTTCGAAGGCTGCTCGATGATGGCGCTCCGCGACGGCAAGATCGCCGACTATCGCGAGGTCGCCAATGTCGGGCCGGCCTTCGTCGAACTCGGCTTCGCACCCGAGCGCACCGCCAAGATCCTGGCCAAGGAAGGCGCCCATCTGAAGAAGCAGCCGGAGTGGAAGCGGCACCTGGCCTGAGGTCACCCGTTGTAGGCGCGGCTGCCGCTGTCGCGCAGCCAGAGCCGGATCAGCAGGCGCTTGCGCGCGGCGTCCGGCCAGTCCTTGAACGCCGTGCGCTTGTGGCCGAGCGCGCGGTTGTCGATGAGCTGGATCTGGCCCGGCTCGAAATGGAAACGGGCGGCCAGCCCCGGTTCGTTCAGGATCGCCTCGAAGGCGTCCATCGCGGCCAACCCTTCCGGGTCGAGCTCCACGCCCGCGAGCCTATAACCGTTCTTCACCTGGAAGCGTGACAGCCGGGCGATCAGGCGACCCTGCGCACTTTCCAGCATCGGATGCCAGGTCGTCATGACGTCGTCCGGCGCGTGCTCGCGCTGGCGGTCGAAATGGAACGGTTGGAAGAGGCGCGGCAGCAGATCGGGATGACGCTTGCGCATCTCCTCGTGCGCGGCCGCGAAGCTCACGATGCCGCTCACGCCGCCTTCCATTGCCGTGCGGATGCAGAACAGGCCGACATAGTGCGGCGGCACGTTGTTGTAGCTGTTGTCGGTATGGAAATTCTGCTCGTGGTTGGTGACGTCGGGGCGCACGCCGTTGCCGGGCGGCTTGCCGAGATCGGTGACGTCGTAGATCGAGGTGCCGTCCCACTTCTGGGCGACCGGGCGGGCGACGAGCGACGCCAGCAACCACCACACGGCTTTCGCACCGTCCGGCGACCAGCGATCGACCGGCAGGCGGTCGACGATGGCGAAGCCTGGCCCGTCGTCGATGGTGCGTTTCACCTCGCGCATGAAGTCGCGCGAGACTTTTAGGGTGAAATCCTCGGGGCGCAGGACGAGGAGCGGCAGCGGATCGCGGCCGAGTGCCGCCACGACCGCGTCGAGTTCCTGCACCACGTCGCTTGGAACGGCGATGCGTCCGGCGGTTGCCGGCAGCGTGTCGCCGCGCCAGAGCAGGCGATCGGACATGCTCAGTCGCGCAGCAGCTCGTTGATCGACGTCTTGGAGCGCGTGCGCTCGTCGACGGTCTTCACGATCACGGCGCAGTAGGTCGAGGGCCGGTCGGGGCCGCCGCCGATGTTGCCCGGCACCACCACGGAATAAGGCGGCACCTTGCCGACATGGATCTGGCCGGTGGCGCGATCCACCACCTTGGTGGTGGCCGAGATGAACACGCCCATCGACAGCACCGCGCCGGTGCCCACGATCACGCCCTCGACGACCTCGGAGCGCGCGCCGATGAAGCAGTTGTCCTCGATGATCACCGGGTTGGCCTGTAGCGGTTCCAGCACGCCGCCGATGCCGACGCCGCCCGAGAGGTGGCAGTTCTTGCCGATCTGGGCGCAGGAGCCGACGGTTGCCCAGGTGTCGACCATGGTCGAGCTGTCGACATAGGCGCCGAGGTTGACGAACGACGGCATCAGCACGACCGACGGCGCGATGTAGGAGCCGCGGCGCACGACCGAACCCGGCACGGCGCGGAAGCCCGCCTTGGCGAAACGCGCGGCGTCCCAGCCGGTGGTCTTGAGCGGCACCTTGTCGAACCAGGAGGCGTCGCCCAGGCCGGGGAACGTGGCGCCGCCGGCCATCGGCACCGAGTCGTAGAGCCGGAACGAGAGCAGCACGGCTTTTTTCAGCCACTGATGCACGACCCATTCGTCGCCGATCTTCTCGGCGGTGCGGAAGGTCCCGTCGTCGAGGCCGGCGATCGCCGTCTCGACCGCGTCGCGGACGGGGCCCTTGGTGGCGCTGCTGATGCCGTCGCGCTTTTCCCACGCCGCATCGATGGTGGCTTCTAGCTGCTTGCTCATTGTTCCCTCGGAATTCTGCCGCGGGACCTTATATGCTGCTCCCGATGGCCTTCAAGCTTCCTGAATCGGTGCTGGTCGTGGTCCACACGCCCCGGCTCGACGTGTTGCTGCTGGAGCGGACAGGAACGGCCTTCTGGCAGTCCGTGACCGGCTCGCGCGAGCCCGACGACCCGGACTTCGAGGCCACGGCGCGGCGCGAGCTTCTGGAGGAGACCGGTCTCGCGATCGGCACCTTGACCGACTGGCGGCTGACGAATCGCTACGAGATCTGGGCGCAGTGGCGGGGGCGCTACGCCCCCGGCGTCACCCACAATGTCGAGCATGTCTTCTCGTTCCAGGTGCCGGAACTGACGGTCGCGACCCTCGACCCGGCCGAGCATGTGGCCCAGCTCTGGCTGCCCTGGCGGGAGGCGATGCAGAAGGTCTTTTCGCCGACGAACCGCGATGCGATCGGGCAGTTGCCGCGACGTGTTCAGGGGGATTTCCCGTCGTCCTGAGCGGAGCCGCCCGAAGGGTGGCGCAGTCGAAGGACCTTTTTTCGGTGGGCCATCGAACGGAAAAGAGGTCCTTCGACTACGCTTCGCTCCGCTCAGGACGACGGAGGGGCCCATATTCGATAGCCCTACGGCCACCTCCCCCAAGCATGCCTATGAAGGCACGCCTGGGGGGGAGAAGCTAAGCTCGACATCCATGGAGTCGGAGCGTCGTTTGACATGTGCTGCTCAGGTGTCGATCTTTTCGTATGCCGACGATAATTCAGATTCGTAACGTGCCCGGTGTGCTGCATCGCCGGCTCAAGTCGCGGGCAGCCTTGGCGGGCAGGTCACTGTCCGACTATCTGCTGCAGCAGATTCGTGAAGTGGCGGAGCGCCCGACCCTCGAGGAAATGCGAGCGAGATTGGAACGACGTTCGCCGGTTTCGGTCTCGGTCGACCCTGTCCGCGCCGTCCGCGCCAAGCGCCGTCGTCGATGACCCCTGTCGACGCGGTCCTTCCGGCATGACCGGCACTCCCAAGGAAGCCCCGAAGCTCGGCCAGTTCGGCTGGGCCCTGTTCGACTGGGCCAACCAGCCCTTCTTCACCATCATCACCACCTTCATCTTCGCGCCCTACTTCGCCAACGTGCTGGTGGGCGATCCGGTGAAGGGCCAGTCGGCCTGGGCCTTCACGCAATCCGCCTCGGGCATCCTGATCGCGCTCATGAGCCCGTTCCTGGGCGCGATGGCGGACGCCGGCGGGCGGCGCAAACCCTACATCTTCGCCTTCCAGCTCCTGCTCGCCGCGGGCTGCGCCGGTCTGTGGTTCGCCTATCCCAACCGGCCCGACCTGATCGTGCCGATCAGCTGGGCGGTGATCCTGGCCACGGTGGGCGCCGAGATGTCGATCGTGTTCAACAACGCGCAGCTCCCGAGCATCGTGAGCCCCGAGCGCATGGGGCGGCTGAGCGGCTTCGGCTGGGGCCTGGGCTATTGCGGCGGCCTCGTTTCATTGTTCCTGGTGCTGGCCGTCGGCATGCCCGCGATGTTCGGCATGGCCGCCAGCAACGACAAGCCGTTGTTCGGCCTCGATGCCGGGAGCCACGAACTGGAACGCCTCGTCGGCCCTGTATCGGCGCTGTGGCTCGCCGTGTTCGTGATCCCGATGTTCCTGTTCACGCCCGATTCGGCCGGCGCGCGGCGCATGCCTCTGTGGGCGGCTGCGAAGCAGGGCGGCGCCTCGCTGTTCGCGACGGTCCGCCGGCTCGGCAACTTCAGGAACGCAGCCACCTACCTGATCGCCTTCATGCTCTACAACGACGGCCTCGCCGCCATCATCGCCTTCGGCGGCGTCTATGCCGCCGCGACCTTCGGCTGGAGCACGGTGACGCTCGGCATCTTCGGCATCATCCTCACCGTGTTCGCCATCCCCGGCGCCTTCCTCGGCGGCCGCCTCGACGACTGGATCGGCAGCAAGCGCACGGTGCAGATCGCCATTGCCGGCGTGATCGTGGCGACCCTCGGCATCGTGGGCGTCACTGCCAATCATGTGCTCTACGTCGTCCCCGTCGATCCCATCGACCCGGCGCGCGGCCTGTTCGGCTCGGTGCAGGAAAAGACGCTGATGGGCTTCGCCCTGATCCTGGGCTTCTGCATGGGCCCGATGCAGGCGGCCAGCCGCACGTTGATCGGACGCCTCGCGCCGCGCGAAATGTCGGGCGAGTTCTTCGGCCTGTTTGCCCTCTCCGGCCGCGCCACCGCCTGGATGGCGCCGCTCGCCATCGGCATCGTGACGGCGGCGACCGGCTCGACGCGGCTCGGCATGGCGTGCGTGGCCGTTTTCCTGGTGCTAGGCTTCGTGCTGCTCTGGCGGGTGCGCGAGGAGCGCGCCCAGATCTGAGGAGGGCCGCATGATCACCGCCATCGTGAACTTCAAGCTGCCGGACGGCATCGATTCGAAGAAGGCCGCCGAGCTGTTCAAGGGCTCGGCGCCCAAGTATCGCGGCATGAAGGGGCTGGTGCGAAAGTACTATCTCTTCGACGACGAGAAGCGGATCGGCGGCGGCGTCTATCTCTGGAAGACCCGCGCCGATGCCGAGGCCGTCTATACGCCGCAATGGCAGGCCTATATCGCGGAGCGCTATGGCGCTCCGCCGGACATCCGCTATTTCGAGACGGCCGTCGTCGTCGACAACGAGACCGACAGGATCGACGAAGCGGCTTAGGTCCTTTCGTCACGTTGAGCGCGCAAGATGCGCGCGGTCCGGAAGAGTCATGATCTTCCGGACCGCGAGCGTCTCGCTCGCTCATGCCGACATACTCTACGCGTCGAAGATCGGGGCGAAGCCGCCATGGATCATGCGCTTGCCGTCGAACGGCATGGTGCCCGCATGCATGCGGGAGTCGACCATGACCTTCTTCCAGCCCTCGTCGCGGGCTTCCTTGGACGGCCATTCGATCCAGGAATAGACGACTTTCTCGTCGGCCGTGGCCTTCACCGCGCCCTTGTAGTCGGTGACCTTGCCGTCGGGCACGTCGTCGCCCCACGCCTCGACCACGCGGGTGGCGCCGTATTCCTTGAACAGCGCCGCCGACTTCGCCGCCATCTCGCGATAGGCCTCCTTGTTGCCGGACGGCACGGGCACCAGGCAGCCGTCGATGTAGCCCGTCTTGCTCCCGCTGCGCTCGTCGATCAGGGGCGTGAAGCCGCCGAAGATCATGCGCTGGCCGTCGAACGGCATCGCCGCACCCATCTCCTTCATGCGCGGATCGCTCGTCATCTTCTCGTTCGCGGCGTCCGCCGCCGCCTTGGTGGGATATTCCAGCCACGAGAAGACCACGATTTCATCCGGCTTGGCCTTCACCGCGCCCTTGAAGTCGGTCACCTTGCCATCGGGTACGTCGTCACCCCAGGCCTCGACCTGGCGGGTCGCGCCGAACTCCTTGAACACCGGGGCGAAGTCGGCGGCAAGCTTGCGGTAGGCTTCCTTGTTCGCGGCGGGAACCGGCACCACGAATCCCTGCACATAGGCCATGGCTTTTCTCCTGCTGGTCGGACTTGACATGAAAGGTTGATATCAACGTAAATAGACCATGTCAAAGGCCGGGAACGCCGCCTCCGCCACGGCGGCGCACGTCTACAATCACTGCCTGTGCTTCGCCGCCCGGCGGGCGGCCCGCGCGCTGGCGCGCCGCTTCGACGAGGCGCTGGCCCCGCTCGGCCTGACGAACGGCCAGTTCTCCCTGATGACGTCGCTCGACCGGCCGGCGCCATCCTCGATCGGTTTTGTCGCCGCCTTGCTCGCGATGGACCGCACGACGCTCACCGCCAACCTGAAGCCGCTCGAGCGCCAGGGGCTGGTGACAATCGATGTCGACCCGGCCGACCGGCGCGGGCGTCTTCTGACGCTCACGAAAGAAGGCCGCAGGCTGCTGAGGTCGGCCATGCCGGTGTGGAAGCGCACGCACGCCGAGATCGATGCCGGCCTCGCGCAAGTAGATCCGGGGATGCTGCGTGCTGGCCTGCGGGCGCTCGCGTGATCGCCCCTCCCATGATTGCCCTCGCATGATCGCAAGTTGCGCCTGTGGAAGCGTCGAGTACGAGGCGACCGGCGATCCGATCCTCGGCGTCGCCTGCTATTGCGACGATTGCCAGGAAGGCGCGCGCCGCATCGAGGCGCTCCCCGGCGCACCTGAGGTACTCGATCCCGACGGCGGCGTCGCCTACATCCTCTACCGCAAGGATCGCATCCGCTGCGTCAGGGGCGGCGATCGCCTGCAAAGCCACAAGCTCAGGCAGAAGACGGATACCAACCGGGTCGTGGCGACCTGCTGCAACTCTGCCATGGCCATGACCTTCGACGATTCGAAGCACTGGGTGCCGGTCTACCGGACCCGTCTGCAGAATCCTCCACCTGTCGACATGCGCATCTGCACCAAATTCGCGCCCGACGCCGCCGCGATCCCGCGTGACGTCCCGGCCTATCCGGGCTTCTCCTTCAGATTCATCTGGAAGCTGCTCGGCGCCCGCCTTGCGATGGCGCTCGGCCGCTAGAGCAAAGGAAAGCCGGATGGCGACATCGCTCTACGACCTCAGCGTGCTGACCTTCTTGCAGACCGTCAGGGCCGTCGCGGGCTTCCTTCAGCGCGCCGCGAAGCACTGCGCCGAGACCGGCACCGACCCGAACGACTTGGTGCATGCGCGACTGATCGCCGACATGGCACCGCTTCACTTCCAGATCGAAGCCCTGTCGCATCATGCGGTGTAGGGGCTCGAGGCGATGAAGACCGGCGTCTTCGCTCCGCCGCCGTTGATCGGGGCGATGCCTTTCGCCGGGCTGCGGGCGTTGGTTGACGAGGCGATCGCGGCGCTGGAGGCGCTCACGCCTGCCGAGGTCAATGACTGGGCCGGCAAGGCGCTGAACATCACCCTCCACCGCCCGCTCGACGAAAATGATCGCTCCTGGAGGCCCTGGGAGCCACGACAACACGCTTTCACGTCGGAGACTTTCCTTCTTTCCTTTTCGCTGCCCAACTTCCATTTCCACGCCGTCACCGCCTACGACATTCTGCGCATGCGGGGCGTGCCGATCGGCAAGCGCGACTACGAGGGCCGGCTGCGCACCAGGTCGGCCTAGGCCACCGGCTGTCAAGCCGCGACCGTCTTCCTTGGACGTGCAGAGGTCGTTCATGCGGCGCGGGCGGCAGGCCTTGCGCGCCGAGCCGCCTTTCGGCGCGCGGAGGGACCGACGGAAAGCTTGAGCCCGAGAGCGTGCATCACCTTCAGAACGGTACCGAATTCGGGATTTCCACCGGCGCTCAGTGCCTTGTACAGGCTCTCACGCGACAAGCCGGCTTCCTTCGCGATCTCCGCCATGCCGCGGGCACGGGCCACCTGGCCAAGCGCATGGGCGATGAATGCGGAATCGTTCGTCTCCATCGCCTCTTCCAGATAGGCGCCGATCGCTTCCCGGCTATCGAGATAGACTGCGGAATCGAATGGAGTGGTCTTCTTCGGCATCTTCTTCCTCACAATTCCGCGGCCAGCTTCTTGGCGACCCTGATGTCCCGGCTCTGGCTGCTTTTGTCGCCGCCGCACAAAAGAATGATGAGGACCGCACCACGCTGAACATAGTAGACGCGATAACCTGGTCCATCGTGGATGCGCAGCTCGCTGATTCCTTCGCCGACGGGCTGGGCGTCGCCCGCGTGGCCCATCGATAGACGGTCGATGCGGGCAGCAATCTTCGCCCGGCCGCGGCCATCTCGCAGGCCGGCCATCCACTTGGTAAATTCAACGGTCTGACGAACTTCGATCACGATGTCGGAAGGTCATGTAGCCCATGGGATACAAGATCGCAAGACCTAAGCCGCGACCGTCTTCCCCTTGAACGTGCAGAGATCGGCCACGACGCAGGCCGGGCACATCGGCGTGCGCGCCTTGCAGGTATAGCGGCCGTGCAGGATCAGCCAATGATGCGCGTGCAGCCGGTATTCCTGGGGCACCCGCTTCAAGAGCTTCAGCTCGACCTGCAGCGGGTTCTTGCCCGGCGCCAGACCGGTGCGATTGCCGACGCGGAAGATGTGCGTGTCGACGGCGATGGTGGCCTCGCCGAACGCCACGTTCATCACCACGTTGGCGGTCTTGCGGCCGACGCCGGGCAGCGCCTGCAGCTCCTCGTGCGTGCGCGGCACCCCGCCGCCGTGCCGTTCGAGCAGGAGATGGCTGAGGGCGATCACGTTCCTGGCCTTGGTGCGGAACAGGCCGATGGTCTTGATGTGGTCGATCAGTTTCCTCTCGCCCAATGCGACCATCTGCGCCGGCGTCTTGATCGTCCTGAACAGCGGCCCGGTGGCACGATTGACGCCGACGTCGGTCGCCTGGGCCGAGAGCACGACGGCCACCAGCAGGTGATAGACGTTTTCGTACTCCAGCTCGGTCTCGGGCTCCGGCATCGCCTTCTTCAGGCGGGCAAAGAACTCGGGGATGACGGCGGTCTTCATCGGGGCCATATAGCTTCATAGCATGACCGAAACGCCCGTTACCTCAGGGCCGGGGATGGTTCACTTCGCCACCTCGCTCAGCCCGCACCGGAGCCTTTCGCCGCAAGGCTTCAAGTGGGTGATCCGCGGCGCCATCGCGGCCAATCTGGCGATCGGCGTGCCGATGCTGATCCTGGGCGCCTGGCCCGTGATGGGCTTCATGGGCCTCGATGTCTGGCTGCTGTGGTGGCTGTTCAAGCGCTCCTATCTCGACGCACGGCGCAGCGAGACGCTGGTGCTGACCGACGGCGAATTGCTGGTCGATCGCGTGGCGCCCGACGGCGAGCGCGAGGAGCACCGGCTCGATGCCTACTGGCTGCGGCTCGACGTCACGGAAGAACGGCTGGTTGCCGTCTCGAAAGGCAACCGCCTGGTGCTCGGCCGCTTTCTCTCGCCGGAAGAGCGGCTGGCGCTGGCCGAGCGGCTGAAGGCCGCGCTCGCCGACATGCGCGCACCGCAGTTCAAGCACGAGTGGGACGAGTAGTTCACGCTCATGCGGACCGCGGGCCTCCGGCCCGCATCATGATCATGAGCGGGCCAGAGGCCCGCGGTCCGGAAGACTCAGAGCCCCAGCACGTCCTTCATGCCGTAGAGGCCGGGCTTCCTGCCTTCGAGCCACTTGGCGGCCATGACCGCGCCCATCGCATAGCCCTCGCGGCTGAAGGAGCGGTGCGTCAGCTCGAGCCGCTCGCCGGCGGAGGCGAAGTAGACCGTGTGAACGCCGACCTCCTCGCCGCCGCGCAGGGTGGCGAAGCCGATCTCGCCCGTGGGCCGCGCGCCGGTATGGCCGTCGCGGCTCTTGCGCCAGACCTTCTCGAGCTCGACCTTGCGGCCGGCCGCCGCCGAGCGGCCGAGCGCCAGCGCCGTGCCGGACGGCGCGTCGATCTTGTGGCGGTGGTGCATCTCCAGCACCTCGATGTCGTAGCCCGGATCGAGCATCGACGCGGTCTTCTCGACCAGCGCCATCAGGACGTTTACGCCCAGCGCCATGTTGGCTGCCCACATGATCGGCACCTTCTTCGCCGCCTCATGGATCAGCGCCGTCTGCGCCGGATCGAGGCCGGTCGTGCCGATCACCATGGCCACGCCCTTGTCCGCGGCGATCCCGGCATGCGCCACGGTGGCGGCCGGCACGGTGAAATCGATCACGACATTGGCCGCGCCGATCGCCGCCGCGCTGTCGCCCGTGATCTTCACGCCGCCCTTGTCCAGACCCGCGACCTCCGATGCGTCGCGGCCCAGCGCGTTGCTGCCGGCGGCCTCGATGGCGCCGGCCAGGCTGCAGCCTTCCGTGGCGGCGATGCGCTTGATCAGCATCTGGCCCATGCGGCCGGCGGCGCCGGCAATGGCGATCTTCATTTGTATGTTCCTGTCGTGTTTGTCGGCCGACAATAACCTACATTCCGGACAAAGCGGGAGTCGGACATGCTGTTCATGGTGGTCGAGAAGTTCAAGGATCAGGACGGCAAGGCCGTCTACCGCAAGCTGCGCGATGCGGGCCGGGCATTGCCCGATGGCCTGAAGTTCGTGGCGAGCTATGTCACGGCCGATTTGAGCCGCTGCTTTCAGCTCATGGAGACCGACGACATCACGACCTTCCAGCGCTGGATCGCCGACTGGCAGGAGGTCGTCGAGTTCGAGGTCGTCCCCGTGGTCGAGGGCAAGGACACGCGGGCGGCCCTGGAACCGCTGCTGTAAGGGCTCTAAAATTAGATTTGCAAGTTCAGCAAGAATAGGCTAAGAAAAGGACCAGTCTAGGTGAATTGCATGTTCGCCCTGTCCAGCCCGCCCGGCCCCTCTGATTGAGGTGCGCCGCGGCGGGCTTTTTCGTGCTTGAGCCAATAAGGGTCTTGTCAACTCCGGTGAGGAGCTAGGCGGCCGCCGCGCGTGGGAGATCGTTTAGTCGGCTTCGGCCGCCTCTTGATGAGAGGCCGCCCGAGCATGTCATCAATGCCGCGCTGAATAAGGGACAACGCCACGGCGGTTGGCGTGTTGCCGTAATTCCCGATCTCCACCAGTTGCTCAAGATAGTCCATCTGCTGCGCTGAGATCGTCGGCTGCACTTTAAGGACTCTGTTGCGATTTTTCCCTCGCGGCATGGATATCTAACTATCTGTTAATTAGATACTTGACGAATCTGGCCTGTTACGCACAAGATGTTGTTATGCAGCATCGCTGCGAGCACAAAAAAGAGGGTGGCCGAAGCCACCCCAAAGTCGCCTAGAAATGCAGATTGCGTCGGCTAGCCGTCATAGACGGGCGAGTTAGCCGACGCCTTCATCAGCGCAATGCCGTGAAGGCAATCACTCTTGTTGATGTAGGCCTCGCCCGAATCCGCAATGGTTCGGCCGTTGGCTGCAACGTACCGCCAGCGGTACTGATGGCTGGCGTCCTTGTAGACTACGTACTTCATAGGGGGATTTACCCTTTCATGGTTAACGATGGATACAAGACGTTCCTGGTTAGCTATCGCTTTGAGGGGGCCTCGTGGACCATTCAGCTCCCAGCTCGCAGCATCGAAGATGCGAAGGCCCGCCTTGGGCGGATGACTTACGCCTCTGTCGACGGTGAGCTGGTGATGACGCTGCCTGCATACACGGGGCCGCTCGCGGCACTCATAGCCAACCTTGGGAACGCCTTACGCTCGCTGGTTGCGCCTCAACGCTGAGGAACAGCCAGCGAACACATGGTCCGCGATTCTGCACAGCGAGTCAAGAATTGTGCAACATGCAGCGTCCTGACTCCTACAGGGCACCATATGTGGATAACCCGAGTAAAATTATCCACAGACAGGGATAAGAAGAACATGGGCCCGCTAACCTGCTGACAAGACAGCGATTCAACCTAGGGTGCGGAGACATTCGATAGCATGAAGCAGTTCGACAAAATCGGCGGTCCCGAACTGCCATGGCGGGAAGTGATCGACCATCCCGATTGGGTGAAAGTGCGCGAAGCGGCGGCGAGGTTCCTCGCTCTGCTTCGGCCCGCCAGCTGACAACCGGTCCTCTCAACCATGCGCCCGGCAGGTGAGGGCAGTATGAGGAGATTTCCCGACACGGTTCGCATTCTTCGACGCGCAGGTGTCGGAAAACGGCTGGCGAAAAGCCTTATCGATCAAGGGCTTGAATTTTCCGACACTATTTTCCCGACACCGGGGCGTCGGGAAAAGCCTACTTCCACGGGTCGGCAACCTTGGGCCAGAACGGCGTCTTGCGCTTGGTGTAGGGCCAGCGCGTGACGTCGGGGTCGGCGGCGCCGGGGGAGGCGACGTAGAGGATCTCCTTCGCCAGCCCCACGAAGCCGTTATAGAAATGCTGCGCGCTCTTCACGATCACGACGCGGTAGTCGGCGGGCTCGGCGCCGACGGCACGAAAGGCGTCGGCGTGGAAGGTCTGGTTGCGGCGCGTGCAGATCGCGATGTCGACATGCTCCGAGGACAAGAGCGCCATGTCGCCCAGCGGCGACATCACCGGCCCGTAGGGCTGGAAGACGTTGCGCGCGATCTTCTTCACCGTGACGTCGAGGTCGACCGGCTCGCCGCTCACCGCGCCCGACTTGCCGCCCAGCCGCATGCGGATGCGCGCGCCCTCGCCCGCCTCCTCGGCGATCTGGAAAGCCATCGGATCCCACATCGCGCCGAACAGGGCCGGGCCGATCTCGCGCTCGACCAGCGCCTTCAGCACGAAGGTCGAATCGCCCGGCGCGCCGGAACCGGGATTGTCGGCGCGATCGGCCAGTACCAGCGGGCCCTGGTTGTGCGAGGCGGCGCGGTCCATCGCCTCGTCGATGGTGAGGTACCTGGTGGCGTAGCGCTCGCGGTTGTCCCACAGCTCCTGGCCGAGTTGCTTCGCCAGCGCCTCGGCCTTTTCCTTGTTGCCGTCGGCGACCACGAGGGTGCGGGTGCCGACATCCTCGACGTCGGCGAAGGAGAAGCCATGGCTCAAGGAGACGGAGAGGATGCCGTCCTTGCCCTCGAGGCTCTTCATGCGGACCACGAACTCGCTGATCGGCGGCACCGAGGTGCGGTACTGCGCGATCATGCGGCAGTCGTAGCGCGCCATGACCGGCTTTACCTTGCCAGCCACCGTGTCGGCGATGATGTCGAACAGCTCGGCCGCGCGTTCCATCGTGTCGGTGTGCGGGTATTCCTTGTAGCCCACCAGCACGTCGGCGCTGTCGAGCATCGGGGCGCTCAGGTGGCAGTGCAGGTCGAACTCGGCGCCGATCGCGACCTTGGGGCCGACGATGGCGCGGACCTTGGCCAGGAGATCGCCTTCGCAGTCGTCGTAGCCGTCGGCCACCATGGCGCCGTGGACGTTGATCAGCACGGCGTCGAGCGGCAGGGCGGCCTCCACGCCGGCCAGCACCTCGTCGCGGAAGTCCTCGTAGACCTTGCGCACCGTCGTGCCGGAGGGGGCGGCGAAGGTCGCGAGCCCCTCGATCACCGTCCAGCCGCGCTCCTCGGCCTTCTTGCGCCAGACATGCATCGGCGCGGTGAAGTTGGTCGGTTCGTGCTTGGTCGCGTCGCCGCGCCAGATGCCGTGTTCCTGATAGCCGCGCAGGCCGGTCGGAAAGGGGACGAACTGGTTGGTCTCGGTCCCGAGGGCCGCAATGAAAACACGCTTGGTCAAGAAAACTACTCCTTACGGCGATGACAGCCGACGACGTGGTCGTCGACCATGCCCGAGGCCTGCATGAAGGCGTAACAGATGGTCGAGCCCACGAACTTAAAACCTTCCTTGGCCAGCGCCTTGGCAAGCGCATCGCTTTGCGGCGTGCGCGCCGGCACGTCCTTCAGCGTCCTGGGGCGGGTGCTGGGCTCTGCGCCCACGACCTTGCGCAGCCAGCGATGGAACGAGCCTTCGCGCTCGACCAGTTTCAGGAAGGCCTGGGCGTTGGTGACGCTGGCCGCGATCTTGCCGCGGTGACGGATGATGCCGGGATCGGCCAGCAGCTTGGCGAGCTTGGCTGGCGTGTAGCGTGCGATCTTCTTCGCATCGAAATCGTCATAGACCTTGCGGTAGTGCTCGCGCTTGCGCAGCACGGTGATCCAGGAAAGCCCGGCCTGGCAGCCTTCGAGCGTCAGCAGCTCGAACAGCAAGCGGTCGTCCTTGAGCGGACGGCCCCATTCCTTGTCGTGATATTTTTCGTACAGCGGATCGGCGCTCGCCCAACCGCAGCGACTCTTGCCGTCCGTGCCGACGACCGTGCTCTGTCTAGCCATGCATCGACCCTACCCAAGCGCGTCGCCAGAAGCCACACTGGGACAGACGGAGGAACGACATATGGGCAAGGATCTATCGGACCTGAAGGTCTGCATCTTCGACGTGTTCGGCACGGTGGTGGACTGGCGCGGCAGCCTGATCGCCGACCTGCCCAAGCTCGGCAAGAAATATGGCATCGAGACCGACTGGACGAGCTTCGCCGACGATTGGCGCGGCCTCTACCAGCCGCAGATGGGCCGCGTGCGCCGGGGCGAGCTGCCGTGGACGCGCATCGACGACCTGCACAAGGAAGCGTTCGAGATGCTGCTCGCGAAGCGCGGCCTGAAGCATCCGGGCGAGGAAGGGTCGTGGGAGTTCACCCATCTCTGGCACAAGCTCCGGCCGTGGCCCGATTCGGTCGAGGGCATCGGCCTGATGAAGAAGAAGTACGTTGTGAGCACGCTCAGCAACGGCAACGTGGCGCTGCTGATCAATATGGCCAAGCACAGCGGCATTCCGTGGGATCACTGCTTCTCGGGCGAGACTTTCCATCGCTACAAACCCGATCCCGAGGCCTATCTCGGCGTGGTCGACAGCATGTACCTGAAACCGCACCAGGTGATGCTGGTCGCCGCCCACAACGGCGACCTGGCGGCGGCGCAGAAGTGCGGCCTGTCGACGGGCTACGTCAATCGCCCCTACGAGCACGGTCCCAAGCAGAAGGTCGACTTCAAGGCCGAGGGCGATTGGGACGTCGTCGGCGACACGATCATCGAGGTCGCGAAGAAGATCGGCTGCTAGAGCCCACCCAGTGCGATTTTCAAGCTGGCGCGCGGCTCGCCCGCCAGGACGATGTCGAATGGCGCGTCGAAGATCGCAACGATCACCAGGCAGAAGCTGAAGGCGATGGTGAACAGCCCGACCGCCAACCGCATGGCGCGCCGGTTGTCGACATGGACCAGCAGCAGGGCGAGCTGGGTGATGGCGCCGAACACCAGAATGGCAAACCATTTGATGGGGGCCGTGACGTCGTTCGCAAGATTGAGCCGGTCGTCATGGGCGCGCAGCAGCTCGCGCGTCGTCGTCAACATTGTAGCGCGCACCGGTCCGTCCAGGCCATAGGCCTGCGAGATCGCGGTCAGCAGGTCGAGATAGGCTTTGCCTGTTTCATTGCGCGTGCCGGAGATCCCGGTCGAATAGGGATCCTCGGCGCCGGCCGCCGTGGCGTAAGCCTTCAGGCGGGGAATCACAATGGCATCGATGCCGTTGGCGCGCGCGAGATGGGCCAGCACGAGCACGGTGTCGCTCTCGATCTGAACGGCATGCTTGGCGGCATTGGTTTTCTGCCAGACATCGCTTACCAGCAGGGCGGCAAACAGACCGAACAGGATCGACACCGACGTGAAGTAGGGCGCGACGATGCCGCGGCTGGCTTGAATGCGCGACGCCAGAGGGCCGCGGGCTTCGACGAGGAAAATGACAAGAGCGACGGCGACCGGCAAGGCGGCCGACAGTCCGATTTCCAAAGACGAGGCGAGAAAGCCCGCCATCAACCGCCGAACATTTCCTTCACCTTGCTGAAGAAGCCCTCGGATTCGGGGCTGGTCTTGCCGGCCTTCTCGAACTCCTTGAGAAGCTCCTTCTGCTTGGACGTGAGGTTGGTCGGCGTCTCGACGTTGATCTCGATGTACATGTCGCCGCGCTGGCTCGAGCGCACGATCGGCATGCCTTTGGCGCGCAGGCGAAACTGGTGGCCGCTCTGGGTGCCGGCCGGGATGTTGATCCGGGCCATTTTGCCGTCCAGCGTCGGCACCTCGATGTTGCCGCCGAGCGTCACCTGCACCATGGAGGTCGGCACCCGGCAATGGATGTCGGCGCCTTCGCGCTCGAACAGCTGGTGACGGCGCACCGACAGGAACACGTAGAGATCGCCCGCGGGTCCGCCGCGCGTGCCGGCCTCGCCTTCGCCGGTGAGCCGGATGCGCGTGCCGTCCTCGACGCCGGCGGGAATGTTGACCTTCAGCGTCTTGTCGCGGCGCACGCGGCCCTGGCCGGCGCAGTTCCGGCACGGCTTGTCGATGGTCTGGCCGGCGCCGTTGCAGGTGTGACAGGTCCGCTCGACGGTGAAGAAGCCCTGCTGGGCCCTGAGACGGCCGCGGCCCTGGCAGGTCGGGCAGGTCTGCGGCTTGGAGCCGGCCTCCGCACCGCTGCCGTGGCAGACCTCGCAGGATACGGAACTTGGCACTCGTACCGTCGCCTCGGTGCCGCCGTAAGCCTGCTCCAGCGTGATCTCGAGATTGAAGCGCAGGTCCTGGCCGCGCGTGTCGGTTCGTCCGCCGCGGCTCCGTCCGCCGCCGCCGAACATCTCTTCGAACATGTCGCCGAACACCGAACCGAAATCGAAACCCTGGCCCTGGGGCCCACCCGGCCCGGCGCCGCCTTCGAAGGCAGCGGCACCGTAGCGATCATAAGCCGCGCGCTTCTCCGGATCCTTCAGGATGTCGTAGGCGTGGTTGACGAGCTTGAATTTCTTCTCGGCTTCCTTGTCGCCCTGATTGCGATCCGGATGATGCTGCATGGCAAGCTTGCGGAACGCCTTCTTGATATCGTCGGCGCTCGCCGTCCGGCTGACCTCGAGCAGCTCGTAATAGTCTTGCGACATACGCTCTACGCAGCCCCCACTTGCCTCTCAGACATCGGCCTCCTGCTTGCGCAGGAGGCCGGCTGGTCCCGTTAACCCGGCTTAGCTGCCGGAGCCTGTCTTCTTGTTCTTGTCGGTGACGTCCTCGAATTCGGCGTCAACGACCTTGTCGCCCTTCGCCTCGCCCGTGCCGCCTGCCGCACCGCCCGCTGCCGCACCCGCCCCCATACCGGCGGCGGCGTCAGCCTGCTGGGCCTTGTACATCGCCTCGCCGAGCTTCATCGCCGCCTGGGCGAGGTCGTTCGTCTTGGTCTTGATCACCTCGACGTCCTCGGCCGTGAGCGCAGACTTCAGCCCTTCGAGTGCACCCTCGATCTCGGCCTTCTCGGTGGGGCTCACCTTGTCGCCGAACTCCGCCAGATGCTTGGTCGTCGAATGGACCAGCGCTTCGCCCTGGTTGCGGGCGTCGATCAGCTCGCGCTTCTTCTTGTCTTCCTCGGCGTGCAGCTCGGCGTCCTTCACCATCTTCTGGATGTCGGCCTCGCTGAGGCCGCCCGAAGCCTGGATGCGGATCTGCTGCTCCTTGCCGGTGGCCTTATCCTTGGCCGAGACCTGCACGATGCCGTTGGCGTCGATGTCGAAGGTGACCTCGACCTGCGGCTGGCCGCGCGGCGCCGGCGGCAGACCGACGAGGTCGAACTGGCCCAACATCTTGTTTTGGGCGGCGATCTCGCGCTCGCCCTGGAACACGCGGATGGTCACCGCGGTCTGGTTGTCGTCGGCTGTCGAGAAGGTCTGGCTCTTCTTGGTCGGGATCGTCGTGTTGCGCTCGATCAGGCGCGTGAACACGCCACCCAGCGTCTCGATGCCGAGCGACAGCGGCGTCACGTCGAGCAGCAGGACGTCCTTGACCTCGCCCTTCAGCACGGCGGCCTGGACAGCCGCGCCGACCGCGACGACTTCGTCGGGGTTGACGTTGCGGGCCGGCTCCTTGCCGAAGAACTGCTTCACGACCTCGATGACCTTCGGCATGCGCGTCATGCCGCCAACCAGGATCACTTCATCGATCTGGCCAGCCTGCAGGCCGGCGTCCTTGAGCGCCGCCTTGCAGGGCTCGAGCGTGCGCTGCACCAGGTCCTCGACCAGGGTCTCGAGCTTGGCGCGCGACAGCTTGATCACGAGGTGCTTCGGCCCGCTCGCGTCGGCAGTGATGAACGGCAGGTTGATCTCGGTCTCCTTGGAGTTGGAGAGCTCGATCTTGGCCTTCTCCGCCGCTTCCTTCAGGCGCTGCAGGGCAAGCTTGTCGTTGCGCAGGTCGATGCCCTGCTCCTTTTTGAACTCGTCGGCCAGGTAGCCGATGATGCGGACGTCGAAGTCCTCGCCACCCAGGAACGTGTCGCCGTTGGTGGCCTTGACTTCGAACACGCCGTCGCCGATCTCGAGGATCGACACGTCGAACGTGCCGCCGCCCAGGTCATAGACCGCGATGACGCCGGTCTTGCGCTTGTCCATGCCGTAGGCGAGCGCCGCAGCGGTCGGCTCGTTGATGATGCGCAGGACTTCGAGGCCCGCGATGCGGCCGGCATCCTTGGTCGCCTGACGCTGGGCGTCGTTGAAGTAGGCCGGAACGGTGATGACCGCCTGCTCGACCTTCTCGCCGAGATAGGCCTCGGCGGTCTCCTTCATCTTGCCGAGGATGAAGGCGGAGATCTGGCTGGGGCTGTAGGTCTGGTCCGCGGCCTCCACCCAGGCGTCGCCGTTGGCGGCCTTCACGATCTTGAAGGGAACGAGCGACATTTCCTTCTGGACCATGGGGTCCTCGAAGCGGCGCCCGATCATGCGCTTGACCGAATAGAGGGTCTTGAGCGGATTGGTCACGGCCTGGCGCTTGGCGGCCTGGCCGACGAGACGTTCGCCGCTGTCGGTGAACGCGACCATCGACGGGGTCGTCCGCGCGCCCTCTGAATTTTCGATGACCTTGGTATCGCCGCCTTCCATGACCGCGACGCAGGAATTGGTCGTACCGAGGTCGATTCCGATGACTTTCGCCATGTTGCTACTCTCTCGCTAGGCGGATCGGATCGGCCCCAAAGGCGCCAAATCGACCCCCCGATGTGATTACCTGCCGGAAAAACCGGGTCAGGATAGGGGCTATATAGGTCCTGCAGGGCTGCCTGCAATGGTGCGATCCGACATGGACGCTGAAATTCGCTCCAAAATGGCCGCCGTTGGCAGGCGCGACGACGCCTAGTTTTCGTTGCTGGGAGGGCGAACCGTTGGTCCGCCCGCGGAGCCGCCCTTGGCGACCGCGACCATGGCCGCGCGCAGCAGGCGTCCGGCGATCAGGTAGCCCGGAATCAGCTCCTGGACGATCGTACCGGCCGGCACCGAGGGATCCTCGACTTCCATCATGGCCTGGTGAAATTCAGCATTGAACGGCTGACCGAGCGCCTCGACGCGCTTGACGCCATGGCGCTCCAGCACCGACTGCAGTTCACGGTCGGTGGCCTGGATGCCCACGATCACGTTGCGAAGGGCGGGATCGACCGACTCGAGATCCGTCGGCAGGGCCGACAGGGCACGGCCGAGATTGTCGGCCACCGACAGCACGTCGCGGGCAAAGCGCTCGATGCCGAACTTGCGCTCCTTCTCGATGTCCTGCTGAGCGCGACGGCGCACGTTCTGCGCCTCGGCGAGGGCACGCAGCTGCTTGTCCTGTAGATCGGCCTTCTCGGCCTGGAGCTGCTCGACGAGCCGCTGCAGCTCGCTCGCGCTCTCCGGCTTGGGCGGAATATCGAGGCTGGAATCGGACGGCTCGACCGGCATCTCCGCCGGGGCGCCGCCCGCGGTTGGATCGCTGGCCATAGGTCTTCCCTCGTCGTCTTCAGGTGGTGTCTTCAGGCGGCCTTCAATTAGGGACGACCACTGGCCGGGTCAACCACCTGCGTCAGACCGCCTGAAGAGGCGCGTGCAATTTGGTGCCGCGCACGATGATGCCGCCACGGTCGCCCACGGCCACGGTGCCGTAGCGCTGGGCGAAGACGTCGGGCAACGGCCGGGCGTCGGAGGCGGCCAGCCACAGGCGCAGCAGGTGGCGCCGCCGCTCGGGCTCCGGCCAGTCCACGAAGCCGGTGCGGTCGTGCAGCATGGTGTGGTTGTGCACGAGCTGGACGTCGCCCGGCTTGAACTCCATGAACATGTGCAACTCGGGGTCGCCGGCCAGCGAATCGAACATGTCGAGGGCCTCGACCTGGGTCGCCGACAGTCGCGGCGCATCGGCGAAGCGCTGGGCCGAATCGACGTACTGGCGCTGATAGATCGCGCTCAGGAAGCCCTTGTGCCAGTTGAACACGGGGATTTCGAAATAGGGCTTCTGGCCTTCCGGCACCTCGCCGCGCCGGTCGGTGGCGAGCGGCTGGAACAGCAGCCGCAGAAGGTCGGGCCGGCGCCGACGCATCTCGTTGAAGATCGTGGTCGAACTGACCAGCGCCGAGAGGCCGCCCGACTGTGCCGTCTTGAGGCAGAGCAATCCGACGATGTCGCAGGAATCCGTATGGTAGGTCTGGCGCTCGTTGGTCTGGTAGATGCGGACGTTGGGATCGTTCACGTCGAGGCCGAGATCCCGAACGTGGCCCAGCACATGGCCCTTGCCGTTCTGCGAGCGCGCGCTGCCGAGATGAGTGCCGAGGCCGAAGTAGGCGGTCGCCGCTTCGCGCATCGACCAGCGCTCGACGGGGAGGCCGCGCAGCAGCAGGAAGCCGCGGCCGTTCAGCACCTCGTCGCGCACGCGCGCCTTGAGCTTGGGACCGAGGCTGGGCAGCGGAAAGTCGCGCGCCGTCACTGCCGCGATATCGGCATCGCGTGCCACCAGCGCCTTGGCAGCCTGCTCGACCTCGGCGATATCCATGGCCGACAGGGGCATCAGCCAGTCGTCGCGCCGGGTCATCTCGGGGCCGTACCAGGCGGCGGCGCCGGTCTGTGCCGGCGGCAGGGCGATCGGCCTGGGGCTTACGTTTCCCATGGGAACCTCGGCGCAAAGAGATCTTCGCTGGTCGACAGGCGGAAGCTTTCGGTGGCGTTGACCAGGGCTGCCCGGATGCCGGGTTCCAGCGCGCTGTGGCCGGCGTCGGGCACGACGACGTAGCGCGCTTCGGGCCAGGCGCGCGCCAGGGCATTGGCCGTGACCGGCGGGCATACGATATCGTACCGGCCTTGGACGATGGTGCTCGGCAACTGGCGGATGCGATCGAGATCCGCCCACGGCCAGCCTTCGGGCACGAACGTGCCGTGGGCGAAGTAATGCGCCTCGATGCGCGAGAGCGCCAGGGCGAAGCCGCCATGATCCGACTCGAACGGCGCGCGTGCCGTCGGATAGAGCGTAGAGCAGGCCGCCTCGTAGCGACTCCACGCACGCGCCGCCGGACGATGGCTGTCGGGATTGCGGTCGATCAGGCGGCGGTAGTAGTTGCCCAGCAGGTCGATGCGCTCGTGCTCCGGCAGATGTTCCGCGAAGTCGCGCCACGCCTCGGGAAAGATCGTGCGCATGCCGTGGAGGAACCAGTCGATCTCCGACCGCGCGCCGAGGAAGATTCCGCGCAGAATGAAGCCCGTCACGCGGTCGGGGTGCTTGATGCCGTAGGCCAGCGCCAGCGTGCTGCCCCACGAGCCGCCGAACAGCAGCCAGCGGGCGATGCCGAGATGGCTGCGCAGCTTCTCCATGTCGGCCACGAGATGGTCGGTGGTGTTGTCCTGCAGCTCACCCAGCGGCATCGAGCGGCCGCAGCCGCGCTGGTCGAGGACCACGATGCGGTAGAATTGAGGATCGAAGAAGCGCCGGTGGACCGGCGCCGATCCGGCGCCCGGGCCACCGTGCAGGAAAAGCACGGGCAGGCCTTCGGGGTTGCCGCTCTGCTCCCAATAGACCGTGTGCCGCCCGTCGACCGGCAGCATGCCGCTGGCATAGGGCGAAATCTCCGGGAAGAGGTCGGAACGAAGGGGTGTCTCTGAGCGTGGCATGTTTGTGTCCGCGATCATCACTGCCATAGCGGCGTTCGCCATTCCAGCCCCGCGGCGATTGCCGCCGCCGTGGCCGAACGTCTAAGGTCGATCGGGGGGCAAGGAGGGTCAGTGTTTTTTCGCCGCGTTCCGGTGCTGGTCGCACTTCTCCTGGCCGTTGGCGCTTGCGCTGCCGCGAACAGTTCACAGACGGCGGTTGTCGCTGGGTCTCCTCCGGTCCTGCCGGCGGCGATCCAACGGGAGGTCGGCGGCGCCTACCCCGATGCCACGTTGCAAGCCTACGTCGATCGTGTTGGCCAGAAGTTGGTCCGCAGCTCCGCGCTCACGGGCACCTACCGCTTCGTCGTTCTCGACCTGCCGGTGGTCAATGCGCACGCTCTGGGCGGCTACGTTTTCGTGACGCGCGGACTTCTCGCCGTGCTCGACGACGAAGCCGAACTCGCGGCCGCCCTTGGCCACGAACTCGGTCATCTCACGCAGCGCCACGCCGCCCGGCGCGCCCGCGCGCGGCAAGACGTGCTCGAGGCGGCCGTCGAGGCGGCGGCCACCACCGGGTCGGCCACCGTCGGCCGTTCGGTGGCGCGCGACGGGCTGATCGCCTTGCGCCGCTATTCGCGCGAGCAGGAACTCGAGGCCGACCGGATCGGGCTCGGTTATGTCGTGCAGGCCGGATATCGCAGCAGCGCGATGGCCTCCCTGATCGACAGGCTGCGCCAGCAAGCAACGCTCGAGGCCCAGCTTCTGGGCGAGGCACCGGACTCCTTCGATCAGCGCAGCGCCACCTCGACCCATCCCGCCCCCTTTGAAAGAAAGAGGGCCTTGGCGGTCATCGACATGGCTGTGACTGGCGAGTCCGCCCGCCCCGCCTATCTGGCGGCGGTCGATGGCATGTCGGTCGACGATGCGCCCGACGAGGGCTTCGTGCGCGGCCGGGCTTTTCTGCATCCGAAGTTGAAGCTCGCTTTCGATGCGCCCGCCGATTTCCGGCTGTTCAACGATCAGGATGGCGTTCTCGGCGTCGGACGCGATCGGTCGTTGCTGTTTTTCGGCTGCTCGCTCGATCGTGTACCGGGCCCACTCGATGAATGGATGCGCACCACGCTGAAGCCGACGCCGACCGACATCCGGGCCATCGAGATCGGCGGGGCGGCGGCGGCCATCGGAGCCCGGCCGCGAGGCTCCGATACCAGTCTCGGCCAGGCGCGCTATGTGCTGGTGCGCCATGGCGACCGCATCTGCTTCTTCAATCTGTTGAGCGAGGGGCCCGACCGCGATCGCCGCATCGAGGTGCTGGTCAATGCCGCGCGCACGTTCCGCACGCTGTCTGATGCGGAGGCCGCGGCGCTCCGGCCCTATCGGCTGCGCGTGGTCCCTGCGGCCGGGACCTCGCCGGCCCAGTTGGCTGCGCGGCTGCCCTACCGCGACCTCAGGATGGAGCGGCTGCTGGTCCTGAATGGCGTCGATGCGCAGTCCGAACTCGCGCGCCTCTCCGAGATCAAGACCGTCGAGCCTTGAATTCCGGAACCTGAACGCCGGACATGAAAAAGGCGGCCGGGTCGGCCGCCTTTTCAGCTTTTCGGGATCCGGCGGCCTTCAGGCCACCTTCTGCAGCACGCTGTTCAGCTTCTGCGTGGCAATATCCTTGTCGATGCGTTCGACCGCGGCGAGTTCGCGTGCCAGGCGGTCCAGCGCCGCCTCGTAGATCTGGCGTTCGCTGTAGGACTGGTCGGGCTGACCGGCGTTGCGGTGCAGGTCGCGCACCACTTCGGCGATCGACACCGGGTCGCCCGAGTTGATCTTGGCTTCGTATTCCTGGGCGCGGCGGTTCCACATGGCACGGCTCACGCGGCTGCGTCCCTTCAGGGTAACCAGCGCGCTCTCCATGATCTTGCGCGACGAGAGCTTGCGCAGGCCGGAAATCTTCGCCTTCGCCACCGGAACACGCAGCATCATGCGCTCTTGTTCGAACGAAATGACGAACAGGTCGAGCTTGAACCCGGCAATTTCCTTGGCTTCGATGTCGATCACGCGGCCGACACCATGGGTCGGATAAACCACGAAATCGCCCTTCTCAAAGGCAAATTCCTTCGCCTTTGGCGCTGTCTTCTTCGGCTTCGCCATATCAAGTCCCTTCACGTCAAACCCCGCATTCAGCGATACCGCGACCCACCGCGCACGCTCCCCTGCGTGCTCGACTCGGAAGTCCGTATCGGTAAGTTGCTTTCGGCCACCGACGAGGATACCGAGCCTGCGGCGGACCGGACCCCGGACCGCTTCTTGCCCGATCCTTATACCAGAGATTTAGGCCGGAGTCGCGGGTGATGTTGCATTTCGGCAACGGTCTACCCATGCGATAACCGCATAGCGGTAGCAAAGCTGCGTCAAAGGCCCCGGAAAACTAACGTTTTGCTGGGTTCTTGCTGAAATATTTGTCGAACTTGTCTTTTTCGTCTTTGAAATTATCGGCGTCGGCCGGCGCTTCACCCTTGCGAGTGATGTTTGGCCATTCGACGGAGAGGGTGCGATTGAGTTCCAGCCACTTCTCCAGGCCCTTCTCGGTATCGGGCTGGATGGCTTCGACCGGGCACTCGGGTTCACAGACGCCGCAGTCGATACACTCGTCCGGGTTAATGACCAGCATGTTCTCGCCCTCGTAGAAGCAATCCACGGGGCAGACTTCGATGCAGTCCATGTACTTGCACTTGATGCAAGCCTCGATCACGACATAGGTCATCTACGGCTCCAGACACGAGCGGTCGCGTGATTAACGCGTGCGACCGGCGCGCGCAAGGCTGCCGATTCACGCAGAGTCGATCTCGTCATACAACGTGCGGGCCTCGGGAGCGGGTCCTCGACGCTCCCCCAATGCCAAGACGCGCACGACACGGACTCGCGGCCCCAAGGCAAACGTCAGCACCATGTCGGGCGCCACGGCTGCGTGCGGCTTGCTGACGATGCGGCCGTCAATCCGGCAACGCGACTTCTCGATGTAGCGCGCCGCCAGGGTCCGGGATTTGAAGAAGCGCGCGTGCCAGAGCCACTTGTCGAGCCGCATTGCGGATTAGGACCTCCACCACCTACTCCGGGGCGGCTACTTCTTTCCACCAAGCTTCAGCTCAAGCAGCTTGGCAAACGGCGAGTCGGTCGCAGGCGCATCGCTCTTCGTTTCGGTGGTGGCGTAGAGTCGCAGCGCGGGGCCGCCACTGTCGCGACGCGGCGGGCGGGCACCGCGCGGCGGGCCGCCTCGATCCTTGCGCGGCCCGTCCTTGCGCGGCCCATCATGCCGTGGCGCGTCGTTTCGTGGCCCGCCAGTCCGCGGGCCATCCTTGCCGCGATCCGGCCGGGGTGCATCGGCGAAGAACTGGCGCTCGTTGGGCGGCCGCTCCGGCCGCTCGCGGCGCTGCTGCTCGCGTTGCTGGCGCTGCTGCAGACGCTGGCGCTCGCGTTGCTCCTCACGCTCGCGCACGAAGCGCGGCTTCATCGAGAAACTGTGCAGGGGTCCGGTGGCCTCGGTCGGCGGGTGCACGCGGTAGCCGAGGGCCTGCATCACATTGGCCATCTCGGGCTCGGAGCAACCGACCAGCGACATCATCTGTGGCGTGGCGCGGAAGTGACCCGGCTGTAGCGGCCGCGGCCCTTCGGGCTTCTTCTCTTCCGGCGGCGTCTCCGTGGCGACAGCCTGATCAGCCACGAGGGCATCGCTTGCAGGCTCTTCAGCTACAGATGTCTCGACGGCCGGAGCTTCTACGGCAGGTGCCTCGATGGCGACCGCTTCTACGACGGGCACTTCAGGCGTCGGCGCCGGTTCGCTTTCGCCAAAGGCCGCCGCCACGATTGCCCATTCGCTGATCTCGTCGGCCGACGGCGAACCGGACGGAGCGGCCGCCGCAGAAGAGGCGGTGGACGTAGCGTCTACGGCGGGCTTCTTTTCGGGCTGCGTACGGCGTGCCGTCTCGCGACTCTCGCGCACCGCCTGGCGCGCCATTGCCGCCAGACGTTCGACCATGTCGGCGCGGATCGCGTGATCGCCGAGGGGCAGATAGCCGATGGTGGCGTAGAAATCGCGCTCCGCGTCCTTCGGCAGATCCATCGACGTGCGGCCTTCGGCCGGCAGCGGTGGGATGGTCTCGCGATTGCGGGAGATCATCCAGAGCCCGGCGCGGAGCCGAATCGGCACCGGCTTCAGCATGCTGGGGAAATAAATCGAATAGACGCCGACCCGGACGCCGAGCCGCGCCAGCGCCTTGCGGTCTTCGTCGCCGAGCTGGGCGAGCTGGTCCTCGATCGGGCGGCGCGACAGAACGCCCAGACTCTCAGCGAGCTGGAAGACAACGCCCCGAGCACCGGCCGGCAGCTCCGCCGTTGCCCGTGCGTCCATCAACTCCGAAAGGCCAAGCCGAATACGGGTCTCGACCCAAGCGGCGGCGCGCTTGCGCACCTCCTCGCGGGCTGGCCCATCGAGCAAGTCGGTGGCCAGCGCCTCCACCTTGGGCGCCAGGATGTCGCCGCTAGGCAGCAGCCGGGCGACCGGCCCGCCGCCCCAGCAGACGCGCAACTGCGAATCGAAAACGATCTCGCCGTCGGCCGAGCCGGCGAAGGCCTGCAGGCGCGCTGGCAGATCCTGACGCAACGCGCGCAGTGCGGCGCTCATCACCGCCTTCTGATCGGCGTGGCTCTCGGCCGTGTCGGGAACGAAGCGAAAGCCCTCGATCCGCCCGAGATGCTCGCCCTCGACAGTGACTTCGCCTGCTGCGGCGACCGACGTCGTCATTTCACCCTCATCGCGCAATCTTCTTACAAGCAGGGCCGCCCGTCTATCGACAAACCTTTGCGTCAAACGCTGGTGCAGGGCGTCGGAAAGTCTGTCCTCGATGGCGCGTGCGCGCTCCTGCCAGTGGGTTGCGCGCTGAATCCAGTCGGGGCGGTGCGAAATATAGGTCCAGGTCCGGACATGGGCGATACGCGCCATCAGGGTATCGATGTCGCCGTCGAAATGTTCCAGCCGCTTCACGTGGCTGTCGATCCAATCCTCGGGCAGGCGCTCGCCACCTTGTGTCAGGTGCCCGAACAGCTGGCTGAGCAGGCGCGTGTGCTCCTCGGTCATGGTCTTGCGGAAGTCCGGCACCTGGCAGACTTCCCAGAGAAGCCGCACGCGCTGTGGCGTGCGCATGCGCGGCAGGAGGTCGGACTGTGCCGCCAGCGTCTGCAGCGCCAGCTGGTCGTCCTGCTCGCGGACCCGCTGGAGGGTAGCATGATCGGGCGCGATGTTGAGTGAGGCAATCAGCGCCGGCACCGTGCGATAATCGAGTTCGCTGTTGCGCCACTGGACGTCGCGCAACGGATCGAAGCGGTGATTTTCGATGGCCTCGACGATCTCCGGTTCGAGGCCGCTCACGTCGGCCGTGGTGCCGAACGTGCCGTCGTTCATGTGGCGGCCGGCGCGGCCGGCGATCTGCGCCAGCTCGACAGCGCGCAACGGCCGCGAGCCACGGCCGTCGAATTTGCGCAGGCTCGCGAACCAGACATGGTTCACGTCCATGTTGAGACCCATGCCGATCGCGTCGGTGGCGACCAGATAGTCGACTTCGCCCGACTGGAACATGTCGACTTGGGCGTTGCGCGTGCGCGGGCTCATGGCGCCCATTACGATTGCCGTGCCGCCGCGTTGGCGGCGGATCAGCTCGGCGATCTCATAGACTTCGCCGGCCGAAAATCCGACCACGGCCGAACGGCGCGGCAGGCGCGTGGCCTTCTTGGCGCCGACATAGCTCAGCTTCGAAAAGCGCGGGCGCGCCACCATGTCGATGTCGGGCAACAGGCGGTTCAGCACCGGCCGGATGGTGTCGGCGCCCAGCAGCATGGTTTCGTTCATGCCGCGCGCATGCAGCAGCCGGTCGGTAAAATAGTGTCCGCGCTCCGGATCGGCCGCCATCTGCACTTCGTCGACGGCGAGAAACGACACCGGCCGCTCGACCGGCATGGATTCGACCGTACAGACGAAATAGCGGGCCCCGGGCGGGGAGATCTTCTCCTCGCCGGTAATCAGCGCCACCTGCCTTGCGCCTTTGACAGCGACGATTCGATCGTAGTTCTCGCGCGCCAGCAGACGCAGCGGAAAACCGATCATGCCCGACTCGTGGCCGAGCATGCGCTCGATCGCCAGGTAGGTCTTGCCGGTGTTGGTAGGACCGAGAACCGCGGTCAGGCGGCCGGAGGCGCTGGCGACGGGCGGCATCGCGGCACCTTCGCCCGCACCCGTGGCGGAAGCAAGGCCGCCCCTTGGGCCATCCCGAGGGCCGGATTCTAGCCGGAGTAGGCGGGCTCCAGCTTGCTGCAGCCGATCATCGGGCCGTAGTCGGCGCGCTGGACCAGCACGGCCACGCCCTGGGCGGGCTGGATGCGGTCGGCGGCAATGGTCCAGCTGGCCGGCGAACCGTCCCAGCGGCTCACGAGTTCGAGCTGGCGCACGATGTTGAAATTCTCCAGCGTCCGGCCCTGGTTTTCACCGCGCGCCACCGGCGTGTTGTTGCGCCTGTCGTAGACGGCGAGCGTGACGTCGGCCGGGCCGCGCTCGAGTGCGAAGGCGGCGAGTTTGATGGTGAGGGGGCCGCCGATGGCGCGGGCGAGCTCGGGCGTGGCGCGCTTCGCAGACAAGCGCTGGGCCTTTGCCAGCAGCGTCTCGATCGGACCAGGCTCGCGCCCGGTATCGTGGCCGATGCCGTCGACCACCATTTCGGGCGTGTAGACGTAGCGTTGCTTCAGGGCCTTTGCATAGCCGCGCTGGCGTTCGGTCGTCTCGCGCGATGCGAAGGGATCCTTCCAGCCGATGTAGTCCCAATAATCGACGTGGAACGAGAGCGCCACGATATCGGCGCGCTTGGCCAGCCGGCCGAGGAAGGCGTCGGCCGGCGGGCAGGAATTGCAGCCCTGGGAAGTGAACAATTCGACCGCCCACGGCCCGTTGCCCGGCGGGCGCGCTGCAACCCCGTCAGGTTGGCCGGCGACAATCGCCGCCGCGCCGCCGATCAGCAGCGTGCGTCGACCGGGTTTTGATAGCTTCATCATTGCCGCAAGATGCGCGTTTGGCGTCGGGCTCGCCAATCAAGAAGCGGTTAGCGCGCGGTAACGCATGGTAACGGGCGGCTCTCTGGACACGATGGACGTAACATTATAACAATATTGTTCCATGCACGAATCCGTTTCCCCTGGCACCGCCCTGCTCGCCATGAGCGCGCCCGCGCGCATCGCGATGGCGCTGGGCGTGGCGGCCGTGCTGTGGCTCTGCGCCTGGTGGGCTCTCTCGTGAGTACCGGGCCATGAGCGCCGCCCTTCGTCTGATCGACCTAACGGTAAGCTACGACCGCCATCCCGCCGTGCATCACGTGTCGGCCGAGATTCCCGCGGCCGAGATGACCGCCATCGTCGGCCCCAACGGCGCCGGCAAGAGCACGCTGCTGAAGGCGCTGCTGGGCCTTGCCCCGCACATCGAAGGCCGCATCGAGTGTTCGGCCAAGCGCATTGCCTATCTGCCGCAGCAGGCCGAGATCGACCGCAGCTTCCCGATCTCGGTATTCGACACGGTGCTGCTCGGCCGCTGGTCGCGCTTCGGCGGCTTTGCGGCGGCCGGTCGCGCCGACATCCACGACGCCCAGCACGCCATCGAATCGGTCGGACTCGCCGGCTTCGAGCGCCGGCCGATCGACACGCTCTCGGTCGGCCAATTCCAGCGCGTGCTGTTCGCTCGGCTGCTGCTGCAGGACGCCGATCTCGTCCTGCTGGACGAGCCGTTCGCCGCCATCGACTCCAAGACCGTGGCCGACCTCATGCTGGTGATCCAGCGCTGGCGAGCCGAGAAGCGCACCGTCGTCGCCGTCCTGCACGATCTCGACCAGGTACGGCGCGACTTTCCCAATGCGCTGCTGCTTGCCCGCGAGTTGGTCGATTCCGGCCCGACGCTGCGCGTCCTGTCGGCCGAAAACCTGCTGCGGGCCCGCGCCATGGCCGAGGCCTGGGACGAGCATGCCGACGCCTGCAAAATGCCGATGCAGTTGAGCGCCTGACCGCTCGCCCACGCCATGCTCTACGAATATCTGTTCCAGCCGTTCGTCGAATTCGGCTTCATGCGCCGCGCCCTGGTGGCGAGTCTGGCGCTGGCCGTCGGTGGCTCGGCGATCGGCGTGTTCCTGATCCTGCGCCGCATGAGCCTGATGGGCGACGCGCTCGCCCATGCGCTTCTGCCCGGCGCGGCGCTGGGCTTCCTGCTGGGCGGCCTGTCGCTGCCGGCCATGAGCCTGGGCGGCTTCCTCGCGGGCATCGCCACGGCGCTCGTGTCTGGCGTCATCGCGCGCTTTTCCAACATGCGCGAGGACGCGAGCTTTGCCGCCGCCTATCTCACCGCCATGGCGCTCGGCGTTCTGATCGTGTCGCTGCGCGGCTCGGCCGTAGACCTGATGAACATCCTGTTCGGTGCCATCCTGGCGGTCGACGACATGGCGCTGTTCCTGGTCGTCTCGACGGCCACGCTGACGCTGGTCGGCCTCGCCGCCATCTACCGGCCGCTGGTCGTGGAGTGTTTCAATCCGGGCTTCCTCGCTGCCATGGGCGTGCGCGGCTCGGTCTATCACTATCTCTTCCTGGGGCTCGCGGTGCTGAACATGGTGGCGGGCTTCCAGGCGTTGGGCACCTTGATGGCGCTCGGCATCGTGTTGCTGCCCGCGGTCGCGGCCTCCTTCTGGGCGCGAGAGGTCTGGTCGATGACGTTGATCGCAGCACCCATGGCGTTTGCGTCAGCCGCCGTCGGATTGCTGGTGTCGTTCCATGCCGGCCTGCCCTCGGGCCCGGTGATCGTGCTGTTCGCCAGCCTCTTCTTCCTGGGCTCGTTGCTGCTAGGGTCGCGCTCCTCGGTCCGCACGCGCCTGTCGCGGCCGGTTCACCTGCGCGGGTAATCCAAATGACCGCTTCGCCTGTTCCTGGCGTCACGCTCGAGACGACCAAGGCTAACAACATTCATATGCGCTACGCCGAGGCCGGTAGCGGTCCCTTGGTGCTGTTCGCGCACGGCTGGCCGGAGAGCTGGTATTCGTGGCGGCATCAATTGCAGGCCGTGAGCGCGGCGGGCTTCCGCTGCGTGGCGCCCGATATGCGCGGCTACGGCGGCACCGAAGCGCCCGAGCCGATCGACCAGTACACGCTGTTCCACCTGGTGGGCGACATGGCCGAACTGGTGAAGGCGCTCGGCCAAACGAAAGCGATCATCGTCGGCCACGACTGGGGCGCGCCGGTCGCGTGGCATGCGGCTCTGTGGCGGCCCGATCTCTTCACGGCCGTGTGCGCCATGAGCGTGCCCTACGCGCCGCCCGGCTATATCGACGTCCTGAGCGCGCTGGAGAAGCTCGGGATCAACGACTTCTACCTGCAGTATTTCCAGAAACCCGGCGTGCCCGAGGCCGAGCTGCAGCAGGACATCAGGGGCGCGCTCAGGCGCATCTATTACACGGCCGGCGGCGATCTCGAGGAGAAGGGCAAGGGCTTCGCGCGCCTGAGCGACGGCACCTTGCTCGGCAATACGGTCGATCCCGCTAAGCTGCCGGCGTGGCTCGGCGAAGCCGATCTCGACTACTACACCGGCGAATTCGCGCGCACCGGCTTCCGCGGCGGCCTCAACTGGTATCGCAACCTCCGGCGCAACTGGGAGCTCGGCGGTCCGTGGCGGGGCCAGCCGATCCGCCAGCCCTCGCTTTTCATCGCCGGCAGCCGGGATGGCGTGCTGCGCTTTCCCGCCGCCAAGGGCACTATTGAGGCCTTCCCCAAGTCCCTGCCCGGCCTCAGGGGTAGCCACATCCTGGAAGGCGCCGGCCACTGGGTGCAGCAGGAGCGGCCGGCCGAGGTCAACAAACTGTTGATCGACTTCCTGAAGGGGCTGTGATCTCCTTCAATAATAGGAGGCGCCGATGATCCGACTTCTCAGTCTTCTCGCAGCCGTTCTTTTGTCGACCATGGCCGCCCTCTCGCCGTCGCTGGCGCAGGGCTGCGACGATGGTCCGCCGCCACCGCCGCAGGGCGACCAGCCGACAACTTAAAAGCCTGCTTCTTCCCGGGATCGTTGCTCAGACCAGGCGGCGCAGCTCGGCCGTCGCGACCGACAGCATGGCGAGATCGAGGGCGCCCGCCGCCGGCAGGTCTTCCTTCAGAATGCGGTCGACCCGGTCGAGCGCCAGCTTGCGCGGCACGCTCCAACGCTGAAGCACCGCGTCGGGATCGGCGGCACCTTCAGGGCCCGCCGTGCGCAGCGCTGACGTCAGCAGGTCGGCGTGAAGGGCGGCGATCTCGTCCTGCAGGGCAAGGGCCGCCTGCGCCGGCCACTGGCCGTCGCGCGGCAGCTTCTGCGCCCCCGCGGCCAGGGTGGCGAGCGAGAGCCGTTCACCCAGGCGGAAATAGAGCCGCGTTGCCTCGCCGATGCTGCAGCTGTTGGCGTGGGCCGCCTGCATCAGGTCGCCTGCCGCGGCCAGCGTCTCGAGGGCGGCGGCCCGCCGCGCGGTATCGGCCGGGGCGCCCATCGCCTCGAAGGTGGCCGTGCTTTCGGCAAGGGCGGCGCTTTCCAACGGGCCGACCAGTTCCGCCGGCAGATCGCCCAGCGCTGCCACGGTGGCGCCGAGCTGTTCCGTCGCTGCCATCGTGTCGAGCGGCTGCGGCAGGCGGCGCAGCGTCCATTGCACGGCCCGCGTCACGAAGCGCTGCGAGGCCACCAGCATCCGGGTCTGCGCCTCGGCCTTCAGCGCCGTGTCGAGCGCCTCGATGTCGGTCCACAGGTCGCGCAGCTTCCAGGCGTCGCGCACCACGGTGAAGGCACGGGCGATCGAGGCGGCCGGCGCACTGGTGCGGCCGGCGACATTGTGCACGAAGGTCGGGCCGCAGCGATTGACCAGCGAGTTCACGACCTGAAGCGTCGTGATCTCGCGCCGCAGCCGGTGCGCCTCGATCAGCGGCTCGTGCTGCTCGCGCAGTGCCGCCGGGAAGTAGCGCAGCAGCTCGGGCTCGAGCAGCGGATCGTCGGGCAGGTCCGACTCCAGGATCTCGTCGCCGAGGTCGAGCTTGGCATAGGCCAGCAGCACGCAGAGCTCGGGTCGCGTCAGATATTGTTTGGCGAGTGCACGGGCGCGCATGGCGGCGGTGTCGGGCAGGAATTCGACGGCGCGGTCGAGCCTGCCCCCTGCTGTTCCCTTGCCGCGCTCCAGGCTCCGCATCAGCCGCTCCAGCCGGTCGTGCTCCTCGCCCGCCATCGCCTCGCTGACGCTCACCGACTGGCTCTGCTGGTAGTTGTTGCGCAGCACGAGGGCCGCGACCTCGTCGGTCATCGAGAACAGCAGCGCATCGCGGTCGACCACTTGAGTGCCGGTCGCGACCTTGATGTTGACCTCGTGGTCCGACGTGTCGACGCCGGCCGAGTTGTCGAGCGCGTCGGTGTTGAGCCGCCGTCCCGCCAGCGCCGCCTCGATCCGGCCGCGCTGGGTGAAACCCAGGTTCGCGCCCTCGCCGATCACCCGCGCACGGAGTTGGTCCGCGTCGACGCGGACCGCATCGCTGGCACGGTCGCCGGCGTCCGCGTGGCTTTCGCTCGATGCCTTCACATAGGTGCCGATACCGCCGAAGTAGAGCAGGTCGACCGGCGCCGTCAGGATGGCGCGCATCAGGTCGGCGGGGGGCATCGCCGGCGCCTCGATGCCCAGCGCCTGCCGCGCCTCGGCCGACAGCGCGATCGACTTGGCAGCGCGATCGTAGATGCCGCCGCCGGCCGACAGCAGCGATTTGTCGTAATCCATCCAGGACGACCGTGGCAGCTCGAACAGCCGTCGGCGCTCGGCCAGGCTCGCGGCCGTGTCGGGCGAGGGATCGATGAAGATGTGGCGATGATCGAAGGCCGCCACCAGCCTGATGTGCGGCGACAGCAGCATGCCGTTGCCGAACACGTCGCCCGACATGTCGCCCACGCCCGCCACCGTGAACGGCGTCGTTTGGATATCCTGTCCGAGCTCGCGGAAGTGGCGCTTCACCGATTCCCAGGCGCCCCGGGCGGTGATGCCCATCTTCTTGTGGTCGTAGCCGGCCGAGCCGCCGGAAGCGAAGGCATCGTCCAGCCAGAAGCCGTGGTCGCGCGCGAGCGCATTGGCGATGTCGGAGAAGCTCGCCGTGCCTTTGTCGGCGGCGACCACCAGATAGGGATCGTCGCCGTCGTGGCGCACGACATTGGCCGGCGGCGCGATTCCATCGCTGGTGTAGTTGTCGGTGAGATCGAGCAGGCCGCGGATCAGCGTCTGGTAGCAGGCGACGCCCTCGGCCTGGACCTGTTCGCGCGTGCCGCCCACCGGAGGTCGCTTCACATAGAAGCCGCCTTTGGAACCCACCGGCACGATGACGGCGTTCTTCACCATCTGCGTCTTCATCAGGCTGAGCACTTCGGTGCGGAAATCCTCGCGCCGGTCGGACCAGCGGATGCCGCCGCGCGCCACCTTGCCGCCGCGCAGATGAATCCCCTCCATGCGCGGGCTGTAGACGAAGATTTCCACGAGCGGCCGCGGCGCCGGCAGCTCGTCGATGGCGCGGCTGTCGATTTTTATGGAAATCCAGTCCTTCGCCGCGCCATCCGCAGCGGCCTGCCAGAAATTGGTCCGGAGCGTGCAGCCGACGGCATTCAGGAAACGCCGCAGGATACGATCCTCGTCGAGCGTGGTGACGGCCTCCAGGGCCTTCGCAATGGCGGCCTCGATCTCCTCGCTGCGCGCCTTGCGGGCATCGGATCGTGCCTCGCCCAGTACAGGATCGAAGCGCGCGCGGAAGAGATCGACCAGGCCGCGGGCGATCGCGGGATAGGCCGCCAGCGTGCGCTCCATGTAATCCTGGCTGAAGGGCACGCCGGCCTGCCGCAGGTATTTTGCATAGGTGCGCAGCACGGCGATCTCGCGCCAATCGAGCCCCGCGCCCAGCACCAGGCGGTTGAGCCCGTCGTCTTCGAGCGCGCCCGCCCAGAGCTTCTTGATCGTCTCGATGAACCGCGGTCCGGTCGACGCGAGATCGACGGCCGACTTGTCCGCCGTCTCGACGCGCAGCACCTGTATCGCCACGCCGTCGCTCTTGCCGCCATCGTCGCCGGCGTCGTTTGGCGCATGCAGCAGGAACGGCGCCTCGCTCAACACGCGCAGGCCCAGGTTCTCGGCCAACGGCAGGATCTCGGACAGCGCGATCGGCTTGCGCGGATGGAACAGGCGGATGGCGAAGCGGTGCGCCGGCAACCCTGCCCGGCGGCCGACCTCGACGTCGAACCCGGCGCCCGCCAGCATTTGCTGCAGCGGCTCGATGTCGGCGACGGCCTGCGTCGCATCGAAGGTCTCGCGATAGACCGGCGGGAACCACCCGCGCCAGCGGCGGGCGGCGGCACGGCCCGCGGCATCGCCGAGTTTGGCCTGCAGCACCGTGCGCAACCGGTCGTTCCACGAGGTCGCGGCATCCGCCAGCGTCTGCTCGAGGGCGGCGAGGTCGGGTGTGGGGGCGTCCGGCCGGTTGAGCTTCACCGTGTAGAGCGCCTGGGCCAGCGCCGAATCGCTGCCGATCGAGGCGGACACCGAGGTCGCCTTGCCGTCCCAGGCCTGTTCGAGGATCGCCGCGAAGCGCTCGCTCAGCGCCGCATCGAAGCGCTCGCGCGGCGCGAACACCAGATTGGCGGCAAAGCGGCCGACGACGTCGCGGCGCGCGAACAGCGCCACGCGGCGGCGTTCCTGCAATTGCAGGATGCCCAACACCTGGTCGTAGAGCGTGTCCTCGTCGATCTGGAACAGCTCGTCGCGCGGGTAGGAATCGAGGATCGCCGTCAGCGTCTTGCCGTCGTGGCCGTTGGCATCGACGCCGGAGCGGCGCAGCACGCCGGCGACCCGGCCACGCAGCAACGGCACGTCGGCCACCATCGCGTGATAGGCGGCGGACGTGAACAGGCCGGCCAGGCGCCGCTCGCCGGTGACGCGGCCGTCGGCGTCGTAGGTTTTCACGATCACGCAATCCATCGGCCCGCTGCGATGGACCAGCGATGGCCGGTCGGTCTTCACGACCAGGATATTGTCGGCACTGCGGGCGAATCGCGCCATCGCCGCGCCGCTGCCCAGGCCCGCCTCGAACAGACGTATCTCGTCGCGGCGCAGGATGCCGAGCGCCGAGCCCTGGATCAGCTCGTAGCGCAGGCCGCCCGGCTGCGTCGCGTCGTCGACGTAGCGATAGCGGCGGTGGCCGAGAAAAGTGAAGTGGCCGGCTTCCAGCCATTGCAGGAAATCCTCGTACTCCTCGAAGCTCTGCGAGCGGCCGGGCGAAAGATCGGCGATGGCGTCGAGGCAAGCCTGGCGCATCGGCCGCCAGTCGTCGACCGCGAGGCGCACCTCGGCCAGCACGCGCGCGAGCGCCGAAGCGAGATCGTCGAGCTGGCCCGACCCCGCCTGGCGATCGATCTCGATGTGCATCATCGATTCGCGCCGGCCGCGCTCTGCAGTATCGGCGCCGAAATCGAGCAGGTCGCCGTCGAGGTCGCGACGCACCGCCAGCACCGGATGGGCCAGCAGATGGACGGCGATCTCGCGGCGATTGAGTTCGTTGGCGATCGAATCGACCAGGAACGGCATGTCGTCGTTCACGACGTGGATCACCGTGTGCCGGCTCTCGAAGCCGTGGCTGGCCTCGGTCGGGTCGAACACCCGGATCTTGGCGATGCCGGGCAGGCGGCGCCGGGCAAAGGCCAGCAGGGAGAGGGCGGCGGCGGCGCGTTGGGCGGCCGGGGCGGCGGCCAGATCCTTGTCGGCGACGCGCTCGAACAGCCGCCGCGCGAAGGCTCCGCCGGCGTCGCCGCCGCTCTGGAGGGCGGCAACGCCGATGGCATCCAGACCGTAAAGCCGCGGCGCCGGTGCGATGGCCATTTTTAGCGTTTCCCTCCGATAGTCCTCATGCTGAGGAGGCCACGCAGTGGCCGTCTCGAAGCATGGGTGCCAAAGATCGTGCTTATTGCCCATCCTTCGAGACGCGCGCTATGCGCGCTCCTTAGGATGAGGTTTTTCGCTTAGCCGTCGATTCCTCAGCCGGATGTTAACGCGCACCGTGACAATATGACGACGATCAGTCGGCGAGGCCGAAAGTGCTTATCGTGTCTCGCGTTTCGCACCCTGCCCCGGCGCGGGCGAGCCGATTCGCTGGTCTTTCTGTTTCCAGCCCACGGAATCCGTGGCAAAGCGCGTTTTGTTCTCGTGCTATGCTGCGCTTGCGAAGGTTAGTGGACGGCCAAAAAAACAAAATTTCAAAGCCTATTTTCGTTAGTATTTCCAAATAGTTAACCGACCATTCTTGAGATTCACAGACGGGGAATAAATTTCGCGATGACAGCCGACGCAGGTGCCGTATCATCTATCCATAGTGGGAGCAGCCGAACGGCTCCCCACATCTAGGTGTCTTCCACAGGGTGTTCTATCCACAGCTGTGGACAAAAAGAAAATGGGGGCCACAAGTGTTTGATGTCGTTCAAATTCGCAGCGGTGCCCGGGTTGTTACCGATTCTTCTCGGGATGCCCGGCTGACCGCTTTCGGCAAGGCCACTCTCACCGACCGTTATCTCCTGCCCGGCGAAAGCTATCAGGACATGTTCGCCCGCGTGGCCTCGGCCTATGCCGACGACGACGGCCATGCCCAGCGGCTCTACGACTACATCAGCAATCTCTGGTTCATGCCGGCGACCCCCGTGCTCAGCAACGGCGGCACCAGCCGCGGCCTGCCGATCTCCTGCTTCCTGAACGAGGCCAACGATTCGCTCGAAGGCATCGTGGGCCTGTGGAACGAGAACGTGTGGCTGGCCGCCCGTGGCGGCGGCATCGGCTCCTACTGGGGCAATCTCCGTTCGATCGGCGAAAAGGTCGGCATGAACGGCAAGACCTCGGGCGTGGTGCCGTTCATTCGCGTGATGGACTCGCTCACCCTCGCCATCAGCCAGGGCTCGCTGCGCCGCGGTTCGGCCGCCTGCTACCTGCCGGTCAACCATCCCGAGATCGAGGAATTCATCGAAATCCGCCGCCCGACCGGCGGCGATCCCAACCGCAAGGCGCTCAACCTCCACCACGGGCTTCTCATCTCCGACGCCTTCATGCGCGCGGTCGAGAACGACGAGGAGTGGGCGCTGGTGTCGCCGAAGGACGGCGCGGTGCAGCGCAAGATCTCGGCCCGCGCGCTCTGGATCCGCATCCTGACGGCGCGCGTCGAGACCGGCGAGCCTTACCTGGTCTTTGTCGATCACGTGAACAACGCCCGGCCCGAGCATCACAAGCTGGCCGGCCTCGAGGTAAAAACCTCGAACCTGTGCAGCGAGATCACGTTGCCGACCGGCATCGACCATCACGGCAAGCAGCGCACCGCCGTCTGCTGCCTGAGTTCGCTCAATCTCGAAACCTATCTCGAGTGGCACGAGCATCCGACCTTCATCGAGGACGTGATGCGCTTCCTCGACAACGTGCTGCAGAGCTTCATCGACAATGCCGGCAGCGACTTCGCCCGCGCCACCTACGCCGCCATGCGCGAGCGCTCGGTCGGCCTCGGCGTCATGGGCTTCCACTCGTTCCTGCAGCTGAACGGCATCCCGCTCGAGTCGGTGATGGCCAAGGTGTGGAACAAGAAGATGTTCAAGCACATCCGCGGCCAGTGCGACGACGCCTCCAGGACGCTGGGCAAGGAGCGCGGCGCCTGCCCCGACGCCGCCGACTTCGGCTTCGAGGACCGCTTCTCCAACAAGCTGGCGATCGCGCCGACCGCGTCGATCTCGATCATCTGCGGCGGCGCCTCGCCCGGCATCGAGCCGTCGGCGGCCAACGTCTATAACCACAAGACCCTCTCGGGCTCCTTCGTGGTCCGCAACCCGTACCTGGAAAAGGTGCTGGAGCAGAAGGGCCACAACAACGAGGACACCTGGACCACCATCACCACCAGCCAGGGTTCGGTGAAGGATCTGGACTGCCTCGACGATCACGAGAAGGCCGTGTTCAAGACCGCCTTCGAGATCGACCAGCGCTGGCTGGTCGAGCACGCCGCCGACCGCACGCCCTACATCTGCCAGAGCCAGTCGCTCAACATCTTCCTGCCGGCCGACGTGCACAAGCGTGACCTGCACCAGATCCACATGATGGCCTGGAAGCGCGGCGTGAAGAGCCTCTACTACTGCCGTTCGCTCTCCATCCAGCGCGCCGAGGCCGTCTCGGGCGATGCCATGGCCGACCAGCTGGGCGACCACGCCACGGGAACGCCGACACGGGAGGAGGGCGCGGAAGCGCCGCTGCCGTTCGTCGGCAACAAGATCTCCCAGACCAACGATTACGAAGAGTGCCTTAGCTGCCAGTAGCCTGAGCAGTCCCCGTCGTGCCCGGCAAAGCCTGCCGGACGCGGCGGGGGAATTTTTTCTCCACACTGTTTGATCGGTTCCGCCGCCATGTCCCTTCTCGACTCCAAGCCGATCTACAAGCCCTTCCACTATCCCTGGGCCTACGACGCCTGGCTGACGCAGCAGCGCATCCATTGGCTGCCCGAGGAAGTGCCGCTGGCCGACGATGTGAAGGACTGGCGCAACCGGCTGACGGATACCGAGCGCAATCTGCTGACGCAGATCTTCCGCTTCTTCACCCAGGCCGATGTCGAGGTGAACAACTGCTACATGAAGCACTATTCGCGGGTCTTCAAACCCACCGAAGTGCAGATGATGCTGGCCGCCTTCTCCTCGATGGAGACGGTTCACATCGCCGCCTACAGCCACCTGCTCGATACCATCGGCATGCCGGAAACGGAGTACTCGGTCTTCCTCACCGTCAAGGAGATGAAGGACAAGTACGACTACATGCAGAACTTCAACGTCGACTCGAAGACCGACATTGCCAAGACCCTGGCCGTGTTCGGCGCCTTCACCGAAGGCCTGCAGCTCTTTGCCAGCTTCGCCATGCTGATGAATTTCCCGCGCTTCAACAAGATGAAGGGCATGGGCCAGATCGTGACCTGGTCGGTGCGCGACGAGACGCTGCACTGCAACTCGATCATCCGCCTGTTCCGCACCTTCATCCAGGAGAACCCGGAAGTCTGGACCGAGGCGCTGCAGCGCGAGCTCTACGTCGCCTGCTCGACCATCGTCGACCACGAGGACGCCTTCGTCGATCTCGCCTTCGAGATGGGCGGCATGGAAGGCATGACCGCCACCGACGTGAAGCGCTACATCCGCTTCATCGCCGACCGCCGCCTGCAGCAGCTCACCCTGCAGCCGATCTACCGCCAGGACGCCAAGAACCCGCTGCCGTGGATGGACCAGATGCTGGGCGCCATCGAGCACACCAACTTCTTCGAGAACCGCTCGACGGAGTACTCGAAGGCATCGACGCGCGGGACGTGGGAAGAGGCTTTCGGCTAAGACGGACTCTCTCCTCCCCAGCGACGCTGGGGAGGTGTCGGCGTCCTACGCCGACGGAGGGGTCAAGAGCCCTAACTGAGACGATACGCTTGGCAGATCACAATCAATAGGTAGAGTCCCGGCAAGAGAGGCGGGATGGCAGACGAACAGCCTACGGCCCGCCAACGGCGGAGGAATTGAAGCGGTGGTACACGCTGCAAGAGGCTTTGCGCCGGGCTGCAGCGCACTTGGGTGAAAAGTTTGCGCCTGAAGGTATTTGGAATCGGGTCCGAGCCGGGATCATCCGGATGGCCTCGCATAGCGCGTCACAGCATCGCGACAACGAACCCATCACGCCATACCGGACTCCTCAAACTCTGCCCGCTTGGTTCTTCAGAACCCACAAAGAGATTCCCGATAAGCTTTGGAGCGGCGACTTCTTTTTCGGCTTCGAGGAGCCCCCGCCTGAAGCGGCGACGATGAGCTTAGAGGCCGTCTTGGCGGATCCCGAACTCCGCTACAAATTCAAATTCGTCTACACCGAAGCGTTCGGCGTTCGCTTCAATCCAGAAGACATTGATCATGAGTTTCCACGCCCAGCCGAAGACCCGGCGGTCAAGGCAGATGAAATTGCCAAACCGCGTATCGGCGATGAACCACTCGCGGGCTGGGCGGAGCTGTTCAAACGCTGCTATCCAAGTGCTGACCAAGAACTGGCGCTGGCCTCTGCGAGAGGCATGTTTCCCGATAAGCACGTCAGCAGGGATCGCGTTCGGGCACTGATACCGGCCCGCAAGCCGGGAAGGCCCCGCAACGAGTAACAGCGAATTTCGGCCGCTGATCCGCGAATTTCGTCTCCAAAAACCAATGGAATAAGCATTCGCCGTAATCGGCAGCGACATGGCCGCGAATTAGTCGCGAGTTATTCGCAAGATTCGACCGCGGATTTCCACCCGCTCATGGTCTCCAAACGAAGACGGCGACCGCAAGGGTCGCCGCTCTGATCGAGTGTCCCAGGTGCGTTCGCCTGACCAGCGGCACCGGGGGCAGAACCCTCACAACGCGGTGAAGCGCGGGGAGGTGGGACATGAGGTGAACCTAGCCCGGGCGTCGCCCGGCTTCAAGGCTTGGGCGTCGTTTTGTAGGTAGCTAATGAATTGACCGGATTATGTAGCGAGTGAATTGACCGGCTTTGATGGGCCTCCTTTTGGGGAGGTCTGGATGGGCCGGGCAAGAACACTTCAGGACATCCGGATCATGAGGTTC
>JAESGK010000134.1_pt1 | contig 75333 bp, 81 predicted proteins | sample 9269681 | NCBI WGS metagenome assembly JAESGK01 (sample SAMN14515347, study PRJNA621673) | algae metagenome | isolation source: Timaviella obliquedivisa GSE-PSE-MK23-08B and co-occurring heterotrophs from... | place: USA: Grand Staircase Escalante National Monument, Utah | collected 2006-08-15 | reverse complement strand
ATAAAGACAAGCGAAGCATCAAGCTCAGACGAAACAAAGCCGGACGAAACCCTCAATACATGGCCGAAATCATCGACGCTTGATCGTTAACCTGGATTCAGGGCCGTGGCAGCGCCAATCCCTTACGACCAGAACTGATCCAGCCAGAGATTGACCCGGTGAAAGCCGGGCTTGTTGATCGCATAAATCCGTTTCGTACCGCTGGCCGATACTGAAACCAGATTTGAGTCCAGCAACGCCTTCAGATGCTGCGACACGGCGGGGCGACTGATCGGCAATCCTTCGGCCAACTCATTCACGGTGCGCGGCGCGCGCCGCAATTCCTCCAGCAGATACCGCCGGTTGGGGTCCGAGATCGCGTCGAAGGGATCAGCGTGTGACATGGAGAAAAGCTAGGAGAAATTGTGGTCTCCGGCAAGCAAATTGTGCAGTGCGGGATAGAAATTTCGCTTTGCGGTATATGGGCGCGGCAGAGGGAATTCTAATATCCGGTCTGCAGCATTGCAGGCGTTTGCGCCGGTCGACTAAGATCCCGCGGCAAGCGCGGCAATCCCGTCGTAGACCAATTTGGAGCCGGCCAGAAATGCCATCGTGTACATGAACGGGTAAAACACCTGGGGCTGCATGCGCCGCACGACCCAGGCGCCGGCCATCGTCGCCAGCATTGCCAGCGGAAACAAGGTCAGCGAGGTGGCGAGATTGGTGAGATCAAGCTGCCCGAGTGCGAAATAGGGAATGAGCTTGACGGCGTTGAGGATAGCAAAGAACCGCACGATCGTGCCGGTATATTCGCGCGGCGGCAGTTTCAAAGGCAGCGTGTAGATTTGGAACGGCGGGCCGCCGGCATGGGCGACGAAGCTGCCATAACCGGCAAGCCCGCCGAAAAATGTCGCCTGCACGGGTCTTTGCGGCTTGGCCGGCGTGATGATGCCTTGGCGCGCACGCCAGAGATTGTAGACATAGCGCAGCACGAAAAGAACGGTGATCGCCCCGATGATCAGCCTGAGTGCATCCCGCGGCACATAGGCCGCGGTGGCCCAGCCGATCGCGATGCCAACGAGCGCGCCAGGCAAGAGGATCTTGAGTGTCTTCATGTCGCCGTGCTTGCGCCACGTCCAGAGCGCCACGAGATCCATGGCAATCAGGATCGGCAAAAGCAGCGCTGCAGCCTGCACCGGGGATACGGCCAGCGACAGAAGCGGCACGCCCATCAGCGACAGAGCTTCACCCATGCCACCCTTGCTGAAGCCGACCAGCAGAACCGCAGGGATGGCGATGGCATAGAATTGAAAATCGGGAAGCATGGGTACCGGTTGATCCTTTTGCCGGTAGGGTCTATCGCTTTTGCAGATCGAAATCGAGTAGGGGTGATGCGCGGCCGCGCATTTCACCGGAAACAGAGACATTATGAGCAATACAGACAATCGCTGCCGCCTCGTCCTCATCGCGCCGGATATCGCCGATGTCGACAGCCGCGCGCAAATCCTCAGCGGTGCGCTGCGCGGCGGCGATGTAGCCTCGGTGATCGTGCCGCAATACGGGCTGGACGATCAGACTTTCCAGAAACATGCCGAAGCGCTGGTGCCGCTGATCCAGGAGGCTGGCGCTGCGGCACTGGTGGCCGGCGATACGCGGGTTGCAGGCCGGGCCAAGGCCGATGGCCTGCATGTGACTGGCAATGCCGCGGAACTGGCGGAGGCGATGGAGAAGTTTTCGCCCAAGCTGATCGTCGGCGGCGGCAATGCGACTGACCGGCATCATGCCCTGGAAATAGGGGAAGTCCGCCCCGATTACGTATTTTTCGGCAAGGTCGATGGCGATATCAAGCCGGAAGCGCATCCGAAGAATGTGGCGCTTGCCGAGTGGTGGGCGTCGATGATCGAAATCCCCTGCATCGTCATGGGCGGTACCGATCCGGAATCGGTGCTTGCTGTTGCCGAAAGCGGTGCGGAATTCGTCGCGCTGCGTCTGGCCGTGTTTGCAGAGCCCGAGCAGGCCCCGGCCATTGTTGCGAGCGTCAATGCGCTTCTTGACGAAAAAGCGCCACGGTTTGAAGCTTAAGACATTTGCATGTTGATCCGTCCTTCTCCATCGCTGCGCCGAATTCCTCTCCTTTTGCTGGGGGCTGCCCTTCTGGCTGCGCCGTCCGCCCTTCGTGCCGACGATGCGCTTCCGGGCGTCAACGATGCCGCGCCGGCTGTCGTTCAGGACGAAAACGACGAGGGCGTGGTTGCCAAGCGTGGCCGCATCACGCCGTTCAACGGCGCAGCACTGCCCGAGGGCGAGATCCCGGCCTTGCAGTCTCCCGAGGAGGCCAGGAAGGCGGATGACGAGGCGAAGAAAGCCGATGCGAAAAAGCTCGAACCGTCGTCCGGCGTCAATGTGCTGGAGCGGATGGGCGCCGAACTGCCGGCCTTGCCGCAGGAAAAACCGTTTGAGGGCAAGGCCGACGATGCCTATGGCGCCTTCCAGCGCGGCTATTATCTGACGGCGATGGAAATGGCCTTGCCGCGTGCACAGCTAGGCGAGGCGGCGGCGCAGACGCTGGTGGCGGAAATCTTTTCGCAGGGGCTCGGCGTTGCCCGCAACAAGAAGGATGCGGCGTTCTGGTATGGTCAGGCGGCCAATTCCGGCGATCCGGCGGCCATGTTCAAGTACGCGCTGTTGTTGATGGAAGGCCGCGACGTTGCGCGTGACAAGAAAAAGTCGGAAGAGCTGATGAAGAAGGCTGCCGATCTCGGCAATTCTTCGGCGCAGTTCAACTACGGCCAGCTGCTGGTCGCCGACATGCCGGGCGGAAAGGGCTTGAAGGCGGCGCTGCCCTATTACGAAAAGTCGGCCGAACAGGGTATTGCCGATGCCCAGTACGCCCTCTCGCAGATTTATCTGAATGTCGATGGCATTGATGACGACAAGCGAGAGAAGGCGCGTGACTGGCTGTTGCGGGCAGCGCGATCCGGGTTCGATACGGCCCAGCTCGATCTTGCCATCTGGCTGGTCGATGGCATCGGCGGCGACCGCAATCTCGATGAAGGCTTCAAGTGGATGACGCGGGCGGCGAGGGGCGGCAACGTCGTTGCCCAGAACAAGCTGTCGCATCTGTATGTCAATGCGATCGGCACCCGGCCCGACCCGGTCGAGGCAGCCAAATGGTATGTGCTGTCGCGCCGCGCCGGGCTGAAGGATGCCTCTCTGGAGGACTTCTATCTGGGGCTGACGGACGAACAGCAGAAGGCGGCGCTGAGCGCTGCCAACAGATACCGGTCATCCTGACCGAGTTTTGCCGTTACAGCACCGCGCGTCTTTTGAGACGCGCGGTGCTGTAACGCTTTGATCTGCTGCAGAATCCTTTCCTTCAATCGACTCCGATTGAAGGAATTATGCAGTAGACTTGAACTTTCGGGGGTTTTGTGGTCTTGAAGCGCCGGATTGGCGGCCGGATTGGCGGCTTTCGGTTCTTTAGGGAATGCTCCCCATGAAAATCAACGGTAATGAAATTCGCCCCGGCAGCGTGGTCGAGCACAATGGTGGTCTTTGGGCCGCCGTCAAATGCAATACCGTCAAGCCCGGCAAGGGTGGCGCTTTCAATCAGGTCGAACTCAAGAACCTGATCGATGGCACCAAGCTGAACGAGCGTTTTCGCTCGTCGGAAACCGTTGAACTGGTCAGCCTTGAATTGAAGGACTTCCAATTCCTCTATGAGCAGGGCGATGCGCTGGTGTTCATGGACAATGAGAGCTATGAACAGCTGGAATTGCAGAAGGATTTTGTCGGCGATCGCGCCACCTTCCTGCAGGACGGCATGATGGTGACGGTGAAGCTTTATGACGAGAAGCCGATCGGCATCTCGCTGCCGGACCAGGTGGTCTTGACGATCGCGGAAGCGGATCCGGTGGTGAAAGGGCAGACGGCGGCATCCTCCTACAAGCCGGCGATCATGGAGAATGGCGTTCGCGTCATGGTTCCGCCGTTCGTCGAGGCCGGAGAGCGCATTCTGGTCGATACCAATGAAATTACCTATCTCCGCCGCGCGGACTGATCCGCAGCGGCATATCTGAATTTCTCCGGCCGTTGCTGCGGCCGGTTTTCTGTTTCGAAGGAAAGCCAAAATGGCACGCTCAGCTCTTCTCAATGTCATGGTTCAGGCCGCGTTCAAGGCCGGCAAGTCCCTGGCGCGCGATTTCGGCGAAGTGCAGAACCTGCAGGTGTCGCTGAAAGGCCCAGGCGACTATGTTTCGCAGGCCGACCGCAAGGCGGAAAAGCTGCTCCGGGAAGAGCTTTTGAAGGTCCGCCCGACCTATGGCTTCCTCGGCGAGGAAAGCGAAGAGATCCCCGGTACCGATGGCGCCCATCGCTGGATCGTCGATCCGCTGGATGGCACGACCAACTTCCTGCACGGCATTCCGCATTTCGCGATCTCGGTGGCGCTTGAGCGTCAGGGCGAGGTTGTTGCCGCCGTCATTCTCAATCCGGCAACCGACGAACTCTACACGGCCGAGCGTGGCGGCGGAGCCTTCCTCAACGATCGCCGTCTGCGCGTTGCCGCCCGCAAGAACCTCTCGGATGCCGTCATCGGCACCGGCACGCCGCATCTGGGCGTTGCCAACCACGGCACCTATCTGGTCGAACTGCGTCACGTGATGGGCGAAGTTGCCGGCGTTCGCCGCATGGGTGCCGCCTCGCTCGATCTCGCCTATGTCGCAGCCGGACGTTTTGACGGTTTCTGGGAACGCGGCCTGATGCCGTGGGATCTGGCAGCCGGCATTCTTTTGATTCGCGAAGCTGGCGGCTGGGTCGCCGATATCGATGGCGGCAACAAGCCGATGGATGACGGTTCGATCGTTGCGGGCAACGAATATATTCGCAAGGCTCTGCACGATGTGCTGCACCGCCCCATTCCAGGCAAATAAGCATAGAATGGTCTGAGCGGGTGGCTGTTTCATCCTGTTGAAGTTGCCCGTTGTTTCCCCTTCAATTTGGCGCAAACTTCCTCTAGTCTCCGCGCAGCGTTACCCTACCTCTTTTGGTGGTATGGTTGCAGCACTGGCAAACCGGAGAGTAGAGCCCCATGGCGAAATTGGAACTGTCGGGATGGGATGCCGGCGGAGGTTTGAGCGAGGGGTATAATCCCAACAAGCTGTCGAGCCCGATGGTCTTCTTCTGGACGATGGTCATCTTCCTGATCATCGTGGGCTTTCTCGGTGCTATCCTGTTTCGCCAGGCAGAGGCGGCTTTTCTCAGCAATCCCGGCCTGAATGGCCTGATTTTCGGCGTTCTGCTGATCGGTATCCTGCTGGTCTTCAATCATGTCTTCAGCCTGCGGCCGGAAGTCCGCTGGTTCAACTCCTTCCGCGCTGCCGGCAGCGCCGAGAAGGTCGGCCGCGATCCGGTGCTTCTGGCGCCGATGCGGGCGCTGATCGGTCAGCGCCATTCGATGTCGATCTCGACGACGGCACTGCGTTCCATCCTCGATTCGATTGCCACCCGGCTGGACGAATCACGCGATACGTCGCGATACCTGATCGGTCTTCTGGTCTTTCTCGGCCTGCTCGGCACGTTTTGGGGCCTGCTCGGCACGATCGGCTCGATCAACACCGTCATTCAGTCGCTCGATGCCGGAACGGGAAGCACCGAGGATGTGCTTGCAGCCCTCAAGACCGGCCTGTCCGCGCCTTTGACGGGCATGGGCACGGCATTCTCGACATCGCTCTTCGGTCTGTCGGGATCGCTGATCCTGGGCTTTCTCGACCTGCAGGCCGGCAGGGCGCAGAACCGTTTTTACACCGAGCTTGAAAACTGGCTGTCGTCGGTGACGGACGTCAGTTCCGACCAGATGGCCGTGCCCGGCAAGCCGGCTGCGGCTCCGGTCGAGGAATTGCGTCAGTTGACCGAACAATTGGCGCGCCTCAACCAGGATGGCGGCATGAACCAGCGGACGACGGCGGCGATGGCCAGCCTTGCTGAAGGCATTCAGGGGCTGGTGAAAAACATGCGCGGTGAACAGCAGATGCTGCGCGACTGGATCGAAGCGCAGCAGGAAGAAGCGAAATCGATGCGCAAGACGCTGGACAAGCTTTCCGCCCGTATCGGCCAGTCGGACAAAATCCCGGCGTCAGCGGACAGAACGCCATCCAAGCTTGTCCGCGTTGACGACGCCGGAGGGGAATGATCGATGGCACTTGCACGCAAGGGCCGGGCACAGAGAACGGTCGACTACTGGCCGGGGTTTGTCGATGCGCTGTCGACATTGCTGCTTTCCATCATGTTCCTGCTTTGCGTCTTCGTTCTGGGGCAGTTTCTTCTCAGCCGCGAGATCAGCGGCAAGGATGATGTGCTCAACCGGCTGAACAGCCAGATCAACGAACTCACTCAGCTTCTGGCGCTGGAAAAGGGCGGCAAGCAGGACCTCGAGGATTCTCTTGCCAACCTGCAGGCATCGTTGGCCACATCGGAAGGCGAACGCTCGCGGTTGCAGGCTCTGCTGGAACAGGGAACCGGCAGTTCCGAGAGTGCGAACCAGCAGATCGGCGACCTGACAGGCAAGCTCGATACCGAAAAGCAGGTCAGCGCCCGGGCGATGAGCCAGATCGATCTGCTCAACCAGCAGATTGCTGCGTTGCGTAGCCAGATAGCCGCCATCGAGGGTGCATTGCAGGCGTCTGAAGCGAAGGATAATGCCTCGCAGACAAAGATCGCCGATCTCGGCCGCCGGCTGAACGTGGCGCTGGCGCAGCGTGTGCAGGAACTCAACCGCTATCGCTCCGACTTCTTCGGCCGTCTGCGGGAAATCCTCTCCGATCGCGAGAATATCCGCATCGTCGGCGACCGTTTTGTGTTCCAGTCGGAAGTGCTGTTTCCGTCAGGCGGCAACGAACTGAACCCGGCGGGGCAGGAGGAAATGGCAAAGCTCGCCTCGGCCGTTCTTGACCTCGCCAAGGAAATTCCCTCCGAAATCAACTGGGTTCTGCGTGTCGATGGCCATACCGACAATGTGCCGTTGTCCGGCACCGGGCGCTATGTCGACAATTGGGAGCTTTCCTCCGCCCGTGCGACATCGGTCGTCAAGTTCCTGATTTCCAGGGGTGTTCCGGCCAACCGGCTGGTTGCTGCGGGTTTTGGCGAATTCCAGCCGATCGCTGAAGATGACAGCCCGGAATCACGCTCACAGAACCGCCGTATCGAACTGAAGCTGACGGAAAAGTGACTTAATCTACGAGCGTAGCGCGCTCATGCGCTGCTGAAGGTAGCGCCGGACCGCGTCGCTTTCGCTGAGGCCGATCGCCATGCGATAGGCGTGCACAGCCCTTTCCGGGTCTCCCGCCTCGGCCAGCAGATGCGCGCGCACGGCCCAATACGGCTGGTAGGAGACGATCGCAGCCGGATCCAGCGCGTCGAGTTTCTGCAATCCCTCGGCGGGGACGCCAAGCCGGGAGGTTACCGCCGCCTGGCCTATGCGCGCGCCAACGGTCGGCCGCAGCTTGACCAAAGCCTCGTAGAGGAGAGAAATCGCCTGCCAATCCGTTCTTTCCGTGCGGCGCCGTCTTGCATGGACGGATTGAATGGCGGCCTCGCATTGATAGGGGCCGAAAATGTTCCGCCGTCCTGCTGCCACAAGCATTGAATCGGCTTCATCAATCAGGTGCTTATTCCAAAGAGCCGGGTCTTGTTCGTCGAGCGGTATGTATGCGCCGTCAACGCCACGGCGGGCGCGTAGTCGCGATTGGCTGTAAAGCATCAGGGACAGAAGGCCGTTTATCTCCGGCTGCCCCGGCAGGACGGAAAGCAGCGTTCGGGCCAGCCAGATTGCTTCCCCGGCGAGGCTGCTGCGCTTTTCGTCCTGTCCGTCCAGCCCATCCCAGCCGAGTGCATAGGCGGCATAGATTGCCGAAAGTACCGCATCGAGCCGCGCGGGAAGGTCGCCCGCTTCCGGAACCGTAAAAGGGATTGCGGCGTCGCGAATCTTTGTTTTCGCCCGCACGAGCCTCTGGCCCATGGTGGCGGGCGAGACCAGAAAGGCAGAGGCTATCCGCTTCGCGTCGAGCCCGAGGACGGTCTGGAGCATCAGCGGCGTATGCGCGGCCCGGTCGATCGCGGGATGGGCGCAGACGAAAAGAAGCTTCAGCCGGTCGTCGGGAAACAGCGCTTCGGACTTTTCGGCCATGTCTTGTTCAGCCTCCTCGATCGCCATGCGGATGCGGTCGCGCGCCTGGGTGACGATCGTTCCATGGCGCGCTGACCGCCCGATGTTGCGCCTTGCCGCCACGAGCAGCCAGGCTTCCGGATTGTCCGGTATGCCGCGCTCCGGCCATATCGCCAGTGCCGTCGCCAGCGCTTCCGACAGGGCATCCTCCGCCGCCGGCACGTCGCGCGAGCGGGCCGAGAGATAGGCGATCAGCTTGCCGTAGGAGCGGCGCGCGGCAAGCTCTGCCGCTCCGCGCGCCGTCGCATCGCTCACAGGGTCAATCCTGCGGCGGTGGCGGCAGGACCGGGCGCACCTCGACCGAGCCAAGGCGCGAGATCGGTGCACGGCCCGCCCAGGCAAGCGCTGTATCGAGATCATCGACATCGATGACGAAAAAGCCCCCCAGCTGTTCCTTGACATCCGCGAACGGGCCGTCCTGAACGTCATGGCGGCCGTTATCGACACGGACGGTCGTTGCCGCCTGCGGCGGCATCAAGCCCGCGCCGCTGATGACGATTCCGGCCTGCGCGACCGCCTGGCTATAGGCCGTCCAACTGGCCCAGTAGGGGCCGGCCTCCGCGGGGTCTTCCCGCTTGGCGAAATCGCTTGTGTCTTCGCGGATCAGAAGTGCGTAATGCATGGTCCATCTCCTCGTTTCTTCTACTTCATGCCCGGCGCCGGATAGCCGGCACGGATTTCGATGCGCCCGGTCTTCGCCCCGGGAATTTTCGCGGCCCAGGCGATGGCTGACGCTGCATCGGCCACATCGATCTGGAAATAGCCGCTGAGGCGCAACGGCGCGTCCACATCGAAGGCCGCGGTTTCGGCGACGACGCCATCCTTGCCGGCAACCGCATAGACTTCTTGCGTGGCATGAAGCGCAGAACCACCGCGCAAAACGCCCGCCTTTGCGGCTTCGTCAGCAAATGCGGCATAACGTCCCCAGTAAGCCGTCCCCGTCTCGCCCGTGTCCGTACGCTTCTCTACGTCGCCAGAGCTTTCGAAGATCACCAGGGTAAACGGGGCCGCAGCGGCAGGCGATGCAATGGTTATCGGCAGCATGACCGTTGCGGCCAGCCCTGCAAATGTGTTCGTCATATCGGTGGTCCTTTCCAAACCGGGGCAGGCAACTATTGCCCGCCTGAACCAATGAGCCGCCACACCCGGTCATTTCGACAGGCAGGTGGATTTTTTTGTTCGACAGAAATGGTCACCGGCGTTGCTACGACCTTTACGTGCCCGTAAGCTCACGACAGTGATGGGGGGCGGGAGAACGCGATGGATTGTGATGTGCTGGTGATCGGGGCGGGGCTCGCGGGTCTCGTGACAGCTGTGGAGGCTGCCGATCGCGGTCTTCGTGTCATCGTGCTCGATCAGGAAGGCGAGCAGAATTTGGGCGGGCAGGCCTTCTGGTCGCTGGGTGGTCTTCTGTTCGTCGATAGCCCGGAACAAAGGCGCATGCGCATTCGCGACACGCCCGATCTGGCGCGTCAGGACTGGATGGGTTCGGCGCAATTCGATCGCCCCGAGGATTTCTGGCCGCTCCGCTGGGCGGAAGCCTATCTGGATTTCGCGGCCGGAGAAAAGCGCGCCTGGCTGCACGGCCAGGGCATGCGCTGGGTTCCGGTGGTCGGCTGGGCGGAGCGCGGTGGCGGTCTTGCAGACGGCCACGGAAATTCGGTGCCGCGCTTCCATGTGACATGGGGAACGGGGCCGGGCGTTCTGGCGCCGTTTATCGCGCGGGCACGGGCGCTGGAGGCGAGGGGCCGCATCCGTTTCCGGTTCCGCCATCAGGTGGACGAACTGATCATGACCAACGGCGCCGTCACCGGCGCGCGGGGATCGGTTCTGAAAAATGACGGCGTGCCGCGCGGCCAGCGCAGTTCGCGCGAGGTTGTCGACGAGTTCTGGTTCGAGGCGGGTTCGGTCGTCGTCTCGTCCGGCGGCATCGGCGGCAATCACGATATGGTGCGCCGCCAATGGCCCGCCGATCGGCTCGGACCGCCACCGACTTTTATGGTCAGTGGTGTGCCCCATTATGTCGATGGCCGTATGGTCGAAATTGCCGAAAATGCCCGCGGGTCGGTGATCAACAAGGACCGCATGTGGCATTATACCGAGGGCCTGCGGAACTTCGATCCCGTCTGGCCAAACCATGGCATCCGTATCCTGCCCGGGCCGTCCTCGTTCTGGTGCGATGCCGACGGTAACCGGTTTGCAGCACCCGCCATGCCGGGCTTCGATACGCTCGGTACCTTGAGGGCGATCCGCCGCACTGGCGCCGACTACAGCTGGTTCGTCCTGACCAAGGCAATCATCAAGAAGGAATTCGCACTGTCCGGTTCCGAGCAGAACCCGGACCTGACGGACAAGAACATCCCGCTGCTGTTGAAGCGGCTCGGCAAGAACCCGCCCGGCCCGGTGCAGGCCTTCATGGACAAGGGCGAGGATTTCATCGTGCGCAACCGGCTGGATGATCTGGTCGAAGCGATGAATGCCTTGAGCGGCGAGGGGCGGTTGTCGCTGGAGCATTTGCGCGGGCAAATCGAGGCGCGCGACCGGGAGATCGAAAACCCGTTCTCGAAGGATGCGCAGGTCACCGCCATTCGCGGGGCGCGAAATTATCTCGGCGACAGGCTGATGCGCACGGCCAAGCCGCACCGGCTGCTCGATCCGAAGGCCGGGCCGCTGATCGCCGTGCGGCTGAATATCCTGACCCGGAAAACGCTGGGTGGTCTGCAGACCGATCTGAATGGCCGGGTGCTGGAACTGTCGGGCGAGCCGGTTCCGGGGCTTTATGCGGCCGGTGAAGTCGCGGGCTTCGGCGGCGGCGGCATGCATGGCTACAACGCGCTGGAAGGTACGTTCCTTGGTGGCTGCCTGTTTTCGGGTCGCGTTGCTGGGCGAAGCGTCGGCATCTGACGAGAGGACTGAAGGAGAATGGTTGCTGAGTTGCAGGTAAGCCCGTATCCAAGCCGGTTGATGCTGAGCGGCGGATTTTAATTCTCCCTCATGCCCGCCCTTGTGGTGGGCATCCAGTGCGCCCAAGTCCTTGGGCGTAAACGACTCGTCCACGCGATGGACATCGCGTGGCTGGATTACCGGCACAAGGCCGGTCATGAGGGGAACGTTGGCTTTGACGGAAAACTGAAGCCTTAATCAAGCTGGACGTTGGCGTCCTTGACGACCGGACCCCATTTGGCGAGTTCCGCCGTAACGTGGGTGGCCAGTTCTTCGGGCGTCGAGGCGACGATGGTGGCGCTGAAGTCCTTCATCTTTTCGGCCACGGCCGGGTCTGCGAGCGCTTTCTTGGCTGCGGCATTCAGCCGGTCGATGGCCTCTTCCGGTGTGCCTGCCGGGGCAAACAGCGCATTCCAGGTATAGGTCTCATAGCCCGGAATGGTCTCGGCGATTGTCGGTACATCCGGGAAGGACGGCGCGCGCTCTTTCGTCGTCACGGCCAAGGCCCGCAAGGTGCCGGACTTGATATGGCCGGAGGAGGACGGGAGGTTATCGAACATGACCGGCACCTGATTGCCGATGACGTCGTTCAGGGCCGGGCCTGATCCCTTGTAGGGCACGTGCTGGATGCTGACACCGGCCATTTTCTTGAACAGTTCGCCGGAAAGATGCAGCGGTGTGCCGTTGCCGGAGGATGCGTAGGAATATTGCTCGGGTGCTGCCTTCAGCAAGGCTACCAGTTCTGCAACAGTCTTGGCCGGCAGTTCCGGGTTGACGACAAGCACGTTGGGGACCAGCACCAGCAGCGAGACCGGGGCGAAGTCCTTTTCCGGATCGTAGGGCTTGGTCTTCAGGATCAACGGGTTGAGCGCGTGCGTCGCGACCGTTCCCATCAGGATCGTGTAGCCGTCCGCTTCGGCGCGGGCCACCCGGTCGGCGCCGAGATTGCCGCCGGCACCGGCAACGTTTTCAACGACGACCTGCTGGCCGAGATCGTCTGCCATCTTCTGGCCGATGATGCGGGCAACGACGTCTGTCGAGCCGCCGGCCGCGAAGGGCACGACGAGCGTGACCGGGCGATCGGGAAACTCTTGCGCTTGCGCTGCAGGACCAAGCGCAAGCGCCGATGCCGCCACCATCGCAAGAGCAAGTGCAGTCCGCCGCTTCAACAAAGACAAAGCCATTCAAATCTCCTCCCATAGACGTTGCTGTCTGGAAAACGGTTCAACCGTTTCTGCGCGCAACAATAGCGCTGCAAACCCGCAGGGCAACCTTGGGAAGGAGATTAACGGTTAAAAGCGTCAGCCAAGTGTGACGACATTGCTTGCTTCGGGCGCATCATAATCAAACTGCAGCCGGGCAAGCTTGGCATAAAGACCGCCCTGGCGAACGAGGGAAGCGTGCGTGCCTTCCTCGACGATCCGGCCCTGATCCATGACCAGGATGCGATCTGCCTTCAGTACGGTCGCCAGCCGATGGGCGATAACCAGCGTGGTGCGCTCGCGCATCAGGCCGTCCAGTGCCTTCTGCACCAGCGTTTCACTTTCGGCATCGAGCGCAGAGGTCGCCTCGTCGAGCAGCAGCACCGGCGCATTCTTCAGGATTGCGCGAGCAATGGCGATGCGCTGCCGCTGGCCGCCCGACAGCGTGATGCCGCGTTCGCCGACCTGCGTGTCGTAGCCCTGATCGAGCCTGGCGATGAATTCATCGGCCTGGGCCGCGATGGCAGCCGCTTGCACCATCTCGCGCGATGCCGCTGGCAGGCCAAAGGCGATGTTGTCATGGATCGAGGCGGCAAAGATCGTCACGTCCTGCGGCACGATGGCGATGCGGCGGCGGAGCGCCTGCGGATCGACGGCGCGGATATCGGCGCCATCGACGCTGATTGCACCCTTCACCGGATCGTAGAACCTGAGAAGCAGGGAGAAGACGGTGCTCTTGCCGGCGCCGGACGGGCCGACGATGGCAACCGTCTCGCCCGGCTTGACGGCAAAGCTCAGGCCCTTGACGCTTTTGTAGCCCGGCCGCGACGGATAGGCGAAATGCACGTCGTCGAAGGTGACTGCACCCTTTGCCGGCTCCGGCATCGCAAGCGGATCGGCCGGCGCGGTGATTTCGGGCTGCTCTGCCAGCAGTTCGCTGAGGCGCTCGGCAGCACCCGCAGCCTGGGACAGCTCGCCCCAGACTTCCGAAAGCGCACCGAGGCTGCCGGCGGCAAAGACCGAATAAAGCAGGAACTGGCCAAGCGTGCCGGCCGAAAGCGTGCCGGACAGCACGTCCTGCGCACCGAACCACAAGACGGCGACGACGCTGCCGAAGATCATGGTGATGGCGAAGGCGGTGAGGATGGAGCGGGCCTTGATGGCGGCGCGGGCGGCCTCATAGGCATTTTCGACCGAGTTGCCATAGCGGGCTTGTGCAGCGGCCTCGCCATTGAAGGCCTGGACGGTGCGGGCGGCCGAGATGGCCTCGCCGGCATAGGCCGAGGCGGTGGCCAGCGTGTCCTGCGCCTCGCGCGACCGGCGGCGCACCGAGCGGCCGAAACCAACCAGCGGGAAGACGATGAGGGGGATGGCTGCAATCACCAGGCTCGAGAGTTTCGGGCTGGTATAGACCATCATGCCGATCGCCCCGAGACACAGGATGATGTTGCGTAGCGCCACGGACGCGGTCGCGCCGACGGCGGATTTGATCTGCGTCGTATCGGCGGTCAGCCGCGAAACGATCTCGCCGGACTGATTGACGTCGAAGAAGGACGGGGAAAGCCGGGTGATATGATCGAACACATCGCGGCGCAGGTCAGAGACGATCCGTTCGCCGAGCGTAATGACAAAATAATAGCGGGCGGCACTCGCCAGGGCCAGAATGATCGCCAGGATCATCAGCATCGAGAAGTAGGTGTTGATGAAGCCGGAATCGGAATTCGAGAAGCCGTGGTCGATCATCCGGCGCACCGCCATCGGCAGCGTCAAGGTCGTCACGGCCGCGGCGACCAGCGAAATGCCGGCCCCTATGACCAGATTGCGATAGCGCTGGATATACGGCAGCAGCTTGACCAGCGGGCGGACGGACTTTCGTCCCGCCGGTTGAACGACCTCATTCGACACTTGACCTCCAATACCGGAAGAAGCCTACAAAACTCGCACGAGTCTTCTCCGGCGGTACTTGTTATCCTAATGACCATCATGTATAGGCACGGCATCAAATTGGGAAGCCGTGGTCCCTTCAGTGGTCTGCGGCTTCATTTACGTGTTCGGTCCCCATGCCGCAATGGCCCGCAAATGGCTTGCGACAATTGGACCCTGGAACTTGCAGGAAGATTGTTATGAAGGCTGATATCCATCCCGCTTACCACATGATCAAAGTCGTCATGACAGACGGCACGTCCTACGAAACCCGCTCGACCTGGGGTACGGAAGGCCAGACCATGAACCTCGAAATCGACCCGAAGTCGCATCCGGCATGGACCGGCGGCAACCAGCAGATGCTGGACCGCGGCGGCCGCGTTTCCAAGTTCAAGAAGCGTTTCGAAGGCCTCGGCCTCTAAGCTTTTCCTGCTGGAAGATGATTTCGAGAAAGCCCGGTTCGCCCGGGCTTTTTTGCGTTTGCTATCGGCCGGCAGTTTTCGCGTCCGCCACAGCTGAAATCAAAAGCAATAGTATTGACTAATCAATTAGTATGTACTATTTGAATAGTCATGATCGAAGCTGCCGATATCACCACTGTCCTGCGAACGCTTGCCGACCCGACGCGGCGCGCCGTCTTCGAGCGCGTCGCTGGCGCCGACGAAATATCCGTGGTCGAGCTGACGCGCGGCAGCGGCGTGACGCAGGGTGCTGTCTCGCAGCACCTGAAGTCACTGAAGCAGGCGGGTCTGGTCGTCGAGCGGCCGGAGGGCCGCAATGTCTATTATCGGGCCCGGCCGGAAGGTCTCGGGCCGCTGGCCGACTGGATGGGGCATTATGGTGCCTTCTGGCGCGACCGTTTTGCCAATCTGAGAGCCCTGCTCAAGGAGATTGATCCATGAATGAGGCTGCATCGAAGGCCGATACGCAGGACATCATTGTGGACGAGGTGTTCCCGCATGCGCCCGAGACGATCTGGAAGGCGTTGACATCGGGCGATCTGATTGCCCGTTGGATGATGGCGCCGACGGGATTTGCGGCGGTCGAGGGCACGCATTTTACCTTCAGGACGACACCGGCGGGGGAATGGGATGGGGTCATCCGTTGCCAGGTGCTGCAGGTGGTTCCCAATCAACGCCTGGCCTATGCCTGGAAAGGCGGGCATGCGAGCAATGCCGGCTATGGCTCGCCGCTCGATACCGTCGTGACTTGGGTGCTCACCGAGATCGAAGGCGGTACGCGCGTCCGGCTTGTCCATTCCGGCTTCGTGCTGCCGAAGAATGACGTTGCCTACCAAAACATGAGCAATGGCTGGAAAAAAGTTGTTCGAAACCTGGACGCGGTTGTGGCCGAACAGGAGGGGACGAAGTCCCTGCATTGACGATACCAAAGGCAGGCCTGCCTGCTGAAAGTGCGTCCACGTGTGTGAATCGAGGCCTCCCTAGAGGAGGTTGGGCTCCATTCGTATGATCCATACACTGCTGCCGATCGAGGCTTTGCGGTCCGCCTGTGGGCGTCGCAGGCGTACCCGTGCGCTGGCAATATTTCGTTTAACTGCATCTTGAGGAGAAGAAAAATGAGCATGGCTTTCAAGGGTGGATGTGCCTGCGGCGCGATCCGTTATGAAATCTCCGCAGAACCGATTTTCATGAACGAGTGCCAGTGCCGGGACTGTCAGCACAGGAGCGGGACCGGGCATGGCTCTTACCTGACATTCGCCGGCCGGAAGGATGTGAAGCTTGAAGGGGAGGCGAGACTATGGGAGGTCGCTGGCGATAGCGGCGGGATCAAGAGACACGCCTTTTGCCCCACCTGTGGCGCGCCGGTCTATCTGACCTTCGCGGCTATGCCGGATTTCTTCACGGTGCATGCCGCGAGCCTGGACGACCCCAGCCGGTATAAACCGCAGGCGGTAACTTACCAAGTGCGCGGTCATGCCTGGGATCACCTCGATCCGGATCTGCCGAAATTCGACAGGATGCCGCCTTCATAACGATGAAATGCCTGCTTCCCTGACGGCGCAACCAACGCTAGAGTTTTCATTGGCGTCACTGAGTTGGCGGGGATGGGAGCGGTATGAAGATCATGATTGCGGAGTTCGCAGCGGCGGCCTTCGTTCTGTTTGCCCGCGCGATCACCGCTGTTCGCGCCATCTGGCCGGAGCATGGGCTGCCGTCGCGCCCTTGTATCTATTTTGCCAATCACTCCAGCCATGGCGACTTCGTGCTGGTCTGGGCAGTGCTGCCGCCGAGACTGCGGAAATTGGCGCGGCCGGTGGCCGGTGCCGAGTACTGGCTGAAATCGAAGGTCAGCACGTTCATCGGCCGCGATGTTTTCAACGCGGTGCTGATCGAGCGTGAGCGTGAGAAGAGGACGCAGGATCCGATCGCGCTGATGACCATGGCGATCGACGAAGGTTCGTCGCTGATCCTCTTTCCCGAAGGAACGCGGAACCAGACGGATGCACGGCTGCTTCCATTCAAGAGCGGCCTCTTTCATCTGGTCTCGGCGCGTCCGGATGTTGATCTCGTGCCTGTCTGGATCAACAATCTCAACCGCGTCATGCCGAAGGGCGAGATCGTGCCGATACCGCTGATCTGTACCGTCACGTTCGGCGACGCTCTGCACATCGCGCCCAACGAGGGCAAGGAGGCCTTTCTTGAGCGCACGCAGGCAGCTCTTCTGGCATTGGCTCCAAAACCATTGGGAAGCGGCGAATGAATACGGCAAGTTCCGACCTCCTGACCCTGGTTTTTGGCATTTTCGGCGTGCTGATCTTTGCCTCGGTGATTGGCTACGTGCTGCAGCGGCGTTTTTCTGCCAATGGGCCGAATGCCGCGGTAGACAATCTCAATGCGCGCATCAAGGCCTGGTGGGCCATGGTCGTCCTGATCGGCATCGCCTTCATCGCCGGCCGGGTGGGCGTCCTCGTGCTCTTCGCCTTCTGCTCCTTTGCCGCCCTGCGCGAGTTCGTCACCCTGATCAATACCCGCCGCGCCGATCATTGGGCGCTGGCCTCGGCGTTCTTCATTATCCTGCCGATCCAGTATTATCTGCTCTGGGCGGAAGAGTACGGCATCTTCGCCATCTTCATTCCCGTCTATGCCTTCCTGTTGATGCCGATCATTTCCGTGCTGAGCGGCGATACCGAGCGGTTCCTCATTCGCGTCGCCGAAGTGCAGTGGGCGCTGATGATCTGCATTTTCTGTGCCTCGCATGTGCCAGCGCTGCTGACGCTGACCATACCCGGCTACGAGGGGCGCAATGTGCTTCTGATCGCCTTCCTGGTGATCGTCGTGCAGTTGAGCGATGTGCTGCAATATGTCTGGGGCAAGCTGTTCGGACGCACCAAGATCGCCCCGAACCTGTCGCCGTCAAAGACCGTCGAGGGCTTTGCCGGTGGCATCATCAGCGCCACTCTGATCGGCGCCTCGCTGTGGTGGATCACGCCGTTTACGCCGTTCCAGGCGGGTGTCCTTGCCTTCATCATCGCCCTTATTGGCTTCTTCGGCGGGCTGGTGATGTCGGCGGTCAAGCGCGATCGCGGCGTCAAGGACTGGGGCAATCTGATCGAGGGCCACGGCGGGTTGATCGACCGGCTGGACTCAGTGGTCTTCTCGGCGCCGATCTTCTTCCACATCGTGCGCTACTGGTGGTCGCTCTCGTGATGGCCACGCTCCGGCGATGGGCGGGTAGCGGCGGGCTGCACGCGCTGATCAGCACGTCCGAAATAGCCAGTCCTATCGCGGTGCCGCAGCTGGTGTCCACCAGCTCTGCGTCGATCTACAATTGTTCGATTTCCAGCAGAAGAGGTGGGAGATCATGACGGATAAAGGCGACCGGCGGCCCTTGGCGAGCCGCAACACTCAGTGGGCAGGCACGATTGCCCGGTGGCTGGCGGCGCGGGCGATCACGCCGAACCGGATCTCTCAAGGCAGCATGGTGGCGGCAGCGCTCGCCGGTGGCGCATTCGTGCTGGCGGGGCAGAGCACGGGTGACGCGCGGATCGTCTGCCTGCTTCTGGCGATCCTGTTTTGCCAGCTCCGGCTGCTGTGCAATCTGTTCGACGGTATGGTTGCCGTGGAGGGTGGCAAGGGCGCGCCGGATGGGCCGTTCTGGAACGAGTTTCCCGACCGGGCCGCCGATCTCCTGATCTTTGCCGGCGTTGGCTATGGCATTGGCATGCCGGGTCTGGGCTGGGCTGCGGGCGCCTTTGCCGTGCTCACGGCCTATGTCCGCGAGCTGGGGCGTTCCACCGGACAACCAAGCGACTTCTCAGGCCCGATGGCCAAGCAGCATCGCATGGCCGCCATCACAGCAGCTGCGGCGATCTCTATTCCAGAACCGTTGTGGGAAGGTCACAATCAGGTGCTGATGGTGGCGCTGTGGGTCGTTGCCATCGGGGCGGCGCTTACGGCAATCCGTCGTGGCCGCACATTGATCCGTCGTCTGAACGGGGCGGGCTGACACCATTTTGGAGAGATGGCCAAACAACAGAAAACCCGGCTGTGGCCGGGTTTGACGTTTTTTTGCGTTATGCTCAAGGGATCAGTTGGTGCCGAAGGCGGTCTGCAGCAGATTGAGCTGGGCCTTGACGCCATTCTGGTTGTCCGGAAGAAAGTTCTGGGCTTCCTGCGGACGGTAGATTTCGCGGTCGAGCAGGGCAACGCGGTTCTGCAGGCGCAGCGAACGGTCGATCAGGTCGCGAAAGCCTTCCGGCAGGTCGTTCCAGCCAGGGGCCGTGCGGTCGACGTTGAAGCTGTCGAGGCGAACCTTGTTCTTTTCAGACAGAACCTGTTCGCGGTTCATCTCGCCATTGTTGACGGCGCGCTGCAGCAGAAGCCAGGAAGCCATCTGCATCAGGCGGGTGGTGAGGCGCATCGATTCCGCGGCATAAAGCACGGATGCCATGCGCGGCAGCACCTTGGATGCGGTGCGGCCGGGACCGTCGAGATAGCTTGCCGTTTCTTCAACCAGGCCCATGCCTTCTGCGTAGAGCACCTTGAACTGCGCCGAAGACGCAGCGTGCCCCGCGAAGCTCACAGTATTCAATCCCCGTTCGGACATGGTTTGATTCCCTGGTTAAACGCATCGACTTGGTCAGGTAACGGTCGGGTTAACAAAAAGTTTCCTACCGCCCTTTTGATAGTTTGAACATGATCTCATAGCGCATTGCGCGCAAGCCTATTCTTAAGAAAGGGTTAATCTCCACAATTCTCTGCAAATTGTGGAAAAAAAGACAAAAAAAGAGCCGCAAAAGCGGCTCTCAAGGTAAAACAGGGAGAAAAATCAGACCATTCGCCAAATGGGAATGTCTGAGTCCAGAGCGATCCGGATAGCCTTAGTAATACCTGATAATGCTTAATGAAGTGTTTCGGCGGTCGGAATCGGGGCGAAATATTGCCTTGTTTTCAGCGGCCGGCCGCCATGACGTTCCTTCGAAATGTAAAACTATGAACGAAAGAAGCTTTCCGCCGCCGATTTGCTTTCCGACTTTCGCGCGCGTTCGGCGTCCAGCCGCGCGATCTCCTGTTTCAGCACGTCGATCCGCAGGGAAAGCTCGTCGGCCGACAGCAACGCCAGATCGCAGCCGATCTCATGGGCCAGCTGTTTCTTCGGGCGGTCATCATCAAACAGGCTCATAGCGGCTTCCTCTCCGGTTCTGCGTCATTCGGCTCTTCCTCGAACGGGGCTGCCCGTGGCGACAGTTGCAGGCTCTCGGGCGTCGTCAGCGTGCCAGGATTGATCGTCGAGTAGGCATCGCGCTCAGATGCCGGCACGGCGGCGCGCATGCGGCTGCGGAAGATCGCGTAGACCGTGATCAGCACATGGGCGCAGGCCGTGATCATGAACAGGCCGTAAGGGCCGGTCACGGTCATGATCGGGCCGCCGATGGTCGGCCCGATGATTGTGCCAATGCCGTAGAGCAAAAGCAGTCCGCCGGAAATCTTGACGAAGTCCTCGGGTGTCGCAAAGTCGTTGGCGTGCGAAACGGCGATGGGATACAGCGCGTTGGCGGTAGCGCCATAGATGCCGACGAGGGTGATCAGCATGATCACATGGGTCGGTTCGATCAGGAAGATCAGCGTGCCCGCGACAGCAGCGACGGCTGCAAGGGCTGCCAGCACATAGCGGCGGTCGATCCTGTCCGACAGCCGGCCGGCGGGAAATTGCATCACCGCGCCGGCAAAAATCGTCGTGCTCATCATCAGTGCGACATCGCTGTCCGTCAGCCCGACCTGGCGGCCGAAGACGGCGCCGAGCGTGCCATACGCACCATTGGCGATGCCGACCAGCAGGATGCCGAGAAACGAGATCGGCGAATTGCGGTAGAGGCCGCGCAGGTCGAGGCTCACCTGCTTCAGCGGTTGCGGCGAGGCGGCGGTGGAAAGCAGCGTCGGCAGCATGGCAAGGCAATAGACAATACCGCAGATCATGAAGAATGTCGTCGCCCCGGTGTCGCCGAAGGGGATCATCAACTGGCCGCCGACGACGCCCATCAGCGTGATGGCGATATAAAGCGAGAAGATTGCACCCCGGCTTTCATTTGTTGCGCGCTCGTTCAGCCAGCTTTCGATGATCATCGATGTGCCGGCAGTGGAAAAGCCGGTAAAGGCGCGTAGTACCACCCACCAGATCGGATCGACCAGCAGGCCGGTCAACAATGCGATGATGGCGAGCAGGGCCGCAAAGCCGCTGAAGGCGCGCACATGGCCAGCACGCTTGACGATCGTCGGGGCAAGCAGACAGCCGAGCACGAAGCCGCTGGCCCAGGAGGTGCCGAGCAGACCGAGCAGTGTCGTCGAGTATCCTTCCGTCGTGCCGCGTACGGGCAAAAGCAGGCTGTGCAGGCCGTTTCCGAGGAACAGAAACAGCGTTCCAAGCAGGAGTGCGGCGACGGGAAGAAGGTTTTTTCGCATGTGAAATCCGCTGGTTCCGGGCTGCGACAAAAGGTAGGGCCATGCCTGCGCAATTGCCAGCCGGAATTTTTCATTGAGTGAGAATGCAAAAGACGCTCTAACCCAGATCGCGCGCAAAAGTGACGCGCGTGTGACGGGCCGGAAACGCCGCTAAGCTCTTTTCAACAAATGAGAAAACAATGTCGAAAGCGTTAACGGTCATCCTGCTTTTGGCCATGTTGATCCAGATCTTGAGGCCGCTCAACCTGCCCGGGCTGCGCCATCGCCGCGATTTCTGGAAGATCGCTGTCTTTGCCATCGCGGGGATGATGGTAACGGTGCTGATCCGGCCTTAGAGAAGGATAGAGCCGCTCATGACTGCGGCGCATTGTCCAGCAATCCGGACGCTCTGAACCTGCCCGTTCGATTTCCGTGCAGTCACGCCGATCACGCTTTTGCGGCCCATCTCGACACCTTGTTCAATGGTGATATCGATCATGGCGTTGCTGTCCGGCAAGAGCGAGGTCAACAATGCGCCCAGCGCACCGGAGGCGCTGCCGGTCGCCGGGTCTTCGATGACGTTGTCGAGCGGCGCAAACATACGGGCGCGCAGATGCCACGGGTTTTCCGGCTGGCGCGTGTAGAGGAACAGGGCAAACTGATCGTCTTCCGCCGAGTATTGTCTGTCGGCTTCCGCAAAGGCCGCGGTGTTCGGGCAGGCCTTGCCGAGCGTTTCGAGATCTGTCAGTTCGGCGATTGCGAAGGGCAGTCCGACGGAGGCGATGACAGGCGCGTGGGTCGTGAGAGATATCGCCCGTGCCTCGATCGAAGCGCAATGGGCGATGGTTTCGCTGTCGATCTGTGGCCCCAGCGACAGCGGCTGCGGAGAGAAAATGCCCGCGCCAATGACCTGCCCGCTAGCGTCGCGCGTCAATGCCGCCTCGACGATCCCTGCTTTTTCCTCGAACCGGAGCACGTCGCCGGCTGGCCTGCCGAAAATGCTGGGCTGATTGCCGAGAACGAAGGCCGTGCCGACATTGGGATGACCGGCAAACGGGATTTCCATGGTCGGTGTGAAGATCCGGACATATGCGGTGTTGGCGGGATCTTCAGGCGGCAGGACGAAGGTGACTTCGGAATAGCGGAATTCGGCGGCGATGTTCTGCATCTGGGCGTCAGTGAGGCCACGTGCATCGGGGATCACCGCGAGCTGGTTGCCGGAAAACCGCTCGCTGGTGAAGACATCGACGGTGACATAGGCAACGCTGTTCATGGTGGTTTCCGTTCGCTTTGCTGATCCGCGTGACAGGGATATCGTGCGCCGGGGCTGATGCGAACAAGGTTTTTGTCACCGGGACAATCAAAGGAGCATCATGGGTTTTGCACCATAGAAAAGCCCGGCCGCTTTCGCGAGCCGGGCTTCCTCCCCTCCGTAACTGTAAGGTTACGCGGCTTTTTCGAGTTCTTTCTTCCATCCGCCTTTGGCGGCAAGGCTGCACATTTCGGCGCGGTGGCTGAAGGCGCGCTGACCGGCGGCGACGTTTTCCGGCTTGCCGGTCCAGGCATTGAGCGCCTCGGTCTGCAATGCGCGGCCATAGGAGAAGGTCATGCCCCAAGGCAGGTCGTCGCCGGCCTTCATGGCGGAGAGATGCGCTGTCGCCTCTTCAGTGGACTGGCCACCGGAAAGGAAGGCGATGCCCGGAACCGCTGATGGAACGGTGCGCTTCAGAACCTTGACGGTGCGCTCGGCGACTTCGTCAACCGAGGCTTTGCGGGCCTTCTTGCCGTCGATGACCATGCTCGGCTTCAGGATCATGCCTTCCAGGCTGACGCGCGCGTCGGTCAGTTCCTCGAACACGATGCGCAGTGTTTCCTCGGTGACCTCTTCCGAGCGTTCGATCGAATGGGTGCCCGGCGCACCGTCCATCAGCACTTCCGGCTCGACGATCGGCACGATACCCGCTTCCTGGCAAAGCGCGGCGTAGCGGGCGAGGGCCTGCGCATTGGCCTTGATGGCGCCGAAGCTCGGCAGCACATCGGAGACCGAGATCACGCCGCGCCATTTGGCAAAGCGGGCGCCGGCGTCATAATAGGTCTTCAGGCGGGCGGCGAGGCCATCGAGGCCTTCGGTGATCGTCTCGCCCGGGAATTTCGCCATCGGCTTGGCACCGGTATCGACCTTGATGCCGGGAACGGCGCCGGCGGCGCGGATGACATCGACGAGCGGGGTGCCGTCGGCTGCCTTCTGGAAGAGGGTCTCCTCATAGAGGATGACGCCGGAAATATAGGCCTTCATCGCCTCGTCGGCGCGAAACAGCATCTCGCGGTAATCGCGGCGCGACGTTTCCGTCGATGTCAGGCTGATCGTCTCGAAGCGCTTGCCGATCGTCGCGGTGGATTCGTCGGCTGCCAGCAGACCCTTGCCGGTGGCGACCATGGCGGCTGCAATGTCTTCCAGTCTTTCGCTCATATGCGTTCTCCTGATTGTCCTGATGGATCGCGGATAGCAGAAGAATACGGCAACGAAAATGGAAGTTAAATTGTTTAAAACGATTGAAATAAATTTAATCGTTTGAAAGATTGGGATTATTTTGCGGCGCAGTCGAATTCGCGTGCGCTGCAACGAAAACCCCGGCACGAGGCCGGGGCTGAAAAGCGGTTTGGCGTTTGTTCAAGCGCTTGTGCTTATTTCTGCTGATGCAGGATATCGACGCCCGGCAGCGGCTTGCCTTCCATCCATTCCAGGAAGGCGCCGCCTGCGGTGGAGACGTAGGTCAGGTCTTCGGCAACGCCGGCATGGTTCATCGCCGAAACCGTATCGCCGCCGCCGGCGACGGAGACGAGTTCGCCGCTCTTGGTGCGGGCAGCCGCATGCTTGGCAACCGCAACGGTGGCCTTGTCGAACGGCGCGATTTCAAACGCGCCGAGCGGACCGTTCCAGACCAGCGTTTCGGCCTTGCTCACCCATTCGTTGACGGCGGCAATCGACTTCGGGCCGACATCAAGCACCATGGCATCGGCCGGAATCGCTTCGATATCGACCACTTCATTGTCGGCGCCAGCCTTGAACTCGCGGGCAACGATGCCATCGACCGGCAGAACGATGGCGCAACCGGCCGTCGCGGCCTCGATCATGATCTGCTTGGCGGTCTCTGCAAGGTCATGTTCGCAGAGTGACTTGCCGACATTGGTGCCGCGGGCGGCGATGAAGGTATTGGCCATGCCGCCGCCGATGACGAGGGCATCAACCTTCTTGACCAGGTTCATCAACAGGTCGATCTTGGTGGAAACCTTGGCGCCGCCGACAATGGCGACGACCGGGCGCTTCGGATTGCCGAGGCCCTTTTCCAGCGCTTCAAGTTCGGCCTGCATGGTGCGGCCGGCATAGGCAGGCAGCAGGCGGGCGAGGCCTTCGGTCGAGGAATGGGCGCGGTGTGCGGCGGAGAAAGCGTCGTTGACGTAGATGTCGCCGTTGGCGGCCAGCGCCTTGGTAAATTCGGCGTCGTTCTTTTCCTCGCCCTTGTGAAAGCGGGTGTTTTCAAGCAGCAGCACATCGCCGTCGTTCATGCCGGCGATTGCCGCAGCAGCCTTCTCGCCGATGCAATCGGCAGCGAAATGGACGCGCTGGTCGAGAATGTCTTCAACGGCGGGCGCGATCAGCGACAGGGACATGTCGGCGACCGGCTCGCCCTTCGGGCGGCCGAAATGGGCGAGCAGGATGACCTTGGCGCCTTTTTCCGACAGTTCGCGAATGGTCGGCACGACGCGTTCGATGCGGGTCGCGTCCGTCACCTGGCCGTCCTTGACCGGCACGTTGAGATCGACGCGCACCAGTACGCGCTTGCCGGCGATATCTGTGAGGTCGTCGAGGGTCTTGAAAGTCATGATCGGTCTCCGCTGATGTTTATGTGTCGCACCAAGGCTCGATCAATGTTTGAGAGCGTGCGGCAGTCTCGAATATCCCTCCCCCTTGTGGGGAGGGTGGCCCGAAGGGTCGGGAGGGGCCTTCCGTCAAGGAACGTCCCCTCCCCAACCCTCCCCACAAGGGGGAGGGGGTCTGTCGTGTTCTAGATCAGCTTGGCCATTGCAACGGCCGTGTCGGCCATGCGGTTGGAGAAGCCCCATTCATTGTCATACCAGGAGAGAATACGTACGAACTTGCCTTCCAGAACCTTGGTCTGGTCGTTGGCGAAGATGGACGAATGGCTGTCATGGTTGAAGTCGCGCGAAACCAACGGCTCGTCGGTGTAGCCAAGGATGCCCTTGAGCGCGCCGTCGGCGGCTGCCTTGATCGCAGCGTTGATTTCGGCAACCGTCGTGTCACGCTTGGCGACGAACTTGAAGTCGACGACCGAGACGTTCGGGGTCGGAACGCGGATCGAGGTGCCGTCGAGCTTGCCCTTGAGGTGCGGCAGCACGAGGCCGACGGCCTTGGCGGCGCCGGTCGAGGTCGGGATCATCGACAGGGCCGCAGCGCGGGCGCGGTACAGGTCCTTGTGCATGGTGTCGAGTGTCGGCTGGTCGCCGGTGTAGGAATGGATCGTGGTCATGAAGCCATGATCGATGCCGACGGCGTCGTCCAGGGTCTTGACGACCGGAACCAGGCAGTTGGTGGTGCAGGATGCGTTGGAAATGACCAGGTGTTCCTTGGTCAGTTCGGTGTGGTTGACGCCGAAGACGACGGTCAGGTCGGCACCGTCGGCGGGAGCCGAAACGATGACGCGCTTGGCGCCGGCCTGAAGGTGCAGGGCCGCCTTGTCGCGCGACGTGAAGATGCCGGTGCATTCCAGAGCTATATCGACGCCCATGGCTGCATGCGGCAGGGTTGCCGGATCCTTGATCGCCGTGACCTTGATCGGCTTGCCGCCGGCAACGATGATCGTGTCGCCTTCGACCTGTACCGTGGCCGGGAACTTGCCGTGGATCGAATCGTAGCGCAGCAGATGTGCGTTGGTCTCGACAGGGCCGAGATCGTTGATGGCAACGACTTCAATGTCGGTGCGGCCGGATTCGACGATGGCGCGAAGGACGTTGCGGCCGATGCGGCCAAAGCCGTTGATGGCAACTTTTACAGTCATTTCAGGTCTCTCCCTGTCTAAGGTCTCGATGTGGAAAACGGAGCGCGCTCTGGCGCGCTCCGGAGGGGAAATCAGCCGAGCTTCTTTTCGGCGGCCGCGACGATGGCGTCCGAGGTGATGCCGAAATGCTTGTACAGATCCTTGGCCGGGGCGGACGCACCGAACGAGTGCATGCCGACGAAATCGCCATCATTGCCGATGAAATAGTCCCAGCCCTGGCGGACGGCTGCTTCTGCGGCGATCTTGACCGGTGCATCACCGATGACGGCCTTGCGGTAGTCGGCCGGCTGTTCCTGGAACAGTTCGAAGCAGGGAACAGAGACGACGCGGGTGGCGATACCCTTGCCGTTCAGTTCGGCAGCCGCCTTGACGGCCAGTTCGACTTCCGAGCCGGACGCGAAGATCGAGACCTTGGCGTTGCCGGCTGCGATCAGCTCATAGGCACCCTTGGCGCAGAGGTTTTCGGCCGAATAGGTCAGGCGCGACGGCGCCAGATTCTGGCGGGTCAGCGCCAGACCGGACGGACGATGCTGTTCCTTCAGAGCTTGCTGCCAGCATTCAGCGGTTTCCACCGCATCGGCCGGCCGGAACATCAACAGGTTCGGGATCGCCCGCAGCGCTGCCATGTGTTCAACAGGCTCGTGCGTCGGGCCATCTTCGCCGACGCCGATCGAATCGTGTGTCAGGACGTGGATGACACGGATGCCCATCAGTGCGGCGAGACGGATCGACGGACGGCAATAGTCCGAGAAGATCATGAAGCCGCCGGAATACGGGATCAAGCCGCCGTGCAGCGTGATGCCGTTCATGGCAGCGGCCATGCCGTGCTCACGGATGCCCCAGTGCATGTAGCGGCCGGAGAAATCGGTCGGGGTGATCGACTTCATCTGGCTGGTCTTGGTGTTGTTGGACGGCGTCAGGTCGGCGGAGCCGCCGAGCATTTCCGGTACGAGGCCGTTGATGACTTCGAGCGCATCTTCGGACGCCTTGCGGGTGGCGATTGTCGGCGCAGCCTCGGCCAGCTTCTTCTTGTAGCTGTCGATGGCGGCATCGAGATCGCCCGGAAGCACGCCGGCAAAACGGCGGGTGAACTCGGACTTCTTTGCAGCGTCGGTCGAAGCCAGGCGGGCTTCCCAGGCCTTGTGTGCGTCGGCCGAGCGGCCGCCGGCCGTGCGCCAGGCGTCGAGAACGTCTGCCGGGACGGTGAAGGCTTCGGCTTCCCAGTTCAGCGCCTTGCGCGTCGCTGCAATTTCCTCGGCGCCGAGCGGCGAGCCGTGGACCTTATGAGTGCCCTGTTTGTTGGGTGCGCCAAAGCCGATTACGGTCTTGCAGGCGATGAAGGTCGGCCGATCCGACTTCTGGGCCGCTTCGATGGCCGCGGCGATCTGTTCCGGATCATGACCGTCGACGCGGATCGTGTTCCAGTGAACGGCCTGGAAACGGGCGATCTGGTCGGTCGAATCCGACAGCGAGACGGCGCCGTCGATGGTGATGTTGTTGTCGTCCCAGAACAGCACCAGCTTGTTGAGCTTGAGGTGGCCGGCAAGCGCGATGGCTTCGTGGCTGATGCCCTCCATCAGGCAGCCGTCACCGCACAATACGTAGGTGTGGTGATCCTGAAGGTCGCTGCCGAATTCTTCAGCGAGCTTGCGCTCGGCGATCGCCATGCCGACGGCATTGGCAATGCCCTGGCCGAGCGGGCCGGTGGTGGTTTCGATGCCGGAGGCATGACCGTATTCCGGATGGCCGGCGGTCTTGGAGCCGAGCTGGCGGAACTGCTTGATGTCTTCGATCGTCATGTCTTCGTAGCCCGTCAGATAGAGCAGCGAATAGATGAGCATCGAGCCATGGCCGGCCGACAGCACGAAACGATCGCGGTCTGCCCAGAGCGGCGCCTTCGGATCGAATTTCAGGTAACGGGAGAATAGCACCGTTGCCACGTCGGCAGCACCCATGGGCAGGCCGGGATGGCCGGAATTGGCCTTTTCGACGGCATCCATGGAGAGGAATCGGATTGCATTTGCCATCCGGTCGTGTTTTTCGCGAGAGATCATTGTCTGTTCCGCTTGAGTTCGGTGGACAGGGAACGGTCTCTATCCTCCAAAGACCGTATGAGAAGCGGCTGACACATAGCACCTGCTTCGACGGAGTCAACAAACACGGGCCTTTTGAGCGGGCTTGTGGAGAGTTTTTGGCTGCGGTTTAAGGCGGGCATTTCAAATCTGCGCGGGTGGCGCAAATGCAGTTAAAATGCCGGTGATCCACAGCTTCTGTTCGCTGAGCAGGTGGTTGCCGTTGTGGAGACTTGCCGAATGGGTCTAAGAATGTGCTTGGCTTGAAATCCAAGCGCCGGGTGACGATTCGAGGTTGTCCGGTGTGTACCGGGAAAGCGTGATGGCGGCAGGAAAGACAGTCAAGGCAGCAATCGAAGAGTTGCGCGGCGCAGTCAGCAGCCTTGAAAACGCGATTGACGGGCGCTTCGACCGGGAGCGTGATCGCGGCGAAGTGGAAGGCGAGGTTCGCCGCGTCAACACCGACCGGTCGCGGCTTGCGCAGGAACTCGACCAGTCGCAATTCCGGGCAAACCGCCTTGAGGAAGTCAACCGCGAAGTCTCGCGCCGTCTGGTGACGGCCATGGAAACGATAAGGGCAGTGCTGGACCGCTGAGGCGTGGTCCGCCTGCGGGTCAGGTGACGTATGGCGCAAGTAACGGTGATGATCGACGGCAAGGCCTATCGCATGGCATGCGAGGAGGGCCAGGAAGATCATCTGACCGAGCTGGCCACCCGCTTCGACCAATATGTCAGCCACCTCAAAACCCAGTTCGGCGAGATCGGCGACCTGCGCCTGACCGTGATGGCCGGTATCATGGTGATGGACGAACTCAGCGAAGTGAACCGCAAGCTGAAAAACCTGCAGACCGAAACCGATAACCTGAAACAGGGCCACGACGCGACCCTGTCCGAACAGCAGAAGAGCGAGGAAGTGCTCGCCTCGGCTCTCTGCGAGGTGACGTCGCAGATTCACGAACTCGCGGCCAAGCTCAGCGGCAAGCCGGTTCCTGCCTCGCACTGAATTTTGACAAGTTCATCGCCTGCCACTGGCGCAAGTCATCGATGCACTCTATATTCCAGTCGCGGTCTGCGCTTCCCGACAGGACACCACAATCCCTGGGGCCATACTCGATCCAAAGGGAGCTGTCCCTGATCTGGCCCGTGGGCTAGGTCACATGGCGCCCACCTACGTTTGTAGGCACCCAGGATCGTAAAAAGTCCATCGGTTGTGTGGATCGCACTTTTCCCTTAAACACTCAGACTTGTGCCCTCGGCCGAAAGGCCTCGCGGATGGCGTTGGACATGGTTTCGACGATCCGTTTGTTGCCGCGCGGTCTGGTCTTCATCACGACGTTGGAAAAATCGATGACGTCGTAACCGTCCGCGGCCGTCAGTTCGCGGCATCCGGCGGGGATGCTGCTGCGGGTGAGGGGGGCGATAGCGAGGCCCGATGTCACTGCGGCGATCAGGCCGCTGCTGGTGCGGCTGATATAGGCGACGCGGCTTTCGATGTTGCGCTTCGTCAGGCTTCTGAGCGCCAGTTCATCGCACCATCCGTTTTTCAGGTAGGTATAGGTGGCGATCGGCAACGGTTGGCGTGTGTGGGCACCATGCTGGTCTGAGGTTACCCAGACCGTCGGATCGACCATCAGCACTTCGTTGCGCGTCGGGCCGCCCGGCTCGAAGACCACGGCGATATCGATTTCGCCGGCATCGAGCGCTGCCAGATTGGACATCGAGACGCCCTGCTGCACGGTCACCTCGACACCGGGATGAACGGCGGCGAAGGTTCCCAGCGCCTTCGGCAGGGTCGAATTGATGTATTCCTCCGAAATGCCGATCCTGACCGAGCCATCCAGAGCCGGAAGCCGGATGGAGGCTGCCGTATCATCCAAGAGCGTGACGATGCGGCGGGCATTGTCCAGCAGCCGGATGCCGTGGCCCGTCATGTTGACGCCGCGCGATCCGCGCTCGAACAGGCTCTCGCCCAGGATATCCTCGAGCTTCTTGATCTGCATGCTGACGGCCGACTGCGTGCGGCCGACCGTCTCTCCCGCCTTGGTAAAATTGCCGCTTTCAGCCACGGCGACGAAGGTCCGGAGAAGATCGCTTTCGAGAGGAGGAAACATCGTGCCAGCCATCATGTTTTCTGATGATAGGCATGTTCGCAATTCGTTGGATTGATGTCAATCGACGTCCGATACTTGATGCGAGCACGTCGGAGTGTCCGCATATGAAGCATGATCACAGAACACGGCGGTGGCCCGCCAAGATTAGCAGATGGATTTGGCGCACGCTTGCGCAATGGCGGCAGAAGCGCGGGGTGCGGCTGGCCTTCTCAGAGATATCACGATGCCAAAACGGGCATCTGCTTGACGATATCGGGTTGGACAAAATGGATGCGGGCAGCGACCTGCCCGATAGTGCCGGGCGGCATCGCTTCTGGATGTTATGAGATCAAGTCCATCCGGGCCGCGCGAAAGATTGCTTCGGCGACGTTGCCCGCCTGCAGTTTTTCCATCGCCGAGGCAAAGGCCTGCTCGATTCTGTCATGAGAGATATCTGTTTCGCGGGTGATGTCTTCCCGGGTTCTCCCGCGCGCCGCCAGTGACAGGCAGCGCAGTTCCAATGGGTCGAGGTCTTGCAGCATCTTGCCCTTCATGGACATATCCGGCTCCGTCTAAAAGCTGAACAGTTCCCCGCATCGCCGGAAGCGGGCACCGAACTGTTTTCCTGATGTTGATTGCAGCCCTCTCTTGCACGGCGGCAAGAGGGCGCGAAAGTGGAACCGGTTTGCATGATGAACAGACTTCTAAAATCGTGCCAGTTTGGGAAAAACACGCGGTTGTGTGGCAAAAAGCGGCAAATATGCCGGTTGCGCGGTTTCCTTGGCCGGGCTTGATGCACTAGAGAGGAGCACAGGCAGACGGGAGAGTATGTCCATGACACCGAGGGAACTGAAAGCTGCGCTGCGTTTGGAACGTCTGGCGCTGCGCGATTCGATGACGCCGGAGGCGCGTATCGATGCCAGTTTACGGATGCTCGATCATGCCGGCGATGTCATCGAGCTTGATCCGGGACAGGTGATTTCCGGCTTCTGGCCGATCCGCTCGGAGGTTGATATCCGGCCGCTGATGGCGCGGCTGCGCGAGCGCGGCGCACGGCTTTGCCTGCCGGCCATCATCGACAAGCAGACGATTGTTTTTCGCGAACTGGTGCCGGGCGCGCCGGTCATAGAGACGGGTTTCGGCACCATCGGGCCGGCGGAGGACGCACCGGTTCTCGATCCCGACATCATGCTGGTGCCCTTGTCTGCCTTCGACAGGGCGGGCCACCGGATCGGCTATGGGGCTGGATATTACGACCGCGCCATCGAGCGTTTGCGCTTGAAAGGCCATATGCCGAGGCTGATCGGGATTGCATTTGACTGCCAGGAAGTGGCATCAGTGCCGGCGGAGCCGCATGATGTGGCGCTGGATGCCCTGCTCACCGAACGCGGGCTCCGGATTTTCGGGCTAGGAATAAGCAAATATGAGACTTTTGTTTCTGGGTGACATGGTTGGCAAGACTGGCCGGACGGCGGTCTGGGAAAAGCTTCCCGGCCTGATCAGCGACCTGAAACTCGATTTCGTCATCGTCAATGGCGAGAATGCCGCCGGCGGTTTCGGCATCACCGAAGACATCTTTCTCGAAACCATCAATGCCGGTGCCGATGTCGTGACCACCGGCAACCATGTCTGGGATCAGAAGGAGGCAGTCTCCTTTTGCCAGCGGCACGACCAGTTCCTGCGGCCTGCGAATTATCCGGCCGGCACCCCCGGTCGCGGCTCGAACCTCTATTTCGCCCGCAACGGCGCCCGCGTTCTCGTCGCCAATGTCATGGGCCGCGTCTTCATGCATCCGGAACTCGACGATCCCTTCAAGGCGGCGGAAAGCATTCTGGCTGCCTGCCCGCTGAAGGAACAGGCCGACGCGATCATCTTCGATTTTCATGCGGAGGCGACCAGCGAGAAGCAGTGCTTTGGCCATTTCGTCGATGGCCGCGCCAGCTTCGTCGTCGGCACGCATACGCATGTGCCGACCGCTGACGCGCAGATCTTGAATGGCGGTACGGCCTATATGTCGGATGCCGGCATGTGCGGTGATTACGACTCGTCCCTTGGCATGGAAAAGGAAGAGCCGCTCAACCGTTTCATTTCCAAGATGCCGAAGGGCCGCTTCGAGGCCGCCTCGGGGCCTGCGACCCTTTGTGGCGTCGGCGTCGAGATTTCCGATCGCACGGGATTGGCCGAGAATATCGCGCCGCTCCGGATCGGACCGCGGCTGACCGAGACGATCCCGGCGTTCTGGGGGTAGGCTTTTCCATTTCCGCTTTCATAATTTCATGCCATTAAATGTGATACAAAAAATTATGAAAATCGTCTATGATGAGAACAAACGGAAGCTCAATTTAGAGAAGCACGGGCTCGATTTCACAGCGCTCGACACGGAGTTTTTCTACAGTGCAGTCATCGTTGACACCAAGTTGAACCGGATGAAAGCTATCGGCATCTTTAGGGATGGTAAGATATCTGTCGTGTTTTTCAGGCTGGGCAGTGAAGGCATCTCTGTCATCTCAATGCGGCCTGCAAGCCGAATGGAAAGGAAGCTTTATGACCAGCGCTAAGAGTTTCAAGCACCATACTGCTCCTCTCACGGATGAGGAAGAAGCACGAATGCAGGCTGGGATCGCCAGCGATCCGGACAATCCGGAATGGACTGAGGACGAATTCAAACGCGCCCGTCCCTTTGCAGAGGTGTTTCCCGAACTGATGGAAAGCATCCGCCGTTCTCGCGGTCGCCCGATCGTTGAAGTGCGCAAACAACAGGTTTCACTGCGCCTTGATCCCGACGTCATCGCCAAGTTCAAGGCGACGGGCAAGGGCTGGCAGGCGCGCGTAAACGAGATTTTGAAGCAGGCAAAAACCTGATACGAACCGCTCTCCTGATGACGTAATTGTGAGCGGCGGCCCGGCAATCCGGGCTGGACCTAGCGCTTTGCCTGTCTATCCTCAGCGGTCATGCCAATCTTGGTCCCAAGAGGTGCATGATGCCGCGACTCTTCTTGCTGATATGTGCTGCCATCGCGTTCCTGCATTCTATGTGGCCGATACCGGCGCATGCGCAGGGTACGCGCCCGCCGGTCAGCCAATGCCAGGCGATCGCCCGGTCTCTTCCAGATGTCACCTTTGCAAGTTTCAAGCCGTCATCCGCCTTTGACGTTCAGGCGACAGCCCGCGACGAGGTGAAGATTACCTTTGTCGGCCATTCGACCTTTCTGATCGAAACGCCGGATGGAGTATCGATCGCCACGGATTACAGCGGCTGGTACGCGCCGCCGAAGGTGCCGGATGTCGTGACCATGAACAAGGCGCATTCCAGCCACTATACGCTGACGCCGGATCCGGCGATCAAGCATGTGCTGCATGGATGGGGCGATAACGGGCAGCCGGCGGATCACGATGTCGTGGTCGGGGACGCCTATATCCGCAACGTCACCACGGATATCCGCTCGGGCGGTGCCACGATGGAGCCGGACGGCAATTCGATCTTCATCTTCGAGGTCGCAGGCCTCTGCATTGGTCATCTCGGCCATCTGCATCACGAGCTTGACGATACGGATTACGCTGAGATCGGCCGTCTCGACGTGTTGATGGTGCCGGTCGATGGTGGCCTGACGATGGGGGCGGAAAGCATGAGCCGGGTGGTGACGAGGCTGCGCTCGTCGCTGATCCTGCCGATGCACCGGCGCGGCCCACCGGTCAGCAGTTTCCTGCAGATGTTCGGCGATGGCTTCGACAAGAGTTTTGCGGCAGAGGCGAGTGTGACGGTATCGATGCGTTCCTTGCCAAAGAAACCGCTGATTTATATCCTGCGGGGCGTCTGACCCTTGGGATTGCTGGAATGAAATTTTTCGCCGCCTGCCTTCTTGCCGTTCTTGCCATGACAGTTCCGGTTCTGGCCGAAGGCGCCCCGCCGCCGCGATTGCCGGCGGTGGAAGGCGGCAAGAAGCCCGTCGCCGTGCCGGAGACGAAAACGTTTGGCCGGCAGGAAGAGTTCGTTCTGCCCTCCGGCAATATCGGCTGCATCTATACGCCTGAAGGCGGGACGGAGGTCTATCAGCCTGCGGACGGCGGGCCGGAACTGTCCTGCGACCGCGTCGCGCCACGTTATGTCCGCGCGACGCTGGCCCGAAGCGGGGCGGCTGCCCTCCTCAAGGAGGTAGGCGATCAGGGTTGCTGCTCGGCCGGTTCCGTGCTCGATTATGGCCAGACATGGACCGCCGGACCTTTTTCCTGCCTTTCGACGCGGACGGGACTGTTCTGCGAGCGAAACGACGGTCATTCATTCTTTCTCAGCCGGAGGCGGCTGAACGTAAACTGAAAAAAAGCCGGCCCTTCTGGACGCAAAGCGCCAATGAAACTATAAGGCGCCCAATTCCAAACATGACTAGCATGAGAAGAGGGCGCCATGGCCGGCCATTCACAGTTTAAAAACATCATGCACCGCAAGGGCCGTCAGGATGCCGTGCGGTCGAAAATGTTCTCCAAGCTCGCACGCGAAATTACCGTCGCGGTCAAGGGCGGCTTGCCCGATCCGACGATGAACGCACGCCTGCGTCTGGCGATCCAGAACGCCAAGGCACAGTCGATGCCGAAGGACAATATCGAGCGCGCCATCAAGAAGGGCTCCGGCGCCGACGGCGAGAACTATGAAGAAGTCCGCTACGAAGGTTACGGCCCGGGCGGCGTTGCCGTCATTGTCGAGGCCTTGACCGATAACCGCAACCGCACGGCCTCCAACGTCCGCTCGACCTTCACCAAGGCTGGCGGTGCGCTGGGCGAAACCGGCTCGGTGTCCTTCTCGTTCGATCGCGTCGGCGAAATTTCCTACAAGCTTTCGGCTGGCGATGCCGACAAGGTCATGGAAGCGGCAATCGAAGCCGGTGCCGAGGACGTGACCACCGACGAGGATGGCCACTTCATCATCTGCGGTTTCGAGGATATCGGCGACGTTTCCAAGGCGCTTGAATCAACACTCGGCGAAGCCGATACCGTCAAGGCGATCTGGAAGGCCCAGAACACCGTGCCGGTCGATGAAGAGCGCGCCCAGTCGCTGATGAAACTGATCGATACGCTCGAAGACGATGACGATGTGCAGAACGTCTACACCAATTTCGAAGTCTCCGACGAAGTGATGGCCAAGCTTTCGGCCTAACTTGCGCCGGTTCACGTCATAGGCTGTCGGAATTGGCAAGCCAGTTCTGACGGCCGGGCATTAGGCTCGTCTCTTTTGGAGAGGATGTTGACCATGCAGACTGTGACGAAACTTCCAGCGCCCGTGCCCGCTGACGGCGATCCGGCGACGCTGGACGGCTGGGTGGTGGTGTCCGGCACGCCGTCGATGAAGACCTGGGCGCTGCATACGTCCTCGGATGGCTCGATGGTCTCGGGCTATTGGGAAGCGACGCCCGGTACCTATCACGCGACCTACACAGCCTATGAATTCGTGCACATGATCGCCGGCAAGATCATCATCACGCCAGACGGTGGCACGCCGGTGACCGTTAGCGCGGGCGACGCCTTCGTCGTGGAAGCGGATTTTAAAGGCACATGGGAAATCCTTGAGACGGTGCGCAAGCATTTCGACTTCAAGGTTTCAGCGTAATCAGAGATTGAGTTGGTGGATACCCCGGAATTTCTCCGGGGTATTTTATGCCGCCTTGGCCAACTGTTGCCGCGCATCCGCAAACAACCGAACCGATTTCAAGCGAGCGTCCATGTCGAAGATCGGCATGGAAACGATCACCTCGTCGGCATCGGTCTGGTCGATGAAGCGGTCAAGCTTCGTCCTGATCGTCTCCGGCCCGCCGACCACAGCATAGGTCATGGCGTGATCGACGAAGATTTTTTCATTGTCGCTCCACAGCCCATCCATCGAATCCACCGGCGGCGGAAACTGGCCGCGGGCGTTGCGGCGTAGAGCCACGAAAGACTGCTGCATCGAGGTGAAGAGGTAGCCGGCCTCCGCATCCGTATCGGCAGCGACGCCCATGATGCCGACCATGGCATAGGGCTGATCAAGATATTGCGACGGTTCGAAGCGCTCGCGGTAGATTTCCAGCGCCGAGAGCAGCATGTCCGGGGCGAAATGCGAGGCGAAGGCGAAGGGCAGGCCGAGCATGCCGGCGAGATGGGCGCTGAAATGGCTGGAACCCAGCAACCAGATCGGCACATTGCTATCGGCGCCGGGCACGGCGATCAGGTCTTGACCGTCCTTGACCGGGCCGAGCAGCGCCTGCAGTTCGACCACGTCGTTGGGGAAATTATTGGCACTTGCTTCCATGTTGCGGCGAAGCGCTGCTGCCGTGCGCATATCCGTTCCCGGCGCGCGGCCAAGGCCGAGATCGATGCGGCCGGGATAGAGCGCTGCCAGCGTTCCGAACTGCTCGGCAATCACCAGCGGCGAATGATTGGGCAGCATGATGCCGCCGGAGCCGACGCGGATCGTTTTGGTGCCGGCCGCCACATGCGAAATGACGATGGATGTCGCAGCGCTGGCGATGCCCTTCATGCCATGATGTTCGGCCAGCCAGAAGCGTTTATAGCCTGATGCTTCGGCTTCCTGGGCCAGTCGCCGGGAATTCTGAAGGGCTTGAGAGGCGTTTGACCCTTGCGTTATCGGAGAAAGGTCGAGGATCGAAAAGGGCACCATGGGAAAAGCCTTCGATGAGTGAAGCTGATAGAAGCCCATGTAAGATCGAATTTCGTAAATCCAAGCCTATCGATGAAGTGTGATGGGATCGCTATCGCCAATTGTGGTGGATGTTTTTGTTTTGTTCACATTTTACTGGCAGCGTCCGGGCATGAGTATTAAGCTTCCCACCATGCACACCACGATTCGTATCATCGGCATCGATCCAGGCCTCCGGCGCACCGGATGGGGTATTATCGATACGCTCGGGAATTCCCTGCGATTCGTCGCTTCCGGTACTGTCACCTCGGATGGCGACATGGACCTGGCCTCGCGGCTTTGCCAGTTGCATGATGGCCTGTCCGATGTGATCCATACCCATAAGCCTGACGAGGCAGCCGTCGAGCAGACCTTCGTCAACAAGGATGCGGTGGCGACGCTGAAGCTCGGGCAGGCGCGCGGCATCGCCATGCTGGTGCCGGCCCGCGCCGGATTGCAGGTGGCTGAATACGCGCCGAACGCCGTGAAAAAGGCGGTGATCGGCGTCGGCCACGGCGAGAAGCAGCAGATCCACATGATGCTGAAGATTCTGATGCCGAAGGCTGAATTCAAGGGCAATGATGCCGCCGATGCCCTGGCGATTGCCATTTGCCATGCCCACAATCGCGGCGGCGCGCGGATGCGCATGGCGGCGCTGGCAGGCTGATTTGTTCTTGACTTGTTCTGCTTCTGCGGCTAAGTAATACCTTAGAGGTATTACCATGCGCGTGACGGAAAAAGGTCAGGTGACCATCCCGAAAGAAATCAGAGACCGCCTCGGCATCGTGCCGGGGTCGGAGGTGGATTTCGTTGCGTCCAGCAACGGCGCATTGCTCGTTCGGGTGGATGCTGCGGCGGACGAGCCGGTGATCCGGGACTTTGACGATTGGGCGGCCAGCGTGAAGGGAACGTTCGATACCGGTGGCATGAGCACGGACGAATTCATGGTCTGGCTGAGGGGCGAACGTGACGATCTCAACCCTCGTTGATACCAATATCTTCATCGATGTTCTTGGACCTGAAACGCCCGTTCGTCACTGGTCGCTCGCAGTCTTGCGGCAATGCATGAGTGTCGGAACCCTGATCCTCAGCCCAGTTGTCTGGTCCGAGCTCGCGGCATCACCGATTTCCGAGGGAGAGTTGTTGGCGGCTTTGAGCTGGCTCGATCCCAAGCGTGAAAATATCTCGTACGAGGCGGCATTCCGGGCGGGTAAAGCGCATCGGGCCTATCGGCTTGCCGGCGGCCAGCGGGAGAGGACGTTGCCGGACTTTCTCATCGGCGCCCATGCGGACTGGCGCAGGCACCGCCTATTGACGCGAGATGGGCCCAGATACAGTTCCTATTTTCCATCCGTCGAACTGATCACGCCGGAAACTCACCCATGAAGGATGTTGCGCCATGATCGGCAAGCTGAAGGGAACGATTGACGAGATCGGCGATGACCATGTGGTGGTTGACGTGCACGGCGTCGGCTACGTCGCCCATTGTTCGTCACGGACACTGTCGAAGATCGGGTCGTCCGGTGAAGCCGTGGTGCTGTTCATCGAGACCTATGTGCGCGAGGACCAGTTACGGCTGTTCGGTTTCCTGTCGGTGCTGGAGCGGGAATGGTTCCGGTTGCTGCAGAGTGTGCAGGGCGTCGGCGCGAAGGTGGCGCTGGCTATCCTCTCCGTGCTGACGCCGGGCGAATTGGCCGATGCCATTGCGCTGCAGGACAAGACGGCCGTTTCGCGTGCGCCGGGCGTCGGGCCAAAGGTTGCCGTGCGTATCATCACCGAACTCAAGAACAAGGCCCCAGCCTTTGCCGGCGAGGCAAGTGCCAATATCGGCCTGAAGCAGGAACTCGGCGAGGGCTTGGCCTCCGCGCCGGTGTCGGACGCGGTTTCGGCGCTCAGCAATCTTGGCTACTCGCGCGACCAGGCGGCCAATGCCGTGGCAGCGGCGTTGAAGAACGGTGGCGAGGGGCTGGACAGCGCCAAGCTGATCCGGCTGGGGTTGAAGGAACTGGCGCGATGATTCCTTGCTTTTTTGTTTAATCCTTACTAATATAAAAAGGTAAGGAGGCTGAAAATGAGCATCTATTATGGAACGATGACGTCAAAGGGACAGACAACGGTGCCTGCGGAAGTGCGGGATATGTTGCAGCTTAAGCCAGGCGATAAGATAAGGTACGTTGTCCGCAATGGCGAAATCATCATCAAGGCTAAGAATAAGCGTGCCATCGATCTTGCCGGAATCTTGCATAGGCCCGGCATGCCCGCGATGACTTTGGAAGAAATGGACGAGATCATTGGCGATGCTATTGCCGAGCACGTCATGGGCCCAAAATGATCGGGATCGATACCAATCTGCTATTGCGGTTCATTTTGCAGGACGATGATGTCCATTCACATATCGCTCGACGGTTTTTTGAGAGTGTGGATGCTGCGAAGCCCGCCTATATTAATACGATAGTTCTGATCGAGTTTATCTGGACGGCACGGCGGCGGCTTAAAATGACGCGACAGGAATTGATTGTCGTCCTTTCTGGGTTCCTTGACTCGAACAATATCGTCCTCGAAGACGAGCCTCTGGTCGAGCTTGCGCTGGATGGGATGATAAGAAGTGGGGAGGAATTTACCGATGTGTTTCTCGCTTTGAAGAACATTAATGCCGGCTGTGACCGCACCCTCACATTCGATGCCCGCGCCGCCAAAACAGTCCCCGGAATGGAACTTCTCGCATGACAGATGCCGCACGCCTGATCACACCGGAAAAGCGCGGCGAGGACCTCGATACGACCTTGCGTCCGCAATCGCTGGACGAGTTTACCGGCCAGGCGGAAGCGCGCGCCAATCTGAAGGTGTTCATAGAGGCCGCGAAGAACCGGGGCGAAGCTCTGGATCATGTGCTGTTCGTCGGTCCGCCTGGTCTCGGCAAGACGACGCTGGCGCAGATCATGGCCAAGGAACTCGGCGTCAATTTTCGCTCGACATCCGGCCCGGTCATCGCCAAGGCGGGGGATCTCGCGGCCCTTCTGACCAATCTCGAAGACCGCGACGTCCTGTTCATCGACGAAATCCACCGTCTAAACCCGGCGGTCGAGGAAATCCTCTATCCGGCGATGGAGGATTTTCAGCTCGACCTGATCATCGGCGAGGGGCCGGCGGCCCGTTCGGTAAAGATCGACCTGTCGAAGTTCACGCTGGTCGCCGCCACCACCCGGCTTGGGCTTTTGACGACGCCCTTGCGTGACCGCTTCGGCATTCCGGTGCGGTTGAGTTTCTATACGGTCGAGGAGCTGGAATCGATCGTGCGCCGGGGTGCGCGGCTGATGGGGCTCGGGATCACCGATGACGGTGCCCGTGAAATCGCCCGCCGGGCGCGCGGGACGCCGCGTATTGCCGGGCGTCTGTTGCGCCGGGTGCGCGATTTTGCCGAAGTCGCCAGGGCCGAGGCTGTGACCAAGCAGATCGCCGACGAGGCACTGACCCGGCTCTTGGTCGACAATATGGGGCTCGATCAGCTCGACAAGCGCTACCTCACCATGATCGCGCTCAATTTCGGCGGCGGGCCGGTCGGCATCGAGACCATTGCCGCCGGCCTATCCGAACCCCGCGATGCGATCGAGGACATCATCGAGCCCTACATGATCCAGCAGGGATTTATCCAGCGCACGCCGCGCGGGCGTATTTTGACCGCAAACGCATGGAAACACCTTGGGCTGCAGGTGCCGAAGGATCTGGAAGCCACCCAGTTCCGCCTGTTCCAAGAGGATGATTGATTGTTAACGCGGCGCGGTTTTGTCAGAACACTCGGGGCACTGTTGTTGTCGGGTGCGGCGTCGGGAGCCTATGCTGTAGGGATCGAGCCTGTCGGGCGGCCGCGGGTCGCCCGTTACAATCTGGTGCCGGACAACTGGCCTGATGGATTGAAACTGCGTCTGGTTATTCTGGCCGACATTCACGCCTGCAGGCCGTGGATGTCACCGGAGCGGATCGGCGACATCTGCGCGCAGGCAAACGGGCTCGATGGCGACATGATCCTGCTATTGGGCGATTTTCTCTCCGGCATGCGGTTGAAAGGCAGCGAGGTCACGTCCGCCGAGTGGGCGGGCGAGCTTGGCCGCCTCTCCGCGCCCCTTGGCGTTCACGCCGTCATGGGCAACCACGACTGGATCGATGATCCTGATGCGATGATCGCGGGCACGGGGCCAACCATCGTTCACAGGGCGCTCGCCTCCATCAATGTCCCCGTCTACGACAACCTTGCGGCCCGTTTCGAAAAGGACGGCAAGGGATTTTGGCTTGCGGGCCTCGCCGACCAGATAGGTCCGCGCATTGGTCTTGACGATCTGCCGGCGACGCTGGCGCAGGTTACGGACGAAGCGCCTGTCATCCTGATGGCGCATGAGCCGGATGTGTTTCCAACCGTACCGGCAAGGGTATCCCTGACACTTTCGGGGCATACCCATGGCGGGCAGATCCGCCTGTTTGGATATTCGCCGATCGTGCCTTCGCGCTACCGCAACCGTTACGCTTACGGGCATGTGATCGAAGACGGTCGCAATCTGATCGTTTCAGGCGGTCTCGGCTGTTCGATTGCCCCCATCCGTTTCGGTTCGCCGCCGGAAATCGTCGTTGTCGAACTGGGATAGACTATGTCAAAACGAAAGATGATCCGGTTGGACGGACCGAAGAGACAGCGGTTCAACTTTCGCATCGCCGGCCTTGGGTTTCGCGATGGTCACGTTCTGGTGCATCGGGCAACACACGAGGATTTCTGGACGTTTCCGGGTGGGCGGGCAGAGATCGGCGAGACGTCGGTGGAGACGCTGAAGCGTGAGATGATCGAGGAACTGGGCGTCGAGGTCGCCGTCGGGCGCATGCTCTGGACCGTGGAGAATTTCTTTCGCTACGAACAGCGAGACTATCACGAGATCGGTTTCTACTACGAGATGGAAATCCCCGGGCATTTTCCCTTTCATCCAATCGACATTGTTCATCGCTTGAGGGACGGCAAGAACGATCTCGAATTCAAATGGGTAAGGGCCACCACGGCGGCGCTGACGGCGCTGGATGTTCCACCCTATTTCATCGCCGAGCAGATCGAGATGCTGCCGCCGACACCGGTCCATATCATCTGGGATGACGGCGAGCTGGAGCGGTAGGTGCGTTTGTAGCGAAGACGATCGACAGCCGTGAGGTCTTGCTATGCCAGGCTTTCTATCGTCTCCCTCAACAATTCCAAGCCGCCCGGTTTCCAGCCCAGCGCCTCGATCTTGCAGGTGCCCATGGGATTGCAGGTTGCCGTATCGCCGGCCGCAGGCAGGGGATACGGACATTGCTTCGTGCGCTGCAGGAACGACAGGATTTCAGAAGTGTCGGTCAGGAGATCGGAAACGTTGAAGGTTTCGCCATTGATCCGCACGGAGTCTGATTCCAGCATCAGCCGCACGGCCCGGGCGACATCGCTGCCGTGCACTTCCGTGCTGGCACGGGGCGAAACAGGCTTTCCTGCGAGATAGTCCTCGAAAAGTCCGGCCCATTTATGCCGTCGTCCGGGGCCTGCAGCACCGTAGATTCCGGTTGCCCGCAGGCTTGCGGTGACGAAGCCGTGGCCGCAGAGGGAGGCGAGACTGCGCTCCGCCTGCAGTTTGATTTCGCCATAGAGCGTGTCGGGCTTGCCGTGCATATCCTCTTTCAGCGTCGTGCCCGGTGGTTGCGGGCCATAGGCGGCGCGGCTGGAGAGAAAGACACAGCGGCGTACGCCGGCATCGCGGGCGGTTTCGAAAAGCCGCATGGTGCCGTCGAGATTGGCGCGGTGAAATCCTTGCGGATCATCGCCTTCGCCGCCGCGGTATTTTCCCGGCACGTGATCGAAGGCGGCATGGACGAAATAATAGACGTGATCGAAGGCTTCGATCTGATCGGCATCCGGATCGAGCCGCAGGGGCACGAAAGCAACGTCCTTGGTGAAGAAGCCCGGCTCGGGCGCGGTACGGCCGCCGACGGTGACCTTGTAACCATTGGCCAGCAGGTGCTCGACGATGAAGCGGCCGGCATAGCCGGTACCGCCGGAAACGAGAACGCGTGTCATGAGCTTCCTGATGTCACTCCGGGTCTGGCGGGCTCGGGTTTGGCAGATCGGCAATGTTCGGAATGGCCTTGCCGCTGAAATAAGCATGCCAGAGATTGATCAGCGGCCGCAGTCTTTCCGCTTTCGGATGATCCTTTTCCCACGGTTTTTCATACTGATAATGCAGCACGCCGATGGACGGCCAATCCCATAATGCCGGCATGTTGAACCAGACATATTGCAGCATGTTCATCGTGACAGGGAGGCCATGCCAATCGGGAAAGAAATTCTGCAAAAAGGTCTGGTCGGTGCGCGACCAGAAGGCATCCGGCTGATCCAGCCGCGCCAGCATAGCCTCGAATGTCCGCGGGGAGGGCGTCGCGACAAAGACGCCGGAATTCAGCCGGTGGAAGTCGGCAAGGCTCTCGTAGACGTTGGGCGCTGCGGAAAATTCCGGATAGCCGAAATAGCGGTCGATGTTTTTCAGCACCAGCGCGTCGGCATCGATGAAGATGCAGCGCTCGTATTCGGTCAGTTGCCAGAGCCGCAGCTTGCAGAAATTGTCGAGTGGTGAGTGAAAGTCCGGTTTGCGCCCCTTGGTGAAGGGGGCCGCGCTGTGAATGGTCTTGCGGGCATGCCGCTCGTTGAAGGCTTCCGAGAGCGGTAGCAGTTCGGTGGCAATGAGCCGGCAACCGAATTCGGCAAGCGGTTTCAGAGCATGCTCGTCAACGCCGCCGGTGTGGAGGACGACGATATCGGCTTGTGTCCCTGTCAGCCTGATCGAACGGGCAAGCGCGGTTGCGCCCATCGCATAGTCGGCGTTCGTTACCAGCGTCACGAATGCGTGCCGAGATCCGGCGATGCCGGAGGGCGCGATACGTTCTGCGGAGGCCGCGGGCTGCGTCATGAAACCGATTTCAGCCTTCTTCCTTCCGGATCGTGGTTGATCTTGGCGGCGATATCCTTGGTCCATGCCGAAACGGCGGGCACGCGGCTGCGGTCGACGCGGTAGGCGTATTTCTTGCCGACATCGACGATTTCGGCAAGCAGGCCATCCTGCAGCGTGATCGGATTGAGGCCAAGCTGGTGGAATTTTTCGTTGCGCACCACCAGATCGTTTTCGGCCGCTTCCTTGCGCGGGTTGGGCAACCAGGCGATATTGGAACCGGTGAGGCCGGCGATCATCTCGGCAAGATCGCGGATCCGGTGGGTTTCGGTCATCTGGTTGAAGATTTCGACGCGGGCGCCGCGTTGCGGCGGGTTTTTCAGCGCCAGCTCGATGCAGCGCACCGAATCCTGGATATGTATGAAGGCGCGGGTCTGGCCGCCGGTGCCATGCACGGTCAGCGGATAGCCGATCGCCGCCTGAATGAGAAAGCGGTTAAGAACGGTGCCGTAATCGCCGTCATAGTCGAAGCGGTTGATCAGCTGCTCGTGGCGGCGGGTCTGTTCGGTATGCGTTCCCCAGACGATGCCCTGATGCAGGTCGGTGATCCGCAGGCCGTCATTCTTGGCATAGAACTGGAAGAGCAGCTGATCGAGGCACTTGGTCATGTGGTAGATCGAGCCGGGATTGGCCGGATAGAGAATATCCTGCTGCACCGTCTCGCCGCTCTCGGTCTCGATACCAACGGGCAGATAGCCTTCGGGGATCGCCGCGCCAACGGTCGAATAGCCGTAGACGCCCATGGTGCCGAGATGCACGAGATGCGCGTCGAGGCCGATCTCGACCAAGGCATTCAGCAGATTATGCGTAGCGTTGACATTGTTGTTGACCGTGTAATTCTTGTGACGGTCGCTCTTCATCGAGTAGGGCGCTGCACGCTGTTCGGCAAAATGGATGATGGCATCCGGGCGGTTTTCCGCGAGCCAGTTTTTCAGGAGTTCGTAGTCGCGGGCAAGATCGATCAGGTGGAAATGGATGCGCCGGCCGGTCTCGGCATGCCAGATGCGGGTGCGTTCCTGAATGCTGTCCATCGGGGTCAGCGATTGGACGCCGAGTTCGGTATCGATCCAGCGGCGGGAGAGGTTGTCGAGGATGTGGATGTCGTGTCCGGCGTCGGACAGATGCAGGGCAGTCGGCCAACCGACAAAGCCGTCACCGCCAAGGACTGCAATCTTCATGCGCCAATCTCCTGTGGGATGGAAGTCATGCGCCGGTGATAGGAGAACATTGTGACAAACCTGCAATGCTTGCAAAACGTGTTTGGTTCCTGCACAGGAAAAGAATAATTTTGCGAGGCTGCGGATGACTTTGATAGCGCTTTCCGGCGAACTGACGGATGCCGGGCATCGGCTGGTGCAGCGTGTCTATTACGAGGACACGGACTTTTCCGGCGTTGTCTATCACGCCCGGTACCTGCATTTCATGGAGCGGGCGCGCACCGATTATCTGCGGCTGCTTGGCGTCGAGCAGGCGACGCTGGCAATCGAGGGCGATACGGAAGGCCTGGTTTTCGTCGTCCACCGCATGGAGATCGATTTCAAGCAACCGGCGCGCATGGACGATATCCTGACGATCACAACAGCAACGGAAAAGGCCGGCGGCGCCAAGATGGTGCTCGCCCAGGAAATCCGCCGCGAGGGCACGCTGCTGATCGCGGCGAAGGTGATCATCGCCGTCATCAATGGGCAAGGCCGGCCGCGCCGGCTGCCGGAGGCGCTGGGCAAGAAGTTTCTCGGGCACGGCTGAGGTCAGTCCTCGGCCTTTACCGCGCTCTGCAACGTTGGGTTTCGGCGGCGAGCGTTTCTTGCTCGCAATCATCTCAGCGGGCTGTGATGCTTTTTTCGCCGCGGCGACGGGTGGCTTCTTCGGCGTTATCGTGCTCATGGCGTTCCCGCGTGGCGAGGGCCGGTTTGTTCTGGCGGCAGGTCATGGCAAAGACGTCATTGCAGTGCAGTATAGTAAGACTCTCTTAACCATAATGATGTCTTAATGCACATATTAGGGTTTTGTGCAGTGCACGTCATCCTTTCACCAAGATTGAACGCAAGAAGGCAGACAGGAAGCTTAAAGACCGGTATGAGGCCGGTTCATCGGCAGCTGCCGGGTCAATCTTGCAACAATGACGTTTGAGCACCCTGGCTGTGAGCATGAGACTGCTCTTGCCGGGCGTTTGGATTCGGGGATTTGAGAACGATGGAACAGGTTGGATTGGCTGCAGCGACGACAGACGTAACGCTGTGGTCGCTATTCATGGAGGCGGGCTTCGTGGTGAAGCTCGTCATGCTGGGACTGATCGGCGCGTCGATCTGGACCTGGGCGATCGTCGTCGACAAGACGCTGAAATTCGGCAAGGCCCGCCGCCAGCTGGATGCTTTCGAGCAGGTATTCTGGTCCGGCCAGTCGCTGGAAGAACTCTACCGTACGCTGTCCGACCGGACGACGTCCGGCATGGGGGCGATTTTCGTCTCCGCCATGCGCGAATGGAAGAAATCCTTCGAGCGCGGCGCCCGTTCGCCGATCGGCCTGCAGATGCGTATCGACCGGGCCATGGACGTCACCCTTTCGCGTGAAGCCGAGGCTCTCGAAGCCCGGCTTGGCTCGCTTGCCACCATCGGTTCCGCCGGCCCGTTCGTCGGTCTGTTCGGCACCGTCGTCGGTATCATGACCTCGTTCCAGGCGATCGCCGGATCGAAGTCGACCAACCTCGCGGTCGTTGCCCCCGGTATCGCCGAGGCGCTTCTCGCCACCGCGATCGGCCTTCTCGCCGCTATTCCGGCGGTTATCGCCTACAACAAATTCTCCGCCGATGCCGGCAAGCTGACGGCCCGCATGGAAGGTTTTGCCGACGAATTCTCGGCCATTCTTTCGCGCCAGATCGATGAAAAGCTGCAGCCGCGCCAAGCTGCACAGTGATGGCCGCGTAGTCAAAAGCCTGAGCGGCACGAAGACGGAGTTAGACCATGGGTATGTCAGTAGGTGGATCGAAGGGTGGCGGCCGGCGCCGTGGCGGCCGTAGCGGCCGCGGCGGCAAGGGCGTCATGAGCGAGATCAACGTGACGCCGTTCGTCGATGTCATGCTGGTTCTTTTGATCATCTTCATGGTTGCTGCCCCGATGATGACGGTCGGCGTGCCGATCGACTTGCCGGAAACGCAGGCAAGCGCGCTCAATTCCGAAACACAGCCGATTACCATTTCCGTGAAGACCGACGGTCAGGTCTTCCTGCAGGAAACGCCGATCCCGGTCGAAGAGGTTGCTGCCAAGCTCGAGGCGATTGCCACGACCGGCTACAGCGAGCGCATCTTCGTGCGTGGTGACGCAACGGCGCCTTACGGCGTGATTGCCGATGTCATGGCACGCATTCAGGAAGCCGGCTTCAAGAATATCGGTCTCGTAACCCAGCCGCAGAAGGGCCAGTAGAGCGCGTACGATGAAGAGCAGTCTCATCACATCCGCTGTGCTGCATGGCCTGGTTCTGACCTGGGCGCTGGTGTCGCTTGGCAGTCCCAAATCGTTCGAGGTCTCCAGTATGGAGTCCATTCCGGTCGATATGGTGTCCGTCGAAGAGCTGACCCAATTGCAGATGGGAGACGAAAAGGCTCCGAAGTCTGAAAAGCCTTCGCCCATTCCGACGAAAAAGCCGGCCGAGATCAACGATGGTGAAAATGTCGGCGACAACAGCGTCGATCTGAAAACGCCGCCTAAACCAGAATCCAAGCCGATCGAGAAGGAATCGACCGGCGCGATCAAGTCCGAAGAAAAGCCGCTGCCGACGCCTGAGCCGGTGAAGGAAGACACGCCCGAGGTGACAGAAGAAAAGCCTGAATCCGAGCCGGCGATCGAGGTCGCCGCGCTGCCGGAGCCGAAGCAGGAGGTCCAGCCCGACCCCAAGCCTGCCGAGACCCCCGCCGAGGAGAAGCCTGCGGAAAATCCGGATGCGGAAGCGCTGCCGGATAAAGTCCCGACGCCGATGGCAAAGCCCAAGGTGGAACAACCGGCGCAGACAGCCAAGACGCCTGATCGCAAGAACGAAGAAAACAAGACCGAAAAGAAGAAGACATCGACTGCCATGAAGTCGGACTTCGACGCCGATGAGGTGGCGGCACTTCTCAACAAGCAGGATTCGTCCGGCGGCGGCACGAAACGAGCCACCGAGACGGCTTCGCTCGGCGCAAAGAAGACGACGGGTAACACGCTGTCCGCGAGCGAAACAGATGCGTTGCGTGGCCGGATCGAGAACAATTGGTCCGTTGTCGCTGGAATCTCCGGTGCCGAAGGCCTGACGATCAAGGTGACGATGCAGCTTGGTAAGGGTGGCGAGATCATCGGACGGCCTGAAGTGGTGGCGTCCGGCGGAACGGAGTCTGCGCGGCGGACTTTCGAAGGCAGCGTGCGGCGCGCCATCATGAAGTCGGCGCCGTTCGATAACCTGCCGGCAGATAAATACGATACCTGGAGCGAAGTGGTCGTCAATTTCGATCCAAGCGCCATGCTTTAGAACATCACACGAATGAATGGCTGAAAGGCTCCGTTACAATGTTGAAACGCAATCCCTTCCGTTTTCTGATCGCGCTCGCGACGATGGTCACCCTGGTGATCACTCCCGCCTATGCGCGCGTGGAAATCAATATCAACAAGGGCAATGTCGAGCCCTTGCCGATCGCCATCACCGACTTCCTGCAAGGTGAACTGGGTCAGAAGATTTCCGACGTGGTGGCCGCCGACCTGAAGCGTTCGGGCCTGTTTGCGCCCATCGCCAAGAGTGCCTTCATCGAGAAGATCACCAATCCGGATGCTGCTCCGCGCTTTGAAGACTGGAAGGTCATCAACGCGCAGGCGCTGGTCACCGGCCGCGTCACCCAGGAAGGCGACGGCCGTCTGAAGGCCGAGTTCCGCCTGTGGGACAGTTTTGCCGGCCAGCAGATGGCAGGTCAGCAGTTCTTCACCCAGCCGGAAAACTGGCGCCGCGTTGCCCATATCATCGCCGACGCGATCTATGAGCAGATCACCGGCGAAAAGGGCTATTTCGATACCCGTATCGTCTATGTCGCCGAAAGCGGCCCGAAGACAGCGCGTAAACGCCAGCTGGCGATCATGGACCAGGATGGCTTCAACGCCCGCGGCATCACCAATTCCAACGATATCGTTTTGACGCCGCGTTTCTCGCCCAACAAGCAGGAAATCACCTACATGTCCTTCGAGGGCAACGAGCCGCGCGTCTATCTTCTGCAGCTCGAAACCGGACAGCGCGAAGTCGTCGGCAACTTTCCCGGCATGACCTTTGCGCCGCGCTTCTCGCCGGATGGCCAGCGGGTGATCATGAGCCTGCAGCAGGACGGCAATGCCAATATCTACACGATGGACCTGCGCTCGCGCACCACGACGCGCCTGACCTCCACCGCTGCGATCGACACCTCGCCATCCTACTCGCCTGACGGCAGTCAGATCGTCTTCGAAAGCGACCGTGGCGGCCGCCAGCAGCTTTATGTCATGGGCTCTTCGGGCGGCGGTCAGAACCGTATCTCGTTCGGCGACGGTTCCTATTCCACTCCGGTCTGGTCGCCGCGCGGAGACCTGATCGCCTTTACCAAGCAGTCGGGCGGAAAGTTTTCGATCGGCGTGATGAAGCCGGACGGTTCGGGCGAGCGAATCCTGACGACGGGCTTCCACAATGAAGGCCCGACCTGGGCCCCGAACGGCCGCGTCCTGATGTTTTTCCGTCAGAACGCCGGTGCCGGTGGCCCGCAACTCTATTCGATCGATCTGACCGGTTATAACGAGCAGCTAGTTCAGACGAAGGGCTTTGCTTCGGACCCGGCCTGGTCGCCGCTGCTCGAGTAGCGCGGTTATGCGGCGGCGGGAAATATGGCGGAGTTGCCGCTTTCTCGCCGCAAAGGACTGATCTAGCAAGCCACAGAGCGCATTTTGACAATCTGTTAACCATACCTGTTGAAAGCGGATTAACCGCTTCCGGTTACAGTCTGGCAACCCTGAATTAAGACATACCATCCAAGGAGACCGGCCCATGAGCCGCATTCACGCCCAGGCCGCAGGCCGTATGCAATCCATCGCCCGCAACCCGATCATGATCGCTCTCTTTGCCGGTCTTGCACTGGCCGCTTGCGCCAAGAAGCCGATGAACAGCGCCGGCGATCTTGGCCTCGGCGCCAACGCTTCGGCCACCCCGGGCTCGGCCCAGGATTTCACCGTCAATGTCGGCGACCGCATCTTCTTCGATACGGACTCCACCTCGATCCGTGCCGATGCACAGGCAACGCTGGATCGTCAGGCGCAGTGGCTGGCCAAGTATCCGAACTATGCCATCACGGTCGAAGGTCATGCCGACGAACGCGGCACCCGCGAATACAACCTGGCACTCGGCGCACGCCGTGCCGCATCCACCAAGGAATATCTCTCTTCGCGCGGCATCCCTGCCTCGAACATCAAGACGATTTCCTACGGCAAGGAAAAGCCGGTCGCTGTTTGCGACGATATTTCCTGCTGGTCGCAGAACCGCCGCGCCGTCACGGTTCTCGGTGGCGCCGGCATGTAACTGCCGGACGTTCGAAAGCTTTCGTGAAAAGGCGGTCAATCGGGCCGCCTTTTCTTTTTTGTCACACTTTTACCGAACTCCGTTGCTTTTTGGAGCCAATTGGAAAACTGTGCGGCAATCACCAGAAGGCCGATTTGCATCCGGTCTCGGGTGCCAATGGGACAGACAAACAGGACACATGACATGAAACATTTTGTCGTGGCGGGATTGATCGGCCTGACCGCCTTTGCGGGCTTCGGGCAGACGGTGACCGCCATGCCGCTTTCCGCGCTGTTTAACCGCGCAATTCACGGCGAAACCCTGTCGCCGGACAAGGTGCCGCTGCTCAAGGTCCAGTCGAGTGATGTTGGACGCATCGGGCAGCTTGAGGAACAGATCCGCTCGCTCAACGGGCGTATCGAGGAAATGAGTTTCCAGCTCCTGCAGATGCAGGAACAGATCCGCAAGTTCCAGGAGGACAACGAATTCCGTTTCCAGGAGCTGGAAAGCGGCAAGTCGACCTCGACCAAGAAGAGCCAGCTGGAAACACCAGGCACCACCGATCAGGCATCCGGAACGGCACCGGCAACGACTGATCAGGCAACGGCAACCGATCCCAACGCAGGTTTGGGATCGGATACCGCCGCCAATACGACCGGAGCGCCGCCGGCGACGCTCGGTCAGATCATTTTTGACGATGCGGGCAACCCCGTCGCGGCCAATCAGGACGTATCGAGCCTCGAAACGACGCTCCCGGGCGCGGACCAGGGCATCAACCAGACCCCGGACAGCCAGCAGCAGACGGCAGCACTCGATAACCCCGGCGACCTCTATCAGTCGGCCTATGGCCATGTGCTGACGGGTGACTACAGCCAGGCCGAAAACGAATTCCGCAGTTATCTCGATGCGTTTCCGGCAGGCGAAAAGGCTGCGGATGCCAGCTTCTGGATGGGCGAAGCACAATATTCGCAAGGCAAGTTCAACGATGCCGCCAAGACGTTCCTGAATGCGCATCAGGCGTACGGCAAATCGCCGAAGGCACCTGAAATGCTCTTGAAGCTCGGCATGTCGCTTGCCGCCCTGGATAACAAGGACACGGCCTGCGCCACGCTGCGCGAGGTCAACAAGCGCTACCCGAAGGCCTCACCGGCGGTCAAAGCCAAGGTGACCAGCGAACAGGGCCGCCTTGCCTGCTGAGGCGGACCGCGCAGCGCCGCACGCCGCCGTCGAAACGGCGAAACAGTTTCTCTCCACCTTCAAGACCCCCGGCCTGATCCTTGCCGCCGTTTCCGGTGGCAGCGATTCAAAGGGCCTGCTTCTGTCGCTGCATGAGGCGATCCATCGTGGCGGCTTTTCCGCTTTCTCTCTGGCTGCCTGTACAGTCGATCACGCGCTCCGGCCGGAATCCGCCGATGAGGCACGTGCCGTCAGTGCGTTTTGTGCGGAAAGGGGTATTCCGCATATCATCCGCCAATGGCAGGGCGACAAGCCGGCGACCGGACTTCAGGCCGCCGCCCGCACGGCGCGATACGGCCTTCTTGCCGATGCAGCACAGACTATCGGGGCTTGCTGCATCCTAACGGCCCACACCGCTGACGACCAGATCGAGACGATTGCCATGCGGCAAAGCCGGTCGGCGCCCGATGCGCCCGGTCTGGCCGGCATGGCGCCGGGTGTTCTCGTTGACCGCCGCGTGTGGGTCTGGCGTCCCTTTCTCCATTTGCGCCGCGCTGATATCCGTTCCTTTCTCGTGGCGCGGGGCGAGGGGTGGTTCGATGATCCAAGCAACAGCAACCGGCGCTTCGAGCGCGTACGTGTGCGTCAGGCGCTGAGCGTGGATGGCTCTTTGCCTGCAGATATCCTCGCTGCCGGCAGAGCCCGCCTTGGGTCGAGCGAGCGGGCGGCGTTGCTGCTGACCGGTCATGCGCATGGTTTCGATGGCCTTGTGGTGCGGATCGATCCTGCACTCTCGACCGGTATGGCCGATCCGGACTGCGCGCGCGCGGTTTTATCCGTGGCAGCTGTGATCGGCGGACGTCATCATATTGCCGGGCGCGAGACGGCCGCACGGCTTGCCGCTTTTCTGCAAGGTGCAAACGGCGGGCGCATGACCGCAGGGCGTGTGGTCTTCGATTGCCGCCAATCGGGTCTCTATCTTTACCGCGAGGCGAGGGGGCTGCCGGACATCAAGCTTCAACCCGGTCAAAGCGCTCTCTGGGATGGCCGTTTTCTGGTCGCAAATAATGGTTCACAGCGCATTGCCGCTCAGGCGGGGGGCAAAACGGGTGAATTGCGCGCGAGGCTGATTGCCGCAGGCCTGCCGGAGCCCGTGGCCAAGCGCGCTGTCAAATCGGCGATCACCTTTTCCACTGTGACGGAGGAAGGGGCCGATGGTCGCGGCGCAACGGACGCCTTGCCGCCAAAGCCCTGGATGCAAACCAGTATCCGCCTCTACGACACCTTTTTGCCGTGTTTTGACCTGATGATGGCCAACAGTGTCGCCACGCTCTTTGGACGTGATAACTATCTTACTCCTCCGGTTCACGATGTTTTGACGGAAAAGTCAGGTTAGTCTTGAGTTTGCCTTGGCAAGCCGGTCACGCAACCCTATGTTAGGCACAAGAATGCAGCCACAAATCATTGCGGGTTGCGACAGAGGTTCCGGGGAGTTCGATGAACCCTAATTTCAGAAATTTTGCACTTTGGGCAATTATTGCTCTGCTGTTGATCGCGCTTTTCAGCATGTTCCAGCAACCGGCCGAGCGCACCGGATCGAAAGAAGTTCCTTTTTCCCAGTTCCTGAAGGACGTTGACGGAAGCCGTGTCAAGGAAGTTGTCATCACCGGCAACAAGGTGATCGGCTCCTACGCCGAGAGCGGCGCGACCTTCCAGACCTATGCGCCGGCGATCGATACGGCTTTGACCGAACGGATGGAATCAAAGAACGTCACCGTGACGGTCCGCCCCGAAACTGACGGCTCGTCCGGCTTCCTCAGCTATGTCGGCACGTTGCTGCCGATGCTTCTCATTCTCGGTGTCTGGCTGTTTTTCATGCGCCAGATGCAGGGTGGCTCGCGTGGCGCAATGGGCTTTGGCAAGTCCAAGGCCAAGCTGCTCACGGAAGCCCACGGCCGCGTCACGTTTGACGATGTCGCAGGCGTGGACGAGGCCAAGCAGGATCTTGAAGAAATCGTCGAATTCCTGCGTGATCCGCAGAAGTTCCAGCGCCTCGGCGGCCGTATTCCCCGCGGTGTCCTGCTTGTTGGCCCTCCCGGTACGGGTAAGACGCTGCTGGCCCGCTCGGTTGCCGGCGAAGCCAACGTACCGTTCTTCACGATTTCCGGTTCGGACTTTGTTGAAATGTTCGTCGGTGTCGGTGCAAGCCGTGTCCGTGACATGTTCGAGCAGGCCAAGAAGAACGCGCCCTGCATCATCTTCATCGACGAAATCGACGCCGTCGGCCGCCATCGTGGCGCCGGTCTTGGCGGCGGTAACGACGAGCGCGAGCAGACACTCAACCAGCTGCTGGTCGAGATGGACGGCTTCGAGGCCAATGAAGGCATCATCCTGATCGCCGCGACCAACCGTCCCGATGTTCTCGACCCGGCGTTGCTGCGTCCGGGCCGCTTCGACCGCCAGGTCGTGGTGCCGAACCCGGATATCAACGGCCGCGAGCGCATCCTCAAGGTCCATATCCGCAATGTGCCGCTGGCGCCGAACGTCGATCTGAAGGTTCTCGCCCGAGGCACACCCGGCTTCTCCGGTGCAGACCTGATGAACCTCGTCAACGAGGCTGCCCTGATGGCTGCGCGCCGCAACAAGCGCGTCGTCACCATGCAGGAATTCGAAGACGCCAAGGACAAGATCATGATGGGCGCGGAACGCCGCTCGTCCGCCATGACCGAAGCCGAAAAGAAGCTGACCGCGTACCACGAAGCTGGCCACGCCATCATGGCGCTGAAGGTTCCGGTGGCCGATCCGCTGCACAAGGCGACGATCATTCCGCGCGGCCGTGCGCTCGGCATGGTGATGCAGCTTCCCGAAGGCGACCGCTATTCGATGAGCTACAAGTGGATGGTTTCGCGTCTCGCCATCATGATGGGTGGCCGCGTTGCCGAGGAAATCACCTTCGGCAAGGAAAATATCACCTCCGGAGCGTCTTCGGATATCGAGCAGGCAACCAAGCTTGCCCGCGCGATGGTGACGCAGTGGGGCTTTTCCGATGTGCTCGGACAGGTTTCCTATGGCGAAAATCAGCAGGAGGTTTTCCTCGGGCATTCGGTTTCACAGACGAAAAACGTGTCTGAAGCGACGGCTCAGAAGATCGACAACGAAGTCCGCCGCCTGATCGACGAGGCTTATCTGGAAGCCAGGCGGATCATTACCGAGATGCACAGTGAGTTTGTTGCGATTGCCGAAGGCTTGCTCGAGTACGAGACACTGACCGGTGATGAGATCAAGGCCCTGATCCGCGGCGAAAAGCCCGCCCGTGACCTCGGGGATGATTCGACACCGCATCGCGGCTCGGCCGTTCCGTCGGCAGGGACCAAGAAAGACGGCTCTGTCGGGAACAAGGGCGACGAGGCCGAAGGTGGATTCGAGCCGCAGCCACAATAGACGCCTGCCGTCAGACAACGATCTCAAAGCCGCCGTTCCGTCAGGTTCGGCGGCTTTTTCGTGTGGAGAGCCGGGGGAAGATGGTTTCCGCCATTCCTGGTTGGTAACGCGCTGTAATGATTTCTGATGATACAACAGGGTGCTGTTGCAGGTATTTTATGGCAAGACGTAGCGATGATCGCCCGAAAGTATGCGTCGGCTTTTGAGCAAACGGCAGGCATAAAGGGAGCTTGGAATACTGTGGCGAACCGCCCGAATAAGGCGGCCGGACCATGTGTTCCTGCTCTGATAGCGTGCGGTTGTGTTGCAAAGGGCGGCGAGGTGTTGCCGGACGTGATGTCCCGGCGGCCCTGCGGGCGACGGTGCTGCGGCACCCTTGAGAAGATGGAGTTTTTATGAAGCGCAAATATTTCGGCACGGATGGTATTCGCGGGCAGTCAAACCTGTTTCCGATGACGCCGGATCTTGCCATGCGCGTCGGCATTGCCGTCGGGACGATCTTCCGCAACGGTGCGCACCGTCACCGGGTGGTGATCGGCAAGGATACGCGGCTATCCGGCTACATGCTGGAGAACGCGATGGTGGCAGGCTTTACCGCCGCGGGGCTGGATGTGTTCCTTCTCGGGCCGATCCCGACCCCGGGTGTTGCCATGCTCACGCGCTCGCTTCGCGCCGATGTCGGCGTGATGATCTCGGCCTCGCACAATCCTTTCGAGGATAACGGGATCAAGCTGTTTGGTCCGGACGGATACAAGCTGTCCGACGACCTCGAAGGCCAGATCGAGGAGCTGCTCGAGAAGGACATGACGGCGCAGCTTGCCAAGTCGCAGGAAATCGGCCGGGCCAAGCGCGTCGAGGGCGACATCTACCGCTATATCGAACATGCCAAGCGTACCTTGCCGCGTGATGTGACCTTGCAGGGACTGAGGGTGGCGATCGACTGCGCCAACGGTGCCGCCTACAAGGTTGCGCCGCTGGCCCTGTGGGAACTTGGAGCCGATGTCGTGACCATCGGCAACGAGCCGAACGGCACCAACATCAACCTCGACTGTGGATCGACCCATCCGGCGGCGCTGTCGAAGAAAGTGCACGAAGTGCGCGCGGATATCGGCATCGCACTTGATGGCGACGCCGACCGCGTGCTGATCGTTGACGAGAACGGCACGGTCATCGATGGCGATCAGTTGATGGCGGTGATTGCCGATAGCTGGGCAACGGACGGCATGCTCAAGGGTGGCGGTATCGTGGCCACCGTGATGTCCAACCTGGGGCTGGAGCGTTACCTGAACGGACGTGGCCTCAATCTGCATCGCACCAAGGTCGGAGACCGTTACGTCGTCGAGCACATGCGCCAGCATGGGTTCAATGTCGGCGGCGAACAATCCGGCCATCTGGTTCTCTCCGATTTCGGCACGACCGGCGACGGCCTGGTGGCGGCCCTTCAGATCCTCGCCTGCGTCAAACGCCAGGGCAAGCCGGTCAGCGAGGTTTGCCATCGTTTCGAGCCGGTACCGCAAGTGCTGAAGAACGTCCGGGTATCGACGGGCATGCCGCTCGAGAATGTCAGCGTCCGTCAGGCGATTGCCGATGCGGAGGCTGAACTGGCCACGAATGGCCGGTTGCTGATCCGTCCATCCGGCACCGAGCCTTTGATCCGCGTCATGGCGGAGGGTGATGACCGGGCGCAGGTGGAGCGGATCGTCGATGAGCTGATTGGCGTCATTGGCGGCGCGCGCAACGTCGCCTGATATTGTCCGTTTCGGAGACACTTGAAGAGACCGGGTTTTGCCCGGTCTTTTTTTGTTCGTTGTTCCGTCAGGGCGATACGTTGCTTGCGGAGGAAGCAAAATCCTTAACAGTTACGGTAAATTTTTGTAGTTAATCGGACCTTAACCTTTCCTATTCATGATCGGCCTCAACAACCATGGATTGGAAGCCGGTTTACCGGCAGACCAGCAACGAGACGTATTGGAGTGAGGCCATGAAGACTTTATTGATTGGCGTTGTTGCGGCTATGCTCAGCAGCGCTGCGACCTTCGCTGCGGACCTTTATGAGCCGCCCATCGAACAGCCGATTGCCGAGCCGGTCCAGATTACCGAAGCCAGCGGCTGGTATCTGCGTGGCGATGTCGGCTACGCATTTACCAATCTGCGCGGCGCCCATTTCTACCAGGGGCCTGGCCGTGACGTTCGCGATTTCGACGATGCCGATCTCGACGATACCTGGACTGCCGGCGTCGGTGTCGGTTATCAGATCAACAATTACCTGCGCGCCGACGTGACGCTCGACTATCTCGGCAATGCGGATTTCGAAGGCTCGACGACGGGCGGTTGCGGCGTCGCTGTTGCCTGCACCTCGCGCGATATTTCGGCAATGGCAGCGTGGAGCCTGATGGCCAACGCCTATGTTGATATCGGCACTTACGGTTCCTTCACGCCCTATGTCGGCGCCGGCATCGGCGGCACGCAGGTTCGTTGGGACAAGCTGCGCAACACGAGCTGCGAAACGGCTGACCCGACCAATTGCGATCCGAGCTTTGACCATGACGGCAGCCGCAAATGGCGCTTCACCTACGGCCTGATGGCCGGTACGGCGATCGACCTGACCTGCAACCTGAAAGCGGACGTTGGCTATCGCTTCCGCCATATCCTTGGTGGAGACATGTTCGGCTACAACGCGAACAGCGGTCCGGGTTCGGACAAGGGCATCTACGTCCACGAAGCTCGCGCCGGTCTGCGTTACTCCTTCGGCGGTTGCCAGGAAGCCTACATTCCGCCAGCCGAGCCGATCGTCTACAAGTAAACACACCGCGTTTCCCATTTTAAAGGCCGTCCGGTTTTTCCGGGCGGCCTTCTTAATTTGTGCCAAACAAACTGGTTAAGAGACATGCTTAACCCGAGGTTAACCGGGTGCTGCGATGATGAACGCTTGCAGACGCGAGCGAGGGAGGTTTTCCGGGCGCCGCGTATGGTTTTCCAAGGGCGGTACAATGAACTGGCGGCACACACTTATCAATGCATCCGCGCTGGCGCTGCTGCTTGCAGCCGAGCACGCCAGGGCGGACGATCTCCTCGATGCGCCGGAAGTCAGTATTTCGGCGGTGGAATCCGGCACGCAGGGATTTTATCTGCGCGGGGATGTGGGATATTCGGGGTGGACGCAGGAGGGCGATCCGTCGCTTCGCCTGTTTGATGCCGGTACCGGCACAACCAGTTCCGCGTCGTTCGACAACGCCCGTTTCGACAAGCCGTTCTCTGGCTCTTTGGGGGTGGGTTATCAATTCAACGACATGTTCCGTGCCGAGCTTGCGAGTGACTATTTCGACGGCCGGTTCGACGGAAACGGCGAAGCCGGCGTGCCTTGTGATGGCGAAGCAGTGGGAACGTCTTGTGCGAGACGCGCCGGCGCAGATTACAAAGCCATCGGCATCATGGCGAACGGTTATGTCGATATCGCCACCGTGGCCGGCATAACGCCCTATATCGGCGCGGGCCTGGGTGTGACGAAGCTGCGCTGGAACGATGTCTCGCTCACAACCACATGCGTACCGGGCGCTGCAGCCTGCTCCGGTGCCGCACCTGTCGACCAGGCCTTTGCCGGCGATAGCAGCTGGCGCTTTACCTATGCCCTGATGGCCGGTGCTTCCTATAATATTACCGAAAAATTGAAGCTGGATGTCGGTTACCGTTATTCGCAGATTGCCGATGGCGATATGTTCGGTAGCAGCACTATCAACGGCCGCGACGACGGCCTTGGCCGCCACGAGATTCGTGCAGGTCTGCGTCTGTCGCTCTGGTAGGCAGGGTCCATCCGCCCCCACGATGCTCCCCAGCGCCAAAAATCTTTTCAGAAACGACACATCATTCTTGACTTCCGGGCCTGTCCGCAATATCCACGGCGGCAGGCCACCTCTCCCTAACGAGAGGCTTTCTATCTGGAAGGATAGCTTTGATGACGACCCCTGCGACACCGGAATTGCGTCCGGAAAATCCCCATTTTTCGTCTGGTCCCTGCTCCAAGCGCCCCGGTTGGTCGCTTGATGCGCTCTCTGATGCGGCCCTCGGGCGCTCGCACCGTGCCAAGGTTGGCAAGAGCAAGTTGAAGCAGGCGATCGATCTCACCCGTGAAATTCTGCAGGTGCCGGCGGACTACCGCATCGGTATCGTGCCTGCGTCCGACACCGGCGCCGTCGAGATGGCGCTCTGGTCGTTGCTTGGGCCCCGTGGCGTCGACATGGTCGCTTGGGAAAGCTTCGGTTCCGGCTGGGTTTCCGATGTCGTCAAGGAGCTGAAGCTCCCCGACACCCGCAAATTCGTTGCCGATTACGGCAAGCTCGTCGATTTTTCGCAGGTCGATTTCGACCGCGACGTGGTCTTCACATGGAACGGTACGACGTCCGGCGTCCGCGTTGCAAATGCCGATTTCATCCCGGCCGACCGCAAGGGCCTGACGATCTGCGACGCGACATCGGCTGCTTTTGCGCAGGATCTAGATTTCGCTAAGCTCGACGTCGTCACCTTCTCCTGGCAGAAGGTTCTGGGCGGCGAGGGTGCGCATGGCATCCTCATCCTGTCGCCGCGCGCTGTCGAGCGGCTGGAAAGCTATGAGCCTTCCTGGCCGCTGCCGAAGATTTTCCGCATGACCAAGGGCGGCAAGATTATCGAGGGCATCTTCCAGGGCGAGACCATCAATACGCCGTCGATGCTCTGCGTCGAGGATTACATCGATGCGCTCAACTGGGCAAGGTCGCTCGGTGGTCTCAAGGCGCTGATCGCCCGGGCCGATGCCAATGCGCAGGCTATCCACGACTTCGTTGCAAAGACGGACTGGATCGCCAATCTGGCAGTCGATCCGGCAACGCAGTCGAATACCTCGGTGTGCCTGAAGATCGTCGATGCGCAGGTTGCAGGGCTGGATGCCGCTGGCCAGGACGCCTTTGCCAAGGGCATGGTCGCGCTGCTCGAAAAGCAGGGTGTCGCCCATGACATCGGCGCTTACCGCGATGCGCCGTCCGGTTTCCGGATCTGGGCCGGTGCGACGATCGAGACCTCGGATATCAAGGCGCTGATGCCCTGGTTCGACTGGGCCTTTGCGACCCAGAAGGCAACGCTCTCCCAGGCTGCGGCCTGATCGGATTTTGGCCGCGCCAACAGGGCGCGGTCTTCCTCACCCATCAGAATTTTTGACGAAACCAATGGAGGCCTCCCATGGCACCTCGCGTACTCGTATCCGATGAACTGTCGGAAACTGCCGTCCAGATCTTCCGGGATCGCGGCGTAGACGTCGATTTCCAGCCGCAACTCGGCAAGGACAAGGAAAAGCTCGCAGCGATCATCGGCAATTACGATGGTCTTGCGATCCGCTCCGCCACCAAGGCGACGGAAAAGCTGATCGCGGCTGCGACCAACCTCAAGGTGATCGGCCGCGCCGGCATCGGCGTCGATAATGTCGACATCCCGGCCGCCTCGCGCCGCGGCATCATCGTCATGAACACGCCGTTCGGCAACTCGATCACCACTGCCGAACATGCCATCGCGCTGATGTTCGCCGTTGCCCGCCAGCTGCCGCAGGCTGATACCTCGACCCAGGCCGGCAAGTGGGAAAAGTCGAAGTTCATGGGCGTCGAAATCACCGGCAAGACGCTCGGCGTCATCGGCGCCGGCAATATTGGCGGCATCGTCTGCGCCCGTGCCATCGGCCTGAAGATGCACGTGCTCGCCTACGACCCCTTCCTGTCGAAGGAACGGGCCGAAGAAATGGGCGTCACCAAGGTCGAGCTGGACGAACTGCTTGCCCACGCCGATTTCATCACCCTGCATGTGCCGATGACCGACAAGACGCGCGGCATCCTCAACCGCGAAGCCTTGGCGAAGACCAAGCCCGGCGTGCGTATCATCAACTGCGCCCGTGGCGGTCTGGTCGATGAGCATGCGCTCGCCGATGCCATCAGGTCCGGCCATGTCGCTGGTGCCGGTTTCGATGTGTTCGAGGTCGAGCCCGCAACGGAGAGCCCTTTGTTCGGCCTTCCCAACGTCGTCTGCACGCCGCATCTCGGCGCCTCCACCACGGAAGCGCAGGAGAATGTCGCTCTGCAGGTGGCCGAACAGATGTCGGATTACCTCGTCAAGGGCGCCGTCTCCAACGCCATCAACATGCCGTCGATCACGGCCGAAGAAGCGCCGCTGCTGAAGCCGTTCATCCGGCTTGCCGATGTGCTCGGCGCCTTTGTCGGTCAGGTCACGGAAAGCGCGATCAAGGAAATCGAGATCCTCTACGATGGATCGACCGCTGGAATGAACACCAAGGCGCTGACGAGTGCGGCCCTTGCCGGCCTCATCCGCAGCCAGGTTTCCGATGTCAACATGGTGTCGGCCCCCGTCATGATCAAGGAAAAGGGCATCATCCTGTCCGAAGTCAAGCGCGACAAGTCGGGCGTGTTCGACGGTTACATCAAGCTGACGGTGACGACGGCCAACCAGACGCGGTCCGTCGCCGGCACGGTGTTCTCGGACGGCAAGCCGCGCTTCATCCAGATCAAGGACATCAACCTCGACGCCGATGTCGGCAACCACATGGTTTACATCACCAATACCGACGTTCCCGGCATGATCGGCTTCATCGGTATGACGCTGGGTGACGCGGGCGTCAACATCGCCAACTTCCAGCTCGGCCGCCATAATGCCGGCGCCGATGCCATTGCGCTGTTGTATGTCGATGGTGCCGTGTCCGAAGACGTGCTCGACAAGCTGCGGGCCAACCCGGCCATCCGGGCCGCCAAGCCGCTGGTCTTCAACGTCGACTGACGGTCTCAAACCATCAGCCATTCAAGGGCATGCCGCGCCCCGTGCGCGGCATGCCCTTGTTCATTTCCGAATTTGTCGCCGTCAGCCTATAGGTCTTGCGTCATGTCCAGTTTCACCTTTCGCAAGGCCAGCTCGAATGATCTCGATGGCGTCTTATCTGTTCAAGCGGTCGTTTTTCCCGCTTTCCAGGAGGCCAAAGCCACTTTTGCGGAACGGTTGACGCTCTATCCGGATGGATTTTTCGTCGTGGAGGAAGACGGCGATATTAAGGGATATCTGGTTTCCTATCCCATTCATCGTCTTGCCCCGCCGCCTCTCGATGCCCAGATCGGCTCCATATCGCCGGACTGCGACGCCTACTATGTTCATGACTTGTCACTGCTGCCGGAGATGCGCGGCCGCGGCGCGGCAGTTGCCATGATCGAAGCGATGACCGGGGTTGCCAAGGATGCGGGTTTTACCACGATGGCACTGATCGCTGTCGGTGGAGCCGATGTTTTCTGGCACCGGTTCGGTTTCGCTCCGGTGTTCGTGGAGGCGCTTGAAGCACGTCTTCTCATCTATGGCGCAGACGCTGTCTACATGGAGCGGCCTTTGTGACCGCACCTTTAGGTCAAGTCTTCGGGCGGCCGCGTTCCGCAACAGCAATGCCGCCCAGAACAAGCGCCATTGCGACGATGTGGAACGTCTGCAGCGCCTCGCCGATAAGGGCGATCGACAGCAGCGTGCCGAAGATCGGAATGGTGTTGATGAACAGGCCGGCCCGGTTGGGGCCGATCAGTTCGACCCCGCGCACGTAGAGGATCTGCGAGACGAGGGAGGGCAGGAGGCCTGCATAGGCGACGATGACCCAGCCTTGCGTGTCGGGCCAGATCATCCGGCCGGTGGAAAACTCCCAGATGACCAACGGAATGCTGCTGACCAGCGCGCCGAAGGCGGAGATCGCGATCAGGCTTTTCCAGTGGATTTCCGGTTTCCAGCGCAACGCCACCGTATAGCCGGCATAGACGAGGACCGCCGCCATCATCAATGCGTCGCCCCGGTTGAGGTCGAGCGAGAGGAGCGTGGTCAGATCACCGTGCGATGCCGTCAGCGCCACACCGAACAGTGTCAGCGTGAAGCCGGCGATCTGCGCCATCGAAAAGGCGGTGCGAAACAGCACGTAGTTCATCACGAAGATCACCATCGGGATGCCGGCCTGCTCGATGACGGCATTGATGGCGCTGGTGAACTGTAGTGCTGAATACAGAAAGGCGTTGAAGGCAGTGAAGCCGACTGTGCCGTAGCCGAGCAGCAGCAGCCAGTTCTTGCGGATCACCGGAAAATCACGGCGCACCTGCGGGGCTGCGAAAATCAGGAGCACCACGCAGGCGATCACCCAGCGCAGGCCTGTCAGCATCATCGGGCTGACATGGCCGATCGCCATCTTTCCGGCCACGGTGTTCCCGCCCCAGATCAGGGTGGTGATGCACAATATGATGTAGGCTTGCAGATTGACGGGCACGGTATTCCCTAAAGGCAAAGCACGGCGGCTGTGGTGATGGTTGTAAAAGAAGGAGCGCTGCCGTTTCAGCCTTTGCCGACGCAGCTTGTCTGTGCATTGAATCAACCCGGACCGCAGAAGGCAAGCCCGCATTATTGGCCATTGGCGGTCTTTCGCGGTTTACCGATGCGGCATGAATATTCGGCCGCTCCTGGCTGGATTATCAGTATCCCCGGCGAATTCTGTCTTGCGAAATAGAGCGCCAACCCAAAGTCTGAGCGTTCAATGCGGTCTTTACCATGCAAAAACCCCGAATCCCGGCCTAAACAGGGTCGCTTTCCAAAAAACAAAACAGTATAGATGCGCGGGTTTGAAGACAGCGCATGACTGGCGCCAAGGAAACAGGAAATCTGAGATGACGAATGTCGTGGTGGTCGGATCGCAATGGGGTGATGAAGGCAAGGGCAAGATTGTCGACTGGCTCTCCGAGCGTGCCGACATCGTTGTGCGCTTTCAGGGCGGGCACAATGCCGGCCATACCCTGGTGATCGATGGCACCAGCTACAAGCTGTCGCTGCTGCCCTCCGGCGTCGTGCGCCCGGGCAAGCTTGCCGTTATCGGTAATGGCGTGGTCATCGATCCGCATGCGCTGCTTGCCGAGATCGAAAAGCTCGACAAGCAGGGTGTCACGATCACACCGGAAAACCTGCGCATCGCCGACAATGCAACGCTGATCCTGTCGCTGCACCGCGAGCTGGACGGCATTCGCGAAGACGCCGCCTCCAACAGCGGCACCAAGATCGGCACGACCCGCCGCGGCATCGGCCCGGCCTATGAAGACAAGGTCGGCCGCCGCGCCATCCGCGTCATGGACCTCGCCGATCTCGATACTCTGCCGGCCAAGGTCGATCGCCTGCTGACCCATCACAATGCGCTGCGTCGTGGTCTTGGCGAAGCCGAAGTCAGCCATGAGGCGATCATGACCGAGCTTTCCTCGATCGCCGCCCGCGTCCTGCCGTTCATGGAAACGGTCTGGCTGCTGCTCGATCGCCAGCGCCGCAAGGGTGCCCGCATCCTGTTCGAAGGCGCGCAGGGCACGTTGCTCGACATCGACCACGGCACCTATCCCTTCGTCACGTCGTCCAACACGGTGGCCGGTCAGGCCGCCGCCGGTTCCGGCATGGGACCGGGTGCGCTCGGCTACATTCTCGGCATCACCAAGGCTTACACGACCCGCGTCGGCGAAGGTCCGTTCCCGACGGAGCTGCATGACGAAATCGGTCAGTTCCTCGGCGAAAAGGGCCATGAGTTCGGCACGGTCACGGGCCGCAAGCGCCGTTGCGGCTGGTTCGATGCGGCTCTCGTCCGTCAGTCGGTGGCCACCAACGGTATCACCGGCATCGCGCTGACCAAGCTCGATGTGCTCGATGGCCTCGATGAACTGAAGATCTGCGTCGGCTATACGCTGGATGGTGTCGAGATCGATCATCTGCCGGCAAGCCAGGCGCAGCAGGCGCAGGCCAAGCCCGTCTACATCACGCTCGAAGGTTGGAAGGAATCGACTGTCGGCGCCCGCAGCTGGGCGCAACTGCCGGCTCAAGCCATCAAGTATGTGCGCCAGGTGGAGGAATTGATCGGTGCCCCGGTGGCGCTGCTTTCCACCAGCCCGGAGCGCGACGACACCATACTTGTGACGGACCCGTTTGAGGACTAGTCTCACGTTTACGACTAGGGAAGAATTTGGCGTAAACACGCCGATGGTATGAGAAAGTTCTGATGGCGGATTTTGTTGCAGTTATTCGAAGGACCGTCGATGGTCTGTCGGACAATGTTCCCGAAATGCGGGCCAAGGTCTATGAAAAGGCCCGTGGTGCCGTCCGCCGTCAGCTTGAAAGCATGAAACCTCGTCCTTCGGACGAGATGATTGAACGCCAGATGGTCAAGCTTGAGGCGGCGATCAGCGAGGTCGAAGACGATCACACTGTTGCCTTGCCGCCGCTCGAGCCGGAGCAGCCTGATTCGTCCCCAGACGTCGTTGATGGCGGGGACGAGGCAGCTGCAGCGCCGGTGTATGAAGACGAAGCCCCGGCGGCGGAAGCTGCCGTGGACGTCCAGCCGCAGCATGAGCGTGCGGCGGACGATACGCAGCCGGTTGCTGCGGCGCTGGAGGAGCGGTACGAAGACCAGGCCGTCGTCGCACCGGTCGAGGCTTTTGAGCCGCCAGTCGCGCAGGAACATGCCTACCACGAGCCGGAGCCGGTCGAGCAGACCGTTGTTGAGCCGCCTGTCGATGCGGGTCATCCGGTCGAAGACCATCCGCAACCTGAGCCCGTCTATCCGGCCGATCCAGTAGAGTATCAGCCTGAGCCTCATCCGGAACCGGAGCCTTACCAGGAACCAGCCCACCCACATGAGCCGGAGTTGCAGCCGGAACCTGTGGCGGCGGCTGTTTTCGAGCCGCCTGTTGTTTCAGAGGCCGAACATACCGAACTGCCTGCGGAACCCTACGAGGAGCCTGTCGAGGCAAAACCTGTGCCGACAGCAGCATCCGAATGGGAATTGCCAGAGTGGAACGATCCGGTGCCAGCGTCCGCACAGAGCGAGCCGGTGTGGAGCGAGCCGGTCGGCAACGCGGCGGCTACTGAAGACATTCCCGATCTGACGGATTACGAGCCGGTCGAAACAGTCAGGCCGTTGCATGATACGGCCGAGGACAAACACAAGGACAAGCCGGCTGCGGTTCCGGCACAGCCATGGGCCTGGGATGACAGCGATCCCTTCGCCGAGACCACGGCGATGGCTGCTGCGGAAACCTCCGAACCGGCGATTTCCGATTGGTCCTGGCCTGTCGAGAAGACATCGGCTGCGGAACCCGCACAACAGAAGACCGTCAATGACGGCTGGAACGAAATAGACGAGCTCTTGGCCCATGGCGGCGCCGCATCCGTTGCCGCCTCGACGGCGCAGCCGGGCAGAAGCTCTGCGGCATCGCCGCTGGACGACGAGATGGACCTGCCCTCGCGGCCTGTTTCCTATCGGGTCGAACCGAAGCGTTCGCGGTTTAATGCGAAAGCGATCGGCCTGAGTGCGGTTGTTCTGCTCATGCTCGGCGGTGGTGGTTATGCCTATTGGCAAAACCAAACTGCGGTGAATGCCTGGATTTCCGGCATGCTCTCCTCGGTGACCGCCAACGCACCGGTTCAGTCGACCCCGGAAGCATCGACGCCTGCGGAAGGCAATGAGAGCCAGACGGCGCCGGAAACCAACAATCAGACGCAGACACCTGCAACTACCGACGTCGCATCGGCCGAAGGCAGCACCAAGTTTACGCAGCGCCTGCAGCAGGATGGGACCGAGATCGATCCAGGTCCAGCGGTTCCCGCAGGCGCAAATGCCGGCGAGGAGGGCAAGTCGGTGGCCGCGCAGACGGAGGCTGGCAAACCGGTCGATACCGCGCAGGCGACGGCAACCACGCCCGCAGGTCAGGCCGCAACCGATGCACAGGCCGCTCAGCCGGTTCCCGGACAGCAGGCCGCCGCCAACCCGGCGACGCAGCAGGTGCCCGCCGGAGCGCAGAAGATGTTCCTTTATGAGGAGCGGCTGGGCCAGTCCGCACCAACGGCGATCGAGGGGAACGTCGCATGGTCCGTCAAGGAAGAATCGCCTGGCGGCGATGCCAAGCCTGAACCGGTCGTGCAGGCGCAGATCAACGTACCCGAGCGTGGCCTGACGGCCTTGATGACGATCAAGCGCAATGCCGACTCGTCGCTGCCGGCAAGTCACGTGATCGAGTTTGTTTTTTCGCTGCCTGAGAATTTCGAAGGCGGTAGCATCGACGGCGTACAGCGCGTCTCGATGAAGCGTAATGAGCAGGATCGGGGCGATGCACTGATCGCGGTTCCGGCCAAGATCACGGAGGATTTCCACATGATCGCGCTCAATGACTTCCCCGAAGCCGTCGCGACCAATGTCGAGCTTCTGCGCTCGCGCAGCTGGATCGACATTCCTCTGACCTATCGCAATGGACGGCGCGCGCTCCTCACCCTGGAGAAGGGGACTGCAGGAAGCGAAGCCTTCACCAACGCCATGCAGGCCTGGAGCCTGGTTGCAAAGCCCGATCCGGCCGGACAGTAAACCGGGCTGCGACAACACGAAAAAATCCGGCTGGAGCGATCCAACCGGATTTTTGTTGTTTAGAGGCAGAAGATTTCAGGCGTCTTCAACAACGCGAAGCGCGTTCTGACGATCCTGCGCTGCCTTGCGGACGGCGTCCTGGACCTTCTCGAAAGCACGAACCTCGATCTGGCGGACACGCTCGCGGCTGATGTCGAATTCCGTCGAAAGGTCCTCCAGCGTCACCGGGTCTTCGGTCAGGCGGCGCGCTTCGAAGATGCGGCGCTCGCGGTCGTTCAGTACGTTCATCGCACTTGAGAGCAGGCTGCGGCGGCTTTCCAGTTCGTCCTGCTCGATGAGCATATCTTCCTGGCTCTCATGGTCATCGACAAGCCAATCCTGCCACTGGCCGGACTCGCCTTCACCTGCCTTGATCGGCGCGTTCAGCGAGGCGTCTCCGGAAAGACGCTGGTTCATCGAGATCACTTCGGCTTCCGAAACCTTCAGTGTCGTTGCGATATGCGCGACCTGCTCAGGTTTCAGATCACCCTCGTCGAGGGCCTGAATCTTGCCCTTCAGACGGCGCAGGTTGAAGAATAGCCGCTTCTGATTGGCCGTCGTCCCCATTTTCACCAGTGACCACGAGCGCAGGATATATTCCTGGATGGACGCCTTGATCCACCACATCGCATAGGTCGCCAAACGGAATCCCCGTTCGGGATCGAACTTCTTGACGGCTTGCATGAGACCGACATTGCCTTCGGATACGACTTCGCCGATCGGCAGGCCATAACCGCGATAGCCCATGGCGATCTTCGCCACGAGGCGCAGATGGCTGGTCACGAGCTGATGGGCGGCCTTGCGGTCGTCATGCTCCTGATACCGCTTGGCGAGCATGTACTCTTCCTGCGGTTCAAGCATGGGAAACTTGCGGATTTCGTCGAGATAGCGGTTGAGACCGCCTTCTCCGGCTGTAATGGACGGTAACGTACTGCGGGCCATAATGCACCCCCCTTTCGCGTTCCGGCCTCCTTCTGGCAGGCCGGGCATGTGGGTCTGTCCGACCCCACATGCTCATAGATAAGTGCGGCGAAAGCATGATTCAAGAACTCCGGTTTCACAGAGATGTAAAGCCAGAGAAGCGCATGCTCCAGTTGGGTACAGCCTGTAAATTGTGTCCGCTCTTGAGATATCAAGGGCGGACACGATCAATTCCGGTGATTTTTAAAGTTTGCAATCAGTGGATCGGCGAATGGTCTTCTTCTTCCTCGAACATCTGCACCACATCGCCGTTGGCGCTGAGGCGGACACGATTTTCGTCCACGCTAGCGACCAGTTCAAGGGCAATGAAATGATGATGGCCTTCGTGACCCGAACCGCCATCCTTCCTGGTGAGCTTGATGCGGTCGCCTTCAACACGATCGACTGTGCCAATATGCAGGCCGTCGGCGCTGATAACTTCGGCATGTTCTTTGATCTGTGTAACATCAACCATCGGGTTTCTCCTTTTGCTGTCCCCCCGAAAACGCGCAGGACCGGGAAAGGATGCATCGGAGTTTGAAAAGTCCGGATACGTCTTTTCCTGTAGGGCCGGCTTCAAGGCTTCAACCCGCGTTCGCCTTTGCGCAGGACGTCATGGGCTGTGAACCATCCCGGTTCAGAGAATCTTTCGGTCGAAAAACTGGCCACGAGTGCTCCGGGTTGTCGATGAGCGTTACGCATTGATGGGCAGATTGTCGCAAGCCCTGCTTCAGCCGCGCAGCGCTTCGACCAGTTCCTTCATGTCGTCGGGAACAGGCGATTCGAAATGCATGGTCTTGCCGGTGGTCGGATGTTCGAAGGCCAGCATGAAGGCGTGCAGTGCCTGGCGGGGGAAACGGTTGACGACCGCCTTTGCCTCGTCCGGCAGCAGATTGGCCTTTGTCTTGAAGGCTGCGCCGTAATCCGGATCGCCGATCAGCGGGTGGCCGATATGGGCCATGTGGACACGGATCTGGTGGGTCCGGCCGGTTTCCAGGTTGCACTTGATCATCGCAGCAAGTGCTGTCGCATCGGGCTTTTCGTGGTAGCGCTCCATCACTTCATAATGGGTGATCGCTTCGCGGGCATCATCGGACCCTTCCTGCTTGACCGCGCGCTTGACGCGGTCGCCGGCCCGGCCGAGCGGTGCGTCGATGGTTCCCTTCAGGCCACGCGGCCGGCCCCAGACGATGGCCATGTAGGCGCGCTCCAGCGGACCGGTACGGCCGTGGTCGGCGAACTGGTCGGAGAGGTGGCGATGGGCGATGTCGTTCTTGGCGACCACCATGACGCCGCTGGTGTCCTTGTCGAGCCGGTGGACGATGCCCGGGCGTTTGACGCCGCCGATGCCGGAAAGGCTGGCGCCGCAATGATGGATCAGCGCGTTGACCAGCGTTCCCGTCCAGTTGCCCGCACCCGGATGAACGACGAGGCCCGGCGGCTTGACCAGGACGATCAGGTCGTCGTCCTCATAGAGAACGTCGAGGGGAATGTCCTCGCCCTTTGGCTCGGGGTCTTCCGCTTCCGGCAGGCCGATCTCGAAGACGTCGCCGGGCTGCACCTTCTTCTTGGCTTCCTTGACGGTCTTGCCGTTGACGGAGACCTCGCCCTGCTCGATCAGGCTCTTGATGCGGTTGCGGGAAAACTCGCCCCCCAGCGCTTCTGTCAGATACGCATCCATGCGCCCGGTTGCGTCCTCATTTGCCGTGAGGACTTTCCTAATCGCCGGGGCTTGTTTAAAGGGGTCGTTCATTCTCGTTCCATTCCGCAGGGTAGGCCAGCCATGTCCAATCAGAAACCAGTCGAACAGGAAGATAAACCGCTCGATCCGGTGATGGAGAACGTGCGCCGCAAGATGGTCAAGCTGCAGCTGGTCTCGGCCGGTGTCATGTTGGTGATGCTTATGGTCGTGCTGGGGGCGATTGTCTATAAGCTTACGCGTCCGGGCAAGGCCGATGTGGCGCAAAGCGTATCCGTCGCGGTTCCGGGCGAGGCGCCGGTGACGGCAATCGCGGCTCTGCCTGCCGGGTTCGACGTGTCCGACATTGCCTTGTCGGGTGGCCAGATCCTGTTCTACGGCGCGGTGGCAGGCGGTGATCGCAAGGCGATCGTCTTCGATATCGCCGCTGGCCGCATCGTTGCGGATATCTCCGTCAAGACCAACTGAGAAGGCTTGGCCGTGACACCGCTGCGCATCGATGATCCTGCCGATCCGCGCATCGCCGGCTTTGTCTCCATCAAGGAGCGCGACCTGACGGGCAGGCATGGCCGGTTCATTGCAGAGGGCACGGTCGTCTTGCGCATGCTGGCGGCTGCACACCGCGCCGGGCGCGGCATCGAGGCTGAAGCGATCCTGCTGCTCGAAAACCGCGTCGATGGTGTCAGCGGCATCCTCGCCGAATTCCCGGCGGATATACCGGTCTATGTCGCCAGCGCTCCGGTGTTCGATGCGATTGCCGGTTTCAACATGCACCGGGGGGTGCTGGCGCTCGGCAAGCGCCAATCGGCGCCCAGTCTGGATGCGCTCGTCAGCAGCCTTCCCGAAAAGAGCCTCGTTCTCGCCGCCTGCGGGATGTCCAACCACGACAATATGGGCTCGATGTTTCGCAACGCCGCCGCCTTCGGTGCCGATGCCATCCTGATGGACGAGACCAGCTGCGATCCGATGTACCGCAAGGCGATCCGCGTCTCCGTCGGCTCGGTTCTGAGTGTGCCCTTTGCCCGCGAGGGTTCGGTCGCGGCGCTTGTCAAGCGGCTGCAGGCGGAAGGCTTTGCGATCTGGGGCCTATCGCCGCGCGGCAAGACCGATCTGCACGACATTCCGCCGTCAACGCGCACCGTGCTTCTTGCCGGGACGGAAGGCGAAGGGTTGCCGGAAAACATCATGGCATCGATCCAGACGGCGCGCATTCGCCAGCGGCCGGGGCTGGATAGTCTGAACGTCGCCACAGCCACCGGCATCGCCCTGCATCAGGTGGCGATGATCAACGGGTTCATCTGACGGTCAGTGATTATCGATGTTCCGGGGGCAGCATGTCCCGGGCGCGGGCGGCCAGACTTTTATCCCGGCTGTCAGGCCGGTTGCCTGCCGGTTTGAGGAGATCAGGCAGCGGAGAGGCCGCGCCTTCCTTTGCGGCAGTCAGGCCGACCATGGTTGCGGCGATATCGGCAATCTCCTCGCGCAGGGCGTCGTCATGCAAGGCCGTCGTCGAGACCATCAGGCGCTCGGAAAGCGCTGCTGCCCGGTTGCGGGCGTATTCGGCAGGGATCGTCAGATCGATGCTGCCGGGCCGAGAAACGGACGTGTCCGGGTTGCGGTTCGCGTCCGTGACAGACGGGAGCGCGCCCGCGATATCGTCCGCCGCCGGCTTTTTCTCGCGGCGCACCGGCATTGTCAGCCCGGCAGCCCGCAGCGCCTTGGATGCATCGCGCAACTCGGCGCCCGCATCCTTTACCTTGTTCTTCAACCGGTCGATTTCGGCACCCCTTCGTTCGAGGAAACTATCCTTGTCGGCGCTCGAGGCGATTTCCCGGACGAGCTTGGCTTCAGCCTGTTTCAGGCGGGTTTCGTCGCGCGCAAGCCGGACTTCGAGTTCCCGGGCCTTGGTGCTTTCTCCCTTCAGTTCGTTGCGCAGGTTTTCGCGCTCGTCGCGCAGGCCGGAGATGCGGCTCTTGAGGTTTTCCGCTTCGGCATCATGGGCGGCAATATCGATCTTCATGCTGTCCAGGTTGGCGGCCGCATGGTCCATCTGACGGGTCAGCGTCTTGATGTCGATGCCCTTCTTGACAGCGTCGCGTTCTACATCCGCCAGTGTCGCCTTCAGCCGTTCGATGGTCTGCTCCAACTGCCGCGTCGAGGAACGCAGGTCCGCCGCCTCGACGTTCATGTCGGCGATCTGCGCGTGAAGATCGGCGTTTTCGCCGGCGAGGCGCTGGGCTTCCTTGAGCACGCTGCCATTCTGAAGCATAAGTGCCACGTTCTTGTCGCGCTCGCGTTTCAAGGTCTGGCTGATGCGGGCATTCTCGGCGGCATAACCGGCACGGGCCGCATCCTTTTGGGCCCGGACTTCCTGCGGCGACAGGGGCATGGTCGCCTTCAGCCGGTCTTCGGCAAAGCGGACGATGCGCCTGTGAACGACAGGCGCCACAAGCAGGCCGAGCATGGCTGCTGTCAGGAAACCCAATGCAAACAGGAGTGCGAATTCAATCACGGGCTGGCCATTTCAACTCGAAGCACACGGCGACGCGCTATACTCTCAGGTTTTCGTTTCATTCGCTTTAAAGCGTTGCGGCACTGTCACTTCAAATATTCGCGAACGTGCCCTTTTTGCAAGTTATACCAAGGATCGTTCCTATCATCGATCCTTGGTACAAAGGTGGTATCCGGACGCTCTTGGCCAATAATACGGCGTCTGGGCCTCAGAAGGGGTTCCATGTGGGCTGCTGGGTCAGCTTCAGATAGCCGACATTGATGCCGAGCCGGGCGCCAAGACCGGTGCGGATCGGAACCAGAACAATGTTGTCGTCGGTCAGGACCGTCATGCCGACGCCGGCGACCACGTAGGCCGAACCCGAGACGCCGCCGAAACGCTTGTAGAGCGAGGGAACGGCCGGCAGGTTGTAGACCAGCATCATCGCGCGGCTGCCCTGGCCACCCCAGTCTAATCCCAGCGACGGGCCCTGCCAGAAGACATTGTGCTGACCGGCGTTCTTTGTGTAGAGGTCGCCCTCGCCATAGGTGAGGCCGGCCACGAATGCGCCGGATCCTTCCTGGCCCAGGATATAGCCATTCGGCAGGCCGTACTTGGAAAATGCGTTTTCCACCACCTTGGCAAGTCCGCCGGAGGTCGAGCCGAAGAAGCCATGTCCGGCATCGACGATTTCCTGCATGGTGTATTGCTCGCCGCTGCTACTTTGCGCCAGCGCCGCCGGCAGTAGGCTGAAGACAGCCATCGCCGCCACGAGTGCGCGCAAGAGTGGAAATTTCACGGCATTGACGATCCGCTGCATGTTCTTCTCCGTAAATTCAGGAGCGCCCGCTGTATCGTGCGCGGGCCGTTGTCCTGCCCCGGATCTATCGGTCACGGGGGATCGGGCTGATTGTCAGCAATTTGAACCGATGATCTTAACAATCGGTTTACCAAATGTGGTGTCTTTATGATCTTCGCCTTGACGTTATGTCCGCGCAACGTTCGCGGGTTAGACAAACAAGGGCAAAGGATCGCGGAAGGCCGCCTGATCACGCTTGTGAGCCGCTCGAAGGCTATTGAGGATATGACGATGGGAAAGAACCCAAACCTGACCTTGACCGGTCCCGATCTCGCAGCGCTTCTGTGCAGCCGTGTCTGCCATGACATTATTTCGCCGGTTGGCGCCATCAACAACGGCCTCGAACTGCTGGACGAGGGCGGGGCCGATGCCGACGCCATGGACCTGATCCGCACCAGCGCGCTCAATGCCTCTGTCCGTCTCAAGTTCGCCCGTCTGGCCTTCGGGGCCTCCGGTTCGGTCGGCGCATCGATCGATACCGGCGAAGCCGAAAAAGCCGCGAAAGATTTCGCCTCCGTCGAAAAGAAAACGGAAGTCACCTGGACCGGACCGCGCGTCATCATCGCCAAGAACCGCGTCAAGCTGCTGCTTAACCTGTTCCTGATCGCCTATGGCGCCATTCCGCGCGGCGGTTCGATCGACGTCATCCTTGAAAATCCGGAATATGATGCGGTCTTCAAGCTGATCTGCAAGGGCCGGATGATGCGCGTGCCCCCGAAGCTGGTCGAGCTGCTCTCCGGCACGCTGGAGGAGGCTGTCGATGCCCACACGATCCAGCCCTATTACACTGTCCTGCTCGCCGACGAAGCCGGCATGGAGATCGAGGTCAACTCGAACTCCGAAGAAATCGTCTTTTCGGCGAAAATGGTTGCAGCCTGACGCGAGAGATAAATTGGCTTTTAGTTTCCCCGGTAACTGAATCTTTGCCAAAGCGGCATACGGTTGTTGATAGGGAATGAAGTTCCTACTGCACAATTCCTTGAGCCGGAATCGGCTTGAGATAAAATCGTGCAGCAGATTTAAAGTGTTAGAGCGACCTTGGCGCGTCATGTCTGGCGCGCGGCGCCCTGACAGGTGCTGACAAGGAGCTGAAAATGCAACGCTTGATGATTGCCGATGATTCAGACGTCGTACGCAAGGTCGGAAAGCGCATTCTCTCCGGCTTGAACTTCCTTGTCTCCGAGGCCGCCAACGGCCTTGAAGCGCTGGTTCGCTGCGAAGCGGAACTCCCCAACATCATCATCGTCGATGCGGGCCTTGATGGCGCGCTGGACCTGATTGCCAATATCCGCAATTTGCCTGAAGGTAAGACCGTGCGCATTTATTACTGCGTCGTCGAGGCGGATTTGAAGAAGATGATGGCCGGCAAGCGCGCCGGTGCCGACGATTTCCTCCTGAAACCGTTCGACCGCAAGATCCTGACCAGCGTATTTGGCAGCTTGTCGATCGCCGCCTGATCCCCGATTGACCGATCTCGTTTCAAACAAGAGCCGTTGCCTTTCCAGGCTGCGGCTTTTTTTCATCCGAAGAAAACCTTCGCCTTTGGCGGAGGATTGGAAGAGTTCGACACGGTATGAAAGAAACCTCCGGGCTTGGATCGCGAAGTGATCAAAGACCGGAGGTTATAATGGACGATAACCA
>JAESGK010000133.1_pt1 | contig 76585 bp, 81 predicted proteins | sample 9269681 | NCBI WGS metagenome assembly JAESGK01 (sample SAMN14515347, study PRJNA621673) | algae metagenome | isolation source: Timaviella obliquedivisa GSE-PSE-MK23-08B and co-occurring heterotrophs from... | place: USA: Grand Staircase Escalante National Monument, Utah | collected 2006-08-15 | reverse complement strand
GCGCGGGCCCCCCACCACCGCGAACACCATCGTCAATTGCATATGCCGCAGAACACCCACCCCGGAGCTTCGCTCCGACCCGCCCCCTCAAGGAAAGGGTAAAGCTGCCCCTCACCGCCCGCGACACTGCCAACCCTTGACTTTCATGGCCGATCGTCCGACTTCACAGGGGCATATTTAAAGGAGTTCCGACCATGAGTGAACAGGCCCGCAGCACCATTGACCAGGCTGAAGTCGACCGGTTTTCCGCCATGGCCGCCGAGTGGTGGGATCCGAAGGGCAAGTTCCGGCCGCTGCACAAGTTCAATCCGGTTCGCCTCACCTATATCCGCGACCGCGTTTCGCAGAATTTCGGCCGCGAGGCCAAGGCGTTGCAGCCGCTGAAGGGCCTGCGCGTCCTCGATATCGGCTGCGGCGGCGGCCTCCTGTCCGAACCGATGGCCCGTATGGGGGCCGACGTGGTCGGCGCCGACGCCTCGGAAAAGAATATCATGATCGCCAAGACGCACGCCAGCGGCAGCGGCGTTACGGTCGATTACCGCGCTGTCACGGCGGAATCCCTTGCCGAATCCGGCGAAACCTTCGATGTCGTGCTCAACATGGAAGTGGTCGAGCATGTCGCCGATGTCGAATTCTTCATGAGCACCTGCGCCTCGATGGTTCGCCCCGGCGGCCTGATGTTCGTCGCCACCATCAACCGCACGATGAAGGCCGCAGCCCTTGCCATCTTCGCCGCCGAAACCGTCCTGCGCTGGCTGCCGCGCGGCACCCATCAATATGAAAAGCTGGTGCGCCCGGAAGAGCTGGAAAAGCCGATTACGGCGAGCGGCATGGAGGTGACAGACCGCACCGGCGTCTTCTTCAATCCGCTGTCGAACCAGTGGAACCTGTCCAAGGACATGGACGTCAACTACATGATCGTCGCCCGGCGCCCGGCGTAAACGGTACGCCCGGAAAATGCCGGCCCCGCTGCTTCAGCGGACCTATACGTTGGCGCTGACGAATTCGTGGTGCAGCGCTTTCATCATGCCGTCCGGCATCCTGTGAAATAAGCGCCCCAATCATCCCCGCCCCACGCCGCTATGTTAGACTGCAATGGATCGAGCCGGGCGGGAAATCACGTCCTGGGTCGTTCTGTTCTTTGACAATTGCATTTATCGTTGTGAGGCTCCAGCAACGCCCCATAGACTCCTCCCCCTCCGTCATCCTCACCCTTGTGGTGGGGATCCAGCCACGCGACGTCCGTCGCGTGAAAAAACCCTTTCAAGCGAATGCCGCACGATTGAATTCCGGCAAAAGGGCAAAGGCCAGCCCATCCCCCACAGCTCTCATGTCAGTTCACATCAACGGGTCAGGCCGCCACCACCCTGTCGATCAACCCCGTGTAAGCGTTCAGGAATCAAGAATGCCAACGCCCGTCTGTTAGACGGTAAAAACGCTCGACAAAGAACCATCGCCGATACAACTTATGGCTGTCCTCAAAAGGAGACCGTTTTGATACGCTCGGCCATCTTGATCATCAGCGGGCTTTGCGTCGCCCTGTCCTTGCCAGCCAGTGCAGAAGCATTCACCAAGGAACAATGGGAGTGGAGATATGGAAAGCTCAAAGCACGTCCTCTGTTGCGCCACGATCGCATAACCTCCTGCATATCCGGCTTTGACGATGCAAGTTTGGAGGACATGCGAAAAGAGATCGAGTCCATGAATAAGGTGCCAGCATCCGAGGTCATCGCAAATCTATGCGCACTTTTCATAAATGCCATTGCGGAAGGCAGGCTGACCTACGAGCAATACAAGGAATGGACAGTCAACCCACCGGACGACTGGTACAAGCGTCTTCAATAAGAGCAAACAGCCATCATCTCCGCCCCACACCCCTCGCCCTAGACTTTCAACCCCAGCACATGTGCCAGCAGATCGGCCTGACCCTTGCTGTTCTCTTCAGCGATCCGCCGGACTTTGTCCCGGTCGATCGCATAGGCTTCGCCATCAGCGGTGAAGGGTTCTTTGAAGGTGAACGCCCTCACGGACACCCCGTGATCGTGAAGATATTCCAGCCGCCCGGCACCATCCGACCAGTCAGGCACGCGATGCTCGCCCACCCACCAGAGCACAAGCGGCGGCCAGCTGGGTTTGATGTTCCAGTTGCGCCCGTGTTTCAGCGCATCGGCATGAACGCCATTGTAGGAAAATGCCATCAGCGATTCGATATCGGCCCAGAGCGATAGCGACGACGGGGCGCTATCAAAGCCGCTGCCCGCGATGAAGCGTGGAAACACCTGCCTGCCCCAGCTGCGCGGCCCCGGCACACCGCGATAGCCGGAGCGGCCTATGAAGCCGGAGGCCCGCGAAGCCGCCTCGAAATTGGCCGGCTCGCGCGCTACAAAACCCTCGACGCGGGGATCGCCTTCCGGCCCGGCATGCAGGCCGAAATTGTAGATCGCCAGACGGTGCCCGGCCGTCATCTCAGTTCACATCGTCGGGCAAAACCGGCAGGGCGGCAATCTCGATGCCTTCCTCCAGCAGGGCCTTGGCCTCGTCGACCGTCGCCTGGCCGATCAATCCGCGCTGCTCGGCCTCGCCATAGTGAATCTTGCGGGCCTCCTCGGGAAACTTCGCCCCGACATCCTCGGCATTTTCCCGGATAGAGGTCACCAGTTCGCGGATCTTGGCCACCGCTTCCTTGCGGGCCTGGTCCATCATCAGAACCTTGGTCTCGTCCTTCTTGCGGGCCGTCGAGACCGAAGGCGCCATCAGTTCCTTGCCGACCGTGGCCGAACCGCAGACGGGACAGGAAACGAGCCCGAGTTCGGCCTGACGGTCGAAATCGGCGCTTGAGGAAAACCACCCTTCGAACGAATGGCCGTTGTCGCAGGCAAGCGTGTATTTGATCAAGCGGCCACGTCCCCGGAAGCGCTGGACGCAACCTCTTCAAGCGAGAACGCCCGGCCGTTCTTCAGGTTCGGAATTTTCGCCCGCGCAGCCGCAACCGCCCCGACATCGATATCGGCAAGAACGATGCCTTCGCCGGTGCCGCCGGCCGAGGCGAGAACCACGCCCCACGGATCGATGATCATCGAATGGCCAAAGGTCTCGCGGCCGTCCTCATGCACGCCGGCCTGGGCGGCCGCGATGACGAACATGCCGTTTTCGATCGCCCGGGCGCGCAGCAGGATTTCCCAATGTGCCTCGCCGGTCTGGCGGGTAAAGGCTGCCGGCACCGACATGATCTGCGCACCCGCAGCCGCCTGCGCCCGGAAAAGCTCGGGAAAGCGCACGTCGTAGCAGATGGCGCAGCCGAGTTTGCCGAACGGCAGGTTCACCAGCCGGGCGGTGACGCCCGGCGTATATGCGGCGCTTTCGCGCCAGCTCTCGCCATTGTCGAGATCGACGTCGAACATGTGGATCTTGTCGTAATGGGTGATCTTCTTGCCATCCGGGCCGAACAGAAAACCGCGATTGGCCATTTTGCCGTCAGCAAGCCCGATCGCCGTCGAGCCAACATGCAGATGGATGCCGAGTTCGCCGGCAAGCGTCGATGCCGCCGCAACGATGACATCATGGCTCTCGTCACGCAGGGCGGCCTTCATCGCAGCGCGGTCGCGCTGCAGCGCCCCGGTCATTTCCGGCGTCTGCACGTAAGTTGCGCCCTGTGCGGCCGCTTCGCGCACGAGCCGTACCATCGTCCCGGCATTGCGGGCCGGATCGACACCGGAGCACATCTGGATCGCTGCGGCCTTGAAGGTCATGGAAGCGTCTCCTTACGCGGCGAGCATCGCGTCCAGCTTGCCGGCGCGGTCCAGCGCATGCAGGTCGTCGCAGCCGCCGATATGGGCATTGTTGATAAAAATCTGCGGGAAGGTCGTGCCGCCGTTCGACCGCGCGATCATCTGCTGGCGGATCTCCGGCGCATAGGTCGCGTCATGCTCCTCGAACTTCACGCCCTTGGTTTCCAGAAGTTTCTTTGCTGCGGAACAATAACCGCAGAATTGACGGGTATAAATAACAACCGAAGCCATGAGTTGATCTGCTCCTTTGCCGGCCCTGTGCCAGCATCACATACCTCGTCATATAAGACCGGACATGGCTCTTGCAAAGGTCAAAACCGTCACATCCGCCGTCCCCGCCTTCTTCAGCGCCCGGGCGGCGGCCGATACGGTCGCCCCCGTCGTATAGACATCGTCGACCAGAACGATGCGCTTGCCAAACAGCGCCGCCTTGCCGGCCTCCGTCACCGAAAAGGCACCGCGCACGTTGTCCTCGCGCTGGCTGGCGCCGAGCCCCACCTGCCGGGCGGTGCGCCGGTTGCGGATCAGCGCTGTTGCCAGAAAGGGTTTGCCGGAGATGCGGGCAATCGCCCGGGCAAGCTCAGCGGACTGGTTGAACTTGCGGCCCCACAGCCGGAAGGCATGCAGCGGCACCGGAACGATCGCATCGCAGGTCCCGGCATGGCCGTCGCTGGCCCGGATCATCCACTCCGCCATCATCACGGCCAGATCGGTGCGGTCGCGGTACTTCAGGCCATGCACAAGCGACTTGGCAATACCGTCATGGATGGCGACGGAGCGCAACCGTTCGAACACGGGCGGATTGGCGATCGCATCGGCCGACAGGATGCCCGCCCCCAGATCATGGGAAAACGGCAGGCCGAGAACCTCGCAATAGGGCCGCTCGATCAGCCGCAGCGTCGCCCAGCAGGCGGGACAAACGCCGCGATGCTGACCAACAATCCGGCCGCAACCAGCGCAGACCGGCGGATAGACCGCATCGACCGCCGCAGCCATCAGGCCGCGCAGGCCCCCAAGCAAACCAATGCCCAGCCGCCGCCCCGGATTTTCTGCGTCATCGTCCCCCATGAGGTTGACTTTACGGCGGGCCGGGTTTCATTGCGAACAGATTTTGGGCGAACAGATTTCGGGCAGATCAGATTTTGGGAAGCAAAGCCATGGATATCGTTTTCGATCAGACGCTCATCGAAGCCCGCCGCAAGCGGGCCTTTCGCAATGGCGACCCGAAGGCGCAATTCCTGCTGGAGATTGCGGCACAGGAACTGTCCGAGCGCCTGAGCGTCGTCGAGCGGCATTTTGACAAGGCAGTCGAACTGCACGGCTATACCGGCCTGACCGCTCGCTACATCTCAAACACAGGCAAGGTCACCGAGATCAAGCGGGTCGAGACGGATGCCGCTTTCGCAGCCCCGGATGAAGCAGTTTCCGTTGCCTCACTGGAGACGGTGCCGCTGTCGCCGGAATCGGCAAACCTGATCGTCTCGCCGCTGTCACTGCACCTGACCAACGATACGCCCGGCGTCTTCATTCAGGTGCGCCGGGCGTTGCAACCCGATGGCCTGTTCCTGGCCGCCATTCCCGGCTCCGGCACCTTGCAGGAATTGCGCGAGGTGCTGTTGGCGGCGGAAAGCGAAATGACCGGCGGCGCCAGCCCGCGCGTCATCCCGTTCGCCGATGTCCGCGATATCGGTGCGCTACTTCAGCGCGCCGGTTTCAGCCTGCCGGTTGCCGATACCGAAAGCTATACGGTGCGGTATGCGTCGCTGTTTTCGCTGCTGAAGGACCTGCGCTCGATGGGAATGACCAATCCGCTCGCGGCCCGCAGCCGCAAGCCGCTGACCCGAAGCTTTTTCGTGCGCGCCGCCGAAATCTACGCCGAGCGGTTTGCCGATCCGGACGGTCGCATCCGGGCGACATTCTCGATCATCTACATTTCCGGCTGGGCACCGCATGAAAGCCAGCAGAAACCGCTGAAACCGGGCTCGGCGAAACAGCGGCTCTCCGACGCGCTGAGCACGCGGGAACTTCCATTGAAAGATGAACAATAGCGGCAATTCCGCCCTCAAGCGCCGCCGGCGCCGGTCATGGCTGTCGTGATCGTTTGAAAGACGGCCAGCAAGGAGTCGGAGAAGGCTCCAAGACCGACAAGCATGCCGACGGAAATGAGGCTGGCCAGCAAACCGTACTCGACCGCTGTGGCTGCGGATTTATCGTTCAGAAACCGGATCAGTGTCGTCATGTGCTCCCAGCCTGTCCTGCGCATGCCCCAGCAGATGACCTCATCCGAAAAGCCTAAAATATGCGCACTGTCGTTATCGGTCACGACCGATCCCGGCTGGCAACGAACTGGACCGCGGCACTATCGCCGGCTCACAGGCGCATCAGCAGCCGCTTTTGCTCCCATCACCGTCGATGATGCACACAGCGCCCGGCATTTCCTGCAGCACGCTGCGGCGCACTGTGTATCGCTTGGCGGGCGTGCCGTTCGGGATAGAGCCGGTCGAAATATTGTCATAGTCGATCGGCGCGTCTGCCAGAACCTTGTTGTCCGACTTGGACGTCAGCATCGGCGTCAGGATCAGGGTCAGGGCGATGATGGCGGTTCCGAACAGCAGCGACAGATTGAGCGCACCTGTGCGCCGGCTCTGCGGCGTCGCCAGATCCTTGTCTTGAACCGTTCTCCAAAAATCGTCGTCGACCATCGTCTGCCTCTTCGAATATGTGCGTTTCCCTGAAGCCGGCTCGCGCACTGCTTCACCATGTCGACGCCTATAAAACCGGCGTCGGTCACGGGAATCATCCCCAAACCTTTAGGCACCGGTACTTACTCGAAGCTGATTTTGCGGGAGGGTGATAAATGTTCGATTAATAAAACAGAAATTTCGAGGACAGGTTCAGAGCAAATCCATTAAATAGGGGATAAGTGGTTCATCCGCAGGTGGCATCGGGTAGTCGCGCAGCGCCTTGGGGCGAACCCATTTCACCGCCTGGCCTTCCCGCCCGTGAGCGACACCTTCATAGCGCCGGCAGACATAAAGCGGCATCAGCAGATGAAAATCGTCATAGGTATGGCTGGCGAACGTCAGCGGCGCCAGGCACGCGACCTTGGTCTGGATACCCAGCTCCTCGTCCAGCTCGCGGATCAGCGTTTCCTCCGGCGTCTCGCCGGGCTCGACCTTGCCACCGGGAAACTCCCACAGCCCCGCCAGCGACTTGCCTTCGGGCCGCTGGGCTAGAAGGATACGGCCATCGCTATCGACCAGCGCGCAGGCTGCCACCAGAAGAATCTTTCGGCCAGCAACATCCATCGTCAAACCCCTTCGCGCCGGTAGGCGTACCGGTAGACATCCCGGAAACCAAACTTGCGATAGAGCTGAATGGCTCCCTCGTTGTCGGCTTCGACCGAAAGCCAGGCCGTGCGGGCACCGCGGAGACGGGCCCAGCGCAGCGACGCATTGACGATGGCGCTGCCCACGCCCTGCCGGCGGACGCTCCCGGCCACCGCAACCTGCAAGATACCGGCGAGATCATTGTCGTGAACGGCGAGCGACACCGCGATCGGCCCCTCGTCCGGCGATTCGAACAGGAACAGTCCGCATTCCGGCTTGATCGCATTGATGATTTCGCTGAGACCGGGCTTGTCCTGCGTATTCTCGCCGCAAATCTGCAGCCGCGCATCGACGAAACGGCCAACATCCCGCAAAGGAAGATGCTCGATCGATTCCGTCGTGTCGTTCGGCGGAATATCCGCCATCATGACGATGGTCTCCGAAAACACCGGCCACTGGCGCTCGTTCATATAGTCGATCAGGGGCAGTGGCGTCAGCGGCGTCTGGCGAACGGTCAGCGGCCGGCCATAGTCGGAAAAGCGCTTGGCGGCCTTCCGAAGCCGGATTTCGATATCGCGGCTATCGGAGGGATCGAGCGGGTTGACGGAGTTCAGCCGCTTGGAATCATGCCCCGCCGTCAACCGGATCAGCCAGCTGCCATCGTAGTGCACCGACGCCGCAGGCCAGGCCCGAAAACCGACGGCCTCCAGGCGGCGTACATTCGGCAGATCAGCTTTCGAAATTATCTCATGCACGTCGGGGTCAGCTCCGGTAATCGCCATTGATCTCGACATATTCCTTCGTCAGATCGCAGGTATAGACGGTCGCCTTGCCCGAGCCGAGACCGATTTCGACACGGATGGCAATGTCTTCCTCTTTCATCACGGCCGTAGCAGCAGCCTCCGAATAGGTCGGGTCACGTTCGCCGTCGACAGCGACGCGAACATCGCCGAACCAGATCGCCAGCCGGTCACGGTCGGCCAGTTCGCCGGACTTGCCGACAGCCATGACCACGCGGCCCCAATTGGCATCTTCGCCGGCAACGGCCGTCTTCACCAGCGGCGAATTGGCAATCGACAGGCCGATGCGCTTGGCAGCGGCATCGCTTTCGGCACCTTCGACGGTGACGGCAACCATCTTGCGGGCACCTTCACCATCGCGCACCACCTGCAGCGCCAGATCGCGCAGGAGATCGTTAAGCGCGGCGCGGAAACCGGCAAGCGCCGGATCGGCAGCGTTCGTGATCTTCGCCTGACCGTCCTTGCCCGCAGCACCAGTGGCAAACAGCATCAGCGTGTCGGAGGTCGAGGTATCGCTATCGACAGTAACGGAATTGAAAGTCGGGCCCGTCCCTTCGGACAGCATAACCTGCAACGCTTCCGGCGCGATATCCGCGTCGGTCACAACGAAGGACAGCATCGTTGCCATGTCCGGCGCGATCATGCCGGCGCCCTTGGCGATGCCGTTGATGACGACGTTGACGCCGCCGATGTCGGTGCTGCGGGTGGCGACCTTCGGATAGGTATCCGTCGTCATGATCGCCTTGGCAGCCTCAAGCCAGAAATCGCCGGTCGCCTGTGCGGTCATGTCGCTGAGAACGCCCGCAAATTTCGTCGCGTCCAACGGCTCGCCGATCACGCCCGTTGAGGCGAGGAACACCTCCCCTGTCGAGCAGCCCACTGCCTCCGAAGCCGATTTCGCGGTCAGTTCGGTCGCAGCCTTGCCCTTTTTGCCGGTAAAGGCATTGGCATTGCCGGAATTGACGACCACGGAGCGCGCGGCACCGCCGGAGAGGTTCTGGCGGCAGAAATCGACGGGCGCCGATGGGCAGCGCGATTTGGTGAAGACACCGGCGACAGCGGCGGGCTCATCAAAAACCATCAAGAGCACGTCGGTGCGGTTCTTGTACTTGATGCCGGCGGCGGCAGTCGCCATGCGCACGCCGCGCACCGGCGGCATATCGGGGAAGGATTTCGGAGCAAGCGGGGAAACGGAACCGGACATGATCAACCCTGTTTAGCGATGATGGCCCGGCCTGGCGGGCCCACAAACGAAATCCCGAAGAGCCTGACGCCTCCGGGACCCGTGTCGTTCAAGCGATATCGGAAAGGCGTGACCGACCGAAGACGGCCGCCCCCGATGCCGTCAGTTTGCGGCTGCAGCGTCCGCCTTGTTGGCGTCGTCATAGGCCTTCTTCAGCGCCGGATCGGTGATATCGACGCCCGCTTCCTTCTTGGCTGCGGCCAGAAGATCGATGTACTTGTCGCGCATGACCAGTTGCTTGACTTGTGGCTCGACCTGTTCAAATGGCGGTGGCGGCTGCATGCGCTTGTCTTCGAGCAGAATGACATGGAAGCCGAACTGCGTCTTGACCGGCACTGGCGTATACTTGCCCTTTTCGAGCTTGAAAGCGGCCTCCGAGAATTCCGGAACCATGCGGTCCTTGGTGAAGTAGCCGAGGTCGCCGCCATCGGCCTTGTTCGGGTCGGTGGATTTTTCCTTGGCGATCGTCGCGAAGTCCTTGCCGGCATCCAGATCCTTGATGATCGCCTTGGCTTCTTCCTCGGTCTTCACCAGAATGTGACGGGCCTTGGCCTCTTCCTGCTGGGGGATCTTGGCGATTTCCGCATCATAGCGCGCCTTGACCTCTTCCGGCTTCACGGCATCGACAACGTGCTTCTTGAAGAAAGCGTTGTGCAATTCGCGATCAGTCAGGTAGGCGAGACGCTTCTTGAAGGATTCTTCGTTCTGAAGACCTTCCTTGTCGGCATCCTTGGCCAGAAGCTTGACGTCGATCAGGCCCGAAAGTGCTGCAGCCCGCTTCTGTTCTTCCGGCATCTGCGCCAGCTGAGGATCAAGACCCGTCAGAGCCAGATCCAGTTCAGACTGGTGGATTTCAGCACCACCGACCTTCGCGATGACTGGATCGGCCGCGTCCTGCGCCGCTGCCGGGCCCTGCGCGGCCATGACAGCGATCAGGGCAACTGCCGCAAGCATCTTGTATTTCAACATCCTCATACCTTCCACTTTGGTATCCGGAACCGCGGTCACGCCCGGCTTCAAACGCTCCACATCATCAGATTGTGGCGGTTCTGCAGCCTCATACCAAGCTTCGATGACAAGAACCCAGGGAAATAAGGCGTCCTGTCATCAATCCTTGATCTTCGCGAACCCCAACTCCCGTTGACATAATTCGACCCCCCTCTTATCTGTCACGCAACCTCGCGTCCAGAACAGTTCCGGGCGTTTCATAGTATTTCGCGGAAATTCCCCCGCGTTGGCGACATAGAAGAAAGGACCATTCTTATGGTCAGTCTCGGCGGCCTCGCCCGCAAAATTTTCGGGTCATCCAATGACCGGCGCGTGCGCGGCTACAAGGCCAAGGTCGATGCCATCAATGCTCTGGAAGCGGAAACCAAAGCGCTTTCCGATGAAGCACTGGCTGCCAAGACGATCGAGTTCCGCCAGCAGTTCGCCGACGGCAAGACGCTCGATGATCTCCTGGTGCCTGCTTTCGCCGTTGCCCGCGAAGCTGCCCGCCGCGCACTCGGCCTGCGACCTTTTGACGTCCAGCTGATCGGCGGCATCATCCTGCACGAAAAATCGATCGCCGAAATGAAGACCGGCGAAGGCAAGACGCTGGTGGCAACGCTGCCGGTCTACCTCAACGCTATCGCCGGCAAGGGCGTTCATGTCGTCACCGTCAACGACTATCTGGCAACGCGCGACTCCGCGACGATGAACCGGATCTATTCGTTCCTCGGCCTGACGACGGGCGTCATCGTCCACGGCCTGACCGACGACCAGCGCCGCGCCGCCTATGCCTGCGACGTGACCTACGCGACGAACAACGAACTCGGCTTCGACTATCTGCGCGACAACATGAAATACGAGCGCAACCAGATGGTCCAGCGCGGTCACTTCTTTGCGATCGTTGACGAAGTGGACTCGATCCTCGTCGATGAAGCCCGCACGCCGCTGATCATTTCCGGCCCGCTCGACGACCGCTCGGACCTCTACAATACGATCGACAAGTTCATTCCGCTGCTATCGGCCGAAGACTACGAGATCGACGAGAAGCAGCGCTCGGCCAATTTTTCCGAGGACGGCACCGAGAAGCTGGAAAACCTGCTGCGCGACGCCAACCTTTTGAAGGGCGAGACGCTTTACGACGTCGAGAACGTCGCGATCGTCCATCACGTCAACAATGCGCTGAAGGCCCACAAGCTTTTCCAGAAGGACAAGGACTACATCGTCCGCAACGACGAGATCGTCATCATCGACGAATTCACCGGCCGTATGATGCCGGGCCGCCGCTATTCGGAAGGCCAGCACCAGGCGCTCGAGGCCAAGGAAAAGGTCACCATCCAGCCGGAAAACCAGACGCTGGCCTCGGTCACCTTCCAGAACTATTTCCGCATGTACAAGAAGCTCGGCGGCATGACCGGTACGGCTTCGACGGAAGCCGAGGAATTCGGCAACATCTACGGTCTCGAAGTCGTGGAAGTGCCAACCAACCTGCCGATCAAGCGTATCGACGAGGACGACGAGGTCTACCGGTCGGTCGAAGAAAAATACAAGGCGATCATCGCCGAAATCAAGGAATCGCAGGATCGCCAGCAGCCGGTTCTGGTGGGCACCACCTCGATCGAAAAGTCCGAGCTTCTGGCAAAGATGCTCAAGGACGCCGGCTTCACCAACTTCCAGGTGCTGAACGCCCGCTATCACGAACAGGAAGCCTATATCGTCTCCCAGGCAGGCGTGCCCGGCGCGGTAACGATCGCCACCAACATGGCGGGCCGCGGTACCGACATCCAGCTCGGCGGCAACCTTGAAATGCGCATCGAGCGCGAACTCGGCGAGATGGAACACGGCCCTGAGCGCGACGAGAAGGAAGCGGCGATCAAGACCGAGGTCCAGCGCCTGAAGGACGTGGCACTGGCCGCCGGCGGTCTCTATGTTCTGGCCACCGAACGCCACGAAAGCCGCCGTATCGACAACCAGCTGCGCGGCCGTTCCGGCCGTCAGGGCGACCCGGGCCGCTCGAAATTCTTCCTGTCGCTGCAGGACGATCTGATGCGCATCTTCGGTTCCGACCGCATGGATTCGATGCTGCAGAAGCTCGGCCTCAAGGAAGGCGAAGCGATCGTCCATCCCTGGATCAACAAGGCGCTGGAACGCGCCCAGAAAAAGGTCGAAGCCCGCAACTTCGACACCCGTAAAAACCTTCTGAAATATGATGACGTGCTGAACGACCAGCGCAAGGTGATCTTCGAGCAGCGCATCGAAATGATGGATGCGACGGATATTTCCGAGACGGTCGCCGACATGCGCCACGAGGTCATCGAGGATATCGTTGCCAAGCGTATCCCGGAAAAGGCCTATGCCGAACAGTGGGATGCCGTTGGCCTGAAGACCGACGTGCAGAACTCGCTCAACCTCGACCTGCCGATCATCGAATGGGCTGCCGAGGAAGGCATCGACGAGAACGATATCCGCGAGCGCATCACCGCTGAAGCCGACAAGGCCGCTGCAGACCGCGCCGAGCGGTTCGGCCCGGACATCATGCTCTATGTCGAGCGCTCCGTGGTTCTCCAGACGCTCGACCATCTCTGGCGCGAGCATATCGTCAACCTCGATCACCTGCGCTCCGTCATCGGCTTCCGCGGCTACGCCCAGCGCGACCCGCTGCAGGAATACAAATCGGAAGCCTTCGAGCTGTTCCAGGCGCTTCTGGCCAACCTTCGCCAGGCCGTGACGGCACAACTGATGCGCGTCGAACTCGTTCGTGAAGCAGCGGAAGCACCGCAGCCGGTTCCACCGCAGATGGTCGGGCACCATATCGATCCGGTGACCGGCGAGGACGACTTTGCCGACAGCGTCAACCTGAACTTCGTCGAACCGGAGAACCGCAATCCGCAGGACCCTTCAAGCTGGGGCAAGGTCGCCCGCAACGAAGCCTGCCCCTGCGGTTCGGGCAAGAAATACAAGCACTGCCACGGCGCGTTCGAGGCGTAAGCATCGAAAACTTGATTTTATGAGCGATATCGCTTATTTCTGAAGTGGCGGACGGGACGGCAATCCCGTCTGCCGTGAGCTTATTTTACGAAGTGTACCCGGACGGCTATTGACCAGCCCGTCCGGGTTTTTCGCACCATAAGCGTGATGCTAAATGGTTTTTGCCACATAGATCACCTCCAGATTCGACAGCAAGGCCGTTGCCACAGCCGGGGAGCCCGTCTTCCCGGTTGCGCGGGCTGGTAACGCGCTCGCTGCTTCTGCTGCCGAATACAACCGATAATAGCAGATCGATTTTCATTGTCAGCATTCTGACAGCACATCCGCGACGCACGCCTGCGGCGGAAGCGCAGGCCCCGCGCGCGCCATCTGCACCCTTTGTTAACGCTGTTCTGTCAACACTGGCATTCTGTTTTGCGTAGTGTTGGGTACCCTCTTGTTCATGGCAGCCTGTCAAACCGCTGGTCGAATTTTGCCGCCCGCATTGAAGGAACGGCTATCGCCGCTGCTTGCCGAGCTCATCCCCTTGCTCACCAGCAGCGACCCCAAGCATATGGCGCAGCGCATGGCGCTCGTCGCCTTTGCCATCCGCGTCGTCAGCGCCGCCATCGCCTTCGTATCGCAGATCATTCTGGCGCGCGTCATGGGCGAGTTCGAGTACGGTATCTTCGTTTTCGTCTGGGTGCTGGTGGTCCTGTTCGGAAACCTCTCCTGCCTCGGCTTCCACACCACGATCATTCGCTTCCTGCCGCAATACCGGGCGCGCGAGGCCCTCGCCGAAATCCGCGGGATGACGCAGACCGTCCGCATCTTCGCCCTTCTTTCCGCGACCGGCGTTGCCATTCTCGGCATCGGCGGCCTCTGGCTGTTTGGCGAGCATATCGAAGGCTATTACATCCTGCCGCTTTATCTCGGCGTCTTCTCCTTGCCGATGATCGCGCTCGGCGATGTCATGGAGGGCACGTCACGCGCCCATAGCTGGCCGGTCTCGGCGATGAGCCCGACCTACATCGTCCGGCCGCTGCTGATCCTCGGCTTCATGATGGTGGCGGTTATGGCCGGCGAGCCGCACACCGCAAGCACCGCCATGATCGCGGCGATGGCAGCAACCTATCTGACCAGCGTCGGCCAGTTCTTCATCCTCACCTGGCGGTTGCGCCGCCGGTATCTCAAGGGACCACGCCGGATCGACTTCGGCACCTGGATCCGAGTGGCGCTGCCGATCTTCCTGATCGAGGGTTTTGGTTTCTTGCTGACCAATTCCGACGTCGTCATCGTCGGGCTCTATCTCGATCCAGCCAGCGTTGCGATCTATTTTGCCGCAGCCAAGACCATGGCGCTGGTGCATTTCGTGATGTTCTCGGTCAAGGCGGCCGCCTCCCCCCGTTTTTCCGCCGCCATGGCCAATCCTGATCGCCAGCAGCTCGCCGTCATCGCGGTGGAAAGCGCCAAATGGTCGTTCTGGCCATCGCTCCTGGTCGGCCTGATGGTGCTTGCCTGCGGTTCGTTCCTGCTGTCGCTGTTCGGCCCGGCCTTCGTCTCCGGGTATCCGCTGATGGTGATCCTGTTTGCCGGCATCATGGCAAAGGCCCTGGTCGGTCCAGCCGAAGCCTTCCTGACCATGGCTGGCCAGCAAAAGCTTTGTGTGGCGCTCTATGCCGCAGCGCTCGTCTGCAATCTGACGCTGAATGTCACGATGATCCCGCTGTTCGGCCTGACCGGGGCGGCAATGGCCACCGCCGGGGCGATGTGTGTCGAAGCGGTCCTTCTCCATATCGCGGTTCGCCGCACCTTCGGCATCGTCCTGTTTGCCTTCGCCGATCCGCATGCCAGAACCATCAAATCAGAGGCCCCCCGCTCATGACCGGCAACCAGCATTTTCCCGACGACGCCAACAGCCGGTCGGCGCGCATCCTTGGCGGCCTCGTTCAACCGGCGCCCGACCGGCCCATCGCCGACAACACGATCGCCATCGGCCGGCCGGGGCGGCAGCTCTGCATCTACCCGGCGCGCCAGGGCTACGAATTGCAGACGGAACTCGACTTCCTGTCCAACCGCGCGATGGAGCCGAACGTCTTCTTCACCGGCCGCTTCCTTGCGCCGGCCATGCCGCGGCTTGAGGACCGGATCATCCGCCTGGCGCTGATCCGCGACAACGACGAGCGCCGCAGCCGCATTCGCTTCCTGATGCCGTTCTCGATCGAAAAGCCGGGCTTTTCGATCGGGGCGCCGATTATACGCGCCTGGTCCAACCCGTTCGGACCGCTCGGCGTGCCATTGCTCGACGCGGAGGATGCGGCAGAAACCATAGACAATCTCTACGAGGCGCTGACCGCCCCTTCGGCCGGCCTGCCGCATGTCCTTGTGCTGCCCGACATCCGCCTCAAGGGCAAGTTCGCCCAGCTTGCCCGCGCCGTTGCGATTGGCCGCAACCTGCCGCTGACCGTGACCGACACTTTCTCCCGGCCGATGCTGGAAAGCTTGCAGGATGGCCAGACCTATCTACGTCATGCGATCAGCGCGCCGCACCTGCGCGAATTGCGGCGGCAATGGAACCTTCTGGCGAAGGTCGGCACCGTCTCCTACAATGTCGCCCGCCAGCCCGGCGATATCCGGGTCCGGATGGAGGAGTTCCTGGCGCTGGAAGCCAGCGGCTGGAAGGGCAAGCAGCGCACGGCGATGGTGCTTGACCGCTATCGTGCAGCCTTTGCCCGCGAAGCCATCACCAATCTGGCCGAAGCCGACAGCGTGCGCATCCATACGATCGACCTTGACGGCACGGCCATCGCGTCGATGATCGTCTTCATGATGGCGGGCGAGGCCTATACCTGGAAGACGGCCTATGACGAACAGTATGCGAAATATTCCCCCGGCAAGCTGCTGCTTGCCGAACTGACGGAATGGCATCTCGACGACGCCAATATCGTGCGTTCCGACAGTTGCGCCGTGCCCGATCATCCGGTGATGAGCCGGTTCTGGGAGGAACGCGAGGACATGGGCACGCTGGTGATCGGCCTTGCCCAGAACCGCGACCGTGACGTGCGCCAGGTGGCAGCCCAGCTGCATCTCTATCGCAACACCCGCAACATGGCGCGGCTGCTGCGCGAAAAAATCCGGTCGCTGGCCCCACGCTCGATGCGATAAGGGGCACCGCCGGCGCAGGGGAGATACGGTCGGCTCAACCTTCTGCCGCGGCCCGGTCGCGCAGGATACGGCGGATCACCTTGCCGGATGTCGTCAGGGGCAGGCTCTCGACAAATTCGATCTCACGCGGGTATTCGTGCATCGACAGCCGGGTCTTGACCCAGTTGCGGATCTCTACTTCCAGCGCCGGTCCCGCCTCGTAGCCCGGCTTCAAAACGATATAGGCCTTGACGATCTCGGTGCGCACCGGATCCGGCTTGCCGATGGCGGCGGCAAGCTGAACGGCCGGATGGCCTGCCAAGCAATCCTCGATCTCGCCGGGGCCGATCCGGTAGCCGGAGGATGTGATGACATCATCGTCGCGCCCGAAGAAGGTGATGTAGCCCTCTTCATCCTGAACGCCCTGGTCGCCTGTCGTCATCCAGTCGCCGATGAATTTTGCCGATGTCGCCGCCTCGTTCTTCCAGTAGCCAAGAAACATCACCGGATCCGGACGGCGCACGCCCACCTGCCCGACGCTGCCGGCAGGCAGCTCCCTGCCCTCGCCATCGATGATTGCAACATCATGCCCCGGCGCCGGCTTGCCCATCGAACCGGGCTTCAGCACGCCCAGATTGGCGGCCGACGACAGCACGATGTTACATTCCGTCTGGCCATAGAATTCGTTCACCGGCACGCCAAACGCCTCGCTTGCCTGTTCCCAGGTTTCGCGGCCAAGCGATTCGCCGGCTGAACCGATGGTGCGCAGGTTCAGACGATAGAGTGCGCGCGGATTGTCGACCGATTTCATCAGCCGCAGTGCCGTCGGTGGGATGAAGGCATTGCGTACGTCCATTTCCTCCAGAATGCGGAAGGCCATGTGTGGATCGAACTTCTGGCCGGGAGAGGAAACGACGGGAACGCCGAGCAGCAGCGATGGTAAAAGTGCGTTCAGCAGCCCACCGGCCCAGGCCCAGTCGGCGGGCGTCCACATCCGGTCGCCCGGCTGCGGCAGGAAGGCATGATGGAACTGGAAGCCGGGGATATGACCGAGCAGAACGCGGTGCCCATGCAGCGCGCCTTTTGGCGGACCCGTCGTTCCCGATGTGTAGATCATCATCGCCGGATCGTCCGGCGTGGTATCGGCAGCGGTAAAATCGGACGCCGGCGTCTGCGCAAGCGCTGCAAAGCCGGTCGTTTCCGGCGCGTCGTGGTCCACCAGGACGACGCTCTTCAGCTCCGGCAGCCGGCTGCGGATCTCTACTATTTTCTCATAACCGAACCGGTTGGTGACGATGGCGGAGGCGCCCGCATCGCGCAGCCGGTATTCCAGCGCCTCGACCCCGAACAAAAGCGCCAGCGGCAGGGCGATGGCTCCGAGCTTGTAGATGCCCGCATGGGCAATCGCCGTTTCGAAACTCTGCGGCAGAAGGATCGCCACCCGGTCTGCGGGCCTGACGCCCTGCAGCAGAAGGCCCAGAGCGAACGACGACGACCGCGCAGAAAACGCCCCGTAGGTCAGCGATCGATGCACGCCGTCGGGACTGAAATGCTGCAGACAGACCCGATCGGGATCGCGCACGGCCCAGTCATCGCTGACGGCAGTGCCGATATTGAACTTTTCCGGAATCTGCCAGCGGAAGTCGCGGCGGAGATTGTCATAGGTATCGCTGATCGGAAGCATGTGCCCGCCGCAAGAAATTTCGCTGCAGCGCACCTAGCACTTCCGGATCATGAAATTCAACTGAAGCCCGCGCCGGTCTTTAAGCGGCTGCGTGCTATCGGCGCGTCAGGACGCGAAGACGGCTTCGCGGTTATGGCGATCATTCAACGCGCCGAGCAGTTCGTCCTGCGTTCTGTATCCGGCAAAGAACAGGTCGATGACGGCGCCGGCGGCACTGACACCCTCCTGGCTGCGCAGGCGGACACCGCGCTCCGCGCACCAGGAAAACAGCGCGCCGGACAGCGCTTCGACATCATCGAAAATGACGCAGGACGTAGCAGACTGGGACATGCTCGACTCCATGGGTTGCAGGCAAGTGTGCCGATGGGGGATTGACCTGTTCCAGACTGGGCATCGCCGGAGAATTTTGCAATCGCGATGCCATGGGGCGGTTAACCGTCTTGTCGACCTGTGCTGATTTGGATCATACCAGCGGCGATATCCACGATCCGCACGCCGGATGGTTGTGTTTCGATTAAGCAAGTTGCGTGATGCGAGCAACGCGCCGGCGCATTCGGCGGGGCGATTCGGAAACTTGCGATTCTGACCGGAAAACGGGAGGTGCCGCCGTCTTTGTTTCAAAGGCGGCGGCTTCGATGTTTTGCAAGCAACGCGAGACAGCCCCCGCTGTTTCCAGTGGGGGCCTAAATGCTTTGGTGCTCAAATGCACCGAGCGCTTCTGCTCGACACGAACACCATTGCATATTTGATATTCCTAATGTGACATACCCGGCGTTAGGGTTATTTGGTAAGGTGAACGGCGGTGCCGAGCCTAATCAGCTCACCGTTCTTCAAGCTGCCTTCTTGGCCTTCGCATCTGCCGTTTTGGTATCGCGGGCCTCAAGAGCATCCGAATGAACTGTCTGGGATAGCTTCCACGATTGAAGCTTATCGACAGACATCACGGGATCGGCTTACCCATCCTCGTCTCGCAAAGAGTGCGATACAGCGAATGACGGCCCCTGACGAAGCGGGCGAGTGAACCGAAAACGGAACAGAAATGTGCCCAGCATCCAGCGTGATGACCTATCTCTGGTCATTCAGAGGCAAAAAACCAAGGAAAATCAATGGTTTTTTGGGTGATGGTGCCCCGTGCCGGAATCGAACCAGCACTCCTCTCGGAACCTGATTTTGAGTCAGGCGCGTCTACCAATTCCGCCAACGGGGCACGGATACCTTTCGGGGTAGCAAAAAGCGTTTACACGAACCTTTTCGGAACGGTCAACCGGGATTTTGAAGATCGGCTGGCGGGAATCACAAAACTGTGCGGTTCGCACCCGCAGCAAATCATTTACAGCATGGCCAATCCTGCCTAAAAGGCGTGGACAGAAACGGGAAATCCTTGATGCTTCGACGCCTTTACGACTGGACGATGTCGCTCGCCGCCCGGAAATCCGCCGAAGTGTGGCTCGCAGTCATCGCTTTCGTCGAGAGTTCCGTTTTCCTGGTTCCAGCCGATGTGCTCTATCTTCCCATGGCGCTTGCCCGGCCGGAACGGGCCTACCGCTATGCGCTGGTGGCGACGGTCGCTTCCGTGCTCGGCGGCATTGCCGGCTGGTATATCGGCCACTACGCCTTCGAGGCATTGGCCAAGCCGATCCTGCATTTCTACGGCAAGCTCGACGCCTTCGAAGCGATGAAGGCATCGGTCGGCTACGAGACGCTGGTGCTGCTGCTGGTCACCTCTGGCCTTGCGCATCTGCCGCCGATCAAGGTGGTGACCATTCTTTCAGGCGCGGCCAACATCAATCTCGGGCTGTTCATCGTCTCGGCGATCGTTGCCCGCGGCGCCCGTTTCTTCTTTCTGGCCTGGCTGCTGCAGCGCTACGGCGAGGAAATCCGCGATTTCATCGAAAAGCGGCTGGGATTGCTGGCAGCGGCGGCGGCCGGTCTGCTGATCGCCATGTTCGCAGCCTACCGTTTCCTTGCCTGACATCCCGATGGAGTCTTCCGTGCGCGACAGCCTGACACAGCAACCCCGCGGCCTTCTGCCGTCTGTCATCGCCACTCTCGGCATGGCTGCCACCGTCGGCGGCGCGCTCGCCTTCGAGCATATCGGCGGCTATATCCCCTGTGCGCTGTGCCTTCTGCAGCGCACGCCCTATTACTGGGGTATCCCGATCGGCATCGCCGCGATCGCGGCTTCGGTTCTGCGGTTGCCCGCCTGGACGACGCGCGCATTGCTTCTCGTCATTGGCATCCTGATGCTGGTGGGCGCCGGGATCGGCGTCTATCACGCCGGGGTCGAATGGCATTTCTGGGAAGGCCCGGCGACCTGCGCGACATCCGCATCGGGCGTTTCGGGCAATGTCGGCGACCTGCTCGGCGATCTCGACAGCAAACACGGCCCCTCCTGCACGGATGCGGCCCTGCGCGTGCTCGGTCTTTCCTTTGCCGGATGGAACGTCATTGCCAGCCTGATCCTGGCTGGGATTGCCCTGCGTGGTGCTGCCAAGGCGTAGAGATTGAGCGGCTGCAAGCGCAGCCGCCATCCTCCCAAATACATGGCCGAAGCCATCAAGGCTGCAGTTCGACATCCCAGTAGAGATAGTCCATCCAGCTATCATGCAGATGGTTGGGCGGGAACAGGCGGCCGTTGTTGTGCAGGTCCTGCACCGTCGGGTGGAAGGGTTTCTGGTGCGGGAACATGCCGGCCTGGCGCGGCAGCTTGCCGCCCTTGCGCAGATTGCAGGGCGAACAGGCGGCAACGACATTTTCCCAGGTGGTCTGGCCGCCGCAGCAGCGCGGGATCACATGGTCGAAGGTCAGATCATCCGGCGAACCGCAATACTGGCATTCGAACCGGTCACGCAGGAAAACGTTGAACCGTGTGAAGGCCGGATGGCGGGACGGCTGCACATAGCTTTTCAGGCAGACGACACTCGGCAGACGCATGGAAAAACTCGGGGAAGACACCTGATGATCGTATTCGGCCAGGATATGCACACGGTCAAGGAAAACGGCCTTGATCGCGTCCTGCCAGGACCACAGCGACAAGGGGTAATAACTCAGCGGCCTATAGTCAGCGTTCAGCACGAGCGCTGGGAGGCCGTGTGGTGAGACTGCAATCGTCAAGCCAGTATACTCCTGCTCGATTCGGCACCTGCACCTTCTATATTAGGCCCGTTGCGTCAGGATTGTGAAGCCAAAAGGAAAAAGGAAACAAAAGATTCGCTTTTTGCCTTATGGCGTGGCTGGCGTGCCGTCCCGGCGCATTTCCGTGGCATAATAGGCCCAGAACAGGCGCGCCGCGACGCTGCGCCATGGCGCCCACAGTCCGGTCAGCGAATCAAGTTCGCGCACGGTGGGGCGCATCTCGAGCATCAGCGCATGACCGACCGCATTTTGCAGGGCGACATCGCCGACCGGAAACACATCGGGATGGCCGGCGCAAAACAGCAGATAGACCTCCGCCGTCCAGCGGCCGACGCCCTTGATGGCGGTCATTTCGCGGATCGCAGCACTGCCCTCGACCGAACAGATCGCCTCCAGATCGAGTTCGCCGTCAAGCACGGCACGGCCGACCCGCCGCAGCGTATCGGCCTTGGCGCGCGACAGGCCAATCAGGCGGCAATCCTCGTCCGACATGGCCGTGACGCTGGCCGCGTCGATCGTACCAAGTGCCGTCTCCATGCGGCTCCAGATGGCGGCGGCACTGGCTTTGGAGACCATCTGCGAGACGATGATATTGGCGATGCCGCGATAACCGGGATCGGCACGGCGCAGCGGCACCGGCCCGGCCTTCGACACGACATGCTCCAGCCGCGCATCGAGCATCACCAGCCCGCTGAGGCCGGCATTGATATCCTCGTGCGTGCGGATGATCCGCATCTCCAGTCCTCCAGCAAACCAGCGGCGTTCAGCTTGTACAAACGCGAAACGCATGGCCGGATGCGCGCTTCCATGCCAAGACGTAAATATGAACAAAACAAACTCAAAACAACCGGTCTTCCGCTTTGCCCCAAGCCCGAACGGTCAGCTTCATCTTGGCCACGCGCTATCGGCGATCCTCAATCATGACATGGCAAAGGCGACGGGCGGTCGTTTCCTGCTGCGGATCGAAGATATCGACATCGCCCGCTGCACGCCCGAGTTCGAGGCCGGGATCGCGAACGACCTCGCATGGCTGGGGCTCGACTGGGAAAACCCGGTGCGGCGGCAATCGGAGCATCTCGATCTCTACCGCCAGGCGCTGGGCAAGCTGATCGACCGGGATTTGGTCTATCCGGCATTCCTGACGCGCGGCGCGATCAAAACGGCCGTCGGCGCGTTCGAGGCGAAGGGCAAGGCCTGGCCGCGCGATCCGGACGGTGCGCCGCTTTATCCCGGCGAAGAGCGGAACCTGTCGGCCGATGCCCGGCAACGGATGCTGGCTGGCGGCAAGCCGCATGCGTGGCGGCTGGACATCGCCAAGGCGCTGGCTGAGCTGAAGGCACCGTTGACCTGGCAGGAGGCCGGCGCCGGGCCGGATGGTGAGACCGGCATGATCACCGCCGATCCCGTCGCCTGGGGCGATGTCGTGCTGTCACGCTCGGATGCGCCATCCAGCTATCATCTGGCGGTGACGATGGACGACGCCTTGCAAGGGGTGACCCATGTCGTGCGCGGACACGATCTCTTTCACGCAACCGCGGTGCATCGCCTGCTGCAAAACCTGCTCGACCTTCCCGAGCCGGTCTATCACCACCACCGGCTGATCCTCGGGCCTGACGGCCGCAAACTGTCGAAGAGCAACCGCGATACCGGCATCGCCGCGGTCCGGGATGCGGGCAAGACACCGGACGATGTCAGGGCGATGGTCCTATAAAGCCTTTTGCCGGAGGGGGTCGGTCTCGTCGGGCGCTGCCGGTGCGTCTTCCCCTTTCGCCTCATCCTGCCTGCGCCCCATGATGTGGCGGATCACCATGCGCTTGACCTTGTACTTCATGATCGCGGCGTTGATCTCCGCGCCGAGAATGAAGATGACGCCGACGATATAGAGGAAGACCAGCGCGACCATGATCGAGGCGAGGCCGGCGTAAGTCGAGACGTAGGTGGCGAAGGTGGCAAGGTAGGAGGCAAAGACATAGGCGCCGATCGACCAGGCGATCAGCGTCAGGATGATTCCCGGCAGCACATCCATGATCTTGCGGCGTCCATCCGGCAGCCAGAGATGGCTGACGACAAGGCCGGTGGTCAGCATCACGAAGACGCCGGCAAGGCTCCAGCTGTCGATCATGGTCAGAAGATTGTTGAGCCAGGGCAGATAGGTGCCGGCATAGCGGATGGCGAGCGGCACCGCGACGAGCAGCAGGCTGACGATCGCAAGAACCAATACGCCAGCAAGCACGAAGGCAAGGCTGGCAACGCGGGTCTTGTACCATTGCCGGCTTTCGGCCACCCGGTAGGCGCGGTTGAGCGACACACGTAAGGCTTCGACGCCGTTGGAGGCGAAATAGGCGGCAGCGAGAACCGACACGGTCAGCAGTCCGCCGCGCGGGATGGTCAGCACCCGCACCACCTCGTCGGAGATCGGCTTGGCGATCGATTCCGGCCAGGTATCGAAGATGAAATGCACCGCCGTCGTTGCAAACTGGTCGGCGCCCAGAAAACTGCCGAGTGCCGTGCCGAAGATCAGGAAGGGAAAGATCGCCAAGAGGGTGGAGAGCGCCACATGGCTGGCCATGGCCCAGCCGTCGTCCTCGCTGAAATGCCAGACAGCATCGAAGACAACCTTCCAGGCTATGCGAATGAAGGCCGGCATTCTTTCTCCAACTGTCCCGTCATGCGGCTGCGATTGTAACCCGTTCCTGAATATGGGAAACCGGGCGGTAATTTCCACAGGAAACGAACCATAATGACCGACCGTCCCTCGATAATCGTCACTGGCTGCTCTTCCGGTATCGGCGCATGGTGCGCCCGGGCGCTGGTCAAGGACGGCTGGCGGGTGTTTGCCACAGTCCGGCGGGCAGAGGACCTTGGCGCGCTCGAAAAGGACGGCATTGAAGCCTTCCTGATGGACTACACCAAACCGGACACCATATCCAAACTTGTCGACGACGTGTTTGCCCGAACCGGCGGCAGGCTGGATGCGCTGTTCAACAACGGCGCCTATGGCCAGGCGGGCGCCGTGGAAGACCTGCCGGTAGAGGCATTGCGGCTGCAACTGGAAACCAATGTCATCGGCTGGCACGACCTGACACGGCGGATCATCCCGGCGATGCGGGCACAGGGCCACGGACGGATCGTCCAGTGCTCGTCCATCCTCGGCATTGTACCGTTTAAGTGGCGGGGCGCGTACAATGCTTCGAAATTCGCTCTGGAAGGACTGACGCTCACCATGCGCATGGAGCTTGAAGGCAGCGGCATCGAAGTGAGCCTGATCGAGCCAGGGCCGATCACCTCGCGCTTCACCGCCAATGCCGTGACCTATATCGAGCGCTTCATCGACCTCAAAGGCTCGGTGCATGCTCAGGAATACGAACGGCAGATGCGGCGACTGAGAGGCGAAAGCCGCCCTGCAAAAGGCAAGCTGGAGCCCGATGCAGTGTATACTGCGCTGAAACGCGCATTGACCGCGAAGAAGCCGAAGCCGCATTACATCGTGACGCAGCCGGCCAAACAGGGAGCGCTGTTGAAGAAACTGCTTCCGGCCGGGCTGTTCTATCGTTTTATCGGCCGTCTCGGCTGAGCTGAAAGGCAAGGGTAAGTCACATGCAAAGTTTTCTCACAGGTTTGACATTGCTCGTCATGGGCCTTGTCGCCATCGTTCTCATCCGCGGCCTGTTGCACATGGCAAAGGGCGGCGACGGCAATACATCCAACAAGCTGATGCAGGCCCGCGTGTTGCTGCAGGCGGTGGCGATCGTCTTGATCATGCTGACGCTGTGGATCACCGGAGGCGGCCGCTGAACGATGGTAAAACTCAACAAGATCTACACCAAAACCGGCGACGACGGCACCACGGGCCTTGCCACCGGCCCGCGCCGCCTGAAGAGCGACCTGCGCGTCGAGGCCTATGGCACGATCGACGAGACCAACTCCTTCATCGGGCTGGCACGTCAGCATACGCAAGCGTTTGCCCTGCTCGATGCGATGCTGACGCGCATCCAGAACGACCTGTTCGACCTCGGTGCCGACCTTTCGACGCCCGATACCGGCGAGACGCTGGCCTATGAGCCGCTGCGGATCATCGCCGCGCAGGTGACGCGGCTGGAAGTCGAGATCGATCAGCTCAACGCCGATCTCGATCCGCTGCGTTCCTTCGTTCTGCCCGGCGGCAGCGATGCCGCAGCCACATTGCACATCGCCCGTACCGTGGCGCGGCGGGCGGAGCGGCTGATGGTGGAGCTTGCCCGGATAAACGGCGAGATCGTCAGCGGCGAAGCACTCGCCTATGTCAACCGGCTGTCGGATTTCCTCTTCGTTGCCGCCCGCTGGACCAACGGCAAGGGCAAATCGGATGTGCTTTGGGTTCCCGGAAAAAACAGATAAGCTTGACGCTCACCGCCGCTTCGAGGACCTGACGCGCCTATGTTCATACCGCTGCACGACGCGAATTCCCTCAAGCATATCAAGCTTCAGTATGTCACGATCAGCCTGATCGTCATCAACACCCTCGTCTGGCTGGTCACCGGGCCGCTGCTGGTGCCAGACGATTTCACCAATGCCGCGACGATGGGCCTGGGCTACATCCCCGCCATCGCCTTCGATTATGCACATCTGGCGCCGAACCTCGTGCTCGTTCCCGATGACGCTACCTACATCACCTATTCCTTCCTGCACGGCGATTTCTGGCATCTGGCCGGGAACATGCTGTTCCTCTGGGTCTTCGGCGACAATGTCGAGGATGCGCTGGGGCATTTCCGGTTCCTGCTTTTCTATCTTCTCTGCGCGGCTGCCGGCGCGCTGACGCACGGGCTGATCAACACGGAATCGCAGGCGCCGCTGATCGGCGCATCCGGCGCCATTTCCGGCGTCGTTGCCGCGTACTTTCTCCTGCATCCGAAAGTGCGTGTCTGGGTGCTGGTGCTGTTCCGCATTCCGCTACCCCTGCCCGCCTTCATTCCGCTGGCTTTCTGGATCGGCCAGCAGTTTTTCATGCTGGTCATCGACCCGGAAGGTGGGGTCTCCTGGGGCGCCCATGTCGGCGGCATCATTGCCGGGCTGATCCTGGTGGTCATTTTGCGACGCCGTGGCGTGCCGTTGTTCGACCGTACGATCGTCACGCCGCGCGCGGTGCGACATGTTGAAGCAGAGGCGGCAGGCGTACCGACCGCCCTCCCTGAGACGGCCAAGAAGCCCACACCTTGGGGCAGGCCAACCTGAGCTTGGCCGCACAGGCAAGGAAATTTTGAGATATCTGATTTGAAATCAGGATGTTAAAGGCTAAAGCGCAATGGCAAGGCGTGAAGTCGTTGCAGACGATGACTGTATTCTTCCGATTTAATATTGACGCGCACGTAAACGTCAGTATTTTTCCCGTGGCAATCTTGCGAGGGAGCAATGGGCAAAGATTGTAATTGGAGAAAAAACGCGTATCGATGTCGCCAACCGACAATCAGGCCGCCGCGTTAAAGCGCATTTTCTCGCAAACGTTTCGTAAGGAAGGACATCATGAAAGTTCTGGTCACCGTCAAGCGTGTCGTCGATTACAACGTGAAGATCCGGGTCAAGCCGGATGGTACGGGGGTCGAGCTTGCCAATGTGAAGATGTCGATGAACCCGTTCGACGAGATTTCTGTCGAGGAGGCGTTGCGGCTGAAGGAAGCCGGCAAGGTCGAGGAAGTGGTCGTCGTTTCCGTCGGCCCGGCCAAGGCCGAAGAAACGCTGCGCACGGCGCTGGCGATGGGCGCCGACCGGGCGATCCTGGTCGAGACCGACGATCAAGTCGAGCCGCTGGCTGTTGCCAAGATCATCAAGGGTGTGGCGGAAGCCGAACAGCCCGGCCTGATCATCGTCGGCAAGCAGGCGATCGATGACGACAGTAACCAAACCGGCCAGATGCTCTCGGCGCTGTTGGGCTGGGCACAGGGCACGTTTGCCTCGAAGATCGAGCTTGGCGATGGCATGGCGCACGTGACCCGCGAAGTCGATGGTGGCCTCCAGACGATCGAGATCAAGCTGCCGGCGGTGGTGACAACGGACCTGCGCCTCAACGAGCCGCGCTATGCCTCGCTGCCGAATATCATGAAGGCGAAGAAGAAGCCGCTCGACAAGAAGAGCCCGGCGGATTTCGGCGTCGATACGAGCCCACGCCTGAAAGTTCTGAAGACCGAAGAGCCAAGTGGCCGCAAGGCCGGCATCAAAGTCAAGACCGTCGCCGAACTGGTCGACAAACTCAAGAACGAAGCCGGCGTCCTCTAAACGTTCCAGAATAAGGAGACTAACATCATGGCCATTCTTCTTCTGGCTGACCACGACAACGCTACGCTTTCCGACCAGACCGCCAAGGCCCTGACGGCCGCCCAGAAAATCGGCGGCGACGTGCATGTGCTGGTGGCAGGCAAGGGCGCCAAGGCTGCGGCCGATGCGGCGGCCAAACTGTCCGGCGTATCCAAGGTGCTGCTCGCCGAGGGCGACGATCTTGCCAACAATCTGGCCGAACCACTGGCTGCCCTGATCGTGTCGCTGGCAGGCAGCTATGACACCATCCTGTCGGCTGCCACCTCGACCGGCAAGAACGTTCTGCCGCGCGTTGCAGCGCTGCTCGACATCGCCCAGATCTCGGAGATCACCGAAGTCGTCTCGGCCGACACGTTCAAGCGGCCGATCTATGCCGGCAATGCCATCCAGACGGTGCAGTCGGGTGAAGCCAAGAAAGTGATCACCGTGCGCACGGCGTCCTTCGCTTCGGCCGCAGACGGCGGCTCGGCACCGGTCGAAGCCGTCTCGGCGGTTGCCAATCCGGGTCTTTCGAGCTTCGTCAAGGACGCTCTGTCCTCGTCGGACCGTCCGGAACTGACCTCGGCCAAGATCATCATTTCCGGCGGCCGGGCGCTCGGCTCGTCTGAAAAGTTCCAGGAAGTCATCCTGCCGGTGGCCGACAAGCTCGGCGCTGCAGTCGGTGCGAGCCGCGCCGCCGTCGATGCGGGTTATGCCCCCAACGATTGGCAGGTCGGCCAGACTGGCAAGGTCGTCGCACCTCAGCTCTATATCGCAGTCGGCATTTCCGGTGCCATCCAGCACCTGGCCGGCATGAAGGACAGCAAGGTCATCGTCGCCATCAACAAGGACGAGGAAGCCCCGATCTTCCAGGTCGCCGATTACGGCCTCGTCGGTGACCTCTTCACCATCCTGCCGGAACTTGAAAAGGCACTTTGAGGTTTGCGAAAATGTTACCAGCGGCCGCGCAACTTTGCGCGGCCGTTTTTCGTTTTAGAAGCAACGTGTTTCCTTGACCCACAATGGCTGCTGCCATGAATAAAGGCTGGAAAATTGGGCGCGATGCCTTTATCACTGGCATCCGAAAACCTCGCCCCACCGGGCGTTTTGCTTTTTGCCTGAACGGAAGCGCGATCGCCCTTTCGTATTGATGATGGAAAATCGGCTCGATGATCAAAAATGTCGGAATTGTTGGCGCTGGACAAATGGGCTGCGGCATTGCCCAGGTATCGGCTGCGGCCGGCTACAAGGTGCATATCTACGACATTTCGGCCGACCGCGTCGAAGCAGGCCTGGCAACCATCAACGGCAACATGGCGCGCCAGGTTTCCTCCGGCAAATTGACGGACGAGGAGCGCAAGAAGGCGCTGTCGCTGATCAAGGGCTCCGCCGATGTCAACGACCTGTCGCCGATGGATCTGGTGATCGAGGCGGCTACCGAAGACGAAAGCGTCAAGCGCAAGATCTACGGCCACGTCTGTCCAGTCCTGAAGGCCGACGCCATTCTTGCCACCAATACCTCTTCCCTGTCGATCACGCGGCTTGCATCCGCGACCGACCGGCCGGAACGCTTCATGGGCATCCACTTCATGAACCCGGTTCCGGTGATGAAGCTGGTGGAACTGGTACGCGGCATTGCCACCGAAGAAGGCACATTTGCCACCGCCAAGGAATTCGTCGCGACGCTCGACAAGACGATCACCGTTGCCGAAGACTTTCCGGCTTTCATCGTCAACCGTATCCTGCTGCCGATGATCAACGAGGCGATCTACACGCTGTATGAAGGCGTCGGCAGCGTCGATGCCATCGACACCGCCATGAAGCTGGGCGCCAACCATCCGATGGGGCCGCTGCAGCTCGCCGACTTCATCGGGCTCGACACCTGCCTGTCGATCATGCAGGTCCTGCATGACGGGCTGGCGGATTCCAAGTACCGGCCCTGCCCGCTGCTGGTCAAATACGTTGAAGCCGGCTGGCTTGGCCGCAAATCGGGACGCGGCTTCTATGACTATCGTGGCGAGGTTCCCGTTCCGACGCGCTGAGGCGGTGATCGTTCACTAAATCAGGGGTAGAACATTCAATCGATTTTAACCTGTTTCCGCCACGGTCCAGACTTCAGCAGAAGGCCGGGTCATGACAGTTCAGCAGAGACTTCGCTTCGCAGCTTTCATGCTGTGTTTTACCGGCCTGTTTATCGGCGCTCTCTATTACGTTCACTCGGCTTTCATCGCCTCATGGAACGAGAACCAGTTGCGCCAGCTGGCGATTCAGACTGTTGCGCGCACGGAGCTGGCGCTGGACTCCGCCACCATCAAAATGAGCGACGTCATCGTCAACCGCAACACATCCTGCGCAAACGTCGATCCGATGGCGATGACGAGGGCGCTTTACGGATCCAGCATCATGAAGAACATGCGGCTGGAAACGAAGGACGGGGTCTGCTGGAGCTATGACGAAAAGAACAAGGCGCTTGAGCAGGCTATCGCCAATGCAAAGCGCAACCGGACCAACAGCGCCGGCTATTCGCTGTTTTCGCTTCATTTTCCCGGCTGGAAGGGTTTGGGCATACGCTGGCAATTTAGCGAGGAAGGCAACATTGTCGAAGTTCTGGCGACAAGCGGCCTTCTCTTTGAAATCCTGCCGGCGGAATTGCGCGACAGCGCGCTGATCCATCTCACCCTGCAGGACGGCACATCGTTTGCCAGCTACAGCCCGCAGAAAAAATGGTACACGGACGGCATCACGCTCGTCAATTTCGACCAAAAGTCGGAGCGGTATCCCATCATGCTCAGCTTGAAGGTCGATGCGGCCGCTCTGGCCCAATGGAACCAGACGTTATCGCCACAGATGATCGCCATCGCAGCCGCCTTCAGCGTTGCCTTCGGCTTCCTTGCCGCACGCGGCATGATGCGCAACACGACCATATTGGACGAGCTTGACCACGCCTTGTCGAGTGGCCAGATCCAGCCCTATTTCCAGCCGATCTTCGGCCTTGAGGACCGAAAGCTGCTCGGCTTTGAGATGCTTGCCCGCTGGATCAAGCCGGACGGAACGATGATCCCGCCGCTCGCCTTCATTCCCCTTGCCGAAAACAGCGGCCGGATCGAACGATTGACCATGGAACTGCTGCGACAGGCCGGAGACCAGCTTGGCGGGCTTCTTCAGGTGCAACCCCAGCTGAAGCTGACCTTCAACGTGACGCCCGACCAGTATCTGGCGGAAAATTTTGTCGATACCCTGGTCTCCAACACCGCCCGCTTCAACCTTCCTCACCGCGCCCTCGTCGTTGAGGTCACCGAACGGCAGGCAATAGCCGACAAGAACCGCGCAGCCATCGTCACCGGCAAACTCAACGATGCCGGTATGCGCGTGGCCATCGACGATGCGGGAACAGGCCATAACGGCCTGTCGGCCATCCATGCGCTGGGCGCCAACTACCTGAAGATCGACAAGTTCTTCGTCGATGGCGTCACGCTCGATCGCAAGTCGTCGGAACTGGTGGAAATGCTGGCCGGGCTGGCAACGAAGTTCGGCATGATCGTCGTTGCCGAGGGCATCGAAACCGAAGAGCAGATCACCGCGCTGCTGCAACTGGGTATCCGGGAGGGACAGGGATTTGTCTATTCCCGCCCGGTTCCTGCCGCAACCATCCTTGCGATGGCAACGAAGGACATCGCCACGCCCGCACCGAGGAACAAGAGCCGCGTCACCTTCCTCATGAGTGCCTGAGCCAGCCTTGGCGAAAGACAAGCCTACAGCAACTCCTCCGCCCGCAATGCACGTTGAACTGCAGGCCGAGCCTCCACGTCGGCGATATAGACAAGCAGCCTTTCAGGAACCGGCATCTCGACCATCCGCGCCCAGCGCAGGGTGACATAGAGCAAGGCATCAGCCACGCTGAACCGGGATCCGAGCAGATAACGGTCCGTCATTTGTCCGGCGATCAGAACGAAGCGTTCCTCGACCATACCTCGAAGCATCGCAACCGCATCGTCACCGGGCAGGAAGAAAGAGAAGACAAAGGGCTTCTGCACCTCGGTAGACAGGAAGGCCAGCGTCTCGAGCAGACGATGCCGCTCCATTCCGCTTGCTCCCTCATGGCCAGCGGTATGTTGATCGATCCAGTCGAGGATCGCCACGGTTTCCGTCAGCGGCACGCCACTTTCGATTTCAAGCAGTGGCACATAGCCCTTCGGATTGACGGCAAGATAGTCTCCCGGACGGTCGATCTTACGTGTCATAATGTCGACCTTGACGAGGGCCGGTTCGAACCCGGCTTCAAGAAGGGCGATGTGGCCTGCCAACGCGCTGGTGCCGGGCGAATAGTAGTATTTCATCTCAAAGTCCTTTTATTTTGAATGAAGCTCAATTCAGGCCGCGCGAGCCAGATAGACAGTCAAGCCGTCGAGTATGGCGGCCCAGCCTTCCTTGTGGCCTTCCGGGCTGTCGCCATCGAAATAGAACCCGGTCTCGGTCAGCCTGAAATCCGTTCCGCTGGCCGTCTGAACGAGTTCCAGCAAGACCGTGCCGGCGAACAGCACGCCGTTTTCGTGCGAAACCGTGCTTGAGTAGACGATGTGCTGATCGGCGCGAATGGCGTGATAGTGGACCGTATTGACATACGGTTCCGCGCCAACCGGGCCGAACGTCAGGACATCGGTGTGGCCGACGCGAAAATCGAAAGCCCGATAGGCCATTTCCCACCCATCTCCCGGCGCGCTCCACTCGAGAAGCGCCTCGCAGTTTGACCAGGCGGCAAAGACCTCCGATGGAGTAGCAGCCAAACTGCGTTCAAGAACGATGGTCGCGTGATCGATGTTCGGTATCATCATGAGCTTACCCCCCCTCGGGTCCTGTTGAATACAAGGGAACCCTAGCCGCTCATCGACAAGCGCTTTAGTGGCAAGATGGACAAGACCGGGGCATACGTGCCAAAATGCCATCATGTTTCCAAAGCAATTCACACCCGCACCGCTGCGCGTCAGCATTCTGGTCCTGCCGGAAACTGCGCCGATGGCTGTCTATGGTCTCTATGAAGTGCTGGGTTCGGTTGGAAAAATCTGGCCGCAGTTGACCGGCGAGACAGAGAAGGTTCGCGGCATTGTCCCGCGCATCGTCTCAATGTCCACCGAACCTTTCACCTCCGTGATCGGCGTTCCCATTACACCGCAGGCATCAATCAGCGACGACAATGACGCCGATGTCGTGATCGTATGCGATATCGAACTGCCGCTTCGGGGCAGTATCGAGGGTCGATGGGGGCAAGAAATTGCCTGGGCGCGGGCAGCGCTTGCGAGAGGTGCACTGGTCTGCTCGACCTGCAGTGGTTCCGTGCTGCTTGCCGAGGCAGGACTGCTTGATGGATGCGACGCGGCTTCCCACTGGAGTGCGGCCGAACTGTTCCGCGACCGTTACACCGCCGTTCGCTTCCGGCCTGATCGCATTCTTTGCGACAGCGGCCATGAGGGCCGGTTGCTGACCGCCGGCGGCGCGTCCTCCTGGCAGGACCTGTCGCTCTACCTGATCGGACGCTACTGCGGATCGGCGGAGGCGATGCGTGCCTCAAAGATCTTTCTGATCGGTGATCGCAGCGGCGGGCAATTGCCGTTTGCCGCAATGACGCGCCCGCGCCAGCATGACGACGCCATCATTGCTGAAAGCCAGACATGGATCGCCGATCATTATCCGGAGCCCAACCCTGTGACGAAAATGGTGATGCGATCGGGCCTTGCCGAACGCACCTTCAAGCGCCGTTTCACCAAGGCGACCGGATATACCCCGGTCGACTACGTACAGGCTATCCGCATCGAGGAAGCCAAGCAGATGCTGGAAACCACCCGAGACAGCATTGATGCTATCGCGGCAGAGGTCGGCTACGAGGACCCGACTTTCTTTCGCCGCCTGTTCAAGCGCATTACCAGCCTGACCCCAGCGCAATACCGGCAGCGTTTCCAACCGGCCGGACTGCGCGCCGGCGCTTGAGGTGAAACCTTAAACCCCGCCGGTTGCGGCCTTGACCAGTGCCTTGGCGTCGTCGCTGTCCCAGGCGGCAGGCCCGTTCATCGACGAGATCAGGCAGCCCTTGCCGTCCATCAGCAGCGTTACCGGCAGGCCGAAGGCAAGGCCTTCCTTTTTCAGGGCGTTGAAGACGCCCATCGACGCATCGCGGTAGTAGCCGAGCGCGTGCACACCGGTCTCGTTCAGGAAAGCCGTCGGTTTCTCGTCGTCGCCGATGTCGATATTGACGGCCACGACCTCGAATGTGTCGCTGCCTGCGGCCTTCTGCAGTTCGTTCAACGCCGGCATTTCCTCGCGGCATGGGACGCACCACGTCGCCCAGAGATTGAGGAGCACGGTCTTGCCGCCGAAATCGGCAAGCGTCAGATCCTTGCCGTCCTTGCCCTTGAAATTCACACCCGGCAACTGCCGGGGCTCGCTGACCGGCGCCATGGCGGCGACCTGGCCTTTGAGGAACGGCGTAATGGCCGCGACCTTGTCTTTTGCCGCTTCGCAGGTCTTTGCAGCGGCGGTTTCCACCGCCACACCATTGCCAGACCCGCTTTGCCTGACGTATACCGCTGCCGCACCGGCGATCAGCCCACCGAGGGCAGCGATCACAACCAGTCTGGCAGGGGGAAAGCGTTTCTTTCTGTCGTTCACTTCATTTTCCAAAACGGGTCATTCTCCAGGGCGGGCATCTTCATGGGCGACGGCACTTCTGAAACCAAAAGCTCCAACCAGATGTGGGGCGGTCGCTTTGCTCAAGGACCGGCGGCGATCATGGAGGAGATAAATGCCTCGATCGGCTTCGACAAGAAGCTTTTCGCCCAGGACATCCGCGGCTCAATAGCGCATGCGACCATGCTGGCCCATCAAGGCATCATTTCGGCTGACGATAAAGACAAGATCGTTCACGGCCTCGACACGATCCTGTCAGAGATCGAAAGCGGCCAGTTCGAATTTTCCCGCCGTCTCGAAGACATCCATATGAACGTGGAAGCACGGCTTGCGACCCTGATCGGCCCGGCCGCCGGACGCCTGCACACCGCCCGCTCCCGCAACGACCAGGTGGCGCTCGATTTTCGCCTCTGGGTGAAGGAAGAGCTGCAGAAGTGCGAGGGCATGCTGACGAGCCTGATCGCCGCCTTCCTCGACCGCGCCGAAGAGCACGCTGAGACGGTGATGCCCGGCTTTACCCATCTGCAGACGGCGCAGCCCGTCACCTTCGGCCATCACTGCATGGCCTATGTCGAAATGTTCGGCCGCGACCGGCAGCGCGTGCGCCACGCCATCGAGCACATGGACGAAAGCCCGATCGGCGCAGCAGCCCTCGCCGGCACCGGCTTTCCGATCGATCGCCACATGACGGCACGAGCGCTCGGTTTCCGCGAGCCGACCCGCAACTCGATCGACACCGTCTCAGACCGCGATTTCGCTCTGGAATTTCTGTCGATCGCTTCGATCTGCGCCGTGCACCTGTCACGGCTGGCCGAAGAGATCGTCATCTGGTCGACGCCGCAATTCGGCTTCGTGCGCCTATCCGACGCCTTTTCCACCGGCTCCTCGATCATGCCGCAGAAGAAGAACCCGGACGCCGCCGAACTGGTGCGCGCCAAGACCGGCCGCATCAACGGTTCGCTGATCGCGCTTTTGACCGTCATGAAGGGCCTGCCGCTCGCCTATTCCAAGGACATGCAGGAAGACAAGGAACAGGTTTTCGACAGTGCCGAGAGCCTGGAACTGGCCATTGCCGCGATGACCGGCATGGTCCGCGACATGACGATCCGCGCCGACCGGATGAAGGCAGCAGCCGGCTCCGGCTATTCCACCGCGACAGACCTTGCCGACTGGCTGGTGCGCGAGGCAGGCCTGCCTTTCCGCGATGCCCATCATGTGACCGGCCGCGCGGTGGCGCTCGCCGAGCAGAAGGCTTGCGAACTGGCCGAACTGTCGCTCGAAGACCTGCAGGCGATCCATGCGGATATCACCGACAAGGTGTTCGACGTGCTGACCGTCGAGGCCTCAGTCGCCAGCCGCACCTCGTTCGGCGGCACCGCCCCCAGCGAAGTGCGCAAGCAGATCGCCTGGTGGCGCAGCCGCAACTGAGCACAAGATTCAGGGTGCACAATGCCCTGAAAAGCCGATATGAGTTCTGACGAATTTGCGCAGAAGGGCTGATTGCCCGGACCGGGAACCATCGATGCTGTCACGAAACACCACCATTTTGCTTGCAGCCCTTGCCATAACCGGCATGGCGCTGTCCGGCTGCGGCCGCAAGGGCGATCTCGATCGTCCGGGCTCCTCCGCGCCGATCAACACCAAGGCGGCGCCCGGCAGCGCCGAACAACAGGACGAAGCGCAGGGCAAGCCCTTCCTCCTCGACCCCCTCCTGTAACAGAGCACTCTCTTGAACCATTTCGAATATCGTGACGGCATTCTCTTTGCGGAAGACGTCTCCGTCATCGACATCGCCAAGGCGGTGGGCACCCCGTTCTACTGCTATTCCACCGCGACGCTGGAACGGCACTACTCGGTCTTCTCCAAGGCGTTTTCCGATATCGACGCGATGGTCTGCTATGCGATGAAGGCGAACTCCAACCAGGCCGTGCTGAAGACGCTCGGACGTCTGGGCGCCGGTGTCGATGTGGTTTCAGGCGGCGAACTGCGCCGGGCACTGGCAGCCGGCATTCCGGCAGAACGCATCATGTTTTCCGGCGTCGGCAAGACGGCCGCCGAAATGGATCTGGCGCTCGACGCCGGCATCTACTGCTTCAACGTCGAATCCGAACCGGAACTGGACGTGCTCAATGCCCGCGCCGTGCGGGAAGGCAAGAAGGCGCATGTCTCCTTCCGCATCAATCCGGATGTCGACGCCAAGACCCATGCCAAGATTTCGACCGGCAAGAAGGAAAACAAGTTCGGCATCGCCTATGAACGCGCCCGCGCGGTCTATGCCCATGCAGCCACCCTGCCCGGCATTCAGGTGACCGGCATCGACATGCACATCGGCAGCCAGATCACCGAGCTGCAGCCGTTCGCCGATGCCTTCAAGCTGTTGCGCGAGCTGGTCGATACGCTGCGCGCCGACGGTCACAACATTGCTCACGTCGATGTCGGCGGCGGCCTTGGCGTGCCCTACAAGACGGACAATACCCCCCCGCCCTTGCCCGATGCCTATGCCGAAATCGTCAAGGAACAACTGCGCGAACTCGGCTGCAAGATCATCATGGAGCCTGGCCGTCTGATCGTCGGCAATGCCGGCATCATGGTCACCGAAGTCATCTACGTGAAGGATGGCGGCTCGAAGACCTTCGTCATCGTCGATGGCGCCATGAACGACCTGATCCGCCCGACGCTTTACGAGGCCTATCACGAGATTCAGCCGGTGCGCATTTCCGCCGCCAACGCACCGCGCATCAAGGCCGATATCGTCGGCCCGGTCTGCGAGACCGGCGATTATCTGGCGCTCGACCGGGAAATGGCCATGCCGAAGCCCGGAGACCTGATCTCGGTCGGCACCGCCGGCGCTTACGGCGCGGTACAGGCAGGCACTTATAACAGCCGCCTGCTGGTGCCCGAAGTGCTGGTCAGCGGCGATCGCTTCCACGTGATTCGTGCGCGCCCGACCTATGACGACCTGATCGGTCTCGACTCGGTCCCCGACTGGCTCGATTGACACAACGCCAGCAGTTCCCGGAACCGCCGCTGTTGATAGCGCCGCAGCACGTTGCGAAATCGATCACGATTGCGTTGCCGCCCTCGTCTTCGCCATAAAGAGTGTTATCCTTCACGGGCACGTTTCAAGTGGTGAAAGGGAACGGATGACGGAAATCCGGCGCGATAGCCCGATGGCGGCGGCAGGCTTCACGAGAAGTCTTGCGGTCAAGCGGACGCTTGCCCGCCTCGTTCTCGTTGCCGAGCAGGCAGCGCCCCGCGCCCTGCCGCTGCTTGCCACCGTGCTCATGTTTCTCTCAGCCGCATGGTTTGGCTTCTTCCGCGTCGCGCCCGGCTGGCTGCATATTGTGGTCCTGGTCGCCTTTGCCGCCGCGTTCATCGCCCTGCTGATCCCCCTGCTGCGCATGCGTATTCCCGGCAATACGGAAGCGGACCGGATGCTGGAGGAGCGCAACGAGCTGCCGCATCAGGCGATCCGGGTTCAGGACGATCAGCCGGCCACCAGCGGCGCCTTCGGCCAGGCTCTGTGGCAGGAACACCAGACGCGCATGGCGCGGATGATCGGTTCGCTGCAAGCAGGCCTGCCCAAACCGGATATTGCCCGCACAGACAGCTACGGCCTACGCGCCGTTCCGGTTCTGCTTGCCTGCGTTGCCTTTGCCTATTCCTACTCGAACCGGGCCGGCCTGATTTCCGATGCCTTCCACCCACCGCAGCAGATCGCCGCAACACCCGACGTCCGTATCGACGCTTGGGTGACGCCACCGGCCTATACCGGCCGTGCTCCCGTCTTCCTGACCGGCCGGCAAGGAACAGAGCAGATCGCCGGCAGCGCTGAACCGCTGCGCATCCCTCAGTTCAGCGAGCTGACCGTCCGCATCACCAGCGGCGGCAAGGACACGCCGGTGACCTATCTGGAAAACGGCGCGGCCCAACCGCTCGTGATCGCGGCACAAACGGCAAAGCCCGGAAAGGATGGGAAAGCGCCTGCCGAAGAGGCATCTGCCGATCCGGCTAAGCCCGGCAGCGACACCCATATGATGAAAATCATCAAGGACGGTTCTCTTTCCGTTGATGGGGAACAGTGGTCCTTCACGGTGATCCCGGACAGCGTTCCGGATATCGCCTTCGACGGCATTCCGCGCCCGACGGTCAACGCCGCGCTGGAAATCGGATTTGCCGCCAAGGACGACTACGGCATTCAGGATGCGTGGGCCCAAATCGTTCCTCTCGACAAGCCCGTCGTTGATGCGCGGCCGCTCTATCCCCTGCCCGAATATCGCCTCGACCTGCCCAAGCGCAATGCGCGCGAGGCAAAGGGCCTGACCAGCCGCAACATCAGCGAACATCCTCTATCTGGAAAGCGCGTGCGCATCACGCTGGTTGCCAGGGATGCAGCGGGCCAAGAAGGCCGCAGCGTGCCGCAGGACATGATCCTGCCCGCCCGTCCATTCTTCGAGCCCTTGGCCGGCGCCGTTGCCGAGCAGCGGCAGGTGTTTGCGCTGAATGCCAACGAGCTGCCGCGCGCCATCGATCTCAATGACGCGCTATCGGTTCGTCCGGAGGAAACGATCCCCAACCCCACACATTTCATGCTGCTGCAATCGGCCCGCACCAGAATGGCCCTGGCGCGCAATGATGACATGCTGCGCGACGCGGCGGGCTATCTCTGGGAGATTGCGCTTGGCATTGAGGATGGCGACATGGCGCTGGCCGACAAGCGGCTGCGCGATGCCCAGCAGAAGCTGTCGGAGGCCTTGGAAAAAGGCGCATCCGACGAGGAGATCGCCAAGCTCATGCAGGAACTGCGCGACGCCATGAAGGAATACATGGAAGCGCTGGCCAGGCAGGCGGCAAAGAACCCGCAGGTCGCGGCCAATCCGGACAACATGATGGATCTGGACAAGATGATGAACCAGATCGAGAATCTCGCCAAGTCCGGCGCCAAGGATCAGGCCCGCCAGCTGCTGGCCGAGATGCAGCGCATGATGAACAATCTCCAGGCTGGCCGCATGCAGCAACAGCAGGGCCAGGAAAACAGCGAGATGCGCAAGCAGATGGATAAGCTCGGCCAGCTGATGCAGGAGCAGCAGCGGCTGATGGACGAGACGTTCAAATACGATCAGGCCCTGCGCGACCGCATGCAGCGCGGCGATCCGCTGGACGGACAGGATCAGGAACTGTTCGGCCAGGACATGCCGCAGCAGCCCGGCCAGCAGCAGGACGAAACTGCCCAGCAGCCGGGTCCGCTCGACAATATGACGGAGGAAGAGCTGAAGCAGGCGCTGAAGGATATGCAGGCCCAGCAGGACCAGTTGGGCAAGCAGCTCGGCGAGTTGCAGAAGGGCCTGGAAGGCATGGGCATCAAGCCCGGCAAAGGTTTTGGCGAGGCCGGCCGCGAGATGAAGGGGGCGTCAGGCGCCCTTGGCAAGGCACAGGGCGAGCAGGCTGTCGGCAGCCAAGGCCGCGCGTTGCAGGCGCTGCGTGACGGTGCGCAGGACATGATGCAGCAGATGCAAGGCCAGGGACAAGGTCCCGGGCAGGGACAGGGCGTGCCGCAATACGGACAGAACGGCCGCGATCCGCTCGGCCGCCGCCAGCAGAATGCCGGACCCGAATTTGGCGATCAGGTGAAGGTGCCGGACGAGATCGACACCCAGCGCGCCCGGGAAATCCTGGAGGAAATCCGCCGCCGCCTCGGCACGAATTCATCGCCGGAGGCCGAGCGGCAATATCTGGAGCGGTTGCTGGATATAAGGTGAAGGTATGGCCGGGACAGCTTTCGCGGTTTTCACTGCGTGGTCGCATATGGAGCGAAGGCGATTGCGACGAGTTCCCTCTTCTCCTCCGCGATGAGGGGTTTTCTCGGCGATTTCGGCGCCAGCCGCCCCCTCATCCGACCCTTCGGGCCACCTTCTCCCCGCCGGGGAGAAGAGGGAGAAGGCCGCAAACCCATATATACAATCGCCCTGTCTTGGGGGCGCCGACAGGCTGGATGAGCGTTCAGAACCTGGGTTCGCTCAAGCCGCCAGCGCCACCGCGACCGCCTTGCGGATATCCGGCAGCGTAAACGGCTTGGAGACAACATCGATGACCTTGCCTGTCAGGTTGTCGGCCCGCTCGCGCTGTTCGGCATAGCCGGTCATCAACAGGATTTTCAGTGCTGGAAAGGCCGCCGATGCCTGGTGGGCAAGCTCGATGCCGTCCATCACCGGCATGCGGATATCGGACAGGAGCAGATCGAAGCTTTCGCCCTGAAGACAGGCAAGGCCTGCGGCGCCATCGGCCGCCTCGACGGTTTCGTGACCATCAAGCTGCAGGGCACGGGCAACGAAACGGCGCAGGCCATCCTCGTCTTCGGTAATCAGGATCTTCGCCATGCAGGCCTCCGTTTCGGCAAAACCTCTGCCGGGACCGATCCGCCGTTAAAGGCGAAGTCCCGAACCCGCAGCACAGAAGCCGCGGGACCAACACCACCAGAGTTTTCTTTGTTTTCCGTAAACGCGGATGCTGGGATCAGAGACTGTCCACAGCCCGGTGGTTATTCGGCGTCGCCGGTGACGATACCGACGAAGGGCAGTTCGCGGAAGGCATAGGCCACGTCCATGCCGTAGCCGACGACGAAATAGTCAGGGCATTCGAAGCCGACATAATCCGCTTCGAGATCGGTCTGGCGCTTGACCTTCTTGTCGAGCAGCACGGCGATCGTCACCGACTTTGCGCCACGCTCCAGCATCAATTCCTTGGCAAAGCGCAGGGTCCGGCCCGATTCGAGGATATCGTCGATCAAAAGGACATCGCGGTCATGCACGTCGCTGTCGATGTCCTTGATGATCTTGACGCCCTGCGACACCGTGCCTGTGCCGTAGCTGGACAGCGTGATGAACTCGACTTCCGGCGCAAGGCCGACCGTGTGCATCGCGCGGATGAGGTCGGCAGCGAAGATGAACGAGCCCTTGAGGACGGCGATGACCAGCAAGTCGTTGAGCGGCCCCTTGGCAATTTGCTCCGCCATTTCAACGTTTCGGGCCGAAATCACTTCGGCGGTATAGAGCGGATCGATGTTCTTTCCACGAACGACGGGCATGGGAATGGTCTCCAGAAATAGAATGGAGACTGCGTTTTATGCCTCCGGAACCTAGCCGCTTAGCACAGTCAGGGCGCCGAATCACCCGGCTGGCCGAAGGAAACGGCGACGCCCGGCAGTTTTCCACCTGTGTGTAGAAGGCGGGTCGAGAACGGGCGGCTCTCGCCGGGGGCCAGAGCCGCCTGGCCCTGCTCTATCCGGGTGGCCGTCCGCCGGTGACCGCCGGCGATGACATCGACGAGGATTGCCGGCACTGCTTTCGGCGCATCGGAGTGATTTTTGACGGCACCGTAAACCGACAGGATCTTCATTCCGTCGTCGTCGTTCAGCGACGTGGTGACGCCACCGATCGAAAGTGCCGGCGGTGAGGCGATGGCAGGCTGATTGTCGGACAGGCCGGCAAAGAGCAGGAAGACCGGAGCACACAGGCAAGTAACCAGAATGGCAAACGCCTTGGGCGATGCGGTCTGGAGCAACCGTTCGAACCCGTCGAGCAACCAGACGAAGACAGCGGCAAGACGCGACTGGCCGGCCGGTTTCGATGCGGGAACCGCCGCGCGCCTGCGATTATCGTTGAAAACGGGGTAGATGTTGCGCCGGCTTTGCGACGATACCGTCTCGAATTCGGCATCGACGATATCGGCAGCCCGCGGCGCAGCCGTTTTCGCGGCGTGACGCGCCGGGCGCTCCGGCGGCAGGAAATCCATACGGCTGGCAGCGCCGTTGGAGCGGAAAGCGGTCATCGTCTCTCCTTCGCAGCCACACCGGCGGCGCCAGAATGCCCGGGGCATCGGCAGGCCAGATTCGGGCATTGAAACAAACCTTTCCCAGACGTAAACCTAAAGGGTTAATGCTTCGAAAACGGCGCTGCCAAGACGGCCTGTTTTCACGCAAAATTAACCACTGTTTAACCATGTTGGCGCTGTAACAGCGAATGCTGCGCTATATGCTGCAACAAGGGCCATCAGCCCGCCGCGAATGCGTGGCATGCTGGATCGATAAAGAAACTGGACACCGACCCGTTGATTCATTTTGAAAATGTCGGATTGCGTTATGGAATGGGTCCGGAAATCCTCCGCGACCTGACCTTCGACATTCCCAAAAAATCGTTCCAGTTCCTGACCGGCCCTTCGGGAGCCGGAAAGACCACACTGCTGAAGCTGCTGTTTCTGTCGCTGCAGCCGACACGCGGCCTGATCCGCATGTTTGACCGCAACATTTCGACTATCCCACGCGACGAGTTTCCGATGCTGCGCCGTCGCGTCGGTATCGTCTTCCAGGACTTCCGCCTGCTCGATCATCTGACAACCTACGAGAATGTCGCCCTGCCGCTGCGAGTGCGCGGCAAGGACGAATCGTCCTACCGCGCCGACGTTCTTGAGCTGCTCGGCTGGGTCGGGCTTGGCGAGCGCATCAACGTTTTGCCGCCGGTGCTATCGGGCGGCGAGAAGCAGCGTGCCGCGATTGCCCGCGCCCTGATCGACCGGCCGGAGATCCTTTTGGCCGACGAACCGACGGGCAATGTCGATCCGCCGATGGCGCGCCGCCTGCTCAACCTGTTTCTCGAACTCAACCGGCTCGGCACCGCCGTCGTCATCGCAACGCATGATCTCTCGCTGATGGATCAGGTCGAGGCACGCCGGATGATCCTTTCGCAGGGACGGCTCGATATCTATGAGTGACGCCTCCGCCACCGGCCGCTCCCAACCCGCTGCGCCAAAGGAGCGCAAGGCGGCGATGCGCGTGCGCCCGACCGCGCCGATCGTTCCCTCCGCAAACGTCTCCGGCAATGCGCTGGTCCTGGTCATCGCCATCATGGCGTTCCTGGCCTGCCTGACACTCGGTGCCGTCAGCATGGTTCGCTCGACGGCGCAAAGCTGGGAAAGCCAGATTTCCCGCGAGATCACCATCCAGATCAAGCCGGACGAAAAGCTCGACATGGAAAAGGCTTTGGCCGACGCGCGCGATCTCGCTTTGACCTTCAATGGCACCACCGATGGCACCATCGTCGACAAGGCGGCGACCGCCCGGCTGCTGGAGCCCTGGCTGGGGGCTGGCCTTGAACTCGACGATCTGCCGGTGCCGCGCCTGGTGATCATCACCATCGACGAGCAGAACCCGCCCGACTTTACCGCCATGCGGGCGATGCTGACGGAGACCATCCCCCAGGCCTATCTCGACGATCACCGCACCTGGGTCGACCGGCTGGTGGCCATGGCGCATACGACGGCTCTGATCGGCACCGGCGTACTGGTGCTGGTGTTTTCCGCCATGGTGCTGACCGTGATCTTTGCCACGCGCGGAACGCTGTCCGGCAACCGCCACATCGTCGAGGTGCTGCATTTCGTCGGTGCCGAAGCCGGGTTCGTCGCCTCGGAATTCCAGAAACACTTCTTGAAAATCAGCCTGAAAGGAGCCGGTGCAGGCGGGCTTCTGGCCGCAGCCTGCTTCGCGGTTGCCGGTTTCTGGCAGTCGCGCTCGCTCGCCACCCCGCAGAGCGACCAGACGACGGCGATGTTCGGCAATTTCACGATCGGCTATACCGGTTATCTCGGCATTGCCGCGATCATGATCGTCATCGCCCTTCTGACGACATTGACGGCCCGTTTCACCGTGATGCGCACCATCTACGAGATCGACCTTATCCGGTCGGATCCGGCCCGCATCGACGGCAACCAGACCTGATTGCGATGATTGCGCTGTCCTGCATCCATCCGTCGCCGCAATCTGCTTCTATGGAAGAATCAGTAACAGTCCTGGCCCCAGCGGAGCAGCCGGAACGGCAATGAGCGAAAGCGGCGAAACACGGCAGAGGGGAACGCTGGTGCGACGGCATGTAAGCCTTCGCCGCCGGATTGTCCGGCTGACCTTCTACATGCTGTTGCTGGTTGCCGGGTGTGCGGCAGCCGGTTTCCTCTACTTCGCCGATTCCGTCGCGTCGCTGCAGCCGCCGGCCAATCCGAAAGCCGATGCGATCGTCGTTCTGACCGGAGGCTTCCAGAGGATCGACCAGGCTGTCGAACTGCTGCAAAAGAGGGCGGGAAAGCGGCTGTTGATCTCGGGCGTTCATCCCTCGACGACAGGCGGGCAGATCCGCCGCAACACCCAGAGTTCGGCCGATCTTTTCAAGTGCTGCGTCGATATCGGTCATGATGCGATCGATACCATCGGCAATGCCAATGAAACCGCCAACTGGATCCGCGACAATGGCTACCGGAGCATTCTGGTCGTGACCAACAATTACCATATGCCACGCAGTCTGCTCGAATTGCGCCGGGCCAATCCGGACATCGAATTCATCGCTTATCCCGTCGTCAATTCCGACCTGAAGAGCACCAACTGGCTGAGAAACCCGATGGTGTTGAAGACCATCCTGTCGGAATACGTCAAGCTGACCATTGCCTCGGTGCGCGACGCGCTGGGCGCCCATCCGGCCAGCGGCCTGCGGACTGCAAAGACGGACGCCGCCCCCCACAACAGCAATTAAGCTCAGCACCGCCTGTTGCGAGCGAAGTTGTTTTCCTTCCGACAATATTCGTGTAGGCAGCGGATGACCTTTTTTCGCTGTGAAAGCCTGCCGATGATCATCCTGCGTTCAGTCCTGTTCAACATCGTGTTCTACATCAACCTGATCGCCCAAATGATCGTGATGACGCCGTTCTATTTCCTGGCATCGCGCAAGGCGTCCTGGTTCGTTCCGAAAAACTGGGCGCGCAGCAATCACTGGCTGTTCCGGGTCATGGTCGGCACGACGTTCGAGATCGAGGGCCTGGAGAACATTCCCAAGGGTGGATACATCTTTGCGCCCAAGCACCAGTCGTTCTGGGACGTCTATGCGCTGCTGCCCTGGCTGTCGGACCCATTCTTCATCCTCAAGCGTGAGCTGGTCTGGATCCCGCTGTTCGGCTGGTACGTTCAGAAGCAGCGCATGGTGCCGGTCGATCGTGGTGCGCGCGGCAAGGTGATGGCGGCGGTGATGCAGCGCGCCAAGGATGAACTGGCAACCGGCCGTCAGCTGATCATCTATCCCGAGGGCACACGCCGCCCGCCGGGCGCGCCGCCGGAATACAAATACGGCATTGCAAGGCTCTACCGCGATCTGAACATGCCGGTGATCCCGGTTGTCATGCATCCGGGCCTGTTCTGGCCGCGCCGCAAGTTTCTGCGTTATCCCGGCCATTTCAAGGTGCAGATCCTGCCGCCGATCGAGGCGGGGCTCGATCCCGACGTCTTCCTGAAGAGGCTGGTGGACGTCATGGAAAGCGCCAGCGATGCGCTGCTGGTGGAGACCGTGAAGAACAATCCGCATGTGCCGCTGCCCCCGACGGCGGCACAGCGTCTGAAAGAGTTGAAAGAGCTTGGCGCTCAAGCCTGACGCTTCATTCTCTCGACGATGGCGCCCACGTTTTCCAGCCAATGATCGCGAATGCCCATCTCCTTCAGATGGGCAAGCGTGTTGACCACATAGTCGGTATTGGGCCCTGACTTCCCATGGGAAACCGCGACGGTGGCGGCCGCATCCTCGGCGCTCAGAGCGCCGGCATATTGAACATGGGCGCGATCGATCGTGTAGGTCAGCGCTGGCACGCGGCGGCCATCGGCGAGCAGCACCGGCATGATGCGCTCGAGATAGACATGGGTGACCAGCTCGCGCTCGCGCAGGTAGCCGACAACCTCATCCTTGTCCTTAACGGCCACCTTGAACGCCATGCCGCGGCAGGAGCCGCCATGGTCGAGACCGAGCACGAGGCCGGGGCGTTCCGGCGTTCCCCGATGCACGAAGGAGCGGACGCAGAGCGCGCGCCGGTAACCGAAAGCCCGGGCCATCATCTTGTCCTCGAAGGCAAAGCCGGGGTTCCACATCAGTGAACCGTAGCCAAACACCCAAAAATCGTCCATATCCACTGCCATTCACATCCATGCCATCCCGGCGCCACAAAACGGGGCCAGGAGCGGCGGATAGACCACTCTGGTGCTTTCCTAACGCATCTGCCCCGCAATCGGAATCGATTTCCTGCATGACGTGGAGCGCATGCGGCGGCAGATCGCCAGTTCAGCAGACCGAGTTTCCTTGCCGCACCGTCGCTCACGAACGACAGACCCCGGAGTACATCATGACTGCAGCAGACATCGCCGCCCCCTCCGCCGGTAGCCGGAAAATACGGCGGCTGGCGATCGGCATCGTGCTGTTCCTGATCGTCTATTCCGGCGCATGGTTTCTGGCCGCCAACCAGATCGAGACGCGGCTAGCGGCCTTTCTCACCGAGAAGAAGGCGGGCGGTTCTTCGGCGGAATGCGACGGCATGAGCGTGCGCGGCTTTCCCTTCCGCATCGGCCTGTTCTGCGACGGCGTCCGCCTCGATGACACTGCGCGCGGAGCATCTGCATCCTTCGGCGCGCTGCGCTCGGCAGCCCAGGTCTACCGGCCGGGCCATGCCATTGTCGAACTCGACGGCCCGGCGGAAATCCGCTTCTCCCCCGGCATGACCGTCTCTGCCGACTGGGAATTGATGCGTGCAAGCGTGCAGGCGACCCTGTCAGGCCTCGACCGCACGTCGCTGACCTACGACAAGCTGGCCGGCACAGCCATGCTACCGGCTTTCGAGGACGATGCGGCACCCGGCGACACCCACAAGATCGTCTTCAATGCCGGACATGGCGAAGCGCATTTTCGCCAGAACGGCCCCGATCTCGACGCGGCGCTTAGTGTCGATGCATTCGATCTGAAACTGGACACCGGATTAAGCCTGCTGCCACCCGTCAACGCCAGCGCCGACATGGCCTTCGTCGATCGTGCCACATTGATGCAGCGGGGCGGCTGGAAGCCGGACGCCCTGCGGGGCAGCAAGGGCGAGATGCGCAACCTGACGCTCGATCTCGGCAACGGCATGGTGACATCGGCCTCCGGCCCGTTCAGCGTCGATGAGCAGGGCCTGATCTCGGGAGAATTCAGCGTCACCATGCAGAATATCGAGGGATGGCGCCAGAACCTCGTCACGGTTTTTCCAGACAAGGACGGCACCGTCATGATCAACAACATCGCCAACATGCTGACGGCGTTGGCCGACGGCAAGAACGAGGCGACGGTGAAGCTCAACGTGCGCGACGGGATTGCATTTCTGGCGTTCTTTCCGATTGGGGAGCTGCCGCAGCTTTGATGCAATTGGTAAGTTCATGGCGACCGTAATGGCCATCATGTAGCATCTTGGAACCTTCTCCCCAGCTCTCAACTAACTGAGAGTTAAGGGCGACGAAAAGCTTTTGGAAAATTCCATAAATAGAGGAATGCATTCAAGGGAAAGAGATAACTCATATACGTAATGCGATCACCCGGCGTTTCCTTTCCAGCAAGCAAAATGTAACGAACAAACAATCCTGGCAGCACACACCAGATCGCCCAAGAAATGAAAAATATGCGTGCTATCTCGGAAAAGTAACTGAGAATACAGATTGCTGCGACTAGTGAAATTCGATAGGCGGCGAGCATGAAATCATCTCGTGAAATATTTAAAGAAAAGAATGTGGCGACACCTATTTCTGATCCATCGCATGCCGTCCGAAATCGGCCATTTCCGTATCCTGGCCGGCCTGGACGATCGAGCGGCGGATGGCGCGGGTGCGGGTGAAGAGGTCGAACAGCTTGTCGCCATCGCCCCAGCGGATCGCCCGTTGCAGATAGGCGAGATCCTCGGAAAAGCGCGACAGCATTTCCAGGATCGCATCCTTGTTGTGCAGGCAGACGTCGCGCCACATGGTCGGGTCTGACGCGGCAAGACGGGTGAAATCGCGAAAACCGGAGGCGGAATATTTGATCACTTCAGATTCGGTCACCGCTTCCAGATCGTCCGCCGTGCCGACGATGTTGTAGGCGATGATGTGCGGCAGGTGCGAGACGATCGCCAGAACCTTGTCGTGATGTTCCGGGTCCATGTCATCGACCATCGAGCCCAGCGTTTCCCAGAAGGTGCGCAGCTTGGCCTTGGCCGTTTCATCGGTATCAGGCAGCGGCGTCAGGATGCACCAGCGGCCCTTGAACAGGCCGATGAAACCCGCATCCGGACCGGAATATTCAGTACCGGCAATTGGATGGCCGGGAATAAAATGTACGCCCGGCGGCATATGCGGCGCCATCTGGGCAATCACCGAGCCCTTGGTCGAGCCGACATCGGTGACGATCGCACCGGGCTTCAGGTTCGGGGCGATCTCGGCAGCCACTGCACCGGAGGCACCGACGGGTACCGAGACGATGACCAGATCGGCATCCCTGGCCGCATCCGCAGCCGAGATCGTGTAGCGGTCGCCGAGGTTCAACTCCTGCGCCCGCTTCAACGTCGCTTCGCTGCGCGTCGAAATCACGACGGAACCGGCAAGGCCCTTGTCCTTGATTTCGCGTGCGATCGACGAGCCGATCAAGCCGATGCCGATCAGCGCGATGGTATCGAACTGCTTTGCCATCACGCCCGGCCCATAAACTCGGTGAGCGCGGCGATCACGCCTTCATTGGCTTCCGCCGAGCCGATGGTCATGCGCAGCGCATTGGGCAGCCCGTAGCCGCGCACCGCCCGCAGGATGAACCCGCGGCTGGTCAGGAACTCGTCGGCTTCCGGCGCACGCTTGCTATCGATATCCGGGAAATGGATCAGCACGAAATTGGTCACCGACGGCGTAACGCGCAGGCCGAGCGCTGAGAACGCATCGGTCAGCTTTCCGAGCCAAAGCAAATTATGCTCGAGGGCGGTTGCCATAAAAGCCTGATCACGGATGGCGGCGGCACCGGCGGCGATCGCAGGCGCATTCATGTTGAAAGGCCCTCGCACCCGGTTCAGCGCGTCGATGATGTCAAGCGGCGCATACATCCAGCCGATCCGGAGCGCTGCAAGCCCGTGGATCTTCGAGAAGGTGCGGGTCATCACCACGTTCTGGTTGGACGATACCAGCTCGAGACCGGCTTCATAATCATTGCGGCGGACATATTCGGCATAGGCAGCGTCGAGAACGAGGATGACGTTCTTCGGCAAGCCGGCCTGCAAGCGGCGCACTTCATCGACAGGAACATAGGTGCCGGTCGGATTGCCGGGATTGGCAAGGAAGACCATCCTGGTCTTCGGCGTTACCGCGGCAAGGATGGCGTCGACGGTCACGTGGCAGTCGTTTTCCGGCACGGTGACCGGCGTAGCGCCCGCGCCCATGATCTGGATCTTGTAGACGAGGAAACCATGCTCGGTGATGATAGCCTCATCGCCCGGAGCGAGATAGACGTGGCAGAGCAGCCCAAGCAGTTCGTCGGACCCATTGCCGCACATCAGGTTGGCAATGTTCAGGCCATAGACGGAGGCGATGGCTTCACGCAGCGCGATCGCCTGGCCGTCGGGATAGATTTCGAGCTTGGCCGCCGCCTTCTGGAAGGCTTCGATCGCCTTCGGGCTTGGTCCCAGCGGGGTCTCGTTCGAGGACAGTTTATAGACCTTGGCCACACCCGGCGCGTGTTCCTTGCCCGGCACGTAAGCGGCAATATCAAGGATACCGGGGCGTGGGGTTGGGCTCTGGATGTCTGTGCTCATGGGATCAGCTTTCGCGGCAGGGAAAATGACGTTCAGCCAATACCGGGGCAGAGGGTTTTTGTCGAGTGTGACGCGGCGTCACAAATCGATTCGATGCGCTTGCCCTAACGCCTTTTCCCGTGTTGTCGGCACGCCCTGCGGCGCCAGCACCGGCACGAAGACGCGGCGCGAGGCGCGGGCGGCGACCGGCAGGCCCTGATAAAGCCGCTTCTGCGCCTCGACGATGATGACGCCGGAAAACACCGGCCAGAGCGACCGGCCAATCCGCTCGAAGGCCTGGCGCATCTTCAGGATCAATTTCAGTTTGGACGGCGGGAAAAACAGGGCATCGGCGGAAGCGCCGGGGGTGAAATTGGTTTCGCGCAGAAGCGCCGTCAGCTGGCCGCGCGAATAGGGACGGCCGGAACCGAAGGGCGTGTGCTCCATGCGCGCCCAGACGCCGCGGCGATTCGGAACGACGATGACCAGACGGCCGCCCGGCGCCAGAACACGCCAGAGCTCCTTCATCGTCTCGCGCGGGTTTTCCGCGAATTCCAGCGAATGCACCATCAGCACCCGGTCAACCGAGGAGTCCGGCAGCGGCAGTTCCTCGTCGAAGATCAGCGCCGTTGAGGACAGTTCGGCAACCGGCCAGTTCACCGCCCCCTGCCCTGCCGGCATGAACGCAAAGGTGCGCTCGGTATCGGCACGAAAACGATCGAGATAGGGAACGGCATATCCAAGCCCGACCAACCGCTCTTCCGGGAGCCTGGCCCAGACAGCCGACAGCGCCATGCTGATCGATTGTTCGGCAAAGCGCCCGAGACGGGAATGATAGAACTGGCGAAGGTCGACGATATCTGCGTGCATGCCTTCATGTTAGACTGGAACGGGTGGACTTCAAGGCGGCGGTCACTACATTCGCCATACCGATCCCTTCTCCGCAGGAATCTCATCATGGCCGATCTCGAAATCGAACTTTTTGCCTGTCGCACCGATAATTTCGGCGTACTCATCCACGATCCGGGGAGCGGCGCAACAGCCTCGATCGATGCACCGGAAGAAGCGGCGATCCTGGCGGCGCTGAAACGCCGGGGCTGGACGCTCACCCATATCCTGACGACACACCACCATCCCGACCATGTGGACGCCAACCTGGCGCTGAAGACACGCTACGATGCGACGATCATCGGCCCGGAAAACGAGGCCTCGAAAATTCCCGGCATCGACATGACGATTGGCGATGGCGGCGATTTCGAGTTCGCGGGCCATCCGGTCCATGTTTTCGAAACGCCGGGGCATACGGCCGGGCACATCTGCTTCCACTTGCCCGACGACAAGCTGCTGTTTTCCGCCGACACCCTGTTTGCGCTCGGCTGCGGACGCCTGTTTGAAGGAACCCCGGCGCAGATGTGGAACTCGCTGCAAAAACTGATGGCGCTGCCGGACGATACCGCGGTCTATTTCGGCCACGAATACACGCTCTCCAATGCGCGCTTTGCGGTAACGGTCGATCCCGGCAACGTCGCCTTGAAGGCCCGCGTTGCCGACATCGATGCCCTGCGCGCCAAGGGTGCCTTCACCGCGCCGACGACGCTTGGGCTGGAAAAAGCCACCAACCCCTTCCTGCGGCCGCACGACGCCGCGATAAGGGCACATCTCCAGATGGACAAAGCTTCGGATGCAGAAGTCTTTGCTGAAATCCGCAAGCGCAAGGATAATTTCTGATGGACGTACAATTGCCGCTGTCGGCGCAAGCCATCATCGAAACGTTGAAAATGGAGCGCCATCCGGAAGGCGGCTGGTATATCCAGACATTCAAGGACACGGCGGGGGGGCCACGCGGTCACTCGACCGCCATTTACTATCTCCTGGAGCGCGGCGAGCACTCGCACTGGCACCGCGTGCGCGATGCGGTCGAGGTCTGGCACTTTTATGCCGGCGCGCCGCTGGCGCTCAGCATCGCCGAGGATGGCAAGCAAGCGACGACCGTGACACTCGGCTCGAACATCCTGATCGGCGAACTGCCGCAGGCGGTGGTGCCTGCCAACTGGTGGCAATCGGCGACCTCTCTCGGCGCCTGGACGCTGGTCGGCTGTACGGTCTCGCCGGGCTTCGATTTCTCAGCCTTCGAGATGGCGCCAGCGGATTGGCAGCCGCCGGCCGCATGAACCTATTCGGCGGGCTGCGCGGCACCTGAGCGGTCACGGAAAATAATGTCCTTGGCCGCAAGAACCGCACCGCCCGTCACGAACAGGCAGGCCAGTGCGATACGCCAGGATGGCTCGGCAAAGCCGAAAGCAATCAACACCAGTGTGGAGAGCACCGGTGCCGCATAACTGGCGACGCCGAGGATCTGGATATTGCCGTTCTTGACGCCGTAATCCCAGGCATAGAAAGCAGCACCGACCGGCAGGAGGCCAAGACCTGCGACAGCGATCCACTGAATGGCCGTCTGCGGCCAGACCGTGGTTTCCAGGCCGAGATGGCAGAGAAACGACAGCGCGGCCGTTGCCAGGCAGAAGCCCGTCACGACATCCGTTGAAACGGCCTCGAATCGCCGCGTCAGCAGAGAATAGCCGGACCAGGTGAAGGCGCAGGCAACAGCCGCGCTGTAGCCCATGACATAGGCGTCATCGAACTGAACGCCGTTGCGCGCCACGATCAGGATCGTGCCGGCAAGACCGCAAATGGCGCCGGCGACATGATACCAGCGCAGCCGTTCACCCGGCAAAAGTGCGGAGCCGACAACGATGAGCAGCGGCCAGAGATAGGCGATCAGCCCGGCCTCGACCGCAGGGGCATTTCGAAGCGCTGTGAAATAAAGGAAATGATAGCCGAACAGGCCGGCGATGCCGACGATCCAGACTTTAGCGGGCTGCTTGAGAAGCGCCAGACGCTCAGGCTTGAGCGCCAGGACCACAAGGCCCGGAATGCTGCCAATGGAAAAGCAGATCGCCGACAGCTGGAAGGGCGGCATGGTACCGGAGGCTGCCGTGAACAGCGCCAAAAGCGACCACATGAGGATCGCCGAAAAGCCGATCAGCGTTGCCTTGACGTTCATGCACGTGCCCCCGGCCTGAATGGAAAGCGTCAGCTTCCGAACCGCGTTGCCCAGATGGTGACCGGGCCGTAAGTGGTCGGGATACGGACGTAGACCGGAGCATATACATTCACCGCATCGGCCTTGGCAAACCAGATTTCCATGGTTTCGAGCTTGCGCAAGTAATCGACGTCATCGCGCCCCTTGCGGAAGCCGGATTTCGGTACGAACTTGATACCGCAGACGATGACATCCCCCTGAAAACCCTCCGTCTTGAAGGGCTTGGTGCCCTTGGGCGAAAGTTTCAGGTCCATCCGCGATTCGCCGTCGAAGATCGGCACGCTTTTCGGGCAGACCCGCGTATCGGCCGGAAAGATCAGGCCGGAGAGTGGATCAACGACATTGCGCATGTCCGCCTTGGTTACCGGCACCCAGTTCTTCGGGATCCGGCGCGGCGGCTTCATCGAGGCGGACATGACATCGCCATCGCGGAACTGGACGTCGATCGCCCGTCCCTTCTTTCCCGTCTGGTACCGAACCCGGTATTCGGAGGCGCTCAACCGGTCACGGCCGACAGTACCGGATACCGAGGTTTCTCCCGATGTCTGGGCGAAAATATCGGCAAGTCCCGCCGAATTCATCGTGCCGGAAATGGTGTAGCGGTCAGCCTTCAGCTGCGTGTGGAACGACGCCTTGGCAATCGGCAAGCCGGCAAGCGCGATGCTGTAGTCCGTATTATGCGTAACTTCGACGGCATAAGCCGTGCCTGTGGAAAACGTAGCCGTGGCAAAAGCCAGAACCGCCGAGACACCGATGCGCCAGTTCATTCCAGATGCCCTTCCATTTTCGCTCACATGACGCGTGCGTTCTTATGACACTAGGCGATACGGCAGGTTTGCGGCATTTCTGCGCCGGACGCCCCGCTTCTGCCACAAGCCTTAACCCATGGACCAATAAAGTGGAATTGGCTGCTGCAAAGATGTATATCAGCAAAGAGAATCCAAACGGATCGGCTTCTCCGGCTTGAAAAACCCATGCGTTTTTCAAGAGTTTTCCCGGAAAACGAAGGTTTGGCTTGACGCCGCGGCTCTCGCTGACTATAGAACCGCAACTTTCCAATCATGGCCAACGGAATGCGGCCTGGGCTTATGGCCCGCCAACGCATGGACCGAAGGCGAAAAGAAAATAGGTGCATCATGTCCCGTAGTTGCGAATTGACCGGCAAGGGCGTCCAGTCGGGCAACAATGTGAGCCACGCAAACAACAAGACCAAGCGCAAGTTCCTTCCGAACCTGTGCCAGGTCACGTTGATTTCCGACGTGCTCGGCCAGCGTTACCGTCTGCGCGTTTCGGCCGCAGCCCTGCGTTCGGTTGAACACCGCGGCGGTCTCGACGCATTCCTGATCAAGGCTGACGAGATCGAGCTGTCGATGCGCGCTCGTCTGCTGCGCCGCCAGATCGTCAAGAAGACGGCAGAAGCCGTCGCTCTTGCCGCTTAATCGGCATACTTGATATACGCATTGAAGGGCTTGCCAGGGCAACCGGCGAGCCTTTTTCTCGTGTGACTTTTACAATGAACCGTTCGCGGCTTGCCGGGCTCAACGCGCGGCAGCCTGCGGGCTCAGATGACTCTAACTGGTGGCATACCCCAGGATAAAAAAATGCTGACAAACCGCACGTTTCTGACCTATGTCGCGCTGATGACCCTCGTGGTCGTCGCCTCCAATGTCCTGGTCCAGTACCCCCTGCCCGGCTCCATCGCCGGCATGCAACTCGGGGATCTCCTGACCTGGGGCGCCTTCAGCTATCCCATCGCTTTCCTTGTTACCGACCTTACCGACCGCCAGTTCGGGCCGCAGACTGCCCGCAAGGTGGTGATCGCAGGTTTTGCCGTCGCCGTCGTCCTGTCGATGCTGGTGGCCACGCCGCGTATCGCGATCGCGTCGGGCTCCGCCTTCCTGTTCGGCCAGCTTCTGGACATCTCGGTGTTCAACAAGCTGCGGGCGCAGAGCTGGTGGCGCGCGCCCCTGCTCGGCTCGCTGTTCGGATCCTTGCTCGACACGGCAATCTTCTTCTCGTTCGCCTTTGCCGCGTTCTTCGCCGTCTTCGGTCCGAACGACCCGTTCGCGCTTGAAAATGCCCCGATCCTCGGCGTGATGACGGCGGAGGCACCGCGCTGGATATCCTGGGCGCTCGGCGACCTCAGCGTCAAGATCATCGTCGGCCTCGTGATGCTGTTGCCCTATGGCGCGCTGATGAACGTGATCAAGCCGATGCCGGGCGTGAAGGCCGGGGCCTGATCCCGATAGCAGCATAAAGACACATAACCCGCATCATCCTCACATGGTGCGGGTTTTTTCTTGCGCGCCATTTTTCTCGACCAGCCGGAACTCCAGCATCAGGTTACGCTCGAGGATGGAATGGTTGTCATCGGAAACGATGATGACGCGGATGTCGCCGTCCGGCTCCACGACGACGTCCAGGCCCTCCATATTGTCGATCTGGTCGCCCATGTCCGCCTGCAGGATGATCTCGCCGTCAACGGCGGCGCCCGGCTTGATGTCGCCACCCTTGATGCGGCGTATCTGCATGCCGATGCCTTCGGCAAAGCTGAACCGGCGCTCCAGAATCAGCAAATCACCGTCCGGCAGGAAAGCGCCGTCGGTGACGGCGAAAGGTGCTTTCTGAACGACGCCGAAGGCGCCCTTGCGCGGACCGTCCAGCACCGCAGCGAGCAGATGTCCCGCCGCATCGAAACTCATCTCGGAAACGGCGACGGCTGCGCCCGCAAGCGGTCCGTCTTGCGGCGCAACGGCGATGGTCTCGAGTCCGCGATTGCGGCGGAGCGACTTCGGCGGGATTCCAGTCGGCAAGGTGGCGATCGGTCCGGACCGGGCAAATCCGGGGTCGGGATACACATCGACGCGATGGAACACTTCGTAACTCGCAAGAACCTGGCCATTCCGCAGCGCCAGCCCCTCGCAGTCCATCCGTTCCTTGATCTGCTCCGACAGCCCGTTCGCATCGATCATCGACGTCACCGTCAGATTGCTCGTGCCCGCCAGCCGGCCCTTTTCGTCGCGCTCGATCTCTCCTTCTACCCAATGGCCCGTGTCCATCACGGCAAGGAACGATTTACGGTCAGGACGAAAGCGAATCGACGAGATAGCGCCGAGCAGCGCATTCGACGACGACATCTCGATACCGCCGATGAACTCCAGCTTGCCGAACAGTTTCTGGTCGGAGCCAATCTTGAAATTCTCGATCTGGCGGCTTTTCACCGGAACGATCTCGGGCGCAGGCAGCGTTGCGGCCGCGCAGGGCATGACAGCGAATGTCAGGGAGAAGGCCGCGGCCTGGATCAGTGTCGCTTTCAAAAAGGGTTCCTTCCGGCATACCGGCACGCGGCGCTGAGGGCAGCGCCCAAAAGTCGATTGAATATACAAACCAAGCCCGGACAGCATCCGGCGCCCCGGTCAGACACTGGCTCAGCGCGTGCGCCGCCGTGACGGCGCAGCGCGGCGGCGGGAACTCTCGTCGTCGAACAGCGAAGCCAGCTGCTCGGTCATCGCGCCCGCCAGTTCATCGGCATCGACAATGGTCACGGCCTTGCGATAGTACCGCGTCACATCGTGGCCGATACCGATTGCCAGCAGTTCGACCGGCGAGCGGGTCTCGATCTGTTCGATGACGGCACGCAAATGGCGCTCGAGATAGTTGCCAGGATTGACCGACAGGGTCGAATCGTCAACCGGCGCACCATCCGAGATCATCATGAGGATGCGGCGCTGCTCCGAGCGGCCAAGCAACCGGTTATGCGCCCAGATCAGCGCTTCGCCGTCGATGTTTTCCTTGAGCAAGCCTTCGCGCATCATCAGGCCGAGATTGCGCCGCGCCCGCCGCCACGGGGCGTCTGCGGACTTGTAGATGATATGGCGCAGATCGTTGAGACGTCCCGGCGTCTGCGGCTTGCCGCTGGCCAGCCATTTTTCACGCGACTGCCCGCCCTTCCAGGCCTTGGTGGTGAAACCGAGGATCTCGACCTTGACGCCGCAGCGCTCCAGCGTGCGGGCCAGAATGTCGGCGCAGGTGGCCGCCACCGTGATCGGCCGTCCCCGCATAGAGCCGGAATTGTCGATCAAAAGCGTCACAACCGTATCGCGGAAATTGGTATCCTTTTCGCGCTTGAAGGACAGCGGCTGCATCGGGTCGATGATCATGCGCGTCAGCCGCGCCGAATCGAGATAGCCCTCTTCCAGGTCGAATTCCCAGGAGCGGTTCTGCTGCGCCATCAGGCGGCGCTGCAGCCGGTTGGCAAGACGGCCAACGGCGCCCTGAAGATGAGCAAGCTGCTTGTCGAGGAAGGCGCGCAGGCGGTCGAGTTCGGCTTCGTCGCAAAGCTCCTCTGCCGTGGTGGTTTCGTCGAATTCCTCGGTGAAGACGCCGTAATCGACCTTATCGTTGAAATCGTCGAAGGGGTGGCTTGGCCGCTTGACCTCGCCGGGCGTTTCGCTGTCGTCCTCGCCGTCATCCGACATCTCCTCCTCGGAGATTTCGGCGCCGTCCATCTCGCCTTCGTCCATCTGCTCGTCGGCGGATTCGTTTTCGTCGGCGGGTGCAGCGTCGGAACCGGCATCCTCGTCGGAGCTGTTTTCATCCTGCTCCTGGCTGCGCGGCTGGTCCTCGTCGGTCTGGCTTTCCTGATCGTCAGGCTCGACATCGTCATCGCCGTATTTCTCGGCCATCTCCATCGATGTCAGCATATTGCGCACGACACGCGCGAACGCCTGCTGGTCGTTGACCGCAGCAGACAGTTCTTTCATGTCGCCGGCGGCTTTTTCCTCGATGAAATCGCGCCAGAGGTCCAGCACCTTGCCGGCGGATGCAGGCGGCTTCTGGCCGGTCAGTTTTTCACGTACGATCAGCGCGACGGCTTCTTCCAGAGGCGCATCAGCCTGCCGGTCGATATTGCCGAAATTGGCGCGGGCATACTTTTCATCCAGCATCGACGTGAGGTTGCTGGCAACGCCGGTCATGCGCAGCGAACCGATCGCCTCGACGCGGGCCTGTTCGACGGCATCGAAAACGCCGCGCGCATCCGCTCCCTGCGGCGCCATCGTCGCGTGAATACGCGCGTCGTGGCAAGCCTTGCGCAACGCCATCGAATCGCCGAGCCCGCGGGTCACCGCGAGTTCCTGGCGCGTCGGCCGCTTGGAGATTTCCGGCAGCCGCATGCGCTCGCCGGAAAGACCCGGACGCTCGTTGGCAAACACGACCTCGATTTCCGGGTCTCCGGCAATCGAGCGGATACAGCCGGTCAATGCGCGGCGGAATGGCTCCACATCCACGACACCGGCCGGCCTTGCTTTCGAATTGTCGCCCCGGCCTGCCATGGATCAGGCCGTGGCTTCGAGCACGATATTGGCGGCACTTTCCTTCAACTCGACACCGAAGGCACGCTGATAGTGTTCCGCCACCAGCGCCCGCTCAAGCTCGTCGCACTTGTTGAGGAAGGTGACACGGAAGGCAAAGGCGATATCGCCGAAGATATGCGCGTTCTCAGCCCAGGTGATGACGGTACGCGGGCTCATGACGGTCGACAGGTCGCCGTTGATGAAAGCGGCACGGGTGAGATCGGCAACACGGACCATCTTCGAGACGGTGTCGCGGCCGCGATCCTTGGTGAAGCCCTTGACCTTGGCGGCAACGATATCGACCTCGTTGTCATGCGGCAGGTAGTTCAGCGTGGTGACGATCGACCAGCGGTCCATCTGCGCCTGGTTGATCTGCTGCGTGCCATGATAGAGGCCGGTCGTGTCGCCGAGGCCGACGGTGTTGGCCGTCGCAAACAGGCGGAAGGCCGGGTGCGGGCGAATGACACGGCTCTGGTCGAGCAGCGTCAGGCGGCCGGACGATTCCAGCACGCGCTGGATGACGAACATCACGTCCGGGCGGCCGGCGTCATATTCGTCGAAAACGAGCGCGACATTGTGCTGGTAGGCCCAGGGCAGGATGCCGTCCTTGAATTCGGTGACCTGCATGCCGTCCTTGACGACGATGGCATCCTTGCCGACGAGATCGATACGGCTGACATGGCTATCGAGGTTGACGCGCACGCAAGGCCAGTTGAGGCGGGCCGCAACCTGCTCGATATGGGTCGACTTGCCGGTCCCGTGATAGCCGGAAACCATGACGCGGCGGTTATGAGCAAAGCCGGCGAGAATGGCGAGCGTCGTTTCCCGGTCGAAGAGGTAATCGGGATCGAGATCCGGCACATAGGCATCGGCCTTCGAATAGGCCGGCACGCGCAGATCGGTATCGATACGGAAAACGTCGCGGACGGAAACTGTCGTATCGGGGAGGTTGGAAATATCGAGGTCTACCTTGCTCATCATGTCTCCAGCACGGTAAAGCCCCATCACTCAATTGGCGGGGGCGTTCCCGTCTATGCCTTTATAAATGTGTGACCGTAATAAGACGGGTTCCTAGCAGAAGCCAGCCTGTTTTAACAATTGATATGCCTGGATCACGGCGCGAAAACGCTCTTCCGATCCCCTGTCTCCGCCATTTGCATCGGGGTGATGCTTTTTTACAAGCTCTTTATAGGCCGTCTTGACGTCGGCGGGTGTGGCATTTGCATGCAGGCCGAGCGTTTCGAAGGCCTTGGCCTCCAATGTCTTCAGCTTGCGCAGCCGCGGCTCCTGCCGGTTGGCCCGGGCACGCGCCTGATCGACAAAGCCGAAGGGATCGCGCATGCGCGCCTGGGCGCCGGCCGAACCGGAGCGCTGCTGCGACTGCTGCGGTGCATTCTTGGCATTCTTGTTCACGCCCACCGTCCATGTCGGACGATGGCCGGTGATGGCTTCCTTTTGGTATCGGGCGATCTCGCTGTCGGACAGGCCGGAGAAGTAGTTGTAGCCCTTGTTGTATTCCTTGACGTGCTCGAAGCAGAACATGAAAAATTCGTTTTCGGCATTGCGGCCGACTGGTGCACGATGAACAGCATTCTCCTCGCACCCGTCCCACTGACATTTGGGTGCCATCGGTTCAGGTTTCGGGTTCACCTTGCGGCGCGTCCTGATTCCGTCGAAGTATTTTGAATCAAGTTTCATGGCGCTAATTATGGGGCGTGGCAGGCGCCACAACAAGAATTGACAAACCGGAATGTTGCAGGCTTTGTGAAGCCATTTTGCACCGCGTAAAACGCAATCCGGAATGGGGCACTGGTTTACGGTCGGCGCTCACGGAAAAGCCAGAGAAACGGGGCCAAAACATGTCGCTTCAAAGCCGCATCGAAACAAAACTCAGCGCGGCCTTTTCGCCCGAACGGCTGATCGTTCTCAACGAAAGCCACCTGCATGCCGGCCATCATCCGGACCTCGACGGCACCGGCGAAACGCATATGCGGGTGCGCATCGTGTCCAGTGCGTTCAGCGGCATGACCCGCATTGCCCGTCACCGCGCCATCAACGATGTCTTGAAGGAAGAGATCGACGCCGGGCTGCACGCCCTGGCACTCGAGCCGGCTGTTCCAGGGGAAACAACACGCTGGTAGAATATAGAGATAGACTACATTTCAGCAACGGACCGAGCTTGACGAGATTGTTCCTGCCGAATTGACGTGCTTACGGCCCGCATCTACAATTGCAGGTGGGGCCAGAGAATATTCGGATCGCAGGATTCGTCCAATATTATGACATACAGAAAATTTTCATAGGCGGAGCCGGTTCAAGGTTGTCCGGGGAGCCTCTTTTTTCAGGGGTCAAGGTAATGCTCAAGAATTTTGGGCTTGCCGCAGCGTTTATCGCTGCGTTTCTGATGTTCAGTCCGGTATCGGCGTCAACGCCATCCGGCAAGAAAGTAGCGCTTGTCATGGGCAATAGTGCCTACAAGCACGCAGTCGAATTGCCCAACCCGAAGAACGACGCCAAGCTGATGGCCGAAACGTTCCGCACGGCGGGTTTCACCGTCATCGAGGGCGAGAATCTCGACAAGACGGCGATGAGCGCGCTGGTCGATCAATTCACCGAAATCGCCTATGACGCCGATATCGCAGTCGTCTACTATGCCGGCCACGGGCTGCAGGTGGATGGGCGAAACTATCTCGTGCCGATCGACGCGCAGCTGGAAAAGGCAGCCCAGCTGCAGACCCGCACAATCCCGGCCGACAAGTTCCTTGCGGCGCTGCCGCCGGATCCGGCCGTCAGCATCATCATCCTCGACGCCTGCCGCGACAATCCGCTGGCACGGTCGCTGGCAAAGGTGATGCCGGCTAGCCGCTCCGCCTCGATGGGCGTCGGGCTGGCGCCGGTGCAGGCCAACAGCCAGACGCCCGGATCAGGCGGGTTGCTGATCGCCTATGCGACCGATCCCGGGGCCGTCGCCTATGACGGCAAGGGCATCAACAGCCCCTATACGACCGCACTTGCACGGCATCTGACGACGCCCGGGCTTGAAATCCAGAGCGCCCTAACACGGGTTCGCGCCGACGTCTCGGACGCAACCGGCGGCGCCCAGCATCCCTGGCACAATGCGTCACTGTCCCGCGAAGTCTTCATTGGCGCAGAGCCTGCGGCGGACGTCGCGGTAACCACGCAGCAGGAACCGAAACCAGTGGCGGAGACGGCAGGGACCAATGCCAATGATGTCAACTGGACAGTCGAACAGAAGCTTTGGGAAGAGGCATCCAAACGCAACACCGCCGCCCATTACGAGCTGTACCTGCAGCAATATCCAAGCGGCAATTTCGCCACGCTTGCCAAACTCAATCTCGACCAGCTGAAGGCCACGGCTGAAGTCGCCTCCGTTGCCCCGGCCGGCGAAGCAACGGCCTCGGCCTCGCAGGTCCGCACCGCTGTCGCAATGCCCGATGACGTCAAGCTTAGCGTCGGAACGCAGGAAACGGAAAGCGCCCTCAACCTCGACAAGGGCGGCAGGATCGACCTGCAGCTGCGGCTCGGCGCACTTGGCCATGTCACAGGCGGCGCGGATGGCGCGGTTGGCGCCCGGTCGCGCACGGCAATCGGCGCATGGCAGCGGCAGAACGGCATGGTTGAGACAACCTACCTGACGCCGCAGCAGCACATGTTCCTCGTCGTCCAGACCGATCCCATGATGCCGCAGATTCGCGCCCAGTACGAGGCACAGAAAGCTGCCATCGCTGTTCGCAAGGCACAAAACCCGGTCCGCCAGAAGGTGGCCGGACAGCGTGTCAAGAAACAGCACGACGAGCCCACCCTGGAGGGGACCGTTGAACGCAGCGGCAACAGTGGCGGCGTTGATCCAGCCGGTGCAGCCTTTGCCGGCGGGCTGCTTGGCGGAGCCCTTGGCGGCATCATCGGCAGCCGTTAAGACAGGACCGGCGATGCCCGCCGATCATTCAATGCCTGCGCCCTTCATCGAGAGCGGAGGCATTGTTGCATCGTCCGCGGGCCTGATTCTCAACCGCGTGATGCGGTTCTTCACCCGCTTCATCACGATGAAGCGCTTGCCATAGAAAGTGAACGCCTGCCGCTCTTCTGGGATGGTCTTGGATTCGTGGATCACAAGCCCGGCCACCGTTGTCGCTTCCTCGTCCGGCAGGTTCCAGTCGAGCGCGCGATTGAGATCGCGGATCGGCACGCTGCCATCGACGACGATCGAACCGTCCGCCTCCTGGCGCACGCCCTGGATCTCGATATCGTGCTCGTCGGAGATATCGCCGACGATCTCCTCAAGAATATCCTCCAGCGTCACTAGGCCCTGAACCTCGCCATATTCATCGACGACTATGGCAAAATGTGCCTTGTGGCGCAGGAAGGCGTTGAGCTGATCCTTGAGATTGGTGGTATCCGGCACGAACCACGGCTTCTGCGTGATGCGGCTGATATCGAGATTTCCCGGCTCGACATCCGGTTCGGCAAGCGCGCGCAAAAGGTCCTTGGCATGGACGACGCCGATGATGTTGTCGGTCGATCCGCGCCAGACCGGCATGCGGGTGTAGGGGCTTTCGAGAACAGCGCGCACAGCGGCTTCCGGCGCATCGTCGGCGTTGATACCGCGCATCGAGGTGCGGTGGATCATGATGTCGGAGACTTCAAGTTCGCCGAGATCGAGAACGCCTCCCAGCCGGTCGCGGTCCGCCTTGATGACGGCCCCTTCGCGATGCAGGAGATCCACCGCGCCGCGCAGCTCTTCATGCGCCGTCAGCATCGGCATTTCGGAAGAAAGGTTGATGCCGAAGAGACCGAGGATGTGCCTGACGATCCAATTGACCAGGCTGGAGACCGGGCCGACGACGATGACGACGAGACGAACGAAGGGCGCTACGGTCAAGGCGAAACGATCCGGCGCGGCGATCGCCCAACTCTTGGGGAGAACCTCGGAAAAGATGACGAGAAGCGCCGTCATCACCAATGTTGCGATGGCAACGCCGGACGCACCGAACAGGCCGAGAAACAGGCTGGTGGTCAAGGACGATGCCAGGATGTTGACGAGATTGTTGCCAATGAGCAGCGTTCCGATCAGCCGGTCGCGGCGGGCGATCAGCACCGTTACAAGCTTGGCGCGTTCATCCCCGTTCACTTCAAGCGTGTGCATCCGGGCCCGGGAGGCGGCGGTCAATGCCGTTTCGGACCCGGAAAAAAAGGCCGAGCATATCAGCAGACCGAGGACTGACGCCAGGGTGAGCCAGTATTCGGCCAGAAACGCGATGACGGCTTCGATGGTCATTTGGGATGTTTTTCCTCAAGAAACCGCAGCACTTCATTTGCTGGAACGTCATCGGCGACAAAGGACTGGCCGATGCCGCGCGTCAGAATGAATGTCAGCTTGCCGCCCTTCACCTTCTTGTCCTGGGCGATTGCATCCATCAGCTTTTCGGCCGGCGGCAGGTCGCCCGCAATATCGTCCATGCGCGTCGGCAGGCCGACGGTTTTCAGATGGGCCTCGACACGCGCGGCTTCGTCAGGGCTTGCGAGGTTCATCCGTGCCGAAAACTGATGCGCCAGCACCATGCCGATCGCCACCCCTTCGCCATGCACCAGACGCGTCCCATCGTACTGTGTCGCCGCTTCCAGCGCATGACCGAATGTGTGGCCAAGATTGAGCAGGGCGCGCCGGCCATTTTCACGCTCGTCGGCGGCCACCACATCTGCCTTGGCCTGACAGCTGATGGCGATTGCCTCGATGCGGGCGTCACCACCGGCAAACACCGACTGCCAGTTCTTTTCCAGCCAGCCGAAGAATTCCGGCTTGTCGATCAGCCCGTATTTGGCGACTTCGGCATAACCTGCCCTGAATTCGCGCGGGCTCAGCGTGTCGAGCACGTCGGTATCGGCCAGAACAAGATCCGGCTGATGGAAAACGCCGATCAGGTTCTTGCCGTGCGGCGAGTTGATGCCGGTCTTGCCTCCAACGGACGAATCGACCTGCGCCAGCAGCGATGTCGGGATCTGGATGAAGCGCGACCCGCGCCTCGCAATGCCGGCGGCAAAGCCGGTGAGATCGCCGATGACGCCGCCGCCGAGCGCGATCACCGCATCGTTGCGCTCAATGCGGGCACCGAGGATCGCCTCGCAGACAGGGATCAGGTGTTCAAAGCTCTTGGTCTTTTCACCGGCCGGCAGAACCAGTGACACGGCGGTGATGCCCTGCGCCTTCAGGCTTTGCATCAGCGGCTCAAGATAGAGCGGCGCGACATGCTCGTCGGTGATCACTGCCATGCGGCGGCCTTTCAGACGGCCGGCGATCTCGTCCGCGGCGGTGGCGATCAGGCCGGGGCCGATAAGGATATCGTAGGAACGATCCCCCAGATCGACGCGAACGGTTTTACGGGCGGCGGACAGGCTGGCATTGGTCATGGCTTCACTTCTTCGGGAGAGTGGCAAGAGCGGCGAGAACCTCTTCGACCATCACTTCTTTCTTGACGTCGCGGGATAGCACGGTCAGATCCGCCTGCGCATAGATCGGATAACGGGCGTGCATGAGGTTTTCGAGCGTCTGCTTGGGGTTTTCGGTTTTCAGCAGCGGGCGGGTGTCGCGCTTGTTGACGCGCTCCCACAACACATCGAGTTCGGCATTCAGCCAGACGGACAGGCCATGGCGCTTGATATGCTTGCGGGTGCGCTCATTGATATAGGCGCCGCCGCCGGTGGAGACGATGCGTGGGCCGGTATTGAGCAGCCGCTTGATGACGCGGGCTTCCAGTGCACGGAACTCGTCTTCGCCGTAAGCCGCAAAAAGCTCGCTGATCGTCATACGCGACACGCGCTCGATCTCATGATCGGAATCGACAAAGGGAACCCCGAGCGCCGACGCCGTCATCCGGCCGATCGCCGATTTTCCGGCCCCCATCAGACCGACGAAGACGAGGTTTCGTCGCCCGAGCGCGGCCTTCGCCCGCTCGATCAGCGCTTCGGAAACCGGTTCAATCACGTCGCTCATGCAGTTTCAATTTCCCCGTTCCGTTCCGGTATCGACAAATCAGCCGGAAGCGTCAAGACTTCACGGCATACAAGGCAACGGGAATCCCGCGCGATACAGCGGTTCTTGCACTTGCGAACAGGCATGGTCATATAGACCCCTGACCCTAGAGCCTCGTACGATCAATGAGGCGCATTCTGTTGCCTCAAATCGGCCGACCCACTAGAAGGATGGCGCAGAGCGATGCCGCCCCATCGGTCAAGCCATCCGACGCAGTGGGCGGCCAATTTCAGGCAACCCGCAAGGCCGGATGCTTTTTTGTCAGGAAGAGAACTTTTGTCTCGAGCGTACCGGTCTGGTATGCCCTTCGACAAAAGCTCTCTTCCTGACAAAAAATCCTTCCGGCAGAATGTGCCTCATTGATCGTACGAGGCTCTAGGAGTTGATAATGCCCAGCCTGTTCCGGTTCCTGTTCATCTGCGCCCTGATCGCGGGTGTGATCTATGGAACGATGGTGGCGCTGGTGACCTTCGTCAATCCGGTGGAGCGCGACGTGACGATCCGCATTCCCTCCGAGCGGATCAACAAGCCGCAATGATCGATCTCTCCGCCGCCCATATGGAATCCTTCCTGGAGATGATGAGCGCCGAGCGGGGTGCAGCCAACAACACGCTGATCTCCTACGAGCGCGATCTGGAAGATGCCTATTCCTTCCTCAAGCAGCGCGGCATCAAGCCGACCGACGCCGCCTCGGAGGACTTGCGGGCCTATCTCTCGCATCTGGCGCAGCAGGGCTTCAAGGCTTCGTCGCAGGCGCGCCGGCTGTCGGCACTGCGGCAGTTCTACAAGTTCCTTTATGCCGAAGGTTTGCGCACGGACGACCCGACCGGCGTTCTCGACGCGCCGAAGAAAGGCCGCTCCCTGCCGAAGGTACTCAGCATAGACGACGTTTCCAAGCTGATCGGCCAGGCGGAGCAGGAAGCAGCGCAAGGCGGCAGCGACCCAGTGGCGCGGCTGCGCATGCACGCGCTGATCGAACTGCTCTATGCCACCGGCATGCGGGTGAGCGAGCTTGTTTCGCTACCCGCCTCGGTGCTGGCGCAGAACGGGCGCTTTCTCGTCGTTCGCGGCAAGGGCAACAAGGAACGCATGGTGCCGCTCTCGCACTCGGCAATCCGGGCAATGCAGGCCTATGGCGCGGCGATGGCCAGCGACAATGCCGCGCGGAAAACCCCGCCGCCTGAAAGCCCGTGGCTGTTCCCCTCCGCCGGAAAGGCGGGTTACCTGCCACGCCAGGTTTTTGCCCGCGATCTCAAGGATCTTGCCGCCCGCGCCGGCATCCGCGTTGCGGCGATCTCGCCGCATGTGCTGCGCCATGCCTTTGCCAGCCACCTCCTGGCCAACGGTGCCGACCTTCGCGCCGTGCAGGAACTTCTCGGGCATTCGGACATTTCAACGACACAAATCTACACCCATGTGCTGGAAGAACGGCTGCATCAGCTGGTCCAGACCCATCACCCTCTTGCCAAACAGGCGAAAAAACAGGATTAGGAGCGCCAGAACACTTGGCCGGGGCGGCTGAAACGTTAGACCCGTGGCCACTGGCGCAATATGATCGGAAACGCATCACATGCACAATTATCTCGATTTCGAAAAACCAATCTCCGATCTCGAAGGCAAGATTCACGAGCTGAAGAAGATTGCCAGCGAGGACGAGAGCATCGACACGACCGACGAGGTGGAGCGCCTTGAAGTGCGCGCCCGCGAGGCCATGGCCGAAATCTATTCCAAGTTGAACCCCTGGCAGAAGACGCAGGTCGCGCGCCATCCGCAGCGCCCGCACTTCCAGGAATACGCCGCCAATCTCTTCACCGAATTCACGCCGCTCGCCGGCGACCGCAAGTTTGCCAATGACGAGGCGATCCAGGCCGGTCTGGCGCGCTTCCGCGGCACGCCTGTCGCCGTCATCGGCCAGGAAAAGGGCAACGACACCAAGTCGCGCATCAAGCACAATTTTGGCAGCGCCCGGCCGGAAGGTTACCGCAAGGCGATCCGCGTCATGGAAATGGCCGACCGTTTCGGCCTGCCGCTGATCACCCTGATCGACACCGCCGGCGCCTATCCCGGCATCGGCGCCGAAGAGCGCGGCCAGGCGGAAGCCATCGCCCGTTCGACGGAAATGTGCCTCAACATGCGGGTTCCGATCGTCTCCGTCGTCATCGGCGAAGGTGGCTCCGGCGGCGCCATCGCCATCGCCACCGGCAGCCGTGTCTACATGCTCGAACATGCGATCTATAGTGTCATCTCGCCGGAAGGTGCGGCCTCCATTCTCTGGCGCGACAGTACCCGCGCCAAGGAAGCCGCAACCAACATGAAGATCACTGCCGAAGACCTGAAGTCGCTGGGCATCATCGACGGCATCATCGGCGAGCCGGTTGGCGGCGCGCACCGCGATCCGGACGCCGTGATCGAAAAGACCGGCACGGTGATCGCAGATGCGCTCAAGGAACTCTCCGGCCGCACCGGCGACCAGCTGCGATCCGACCGTCGCCAGAAATATCTGGCGATCGGCCGCCAGCTTTAATCATATTGACCGGTTTCGAGCGGGTTTACAGGGCAAATGGAGCGCACGGTCCAACCTTGGCCATATTCGTGCGCTCTGGAACGCTTGCCGCAAAGCGGTTTTGTAAGGTTAATATTTTGTGAAGTATAAGGGCATATTGATTCCCTGTGGACCGCCTGCACGGGAATGCCACGTTCGACAGTTTTCTTGATGGACCTTTGCCGATGCGTTTGACACATCTTGTTGCCACCGCTGCCATCGCCGCGCTCCTTGCGAGCTGCACCGCCAATGAGGCGATGGACACGGTCGATATCGACCTCAAGAAAGTCTCCAGCAAGGTCAATTACCAGCTCTCCGGCAAGATCGTCCAGAAGATGCAGGCGATGAGCATGGCGAAGGATTCGCCCATCATGCTGCGCATCTTCAAGGAAGAAGGCGTGCTCGAAGTCTGGAAGGCCAATGCGTCCAACCGCTTCGAGATGCTGCGTCAGTACAAGATCTGCGCCTGGTCGGGCAAGCTTGGCCCCAAGGTCAAGGAAGGCGACCGGCAGGCGCCGGAAGGGTTCTACCCGATCTCGCCGGGCCAGATGAACCCGAATTCCAGCTATTACCTCGCCATCAACACAGGCTTCCCCAACCGTTTCGACCAGGCCAACGGCCGGTACGGCACCAATCTGATGATCCATGGCGCGTGCTCGTCGTCCGGTTGCTATTCGATGACCGACGAGCAGATGCAGGAAATCTTCGCGCTGTCGCGCGATGCCTACAAGGGCGGCCAGCAGGCGATCCAGCTGCAGGCCCTGCCCTTCCGCATGACCGCCGAAAACATGGCACGGCACCGCAACAGCCCGAATATCGATTTCTGGAACATGCTGAAGCCCGGCTACGACCAGTTCGAGATCACCAAGCGCCCGCCGGAAGTGAACATCTGCGAGAAGAAATACGTTTTCAACCAGCAGACCGATGGAAAATTCAGCCCGACTGGTCAATGCCCGGCCATGTCGACACCGGTGACGATGCAGGGCGCACTCGCCGCCTTCAACAAGAAATACAATGACGACTACGCCAAGGCGACGAAGAAGCTCGACGGCATGGTCTGGTACGAACCAACCGAAGCGGAACGCAAGGCGATCGTCGCCAAGCAGCGTGTTGGCAAGGAGCTGGCCTATGCGCCAACCGGCACCTCGCTCGACGCCGGCAAGCTGATGAAGGTCGCCGACCTCGAAAAGCAGCAGGCCCGCCGCGCCGAGCTGGAAGAAGCCAAGAAGGCGATCGAGATCCAGCAGGCCGAACTCGAGAAATCGACGCGCAACGGCAAGAATGTACCGGTGCCGGCCGACAATCCGTTGCCGCGCCCGGTTGAGACGGTGTCCGTCGAACAGGCTACAACCAAGAAAGGCCTCTTCGGCGACCTGTTCTCCAAAAGCGGCGACAATGCGCAACAGCTGCAGCCAGCCGCTGCCGCGCCTGTAGATGCTGGTCAGCAGCCAGCAATGGTCGCCACAGCTCGGGCAAGCGGCGCAGAAACGGCACAGAAGCCGCTCGAAGCCGCAAAACAGGGAACCGCCACGATCGAGGCTAACCCTGTGGCTCAGCCCGAGCCGACGCCCGCCAAGAAGGGCTTTTGGGGCAGCCTGTTTGCCAAGGGTGGCAATGACGCACGGACATTGCAGCCTGCAGCCGTGACGCCCACCGAGACTGCAGTTCAACAGCCTGCCGATCAAAAGCCAGTCCCGGCGACGGCCCAACCCGTTGCCTCCGAAACGGCAAAAAAGCCGGTTAACGCGGCAGATCAGGCAAGCGCCGTCACCGAGACAGCGCCGATGGTCGAACAAGCCGTTGCCGAACAGCAGCCGAAGAAGCGTCCGTTCTGGAAGATCTGGGGCAATTGATGCCTAACGGCCTGATCTACGACCTCAAGGGGCTGAAATGCCCCTTGCCGGTGTTGAAGACCCGCAAACGCATGCTCTCCCTTGCCCCCGGCACGCTGATCACGGTCGAGACGACCGACCCGCTCGCCATTATCGACATTCCGCATTTCTGCAACGAAGACGGCCACAGTCTGGAGCAATCCGAAGCTTTGGCCGGCGGGCACCGCTTCGTCATCCGCAAGAAAGCCTAGGGCTCAAAGCCGGTTACGGGTCACCGGCCCAGCCTTCGTTATGCCCCTTTTCGGCTCGCCGATCCTCGTCTAAAAAAATTCTGAAAAAAGTTCCGGAACGATGTCGATCGGGCCGAGGTTCGTTCGTCGTATGATCAGGAAGGCCGTTCCGGCTTCCAACAACAAGGGAGAAGACAATGCGCGTGATGGTGATCGTCAAGGCGACGAAGGATAGCGAAGAGGGCATCATGCCGACGACCGAGCTTCTGGAAGCAATGGGCAAATACAACGAAGAGCTGGTCAATGCCGGCATCATGATGGCCGGAGAAGGTTTGCACCCCTCGGTCAAGGGCAAGCGGATCGCCTTCGACGGTCCCGGCCGCACCGTCATCGACGGCCCTTTTGCCGAAACCCGCGAACTGATCGCCGGCTTCTGGCTCTGGGAAGTCAAGGACATGGCCGAAGCCGTCGAGTGGGCCAAACGTTGCCCCAATCCGATGCCCGGACCCAGCGAGCTGGAAATCCGCCCGGTGTTCGAGGCAGCAGACTTTGGCGAGGAATTTACGCCAGAGCTTGCCGAGCAGGAAGAACGGTTGCGCGAAAAGGCCGCCAAGCGCTAACATCGGTCGGTCAACGTCAAGCCATACCGCAGCTTGACGTTGACCGTGCTGCTCGCTTAATCCGGAAGCATGGCGGCAAACGAAACCCATCAGGCAATTGAGACAGTCTTTCGGATCGAGCAGGCCCGGCTGATCGGCGGCCTGGCGCGGATGGTCCGCGATGTCGGGCTGGCCGAAGAGCTGGCGCAGGACGCGCTGGTAACCGCCCTCTCGGAATGGCCGAAGACCGGAGTACCGAAAAATCCGGGTGCGTGGCTGATGGCCGCCGCCAAGCGCCGCGCCATCGACGGTTTCCGCCGCAAGAAGATGCTCATGCGCAAACATGCCGAAATCGGCCGTGATCTCGAAGACGGGCGCGATACCAGCGTCGAGGATGTCGAGGCAGCGCTGGACGACGATCTCGGCGACGAGTTACTCGGCCTCATCTTCGCCGCCTGCCATCCCGTCCTGTCGGCGGAGGCGCGTGCGGCGCTGACCCTTCGACTGATCGGCGGGCTGACGACGGACGAGATTGCCCGCGCCTTTCTCTCCAACGAAACCACCATCGCCCAGCGGATCGTCCGGGCCAAGAAGACGATCGGCAATGCCGGCCTGACCTATGCCGTGCCGCGCGGACCGGAACGGAAGGATCGCCTCGCCTCGGTTCTGGAGGTAATCTACCTGATCTTCAACGAGGGTTATGCGGCCACGGCTGGCGAGGACCTCATACGCCCTGCCCTTTGCGCCGAAGCCCAGCGCCTCGGCCGCATCCTCGCCGGTCTGCTGCAGGACGAGCCGGAAGTGCTGGGCCTGCTGTCGCTGATGGAAATCCAGGCCTCGCGTCTGAACGCCCGCGTCGCCCCGGACGGCTCGCCGATCCTTCTGACCGAGCAGAACCGTGCCCACTGGGACCAGTTGCTGATCCGCCGCGGCCTTGCCGCCCTGCAGCGCACAGAGGCGCTTGGCGGCGCGAACGGCCCCTATGTCCTGCAGGCGGCGCTGGCAGCCTGCCACGCCCGCGCCCGCAAGGCGGAAGATACGGACTGGCGGAAAATCGCTGGCCTCTACGATACGCTGCGCGAAGTGATGCCGTCGCCGGTGGTCGATCTCAACCGGGCCGTGGCCCACAGCATGGCTTTCGGACCGGAAACCGGTCTCGCACGCCTTGACGAAATCGATGTGGCAGCCGGTTTGCGCAACTATGTTCCCCTGCCGGCCGCAAGGGGCGATTTCCTGTTTCGTGCAGGGCGGCTGGCGGAAGCCAAAGTCGAATTCGAGCGCGCGGCGAACCTCACCCGCAACGCCCGCGAAAAGGCGTTCTTTCTCGCCCGGGCAAGCGCCTGCTCCCATATCGTCTAACCAGCGGGATCGTCATCCGTGGACACGGCCTGCTTGAGGTCTGGTGATACCTCGGGAAACATACCAGCCCCCTTGCCGGTCCGTTACATCCGGAGCCCGGGAACCGCGAGCGGATTGTCCTCCAGCGCCTGCCGGTCCGGCCGGTCGATGCGTGGCTTACCGGTGAAGGCGTCGAAGAGGTCGCGCACGAACGCTTCCGGCAAATCCTTGGTGATGAGCACCATGCGGGTGCGCCGGTCGGACGGGTCGGGCCATGCGGCCATGCGCTGCGGCGTATGGAACACGGTCTGCACGCCATGCAGGATCAGCGGCCGGTCCGGATTATCCGACATCGAGACAATCGCCTTCATCCTGAGCAGCTTTTCGCCATGGGCGGAGCGCAGCAGATCGACAAACATTTCCAGCGCCATCGGATCGATCGACCGGTCGTGGACGAGGCTGAAGGAACGGATATCGGCACCATGCCGGTTTTCGTCATGATGATGATGGTGGTGGTGGTCATGGCCACAGTCTTCGTGGCCGCAATGGTCATGATCGTGGTGGCCATCATGGCCGTGGCCGTGATCATGGTGATGATCGTGGTCCGCCGCCGCCTCGTCCTGCAGCCAGCGGCCGACATCGGCGATCTTGGTTGCCGGATCGTAGAGACCGCAATGGAAGAGTTCGGCCTTGCCCGCCTCCGGCAGGTCGCCATCGATCATCGGCGCACGGGGATTGAGCGCCCGGAGCCGCGCTTTCAGAGCGATCACTGCATCCGGCGTGGCAAGCAAGATCTTGCTGATCACCAGACGGTCCGCCATCGCGACCTGCTTCACCGCCTCTTCGTGATGATCGAGCGTAGACAAGCCGTTGGCGGCGTCGACGACAGTGACGACGCCATCGAGCCGGTAGCTTTGGGCAATCACCGGATTTCCCATAACGGACTGCAGCACCGGTGCCGGATCGGCAAGGCCGGTGGTTTCAATGACCACGCGCTTCAACGGCTTGATCTTGCCCGTCTGCATCCGGTCCATCAGATCGGCCAGCGTATCGACCAGTTCGCCGCGCACCGTGCAGCACAGGCAACCATCCGACAGCTCAATGATCCCGTCGCTCGACGCCTCGACCAGCAGATGATCCAGCGAGACATCGCCGAATTCGTTGATGATCACGGCCGTGTCTGTCAGATCAGGGTCCTTCAGAAGCCTGTTCAGAAGGGACGTTTTACCGGCACCGAGGAAGCCGGTGAGAATAGACACCGGCACGGCGTTCAGAACGAGACTCATGGATTTATCCGATCAGTATGCGGAAGGCTCAAAAGACGGGGCGCGGAACCGGGATCGGCACATTGGCGACATCGCCTTCAGCCCGTTGGCCCTTGGCATCCGCCATCTTGGCGTCGTTGCCGGCAATAAGGCCAGCCGCAACAAGGTTCAGCGGCCGGTTGAGTTCATGGATATAGGGCGACAGCAATTTCTGGCGGCCACCTTCGTCGCGGTTTTCGGAGCGGACCTTGGCAGCCTTCGGATTGCAGATCTCCTTGCTGATATCGGTCACCCTATCGCGGGTCTCGCCATAGGGCGCGATTTGGCCAAGCCCGGGCTTGCCGGCACCGCTCGACGTCAGACCGAGCTGCAGCAACCGCGCCGATTCATCAGCCCGGCCGCCGAGGCTTTCGGCGCCCAGAACGACGGATACGACGGCACGCCCATTGCGCGTCGCCGAGGAAACCTGATTGAAGCCCGAGGCGCAGATGAAGCCGGTCTTCATGCCATCGGCACCATCGAAGCGGCCGATCAGCATATTGAAGTTGGGGTAATTCTTCTTGCCTGTGGTGAAACCTTCATAGGCAAAATAGGCGGCATATTGCGGAAACTCACGCTTGATCGTGATCGCCAGAACGGCGAGATCGCGGGCCGTCGTATACTGCCCCGGGCCCGGCAGTCCGTTCGGATTGACGAAATGCGACGATGTCATGCCGATCCGCTTGGCCTCGGCGTTCATCATGTTGATGAACGCGGGCTCGGAGCCGGCCACTGTCTCGCCGATCGCAACGGCAATGTCGTTGGCCGATTTGATCAGCATCATCTTCAGCGCGCTGTCGAGCGTCACGGCCTGGCCGGGCTTGTAGAACATCTTGCTCGGCGGCTCGCCTGCAGCGTTCTTGCTCATGACCACGGGTGTTTCGAGGGTGAGCTGGCCGGATTTGAGCGCGCGGAATGTCGTATAGGCCGTCATCAGCTTGGTCAGCGAGGCCGGATACCATTTCTGGTAAATGTCCCGCTGCTCGTAAACCTTCAGCGAACTGACGTCGACAACGAGCTGCGGATTGGCAAAGCTCGGCGCGGCGGCCGAAAGCAGCGACGCACAGGCGCCTGTCAGGACTGCGAATAGCTTCAACGCGCCACTCTTGCGAATTCCAGTTGTCACCACTTCAAACCTCGAAATTTCGGGAATTGCCTCGTATCGTCCGGCTATTTAACCTATATGGCGAGGTGATGGCAAAGACCATTCTTTTGCACCGATGCCAAAAATCCCGTATCCCATGCCCGCAATGGACCCACAGGAAGCCAAAATGCCTATTCTCAATCGTGCAGCAGAGCTCCAGACCGAAGTTACGGAATGGCGCCGCCATCTCCACACGAGACCAGAACTGCTGTTTGCCGTCGAAAATACGGCAGCCTTCGTCGAAAATAAACTGAAGGAATTCGGCGTTGACGAAATCGTGACTGGTCTTGGCCGCACGGGCGTCGTCGGTCTGATCAAGGGTAATCTCGGCGCGGGCCGCACCATAGGCCTGCGCGCCGACATGGATGCCCTGCCGATGACCGAGACGAGCGGCAAGCCCTGGGCTTCGACCACGGCGGGCAAGATGCACGCCTGCGGCCATGACGGCCACACCGCTATGCTGCTCGGCGCGGCAAAATACCTGTCGGAGACACGCAACTTCAAGGGTGCCGTGGCGGTGATCTTCCAGCCGGCAGAGGAAGGCGGCGGCGGCGGCAACGAGATGGTCAAGGACGGCATGATGGAGCGCTTTGCCATCGAGGAAGTCTACGGCATGCACAATATGCCGGGCATGCCGGTCGGCCAGTTCGGTAGCCGCGTGGGACCGATCATGGCCTCGACCGATGAATTCACCATCACCATCGATGGCCGCGGCGGCCACGCTGCCCAGCCACACAAGACCATAGACCCGATCGTCATCGGCGCGCAGATCGTCAACGCGCTACAGACCATTGCCTCGCGCGCCGTCGATCCGCTGGCATCGGCCGTTGTATCCGTCACGAAGTTCAATGCCGGCTTTGCCCATAACATCATCCCGGAACAGGCCGTGCTTGCCGGGACCGTTCGCACCCTGATGCCGGAAGTGCGCGATCTCGCCGAGGAGCGGATCAAGCAGATTTCCGAAAGCCTGGGTGCCGCCTATGGCGCCAAGGTCCGCGTCTCCTACGCCCGCAACTATCCGGTCACCGTCAATCACCGCCAGGAAACCCTGCATGCGCTTTCTGCTGCGGCAACCATTGCCGGCGAAAACCAGGTATCGGGCAATCTCGATCCGATGATGGGCGGCGAGGATTTCTCCTACATGCTGCTGGCGCGTCCGGGGGCCTTCATCTTCATCGGCAATGGCGACACGGCCGGCCTGCACAACCCGGCCTACGACTTCAATGACGAGGTAATCCCGCACGGTATTTCCTACTGGGTGAAACTCGCCGAAATGCGGCTGGCGGCCTGAACCGCCCAGGCGTTGAAGGATTTGGGGGAACCCGATGCATGAAATAGACAAGATCGACCGGCGGATTCTCAATATCCTGCAGGCGGACGGCCGGATCACCAATCTGGAACTGGCCGACCGCATCGGGCTTTCACCCACCGCTACCAGCGAGCGCCTGCGCCGCTTGCTGAAGGAGGGCTACGTCTCCGGTTTTGGCGCCCGGCTCGACCCGCACAAGCTGGGATTCGGGCTTCTCGTCTTCATTGAGGTGATGCTCGACAAGACGACGCCGGAAGTGTTCGACAAATTTGCCATCGCGGTGAAACAGGCGCCGTCCGTGCTCGAATGCCACATGGTGGCCGGCGGTTTCGACTATCTCGTCAAGACCCGCTTCGAGGACATGAACGCCTACCGCAATTTCCTCGGCCAGGTGCTCTGGACGCTTCCGGGCGTCAAGGAAACACGCACCTACGCGGTGATGGAAGAGATCAAGAACGACGGTCCGCTGCCGCTGGTTTGAAGAGACCCAAGACAGGCCTTTCCATCAAGACCCAACCGCTTTCAAAACTCAAGAAATGCGCCTAGGCTCCAGCACAGCTCGATCGTCGAGCTTTCTTTGAGGGGTCAGATGAAAAAAACCATTTTCGCCGCCGCGCTCTTGCTCGCGGCCGCATCCACCGCGAATGCGCAAACCGTCAATGCCGGCAAATATACCGTCGAAGGCACCAATCTGGATGGATCGAGCTATTCCGGCACCGCGGAGATAACGCTCGCCAGCGAAACCACCTGCGTGATCGAGTGGGACACAGCCGGGGTAAAATCCAGCGGCGTGTGCATGCTCAACGGCGATGCTTTTGCCGCCGCCTATGTGCTGGAAGATGCGCTGGGTCTGATCGTCTATCAGGTCAAGGGCGATGGCACGCTAGACGGTGCCTGGACGATTACCGGCAAGGACGGCTCCGGCACGGAAGTGTTGACCGAAGTAAAGTAACTCTGCGACCGCGCGGACGCGGAATGAGGCCGGCAAGCCGAGCTTGCCGGCCTCATTGTTTCATCCGAAGAAAACCTTCGCCTTTGGCGGAGGATTGGAAGAGTTCGACACGGTATGAAAGAAACCTCCGGGCTTGGATCGCGAAGTGATCAAAGACCGGAGGTTATAATGGACGATAACCATC